>SPKZ01009349.1_pt1 | contig 23846 bp, 16 predicted proteins | sample 2456571 | NCBI WGS metagenome assembly SPKZ01 (sample SAMN11192286, study PRJNA482655) | marine metagenome | biome: ENVO:00000447; feature: ENVO:00000244|ENVO:00000211|ENVO:00000569|ENVO:00002023; material: ENVO:00002151; isolation source: ocean water from marine abyssalpelagic zone ... | reverse complement strand
CTACGCGGCCCCAGCGTCGCCACAATTCACGATCTCATGTGGTTCGACTGCCCTGAGTGGTGTGAGGGCCGCCCCTTGATGCGTAAGATCCGCCGTCCCTTTTACACAACCGGAATTCGATGGGCTCTGCAGAACGCCAACCACGTGCTGACGGTCTCCCAAGCATCAGCGGCTCGACTCCTGGCTGCGGCACCTGGCATGCGGGATCGAATCACGGTCACGCACAATGCTGCCAGTGACGCTTTTTGCCCGCCAACAGACTTGGCCCAAGCACAATCAGCCGCTGCGAAAATCATCGGCAGCGACGCTCCCTACTTTCTCATGGTGGGCCAGGACCAGCCCTACAAGGCTCAGGACTTAGCCATCCGTGCTCTCGCAGAAACTGGCCTGACGGACACCAAGATCGTCATCGTCCAGCGTTTGTCGGGAACGGGCCGCCTTCAGACGATCGCCGACGACTGCGGCGTGGGCAAGCAACTTGTGCAACGCTCTCAGATCTCCCAACCGAAGCTCGTGACCTTACTGCAGGCAAGTCTTGGCTTGCTGCAACCGTCACTCGTGGAAGGTTTCGGAATGCCCGCACTGGAGGCGATGGCGAGCGGCTGTCCAGTCATCGCCAGCGACATCGCGCCGTTGATCGAAGTGCTGGGTGGCGCAGGAGTACATGTGCCCGCCGGCAGCATCGCGCCCCTAACAGAGGCTATGCGACGCCTCCACGACGACGAAACGCACCGACAGCAATTGCGCGCCGCAGGACCCGAGCGGGCGATGGAATTTTCGTGGGACCGGACCGCCCGGCGCACCCTCGACATCTACCGGCACGCCTCCGAAGAGGGCCCGATCCCGCCGCGAGTGGTTCACCTCTGATCCTGCGCGGGGTTCAGATCCCACGAGGGCGGGATTCAGAAACACGGAACGGCTTTCGAGAGAACTACTCACTTGGCGTGAGAGCAGTTCTCTCGAAAAAATAGGAACAATTCTGTCGCTGCCACAGGATCTTATGGTCGCGATTCCCTTCAAGTGAAGTGAATCGAGCACTAGCCCGGCCCGTCACCAGGTGCGCCGACGCCTGCTTTCGCGGCCCGTGTGCCAGAAAGTGTCGATATCCAACGTCCCGTACTCCCATCACCGGGCTTCACGGACCGCGCCAGCTGGGTTAGGCCCTCCCCCGTGCGGTTGCTCTTTGTCGCCCCAAATATCCTCGTGCCCGGCACCAACGGGGGATCCACCCACGTCACCGAGGTGGTGCATGGATTGCGTAAGCAGCACGATGTTCTGTTAGCGGCACGCTACCGATCCCACGGGCACCAAACCCTCGCTAGCGGAGCCGGGACAGCGGGTCATCCGGGCACGTATCCCCTCGCGGCCTATCACGCGGCGCGAATCTATCCGCACGCGCGCAAGTTTCGTCCGCAAGCGATCTACGAACGCTTCAGCGCTCAAGGAGCGGGCATCATGCTCGGTCGGGCTCTACGCATCCCTGTGATCTCCATGGTGCTGGACAATCACGCCACTACGCTGACACTGGCGGGCGCCAACAAGCTCATCACGACAGCGCCCCACTTGGTGCCGAAACGTTATCACCCAAAATGTGTACGGGTGTCCTGGGGCGCCAATGTCGAGCGTTTTCATCCGGATATCGACGCGGGCTCCCTGCGGAAGGAGCTCGGCTACGGCGCGGACGACTTTATTCTCGCCTATACGGGCGCATTTTACGAATGGCACGGTCTCGACATCCTGATGCAAGCTGTCGCCAAACTGAAAGCGGACGGCAACATCGGCAAGCTCAAAGTCTTGTTGGTCGGCGAAGGTCATGTCCGCGAAGAGATCCAGCAACTAGCCCGAGAACTGGGCGTGGCGGATCGCGTGCGCTTTCACGACCGCGTGCCCTACGAACAGATCCCGCGCTTCCTCGCCATCTCGAATGCCTGCACCGCGGTGTACGATCCACCGCGCAATCCGAACCTGGCCAAACACGGCATGTACTTCGACCCGCTAAAGGTCTTCGAGTATCTCGCGTGCGGCAAACCTGCGCTTGTCATGAACACCGGCAATATGCGCGACATCTTCACCCCCGACGAACACGCCATGCTCGTCGAGACAGCCAGCACCGACGCTCTGGCTGCAGCGCTAAATCGCGTGATGACCGACACCGAGCTCCGAGCGCAACTCTCCACAGCTGGCCGCGAACTCGTCGTTCGCAAATACTCTTGGCAATCCCACGCGGACCATCTCGGTGAACTCTTCGGCGAACTCGTCGACAGAAATGGCGAGACAGCGCCATGAGCGAATTACTCCAAGAACTTCGGGAAGCCGCGTCATGCCCCGAAGGCGACGCCGAGGGCTGGAAAGAATTTTACGCCCCCAAAGTCGCCTCCGTCACTCGCCACCGACCCGCAGCCGCCAAGCGCTGGAGCATCATCGTGGTGGCGTGGAACTCCGCCCCCTTCGTGATCGAGTGCCTCGATCACCTGATCGCCCAAGACGGATTTGATCGCGATAGCGCCGAGATCATTCTGGTGGACAATGGGGGTTTGGACCCCGTCCGGGACGAACTATCCGAACGCGTAGATATCGAAATCCGCATGACGGAAAACGTCAAACTCACCCCGGCACGCAACGTGGGCGTCGCCTACGCGTCCGGCCCCATTATCAACTTCATCGACGACGACGGCCTGGTCGCTCCCGACTACACCGAGAATGCGTTGAAGTATTTTGAGGACCCGACCGTCTACGGCGTGCGCTCCAAAATCATCGCCAAAGAACACCCGTATTTTACGACTCTCGGCAGCCACTACGACCGAGGGCCGGCTCCCGTCGAAGATGCCTTGGTGACCGAAGGCAGTTGTTTTCTTCGCCGGGATCTCTATCTACAAGTTGGTGGATTCGGACTGCTCAGCGGACATGAGGGCATGGAACTCTGCCGACGCATGACCCTGGCCCAGACCGACGGCAAACTCCTGTACGCCCCGGACGTCGTCATGCGCCACGACTACATGGACGGCTGGAGCAAGTATTTCCGCAAGAGCCTCCATTACGGCGGGATCGGCTCCATCGCCAGCGCGTTGCACCCAGAGGTCGATAGCTTCATCTCGGAGGCGAGCAAACGACGCTTTCCGAAACCGAAGCGAGCTTTGCGTTTACGCCTAGCTAACCGAGCGCTGCGATTGGGACGAACCTTGTTACAAACCTACAGCCGACTGCAGAACTAGCGTCAGTATCGGAAGCCCTCATGACCTTTTCGCCCCTTGGAATTCGGAACCCGCTCAGGCGCAAAGCCCACTGGCTGTCTCGAGCATCAGGTATCGGTATTGCGGCGAGCCTCACGCTCCCAACGAGCGCGCCCGCACAATCAACGAGCGCACCCGCGGAGCCGGCTACGACGACAGAGCCCGCAACCGCCGAAGCTGACGCGAAGGCCACGCCCCCGCTGTTCGAGATTCACGACGGTCAGCTCTTCTTCGCGAGGGACGGAAAGACCTTCCCGTTCCCGCTGCCGGCGCCAGCCAAGGCTCTCCACATCGTTGGCAAGCGGGTCTACGTCGCCATCGGCGAACAGGGAGTCGCCCTGGTCGCCCTCGATGCCAAGGGCGATACAGTAGTGGAAAAGCTGATCCCGATCTCCCACGGTCAGGTGACGGGTTTCATAACGGATGGCAACGGCATTTGGATGAAGGTGGACTCCGCCCACGCCATTCGACTCCACGGCGCGGCGAACACCTCGCCGCCGGCGCCCATCACGCCGGTCGAGGCCACCCCGGTAGCCGCTCCTGCGAAACCGACACCCAAGGCGCCGGCCCCGCCCAGGCCGGCAGGCCCAAGCCGCGCCGCCGTAAAAATCGCGAAGATCTTCAACGGCCAGGTCCTGCTCGATGCCGGAAAGAATGCCGGATTGCGCGCCGGCGATCGCTTCCGTGTCGTGCGCGGCGAACAGATCAGCGACGAAGGCGGTGCCTTTGATGGCGAGCGGGAGGTTGGCGTGCTCGTCGTGGACTCCGTGAGCCCCACGGCTGCACGCGCGCGGATCTGGCGTGGCGATCGAGTGCTCCCAGGAGATCGCCTGGAGCCGGCCAACAAGAAGACGGACGCCAGCTTAGTATACCCACGTCAGCTCTTCGGATTTGTCGAGACCGAAGTTCATGTACGGCCGATCCTCAACGTCGGCGAGACAGGATTCGGCACCATTGTAGATGCCAACGCCACCTACTACGCCGAAGACTATTATGTGGGCCTACGAAGCCAGCCCTTCGGTATCGGGCGCACCGGAGGGCGTACCGCGTTCACTCAGACGCTCCTCGCTGAGGGAGGCTACAACAGCCGCCCCTTTGCGATCGGTCTCGGCGTCGGCTTGACCAGCGTATTCGGCGATCTGTCCGACATGTTCGAAATTACGTCCATCTCGGACGACGAATTCGGTCTAGCGCGGAGAGACGAAACCCAAAGCGGCCCGCAGTGGGAAGAGAGCACTCAGGAGTTACAGCATGCCTTCGCGCTCAATCAGCGTGTTCGCCTCGGCGCGATGGACGGCCTGAACCTGACCGTCGCCAACACACTGCTCTACTTTTCTGGCTCCGACGCCAACGAGCCCAACGAGGAGCATGATGGCTTTACCTACGCCGGCACCAACGCCAAACTGACGATCCCGCTGGCTCAGCGAGCAGATCTCTTCCTGGAGGGCGGCGGCGGCGTGAGTGGTTATGCCTTCGGCGCGATCGGAGTGTTCGGCTGGATCCGCGGAAACGGCGGCCCTGGCTCCCTCGGCATGCTCGCATCCGCCGGCGGCGCGGGCGTCTGGAGCTCAGTATCACGTACCAACGTCTGGTACGGCTACACCGAAGAGAAGCAAATCCAGGTCGGCGGCCCTATGGTGTCCGCGGGCGTCCGTTACCGCTTCGGGCTAGAGGACCGCCGCGCCGCCCGCTAGCTCCTATTCAGCGCTATTTCTTGTTGGGCGTAACGCCGCGGCTGCGACCCCAATCGGCGGCGGAATAGCCGCTTCTGGGCGCAGCATCGGCGACCAGCGTGCCCCCCGCCGTCCGGGGCGGGCGCGGGAGTGGCGGTAAAGGAGACGCGGGATGATTGCATGTCGGTGGTGGGGCGCCGACGGCCGGTGGGACATATGCGGTGCGCTCTCGAACGCCGGCGGGAACTGCAAGCGCGGTCGGCGCACTGACAACCCCCGATACCGAATGCACAGGCGCCAGCACCGAATCCGCATCCCGAGAGGCGGCAACAGGCGACGCGGTTATATGCGACGCCGTGACAGGCTCCGGCGGCGGGAGCCTCGTGGGCAACCCAACGGCATCGGCGAGCGGGGGGATCGTTTCAGCGAGGGCGCCCGACATCACCGCGACATCGGCGCGTGGCAGCGGGTCAGAAAAGTCGAGTTCGAGCCCGCTGCCCTCATCGGACTCCAAGACGGGCGGTGGCGGTCCGGCTGAGGGCACCACTTCCGGCGCCGGACTCAAGCCGCCGTCCGTGGGCGGTAGCGGCCCCACGCCTGCGCCCTTCGCGGCGACGCCGAGCGCAACCGGACCGGATTCGCGGTCCCGTTTGTCGCTCTCGAAAATCTCCCGACGACGGGTCCGGTCGGCCTCGTAGTCCCGACGCGACTCCTCTAGCTGTTGCCGCCGTTCGGCGATCTCCGGAAACTCGACGTCCAGGGGCACGTCGGTCTCGTAGACGTGCACGGCTCTGGGCCCGGCGCTCTCGCGTTCATCGCGGAGCCCCCCGGAGTTCCACACAGGGCTCCGCAATGAACTATGGCCGGCGTCTCGAATGACCCAACGCTGCCGAATCATGACCCACGCGGACACCATGCCCAGTCCCGCGCTGATGATATAAACGCCTACCTGCTGACCTACTGCAGGCCCGCCCGAGACGAGCGCTACTTGGATCGCAATCCATGCCAAGCCCACAATCCATGCCGGCGCGGATACGTGCCCACGAAAGAAACGAACTGCCCACATGGCGTAGTAGACCCGCACGGGGGCAGTGGGATAACAAATCACTGACGCGCTCACGACGGCAGTCGTTAAGCCGAGCCCCGCCGTGTTAACGACGACAGAAAAATCAGAAGGCACCACCCATGCGGGCACCGCAGCTCCCACTACGCACAGCCCAAGCAACGCCCGGGGTCGCCAGTAGCATTCGATACCCGGAGCAAAGAGCCAGAGGGCCCACGCCCCGAACACCGCCTGAGCTACCGTGGGACACCCGAAGATCAGTGACACGGCGCTGCCAATATGTCCTGCGCGCCCAATGGACAATTCAGCCATGTCCGCGGCGGGCAGGATCAACAGAGCAGCCACTATGGCCAGTGACAACCACTGCGAGCTATGTACCTCTTGGCCCGTCTGGTAGGGGACTACAATCACCAGCCAAGACTAGCGATCGGGTCCGGCGAAACAACGCCTAGGCGAGCCCCGCTCGTCGATGCCGGAAGAATATTCTCGGATCCCTGACAATTACTCCTACGCCGGTCCTTGCCCGGCGTACGGTTGCGTTTCGTCGACGATGGGGCGACCCTCGACACGATGCGCGAGGCTCAACAGAAGCTCAACGAGGACGACACCGGGCTTGCCGTTGAAGCTAACGACCCAACGGCGAATTCCGACAACTCGGTGACATCGGGTGCGTCCGCGCCCCCGCCCCCCCGGCACGGCATCGGCGACCTCTCCTTCGACCGCGCGGACTTTAGCGACTCAACGCCGGTCACTGATGGCGCTGCCGCGGCGGACGGTCGGTCACCCACCGACCCCGAATTCCGATGCACCGTCTGCGACGAAGGCGTTCACGGCGAGTACTACCAATCCGGCGACGCTGCGGTGTGTGCGCTCTGTCGCGAACGAGTACTGAGCGAACTGGCCGAAGGTCACGGCAGTGTGGCCAGCGCCTTCGCCTACGGTGCAGGTGCTGGAGCGCTCGGGGCCCTCGGGTACTACGCTGTCACCACCATCAGCGGTTACGAATTGGGCATCATCGCCATAGCCGTCGGCTACGCCGTGGGTAGAGGCGTGCGTCACGGTGCGGGCACGCGGGACCACTGGATCTACCGCGCCATGGCCCTCGTGCTCACCTACGTCGCGATGGTCGCCACCTACATTCCCGCTATCTTGTCGTCGCTCGGAGAATTCGACCTGCTATCCATCGCCATCGCCTTAGTATTGTCCCTCGGGGCGCCGTATTTTTTCATTACCGAAGGCCAGCTGATGGGATTGGTCATCCTCGCCATCGGCCTCTGGCAAAGCTGGTCCCTCACGGCCGGCCCGCGCATCGTTCTGGACGGGCCGTTTTACGCCGTCGCAAAGGAGACCGAAGCCGCCTCAATGCCGGAGAAACGGCCCGTAGATTGATCTGTGCGCTGTTCGGAGAGCCGCCGCCCTCAATGTTCCGGTAGGGAGGCCGCCTAAAGGTGGTCCTCCACGCTCAGGGTGAAGCCAATTTCGCTTGGCAACCCATGTGAATAGCGCGTAAAACCAAAGTTTAAGATAGATGGAGGACAGGTTCTGAACAAACCTGTAGCGAGAATGAAGGCAGACTTCGATCGATTGGACAACGTCTACGACGCGGGCAAGACAGCGGTCTACCGCGGGGCAATGGACGACGCGAACAACCGGGTGGTGCTCAAGGTACTGCGCGAAAATTTCCCGTCCGAGGCGAGTCGCGAGGAACTCCGCCACGAACATCGGATCCTGACGCAACTGGCCGAGCTTGGCGTGGAAGGCGCCATCCGAACCCACGGGCTGACAGACAATGACGGTCGCCTGGTCCTGGCCACAGAAGACTTGGGTATCGACAGCCTGACGCTGGCTATAAACGGCGGCAAATGGAACCGTGACTCCACCCTCTCAGTGGGCATCGCCATCGCCGAAGCCCTCGGAGACGTGCACGATGCCGGCTTCATCCACAAGGACATCAACCCCGGCAATGTGCTCTGGGATCCCAAAACTGACGCCATCAAATTGCTGGACTTCGGGATCAGCGTACGTGCGGACCGAGACATCGTTCGGACTGAGGCGCTTGCCGGTACGCTCGCCTACATCTCGCCTGAGCAAACAGGCCGCATGAATGCTTGCGTCGACTGGCGCAGCGATCTGTACTCCTTGGGGGCAACGCTTTACGAGTTGCTCACTGGCCGTATGCCGTTCACGGTGACCTCCCCCCTTGAGCTGGTGCACGCACATATCGCCATACGTCCGCAGCCGCCGGCATCCGTCGATCAAACGATCGAACCGCTGCTCTCGGATATCGTCATGCGCTTGCTGGAAAAGAACGCGCAGGACCGCTATCAAAGTGCATTCGGGCTTCAGATGGATCTGGAACGCCTGCGCACCGGCCTCGACAAGGGCAAACTGGAGCCATTCGAACTCGGTAGTCAGGACGTAGCCCGGCGCTTTCAAGTCGCGGATCGCCTGTATGGCCGCCACGAACAGACCAACTGGCTGATGGAGCAATTCGATCGGGCCGCAGCAGGAGAGACGGTCTTCGCGCTGGTGGGGGGCTACTCCGGCGTCGGAAAGACCGCCCTCATTCGAGAAGTACAGCGACCTATCGTCAAAAAGAGAGGAGCGTTCCTTGCTGGCAAATTCGACCAGTTTCATCGAGGACTCCCCTACGCGTCCCTCAGCCACGCCTTCGACCGATTCGTTCTGCAGTTGCTCACGCTCGATGCAGAGGCCCAGCAACGCTGGATGTCAAAAATCCTAGAAGCGACGGCGCCAATGACCCGCCTAGTTTGTGACGTGGTCCCTCACCTGGAGTCCCTCGTTGGCGAACAACCGGCAGTGCCCGAGCTCGCGGAAGCCGACGCCGAGAACCGCTTCAATGTTGTGTTCGGTCGCTTTGTCGGTGCATTGGCGACCGCGGACCACCCGCTGGTCCTGTTCATGGATGATCTGCAATGGGCGGATCTGCCGTCCCTACGTATCATCGAACGCCTGGCAACCGAGGCGAACGCAAAAAATCTGCTCATTGTCGGAGCGTATCGCGACAACGAGGTAAGTGCAGCACACCCGCTGACCACTCTGAAGGAGCGCCTCGCAACAGCCGGACGAGCGCCCGCCGAGTTGGCTCTCCTGCCTCTGGAATTGCCGGATGTCACCGCCTTCGTCGCGGGTGCCCATCGGGTAGCCGAGTCCACCGTCACCGATCTCGCGGCCTTGTGTTTCGACAAAACGTCCGGGAACCCGTTCTTTCTCACTCAGTTCCTGGAAGAGCTGCATGACCAATCCCTCATCCAGTTCAACTCCGAAGAAAGCCGCTGGGACTTCGATCTCGTCGCCATTCGACGCCGTGACTACACGGGCAACGTCGTCGATTTTATGGCAAAAAAGGTGTCGACGCTACCCGCCGACGTCCGGGAGGTCTTGTGCGTCGGCGCCGTACTCGGGAACACCTTCGAGCTGAACCTCCTCGCCGCCGGCTTGGGACGCGATGTCGCCGATTTGATGGAGCCCTTAGAAGGGGCTCGTTCCGCCGGGCTTGTGTTCATCCAGGGAACCGAAGCCATCAGCGTCAGTTTTCTTCACGATCGCGTTCAACAGGCAGCCTACGAACGCTTGGATGATCACCGGCGTCGGCAAGTCCATCTGACCGTTGGCAATCTCTTTGCCGCCCTCGTCGAGGAGGGCTCTGAGGAGGTGCTCTTCGAGGCCGTGGCCCACCTTTCCCGAGCGCACTCACTGATCGAGACCAGCCACGGCAAGATGCGTCTAGCCAGACTCGCAGTCCGGGCGGCAACCCAGGCGCGTTCGTCCGCCGCCTACGGACCGGCGGCAGAGTTTGCTAACACAGCTCTTGAGTGCATCCACTCTGGGGCTCACGACGAGGCTCTGAGCATCACCGCATACATGGAACTCGCGAACGCTAGCTTCCTGACCGGCGACTATGACGCAATGAACTCGTCGGTAGATGCCATCCTAGCGAGCACCGCTGACGACCTCATCAAAGTGCAAGCACTGGAAGTCCGGGGACAAGCGCTCAACGCGGAGAACAACCTACTGGCGGCGATCGAGACCAACATCCAAGGGCTTGCGCTACTCGGTGTTTCCCTGCCGTCCGTCCCGAGCCAGGCCGCGGTGGTAGCGGAGTTGGTCAAAACCAAATTCGCTTTGCGCGGAAAAAACTCCGACCACCTATCCACCATGCCCGTCTGCCAGGATCGGCGTCAGCGTGCCGCCATGCGCTTGCTGATGAACCTGGTTGGCGCCGCCTACTACGCCTCCCCTAATCTGATCCCGCTGCTCGCATTTAATACGGTTCGCATCTCCCTCACTCACGGCGTGTCAGCCGAATCAGCAACCGGCTTTGCGGTCTACGGTCTAGTCCTATGCACACTGGGCGATCTCAAGGGGGCCTACAACTATGGTCAAGTCTCCGAGCAACTAGCATCCCGCTTCCCTGGCGAGCGTCACGCGAGTCGCGCCGCGCACATGTACAACACGCATATTCGCTTCTGGGCCGAAGACTGGAACGATTGTGCCGACAATCTACAGAAGAGTCACGAAGGGGCTTATGCGGGCGGGGATTTCGAATTCGCCGCCTTCTCCACCTTCATGCGATGTTGCCTCTTAGCGGGGCGCGGAAACAACCTGCCCGAGTTGATTCCGACGATGGCTCGAACCGCCGCTGCGATGGAAGAAATGCAGCAGAAGACATCGGGATACAGCCACGCCGTGGTGTACCAGCATGTCCTGAACCTGTGCGGCGAGGCCCACCAGGAGCCGTGGAAACTGATTGGCGCAGCCTACGACGAGCGCACCGCAATCCCCATCCACGAAGAGGCAAAGGACAAAACCAACCTCTTCTGCTACCAAGTGCAGATTCAAAAGCTGGGCGTCTTGTTCAACCGCCCAGCCATCTCTTTGGCGGCAGCAGAGGCGGCGGCCCCCTACGAAGAGGCGGCAGCAGCCACCTACTTCATCGTCGAGACGGTATTTTACGAGGCCATGGCGCGGGCGGCGATGGCCGAAACCTTCAGCGGGGCCAAGGCGAAAGCCAACCGGAAGAAATTGGGCAAGCTGGCCACCCGTCTTCGCAAGATGTGCTCAGTATCCGACGTGAGCATCGGAGCCATGGCAGCGCTAGTGGAAGCTGAAGTCGAGTGGGTCGCCGGCAAAACGGGAGTTGCGCTACTCGGCTACGAGCGCGCGGCTCGCACCGCAGCCGATAGCGGTTGGACTCAGATCGAAGGCATGGCCTTTGAGCGAGCCGGACGCCTGCAACTCAGCGAGTCGAACCAGCGCGGCGCCGAGATGCATCTGAAGGCCGCCCGCTTTGCGTACGACCGTTGGGGAGCGAAGGCCGTGGTCGACCGCCTAACCGAAGAGTTCCCTTTTGCGGCCGTCCGTATGGGGACCAACGATGGCGGAACGTCCACAGTGTCCGGAGGCGCCGCGATCGATCTCGAAGCCGCCATGCAGGCCTCTCACACCATTTCTAAACAGATCGTTCTTTCGGAGTTACTCGACAGCGTATTGCGCATTGTCGTGCAGAGCGCCGGGGCCGAAACTGGGGTACTCCTGCTGGAAACCGATGAAGACGGACCGGCCGCCTCCACTGCGAAAAATCTACCCTACAGCGCCGGGATTGTGCGCGTGGTGCGAACTACGGGCGAGCCTGTTGTGCTCGATAGCGCCGCCGAAAATGGCGACTTTACGAGCGATGCCCACGTAGCCGAACACCAGCCGCTGTCGGTGTTGTGCGCTCCGTTGGCGCATGCTGGCCGAACCCGCGGCGTCGTCTATCTCGAGAACAACCTGACGAAAGGCGCGTTCACAGCGAACCGCCTTCAATTACTTCAGTTGCTAGGCGCCCAGGCCGCGATTTCGCTGGAGAACGCCCAGCTGGTCGATAACCTCGAAGCCAAAGTCGCCGAGCGAACACTGCAGCTCGAACGCAGCAACGAATACATCCGCAAGACTTTCGGTCGCTATGTCTCGGACGACATTGTGGCGGCGGTGCTGGATCAACCGAAGGGCACCGAGCTGGGCGGCGAGCTCCGCGAGGTTACCGTGATGATGGCCGATCTGCGGGGATTTTCCACGGCCGTGCAGTCGTTACCGCCCCAGCAAGTGCTGGCGGTCATCAACAACTTCCTCGCAGTGCAGACCAAGATTGTCATGCACTACGGAGGCACCATCGACGAAGTACTCGGCGATGCCATCCTGGTGCTGTTTGGTGCTCCCATCGCAGCCAACGACGACCAGGATAGGGCCGTGGCCTGCGCGCTGGCCATGCAGCTAGCGATGGAGGAGGTCAATGCGGCAAACAAGGCCGCCGGAGTGCCGCAGCTAGCCATGGGCGTCGGCATCCACACCGGAGAGGCCGTGGTCGGCAACATCGGCACCGAGGATCGCGCCAAGTACGGCGTGGTCGGGAGCGTGGTGAACATCGCCGCCCGCATAGAAAGCCTCAGCACCGGAGGCCAGGTGCTCATCTCCGGACAAATGAAGGACGCCGTCAGCGCCGAGCTAACCACCATCAGCGAGCACACTTTTGAGCCCAAGGGAGCGTCCGAGCCGCTCAAGGTTCTCGAGGTCGTCGCGATGGGGGCCCCCTTCAATTTGAGCGTCGAGCGCGAATCTGCGCCGCTAAAACCCATCAGTCCCCTGGACATCACGCTGAGCGTGGTCACGTCGGTGGACTCCGGGCCGCAGTTACCGGGCGGGCTCATCGCTCTCGCCAACGACCGCATCGTCGTGCGGGGACTAGACGCCCAACTGCACGCGAACGTTCGTCTGCACTTCCCCTTCGCCCCGGACGCTCAAGTCTACGGCAAGGTCGTCGCCGCCGGACAAGACGGTGCCCTGACGGTGGTATTTACGTCCGTGCCCGATGAGGTGCGATCGCACCTCAACAGGCTCGATACGACCGATTGAATCCAGAGCCGCGTCGTTGCCCGGCAGGATTTTGCGCCCATCCTAGTTACGGCCCGAACGATATATTCGGTCGACTCCAACGTCAGTCGACCGAACAAGTGGCGACCCGCGCCGCGCCACAGTTTTCCGGCGCAATGCAGAGCCATGCGCCGCCGGCGCGACGTTCAGAAAACTGATCACACCACATGCGCATCTCCCGCCAAATCAAGCCGTTCTGGATAATTATTGGTCGTTGAGAAAATATTAAACCCATGACTTATTGGGCGCTCCAAAAAGGAGCTGCTCATGATTTCACTCAGCCAATTTGCTCTACCAGTTCTTATCTCGACGACCTGCCTACTGGTCTCCGCCTGCGCCACGAGTCCAGCGACAGACGACTCCGAGCGCAATGGGGGGACCTACAGCGGCACATCCGGGGCGTCCGGCGCCAGCAACGGGGGCACCGGCGGCAGTGGCACCGGCGGCACCCCAGAGGATATGCCAGATGCCTCCGGAGGCGGGTCGACGATAAGCGCACTGGCGGGTCTGCTCGGTTGCGAACAAGCCGCGGAGTGCGAAGAGGCGATGGCCGCCATGAACGACGGCGAGAGTCTACCGGGCAACGCGACTGCCTGTTGTGTGGAGGGAGAGTGCGGCATGGATCTGACCGATGACGGCACCTGCGCGCCCATGCGTGACTTCATCAACGACGACGGCAGCGTGAATCGCGAAGCCATCATGGCCGAGCTCGTCGGCGGTGAAACGGGCATCGAAGATCCTAACTGCCCAGAAGGCGAACGCCTCGGATGGCCTGGCTGCTGCTTAAGCTCAGGGGTCTGCGGAGTGCTCAATTCCGGTGTTTGTGTCGAGCCCATCGGTGGCGGCAGTGGCGCGACTTGCACGGCGCCTTAAAATCGTCAAAGCAGCCTCCAGCAACGTCAGGCCCAGGCGCAATCAGGAAACAGACAATCTCGTCGTCACCGCCACGGCTTCACTGCGAGGAGCCACCTAGCGAAAATCGTCAGCCAGCAGCCCAGATGTTGCAAATTTACCGGGTCGGTTGGCTCTGACTAACGTGTTCGATCCAATCGCGGGCGACAGCGGTGTCGGGGTGGTCAGCACCGAGGGGTCGCTGTCTCGCTTCCAGGCCCTTTTGGAACCATGCCAGCGCTTTCCTCTGCTTTCCCTGCGCGTCCAGCACCGCTCCGATATTGATATACATGCTCGCTACGGCAGGGTCTTCCTTACCAAGGACCCGCTCTCTCGCTGCAAGCACCTTGTGGTGCCACTTCAGCGCCTCCTCGTACTCTCCCGTGCTGAAATGCACGACCCCGACGTCATAGTATGACTGCATCGTTTCGGGATGGTCCGCCCCGAGCACTTGCGCCCTGATGGCGAGCGCCTTTCTCGTCAACGCGAGAGCGTCCCGGTGCTCCCCCTGAGAAGAGTAGACCATCGCAATGTTGGTGTAGACCTTGGCGGGCCGAGGATGGCTATGCCCCAGAACTTCCCCCACGATGTGCAAGGCTTTCTTCTGCCAGCTCAAAGCGAGTTCGTCATTGCCGAGCTCATGCTGAATGGAGCCTATGTTGCTGTAGCTCGCGGCGATCTGTGGGTGGTCGGCCCGCAGTATTCGCTCGAGGACACCGACCGCCTTCTCGTACATGGCCAGAGCGTCGTTCGGCTTGCCTATCTCTGGAGTGGCCTGCTCGCCATCAAGTGAGAAGAGCCGTGAAAAGAAGGGCTTACGGTTATAAGAGATTTAGAAACTACAGACTCAGGCTGCTAACCGCCTGTGCCTAATCGCTTTTTTGACGGCACCCACCACCAAGTGAGAAGAGCCGCGAAGGGTGAAGTCCGTGCTTAGAGCGGGGCACCGGATTCGAACCGGCGACATTCACGTTGGGAACGTGACGCTCTACCAACTGAGCTAGCCCCGCTTGGGTTCGCGGACCGTAGCGCCCAGTGGCCGGCTACGGAAGCTATCTCGGGGATTTTCCGCCGTAAAAGCACCGGACGGCGGTTCGACACGGCTCATCTTGACCGATCCCTTGGCCGTAACGTATCAAGAGAGCTCCCTGAGCCCAGCCGGCTCGAGTTCGGAGAGTATTTTGAAAGCCACAGTCCACAGCCGTTGTGAATGCCAAGCCTCCCTCAGTGCGAATCTCGACGAGACCCACAAGGTCATCGAAGGCTGGGCTTTCGACTCCCGCAAGAAGAAGAAGCTAAACGCCCCGGCACAAAACCTCGGCGGCGACTCTGCAAACGGCGAACACGTCTTTCAGGTCGCGTGGAACTGCCCCTGCTGTACCCGCAACACCCTCCGCATGTTCCACACCGAAGCGCTGGCTTTCGCGTAGCACAGCCTTCGCGTAAGACAGTCTTCGCGTAGTCACTCTCCATCCAGACCCTCTGGCTCTACACGTCATCAACACGAGCCTGACATCCGTCAGACGCACGGCACGCTGAGACTTGCGCGCGTCGGGTAGGTCCCGTCTGGTCGACGCTCAATCCGGCGAGTGGCGCTCAGCCCGTCTGGTCGACGGAAACGTCCAGGCCGTCGATAAGCCCGCGAGTGACGTCCGCTCGGACCGGATCTCGATCGCGGTCGCGGAGCCAGACGGCGTGTCCCCACGCTTGGCGCGCGGCATCTCGGCGGCCCATGCGGGCGCAGGCAGCTCCATAGAGCGTCCAAAGCTTGGCGTCATTCTCGTCCGTGTAGGCTGCGTTGCGCAGCATCAGCAACGCGCGGCGGTGCTGGCCGCGGCGGCGCATTACGCCTACCCGACGACACAACGCCATCGCGGGCGACTCAAGAACTTGGGAAACTTGGTGACGGCGTCTCATGGGAACTGTTCACTGCTGTTGCGAACGCCATGCCAACGACGCCAGCTACCTGACACATCGTAAGTCTTGAACACCACCGACAAGTTTCGTGCAGTATCGGCCCGAATTAGCGGGCCAATCGGGGCAACTCTGACTCACTCGTCAGCCAAGTGACGAATCTCGTCACCCCCGCCTCAAATATCGTCACTCTGTGACCCACGCCGCTGAGACAGCGTTGTCATAGTTACCGAGCGCAAACGGCGGCTGCCCGTGTACGACAACGTCGCTAATCGCTGCCGTAGCAGCGGAACTGCTCGGGCAAGCCCGTTTAGTAGGCAGTGTTGTACATCGCGACGAAGTCTTCGCGAGTGCACACCCGCGGGTTACTCCCGTGGCAAATATCCGCGAGCGCCAAGTCCGCCAGCGTCTCGATCTGGTCACGACGCACACCGTGGTCCTTGAGCGTGCCCGTAACGCCTATCTTGGCGCGCAACTTGCCCATGGCCGTGGCCAGGTCGTCGCCGCCCACATCTTGGTCGCCGAACAGCGCCCCTACCCGCCGGTGCGCGTCGGCCGCCACGCTTTCATTGAACGCCACCACTACCGGCAGGCACAAGGCGTTGGCCAGGCCGTGGTGCAGTCCGCACTCGCTGGAGAGCGGATGCGCCAGGGAATGGCAAGCCCCGAGACCTTTCTGGAATGCCACGGCACCCATCATCGCCGCCTTCATCATGTCCCCGCGGGCGGTCATATCTGTGCCGTCAGTAACGGCGGTCTCCAGCGCGCCGATCACCAGCTCGATACCGCGCAGAGCGATACCGTCCGCCATGGGGTGGTCGCCCTTTGAGACATAGGCCTCGTAACAATGCGTGAGAGCGTCGAAACCCGTCGCCGCCGTGATGTGTGGCGGTAGACCGCGCGTAAGCTCGGGATCCAGTAGCGCCACCTTGGGCAAAATGTGCGGCGAGAACACCACGGTCTTACGCCGTGTCGCGGTCACGGTCAGTACCCCCGCGCGCCCCACTTCGCTGCCCGTACCGGCGGTCGTCGGCACGGCAATCACCGGCGGCACCGTATCGGGAATGTATTGGTCGCCACCGAGGGCGTCGTCCAGTTCCTCGAAGGGACGCGATACCTCCACCCTCACGGCGATCAGCTTGGCGGTATCGATCGGCGAGCCACCGCCGACGGCCACCAAGATGTCCGCGCTGTGAGCCCGGTAAGCTACGACACCCGCCTCGATATGGCTCTCTTCGGGGTTGCTCGCCACGTCCGTGAAGCGCGCGACCGCTATCTTCGTGTCGGCTTCGAGCGCGTCACACACGATGTCCAACAGTCCGGCTTTTTCGACGCCCGGATCTCCCACCACCAGTACGCGTGAACGTCCGAGGGCGCTCACTTCAGCGGCTAGTTGCTGGATGCTGCCGGTACCGAACAGCACGCGAGTGGGAAAACTCCAGGATACAGTCATGGGTCGGAGCCCCTGTTCAGACGGTTTCAAAATAACGGCGGAGTTCCCAATCCGTTACCGCTTTCTCGTATTCACGCACTTCCCACTCGCGGGTGGCGGCGTAGTGGTCGACGAAGGCATTGCCGAGCACTTGGCGCACCGGGCGGCTCTTACGGAATCGCGCGGTGGCTTCTTTTAGAGTGTTCGGCAATTTACCGGGGCCGTCGGTGCCGGCGTCCCCCTGGGTCATGTCCGACAGCTCGAGTTGTTTTTCGATGCCGTAGAGCCCAGCGCCCAAGCTCGCAGCCATGGCCAAGTACGGGTTGATGTCGGCGGCGGTCTGACGGTTTTCGATGCGAAGGGACGAAGGCTCGTCAGGGGCCACGACTCGCAGCGCGCAGGTTCGATTATCCACGCCCCAGGACGTCACCAACGGCGCCCAAAGACCAGGGGCGTAACGTTTGTAACTGTTGATGGTCGGTGAATACACCGCCGTTAGATCCTGCATCAGCGCCATCTGCCCGGCTAGGTAGTGACGCATGGTTTTCGACATGCCGTGTTTGCGCGAGCCGTCGTAGAACGCGTTCTTGCCATCTCGCCACAGGCTTTGATGCAAATGTCCGCTGGCGCCTGGCAGGTCAACGCTGAACTTCGCCATGAAGCTCGCGACCAAACCATGCTCATAGGCGATCTGTTTGAGCGATGTCTTGAACAGCGCTGCCTGGTCGGCGGCTTCCAGCACGTCGTTGAATCGAATCGCGCATTCGTAGATGCCCGGCCCCGTCTCCGTGTGAAAACCTTCGATGTTGATGGCAAAGTCGTCCATAGAACTGAGGATGTCGTCCATCAGCTCGGCGTCTTGACCCGTGCGCAGCCAGCTGTAGCCGAACATGCCAGGATCTAGAGGCTGCAGGCCGCGATGCCCCTTCTCGATGAGACTATCGGGAGTCTCTTTGAAGAACATGAATTCGAACTCTGCGCCAAAACACGGAGTGAAGCCCATGTTCTCGGCACGGCTCTGTACCTTCTTCAAAAGATTGCGCGGGCATGCCGGGTGCGCCTTGCCGGAGCCGTCCTGAAAGTCGCAAAGGAATGCCGCCACTCCGGGCTCCCACGGGATCAGTCGCAGGGTCTTGGGATCGATCACCGCGTGGGCGTCCGGGTACCCCGTCTCCCAACCCGTCACCTTGACGTTGTCGTAAAGCATGTCGGCGACGTCCCAGCCGAAGATGACGTCGCAGAATCCGAAACCCTTGGCCAACGCGGACTGCAGCTTTTCTAAGGATACGTATTTGCCTCGCAGTACCCCGTCGATGTCGAAACCACCGATCTTGGCGCGGGAAACGTCGGCCTCCTTCAGGGAGGCGATCATGGCCGCGGCTCGTTCTAGCTCGGTCACCGCGCGCTCTTTACCGCCAGCTCGTTTTGCCGAGCGTTTCGATTGACTCGGCGCCTGCTTGGAAGTCGTCTTCTTGGCGGTTGCCTTCTTCAGACCAGGCCTACTTGCGGAAGCCTTGCCGGCCGACTGGCGCGAGGATTTCGATGATTTTTGTGCGACAGCCTTTTTTGCGCTCGGCTTCTTGGCGCTCGGCTTCTTGGCGCTCGGCTTCTTGGCGCTCGGCTTCTTTGGGGACTTCTTTTTGCTGGCCATACGCTTCACCTATGCCGCCGTCGGAAGTAGATCCGGACGGTGGCGCTCGCGCTTACTGAAAGGCGCAGCTATATTGTGGCCCGGCAGCACGCCAAGCGGCAAGCCTTCCGAGATTCGCCGCGCGTCGCCGCGCCTCATGGAGCTTCGCCGGGCTTCGCGGAGCTTTTAGGCCTGCGCCTTGGCGATGGCCGTCTTGACGCCCCCGACCAGCTGTTCTTCGGTGAACGGCTTGGCGACAAATCCTGAAACCAAGGGGTGCCCAATCAGCTCTTCGGGCAATTCCCAACGAGCGAGGCCACTGGCGAGAACGATGCTCACCTGAGAATCCGCAGCCGCCAGCGCTACCAAGAATTGGATCGCGCTCATGTCACCACCGAGGTTCACGTCGAGCACCACGGCAGCAATCTCCGCGTCAGCCTCCAAGGCAGCCAGAGCACTTCGAGCGTCGGTCACGCTCGTCATCTCGTAACCGGCGTCGGACAACAGTGCAGCCGTGAGCATGCCGAGGCGAACCTCGTCGTCACAAACCAGCACCTTGTAGACGCCCTCTATTGCTTCCGATTCCCCCACGTTATCCCTCAGTACCGCTTCCTTGTTCCCCCGTCTGGGAGACTATGGCTTATCCACCGCACCTGCCGCGCGGTTTTTGACGGCCAGGCAATTGGACTCCTGACCTGGCTCGCCGCTAGCGTGCAAACAGACGAAGACCTTGGGGCCCGCTTTGTCCGTGATACCCATGGCCGCTTTTTCACCTTGTGGAAGTTCGTAGCCACATTTCGCGCACATCTGTTTTTGCGCCATGTTCACCGCCTGATAGGCAATGACACTCGCGAGATCGTCGGGATGCGCGATGGCGCGGCGCATCTTCTCCCGCTCCACGTGAACGGAGTTGGCAGCTGACTTCAGGCTCTCCTCGACCTTCTCGGTGGCGCGATCCGCGACGTTCACGGCGTCTTCGAGAATCGTCCGCACAAGGTTCGATACGGGGATGCGCAGCCCCTCCGCCGCACTCTTGAGCTCTTGTTCAAGGATGGCCGGGATCCGAGTGTGCAGAACCCGCTCCTTCTTTTCCTTTTTCGGCTTTCGCCCGGCAGAGCTCTTGGGTGCTTCGTTGTTGTCAGACACTGATCCGACTCTGTGTCACAACGTGACACCTGTCAAACCATCTATGACCGAGAGGGCTCTCGAGTGTGGGCTCCAGCTAAGCTCAAGGCCGACTATTTGCGACAAGATCGTATCCGACGCAGGTTTTTATCGTCAACGACAGCTAATCGCGCTTCACGATGCGAACGATGCCCAGACTGATTCCGCCGAGAACCAACGGAATCGCGAGCCAGGACAGCTTGATGATACCGAGCGATAGCGTTCTTCCTCCCGCGGAACGTGCATACGCCTGGTCGATCAACGCCAGCGCGATGCCCCCCACAACGCACGCGATGGGCACCATGAAGCGGACGAGGAAGGTGCCTCGTTCGCGCTCGAAGCCGCTGTCGTAGGTTCCGCGTCGCGCGTCAGCCTCTAGAGCCGGGCTGGGGCGAGTCCCCGCACTCGCTCCGGGATGAGACGAAAAATGTGGCAGCGGCGACTGGTCCGGGAATGACGGGTTCTTCAGCTCAAGAGGTGCCTCGGCAGGAGCAACCACCGGGGCGTAATTCTGTGGCGGCACCCCCTCGGGCGGACTCCGACCGGCAGACAGGCCCGCAGCAAACGCTCCGCGCGCCGCAGCCCCGGCGGCTTCGTTGCTCACATCGGGCTTGCCGTGACCCGCGTTGCCTGCCGCCCCCCGTGTCTTGGCTTGATCCGATTCGGGCACATCCAACTCGATACCGCCCGCGGTTTCCTCTTCGTCGGCCAACAGGTTGTGTTGGCCCATCGCCGCCTGGCTCACTTGGCTCGGTTTTACCTGAGCCTGCAGTGCTTGACCCGGAACGGTGGCGTCCACCCAGTCCTTAGCAGATGCTACCGGACCCGGCTGACCAGACGGTGTCGCAGACAAAGCGGCGCGCAGATCTCTCCAGAACACGCCGACGTCGGAGTAACGCTCCCGCGGATCCACAGCGAGACCCTTCAGAAACACGGCCTCCACGGCGTCAGTGACTTGTAAACCTTCGGTACGCGGCGAGGGTCGGCGTTGAGGATCCAAAACGGTGCCCATGATGGCGCCCTGGTCGCCCTCCATTACCGAACGACCAATGGACAGCTCGACAATCGTGAGCGCCAAACCCCAGACGTCGGTCCATGGACCGGTTTGACCGTATCGTTTCGGCACCCACTGTTCGGGGGATCCATAGGCAGGGGTAAAGGAGTTGAGATCCTGGGACTGACTGACGTGTCCGATCGCTTGACTGGCTACGCTCTTTGCCTTGGCGATACCAAAGTCGAGGATCTTCACAACCTGCTCCCCGGCGACAGTCGCCATGAATATGTTCTCGGGTTTGATGTCCCGATGCACGATGGCTACCGGCCCCTCGGCGGTAGGAAAGCGATGAGCCCGAGCCAGGGCGTTCGCCACAGGACCCAACATGTGCACGACGCCCTCGAGGCTCAGCTGAGGTAACTGGCGTGCGTTGCGCCGCTCGAACATCTCGTCCAGGTTTTCACCCTCCAACCACTCCAGCGCGATGAAGGGCATGAACGCGCCGTTGGGGGCGACAACCGAGTCGATGTGAAGAGGCCGCACAACCGTGGAGATGCTCGCGGAAAGCTTGAAAAGCATCTCCGCTTCCCCTTGAAATTGCGCACGAAATTTCAGCTTCGCTTCTTCGCTAAGGCCCTCGGGCATCTTCAAACATTTGAGTGCAACCGGTGCGCGAAACCCAGTGTGGTGTGCTCGATACACCACCGCAAAGCCGCCCTCCCCGATCACGCTCTGCACCTGGAACACTCCGGCGAGCACGGTGCCGATGAGACGAAAAGGATCTTCAGACATTCGATAACGCCGGCGCAGTTCGCAACTCGCGATGCGACCACCAGATAGCTGTGCGCGAGACTACCAGATTGAAAGCCTGGCTTAACGCGACCCAATGCCCTTCACGAGGCACATGAGCAACTACCTAGGAGGTCGAGTTCGAGACCCGATCTCAGCCATGCCATGGACGCACAGCCGAGGATCATGAACAGTTGCAGCTGTTTGGTTTTGTCCGGCGTCACCGACAAAGCGGCCGAATCCGCGCTACCCGTCGCTCCCGCAGGACGTCGAGTTGCCGCCGCGCCGTGACAGACCGGATACATTCTCGTGAACCGGCAATTCTCCCGGGACAGTATAATTAATCAAGTCCGAAGCGATTACACGAGGATTCACCAGACAATGCTCAACGACCGGTCCGCCGTTTTTTTTACCGGTGTTCGATCTTTCCGCGGCTAACGATAGTGGTGCGAAATGTCTGTCTTCCTACCACATTGTCGGTGTTAGCTTCGCCGATGCTTTCCGGGCATGAACGACAATTCGTTCACTCGGCGGCGCGTATATTAACGGAGGGTTTTTAGAATGCGGATTTCGCAAACATCGAGCTGGTTGCTTTCACTCGTACTTGTCACAGCTGGTGCTTCCGTAATGAGCGGCTGCAAGGCAGAACTCAAGGTCGCCATGAAAACGCCGGAGGCGCCCCCGCCCCCAGCGGATACTGACGGCGACGGCATCCCGGACGACACAGACGCCTGTGTTACCGAAGCAGAGGACGGCAACGCACCGGATCCCAAGGACGGTTGTCCCAACAAGGATCTTGATGGTGACGGAATCCCGATTCCCACCGATACCTGCCCGACGGAAAAAGAGACCGTCAACGGCTTTGAGGACGGCGATGGCTGTCCCGACACCAAGCCCCTCGTTCAGGTCACCGCCAAGGCTGTGCAGGTGAACGAAAAAATCCACTTCAAGAAGGGCTCTTCGGATCTCGAGGCGGACGCCACCCCGATCATCGATGCCCTAGCCAAGGTGCTCATCGAGCACAAAGATCTCGATCTGATCGAGGTCGGTGGTCACGCTTCTAACGAAGGCCCGGACTGGCTCAACCGCACCTTGACCCAGGGTCGAGTCGACTCCGTCGCCAAAGCGCTGGTCGAAAAGGGCGTCGCGAAAAACCGCCTGGTCAGCCAGGGCTACGGTTTTCACTGCCCGGCAGTTGCGGGTGAAGGCGACGACGCCCACTCCAAGAATCGTCGCGTAGAGTTCAAGATCCTCCGCAAGAATGGCGCCGACACCGGCGTATCTCAAGGCTGCGAAGGCGCTGTCAAAGCCAACATTCGCATGGTGAAAATCCCCAAGCCGATCAAGGCCGCCGTCAAGGCTGCCGTGGCCGCTGCGACCCCCGCCAAGAAGGCGCCGGTCTTGCGCAGCGCCACCGCCAAGAAGGCACCTGCTCCGATAGCCCCCGCCAAGGCAGCGGCTCCCACCAAGGCAGCGGCTCCCACCAAGGCAGCTCCGGCCAAATCCGCCGTCGCTCCGGCAGCAGCTCCCGCAACCAAGCCAATCATCGCTCCGGCAGCAGCCCCGAAAAAGGCCGTTGTTCCCGCCAAGGCAGCTCCGGCGAAACCCGCAGCTCCTGCGGCTCCCGCCAAGGCTGTTCCGGCGAAACCCGCCGCGCCCGCTACCAAGTAGGCACCTAAGATCTGACTCACCGCCCGTAATGCGGGCGGTGAGTACAGAATGCCTATGGCCCGTCACAGGCTGCCCGTTGAAACAGGCAGCCTGTTGACGTTCGGCACCCAAGCGCCGCGCTAATCACCGCACGATTCCCGAAACGGACGGAAAATCGATACTTCCCGCGCCAAAAGCCACTCCGTTACGCTGGACAAGACCCCGCGCGCTCCCCATAAGAAGAGCACAGCCTCCGCGTCGTTGTTACCATGCGCTTTTTCATCCCGATCTTCGTCATCGTTCCCGCCATCGAGCTGTACCTGCTGCACTCGCTGTCCAACAAGATCGGCCTGCTAGAGACGGTTCTGCTGGTGGTGTTCACCGGAGTGCTCGGTGGCAATCTCGCCAAACGCGAGGGCCTGCGGGTCTGGCACGCCTGGCAGAACGCCATGACGGAGCTACGTCCGCCTGAAGAAGGCGTGG
>SPKZ01019963.1_pt1 | contig 23886 bp, 18 predicted proteins | sample 2456571 | NCBI WGS metagenome assembly SPKZ01 (sample SAMN11192286, study PRJNA482655) | marine metagenome | biome: ENVO:00000447; feature: ENVO:00000244|ENVO:00000211|ENVO:00000569|ENVO:00002023; material: ENVO:00002151; isolation source: ocean water from marine abyssalpelagic zone ... | reverse complement strand
AAGCTTCTATTTAAAGAAACCCGTAGCTAACGCTACGGGTTTTTTGCTTTCTGCTTTTTAAAAATAATAACCTGATCCCATTCACCTTTTATGGCGTATCGCTTCAGAAGTAAAATGCAGTAGCGCCGATGGTTGTTGTAGTAAAGCCCATGCGAGAGTGCAATAGGACATTACTAAGCCTCTATTAAGAAAAGCCTGATTCGAAAGAGTCGGGCTTTTTGCTGTTTGGGTTTTATATCATGGGATATTAGGTTGCTTGTAAAGAGACTTCCAGAATGCCGCAGTTAACTGGTGCCTGAACACCGTGTGGTTTTCTAGAGGATGCGCGGAAATATTATAGTAATGTCAGATGATAATGTCAGAGAGAAAAGAGACTTCCAGAATGCCGCAGTTAACCGTAGTCCTGAACACCGTGTGTTCAGGGCGGAAATGTTATGCTAACCGTAGGCTTCCCGATACGAGCCGGGCTTGCACAATAGCTAATAGTCAATTTCCTTAGGTAAAACTTATCGGCTCAGGGACATAGTCACTTACAAACATCCCAGAAGACCGGGTTATTATAACGAAAATAAGGAAAGAGGTAAGTTTTTTTTAACTGGTAGGAGCTAAGTGTTGTCAATTCAATCGTTTTACGCTTGCTTCTTACTCGTCGATACTATCGCTTGTTCAATAGTTGACTGCAACAGTGCTATTTTTGCCTTATTATCCTGTTGTTCTGCTTTTAATTTATTCTGAGTAGCTAATAACTCATTAGTTAAATTTAATGCAGTCATCAATATAGCTTGCTCTGGGGAGGAAATAGATTTGCAATTACTTGTTTTGGTTAAGCGTTTTGTTAATTCTGCGGCAGCATTGAGTAGAGCGCTCTCTTGCCCTATAGGACAAGCGACTTTAAGTTTGCGATCAATAATGTTGATTTCAACAGAGCGTTGACTCATTTATAACAATTCCAATGATAATTAACAATTTAATGACAATAACTTCCACTATAACTGTGCTGATTTTGCTATGCAAGCTAATGTAGGTTTTTATACCAATTTCATTCAGCTATTGCCCATTTTTATTGAATAAAATCCCCCAAGACAGCATCGCCTTAAATTCCATTTATCACTATAGGTCAATCAGCTATCTTGCCCTAAATTTTTCCCCCCGCGCAACAATATTAAAAATTTAATGACACTGCTAATATGTGATTTTCATGTTTTTTGGGTGTGGCAATGTTAGGATAGTATTATAGTTTTTTTCCTTTATTTTAAGTTATTAGTCATGTCTGAACATTCATCACCAACAAGTAAACTCGACTTCTCTTCAGCTCAAGCGGTTATTACCACCGAAAACATTCAAACTCATGCTAGCGAAATTCATGGTGTACTCACCGGGTTAGTTTGTGCAGGTTTTACTTTTGAAGAACAAAATTACCTTGGTATGCTAAATGACTTATTTAATAATGGCGAAGGTTTTCCCAATGCAGTAAAAGCTGTTATTAAACAGATGTATAGTGAGTTGTGGGCAGAAATACTTGACGATACTTATACTTTTCAATTGATGTTGCCTGATGATGACGATTCAATTGTTGAACGTGGTCATGCATTAAGTGTTTGGGTACAAGGTTTTAATTTAGGTTTTGGTTTACAGCAAAAAAATAGCCCTGTAACGTCAAGCGAAGTAAAAGAAGTGTTAACTGACTTTGCGGAAATAGCTAATCTGTCTGATGAAATGGAAGAAGATGAAGATACCGAACAAGCCTATTTTGAAATTAGTGAATATGTGCGAATGTCAGCCTTATTATGTTTCACTGAGTTAGGTGCGTCTCCAACAACGGTTGATAATCAAAACACTAGTAATACCATTCATTAACACCCGTTATTAGAGAAATCATGACTATTGAGCACGCAACAACGTCGAATAAATTACCTGGTATTGCTAGTTTACCGATAAGTGATTTTAAAGTTCATCGAGCTGATTTTTTCGATAAAATGGAAAATAACAGTATCGCTTTCTTTGGCGCAGCTCAGGAAGTGACTCGTAGCAATGATACTGAGTACGCCTTTTGCCAAAATAAAAATTTTTATTACTTAACGGGTTTTAACGAACCCGATGCATTGCTTGTATTAGTTAAAGCAGATAATAATCAGCAATCAATATTATTTTCTTTGCCCAAAGATAAAAGCCATGAAATATGGCATGGCCGTAGAGTTGGCCAAGAGCAAGCTTGTCATTACTATAATTTTGATAAAAGCTTTGTACTTGATGAACTCAAAAGCTTTGTGCCTGAATACTTAAATGACTTAAGCCAAATTTATTTTTGCTTTGATAACAGCGAAATGTCACAACAAGTATTCACTTGGTTATCACAAGCCAGACCTTCTGTTCGCCAAGGCACTAAAGTACCTGAGGTGTTAATTGATGCAAGCCCTATTATTAATAATTTGCGCTTAATTAAAAGTGCTAATGAAATAGCCGTAATGCGTCAAGTTAATTATATTTCGGGTTTAGCGCATCAACGAGCAATGCAAACAGCAGCAGTAGGTAAGTTTGAATACCAAATAGAAACTGAATTATTGTATGAGTTTTCTCGTCATGGTGCTCGTCATCCCGCTTACGCTAGCATAGTTGCTGGTGGTGATAACGCTAATATTTTACATTACACTGATAACGGTGAAACGCTACAAGACAATGAGCTGTTATTAATTGATGCAGGTGGTGAATTAGCTGGTTATGCCGCTGATATTACCCGAACATTCCCTGTTAATGGCAAGTTTACCGCCCCACAAAAATTATTATACCAACTTGTGCTTGATACCCAGTTAGCGGTGATCGCAGCGATCAAACCGGGTATTACTTTCGCAAAGTTAAATGAAATAGCGAATGAATGTTTAACGCAGGGGTTAATTGAGCTAGCTATTTTATCAGGTGACTTAAGGCAATTACTTATTGATAAAGCGTGTAAAAAATACTTTATTCATGGCTTAGGTCACTGGCTTGGGCTAGACGTGCACGATGTGGGTGACTATCATTTTAATGAAAAAAAAGAGCAATGTCGTGAGTTTGTTGCCGGTATGGTGTTAACCATTGAGCCAGGGCTTTATATGCCTATTGACGATAATGATTTAGAGAAAGAATGGCGCGGTATTGGTATTCGCATTGAAGATAATATTGTTGTAACCGAGCAAGGTTATGAAAACCTAACGGTTAATTCGCCAAGAACGATTGTTGAAATTGAAACTTTGATGAAAAAGAAAGTATAAATATTTCGTTAAAAATAGCATAAAGGCAATATCAAATAAAAGTACCAACAAAGTAACAACAAACATGAGCAATAATAAAAAAAATTTCGATGTAATCATCTCTGGCGGCGGCTTATCAGGGAGTTTAATGGCATTAAGCTTAGCTGATTTAACCAAAGCTGATGGCAGCTTATTATCAATTGCCATCATTGAAACAAACAAGCCTGAAGCGAACGAGTCCGAAGCCAACAGATCCGAAATCACTGCGCTTGCAGAGCATAAAGCAACACAACACCATAATACCCCCCCTTTGTTTGATGATCGAGTATTGGCGTTATCTCATGCTAGCGCCAAATATCTTGACAGTGTTGATGTGTGGCAGCACTTATCAGCTGATGCTTGCCCGATTGAAAAAATTGATATTTCAGATCGTGGTCATTACGGTAAAGCCCGTATCGAAGCAGAAGAGCACTGTGTATCTGCATTAGGCTATGTTATTGCGATGGCTAAAATCGGCGAAGGTCAATTGAAAGTATTAGCCAGTAAATCTAATGTGCAGTGGTTTAGTCCTGACACTATTACCGATATTAACTGGCAGCCAGACAATGAACGTCTTTGTGAACAGGATCATGGGCTAAGTAGCAGGGTAGGTCTTACAGAAGGCAATACAGTAAATAATAGTGTGGTTGACGTGACACTTAGCTCTGGCAACATATTAAAAACAAGCTTATTACTTGCCTGCGATGGCGCTAACTCTCCGTGTCGACAATTAGCGAATATTGAAGTAAACAAAAGTGATTATCAGCAAGTGGCACTTATTGCTAATGTGGCCACCAAACAAGCACACAGTAATAAAGCTTTTGAACGCTTTACTGAGTTTGGCCCCATTGCCATGTTGCCCTTGGTTGCGTTAAAAAATCAGAAAAATCGTTGCTCACTAGTATGGACTATGTCAGCACAGCAAGGTGAGCAGCTATTAGCCCTGAGTGATGATGAATTTAGTTGTCAGCTTGAATTAGCCTTTGGCAGTTGGCTTGGTGCCATAACTCAGGTAGGTAAGCGCGATGTTTATCCGTTAGTACTTTTACAAGCCAAGCAGCAAACCTATCATCGGTTGGCGCTAATTGGTAATGCTGCGCACACCATTCACCCTATTGCTGGGCAAGGCTTTAATTTAGGCTTACGCGACGTGCAATTGATGGCTAGCTTGATAGAACAACAACTTAAAAGCCAAACTGATATTGGCAGTTTTTCCTTACTTAATGAATATTCACAACAACGTGAACAAGATCAAAAACAAATCATAACGTTAACTGATTCCCTCGTTACCTTGTTTGCTAATAATCTACCGCCTTTGGTTGCTGGCAGAAATGCCGGCTTAAAAATAATGAATTATTTGCAGCCTTTAAAAAATACCTTGGTGAATAAGTTAATGGGCTATTAAAGAGATAAACAATGCAAAAATTTGATGTATTAATTGTTGGTGCTGGCATGGTGTGTTTAACGTTAGCGTTAGCATTAAGAAAAACCACCGATCTTAAAATTGCCATTGCTGACACTCTACCTGTCAACGCCTTAACACCAGAGCCAGAGGTAAGAGTTAGTGCTATCAATATTGCTAGCCAAACCCTGTTTGATAACTTAGAGGTTTGGCCTGATATTCAATCAAATCGCCTGCAACCTTATCAAAAAATGCATATTTGGGATAAGGATGGTTTAGGTAAGTTAGATTTTTCTGTCGATGACTTAGGCAGCTTTCTCCATAATGAAAACCTCGGTTGGATTATTGAAAACAAGGTGATCCGCAATGCCCTATGGCAAAAAGCTCAAGCTGACGAAGGAATTCGTTTTTTCACTGATCATAAGCTAGCGAGTATGGCAGAAGGAGATAGCGAGGTATTTGTTAGTTTTGATGCCCCTATTGAAGCGAGTCAAGGCAGACAAGCTCCCTTAATTGCAAAACTAGTTGTTGGCGCTGACGGTGCCAATTCATGGGTACGAAAACAAATAGACAGCCCGATGATCACTAGAGATTATGATCATCATGCTATTGTGGCGACAATAAAGTGCTCGCAAGGCCATGAAAACACGGCTTGGCAAGTGTTTTTGCCAACTGGCCCTTTAGCATTTCTACCACTTTTTCCACCAAACAATGACACCTGCTCTATTGTTTATTCAACATCTCCTGAAGAAGCTAAACGGCTAACGGCGCTTACGGCAATAGACTTTGCTAAAGAGCTAACAGCAGCGAGTGATGGTAAGCTAGGCACCATTGAGTTAGTTAGTGAACGTTTTACTCATCCACTAACCATGCGTTTGGCCCAAGACTTTGTCAAAGGTAGAACAGTGCTTATTGGCGATGCTGCCCACACTATTCACCCCCTTGCAGGGCAAGGTGTTAACCTTGGCTTATTGGATGCTGCCGCCTTAGCACAAAGCATTACTTCGTTAATTACCGAGCAAGGCTCAATAGATAAAAACTTAGCCTCGCCACGTGTTTTAAAAGCTTTTTCACGGGCACGAAAAAGTGAAGCTACCGAGATGATTGCGGCTATGGAAGCAATAAAGCAAACTTTTAGTGTTCAGCAGCCTGGGGTTAAATTGTTACGCGGTATAGGTATAAGCTTACTTGATAAGCTTAAGCCAGCTAAAAAAATATTAATAGAACAAGCACTTGGCCTTAAAAGTAACTTACCTGAACTAGCACAAAGGAAGCTAAACTAGGTAGCTGAATAAAACAGTAAAAAAAATGCATAAAATTAATCCCTGCTATCGGCCAGTTAACTCATTAAAACTGGTGTATAATTTCAAAATACTAAAGTTTTTGAAATTTAATTCTGATTTTGTTGTTAAGTTGGTTTTTAATTTGAAATGTGCAATTATATTTTGTTGAATAGGGTTAAGCCAACGGCTATAATTAACGCAATCTAAAAACAAATACTTGGCTGACTTACTTTAGGTATTACTTATGACGAACAAAACCGTACTGCACGCAAAACACTTAGCATCTGGCGCTAAAATGGTTGATTTTTATGGCTGGGAAATGCCAATTAACTATGGCTCGCAAATAGAAGAGCATCATGCTGTTCGTCAACATGCGGGTATGTTTGATGTTTCTCATATGACCATTGTTGATATACAAGGCAGCGACGCGAAAGCTTTTTTACGCCATTTAGTGATCAATGATGTGGCCAAATTAACGGTTGCCGGTAAAGCGTTGTATACCGGTATGTTAAATGAAGAAGGTGGCGTGATTGATGATTTGATCATTTATTTCTTCTCTGATACTAACTATCGCTTAGTGGTAAATTCTGCAACCCGCGAAAAAGATCTCGCCTGGATGAATAAGCAAGCGAACGGCTTTGAACTGACGATTACAGAACGCCCTGAATTTGGCATGATTGCCGTACAAGGCCCAGAAGCTAAAGCTAAAGTTGCCCAGTTACTTACCGCAGAGCAACTGGTCGCGGTTGAAGGAATGAAACCCTTTTTTGGCGTACAAGTGGGCGATTTATTCATCGCCACTACCGGTTATACCGGCGAAGATGGCTATGAAATTATAGTTCCTGAGAGTGCCGCGGAAGATTTTTGGCAAAAACTATTAGCTGTAGGGGTTACCCCATGTGGTTTAGGTGCTCGTGATACTTTACGTTTAGAAGCAGGTATGAATCTTTATGGCTTAGACATGGATGAAACTGTCTCGCCATTAGCCGCTAACATGGCTTGGACCATAAGTTGGGAGCCAAGTGAACGTAACTTTATTGGCCGTGATGTATTAACGGCGCAAAAAGCTGCGGGCACACAAGCTAAATTAGTCGGTTTAGTGCTGACAGAAAAAGGTGTATTACGTGCTCATCAAGTAGTGATTACCGAGTTTGGTAAAGGTGAGATTACTTCGGGTACATTTTCTCCTACTTTAGGGCACAGTGTTGCCTTAGCGCGAGTTCCACGTAGCGTAAAAGTAGGTGACATTGTCGAAGTTGAAATGCGTAAAAAATTAGTGAAAGTACAGGTAACAAAACCTAGCTTTGTCCGTAATGGCAAGAAAGTCTTTTAATTGAATATATCAATAGATGCTCTATGATTAAATGGGGCAGCTAAGCCAACTAATTAATAATAAAATTTAAACGAATTTAAGAATTTAACCAATAGGAAAATAAAATGAGCAACATTCCTTCAGAATTAAAATATGCAACATCACATGAATGGGTACGCAACGAAGGTAACGGTATTATTACTGTTGGCATTACCGAACACGCCCAAGATCTTTTAGGCGATATGGTGTTTGTTGAATTACCTGATGTTGGCGATAACGTTAGCACTGGCGATGATATTTGTGTTGCTGAATCAGTAAAAGCGGCATCAGACATTTATGCGCCAGTGACAGGTGAAATTATTGAAGTAAATGAAGAGCTAGAAGATTCACCAGAACTCGTTAATTCAGATGCTTTTGGTGGCGGTTGGTTATTCAAAATGAAGATGGAAGATGCTGGCGAATTAGAAAGCCTTTTAGATGCTAAAGGGTATGCTAATTCTATCGACCAAGACTAATTTTCGGTCACATTCTTCTTTTATGCTGCGTTGCTTTCGTTATTCGTCTAAATCACTTAGTACACTAAGCTCAGTAGACTCATAACTTCAGCAGCCTTGCCTAAAAATCGACTGTTTACGAAAATCGAAAGCTCAATGATTAAGCCTCTGACAAAACGTTTGGGGCTTTCTTTTATTTGTAAAACTATTTAAGTGAAACTGTTATGACTTTTCAATTACCTACTAGCTCGTCAGACTCTTTGTCGTTAGCACAGTTAGAACAAACACAAGATTTTATTCGTCGCCATATAGGCCCTAGTGCCGCACAAACTAAAGCGATGTTAACTGACATTGGCGCTGAATCTGTTGATGCATTAATTGATGAAATTGTTCCTAGTGATATTCGTTTAGCTGAGCTACCGGCAATTGGTGACAGCAAAACAGAAGTGCAAGCATTAGCGGATTTAAAAGCCATTGCTAACTTAAATACAGTTAACACCTCTTATATTGGTTTAGGTCATTACCCAACCTTAACGCCAAACGTTATTTTGCGTAACGTACTAGAAAATCCCGGTTGGTATACAGCTTACACGCCGTATCAACCTGAAATTGCCCAAGGTCGTTTAGAGTCGTTACTTAATTATCAGCAAATGTGTATTGACCTAACGGGTCTGCCGTTAGCAAGTGCTTCCTTACTTGATGAAGGCACAGCCGCTGCAGAGGCAATGGCGTTAGCTAAACGTGTTTCTAAAAACAAAAAGTCTAACCTTTTCTTTATCTCTGAAGATGTTTTTCCACAAACTATTGACGTTGTTAAGCAACGTGCAGAAATGTTTGGTTTTGACGTTGTTATTGCCCCAGCAAATGAAGCGCCAGAGCATGATATTTTTGGTGCCTTAATTCAATACCCAAGTGCGACGGGTGAAGTGGTAGATATTAGTGATTTAATTGCAAAAATTCACAGCAATAAAGGTATTGTTGCTGTTGCCGCCGACATTATGAGCTTAGTGTTGTTAAAAGCGCCGGGCGATTTAGGCGCTGATGCGGTTATTGGTTCAAGCCAACGTTTTGGCGTACCTATGGGTTATGGCGGTCCACATGCGGCATTTTTTACCACCTCTGACAAATACAAACGTTCATTACCGGGCAGAATTATTGGCGTATCAAAAGATACTCGCGGTAACCAGGCATTGCGTATGGCAATGCAAACACGCGAGCAACATATTCGCCGTGAAAAAGCCAACTCAAACATTTGTACCGCGCAAGTATTATTAGCCAATATGGCAGCATTTTACGCGGTTTATCATGGCCCTAAAGGCTTGAAAACTATTGCTAGCCGTATTCACCGTTTCACGGATATTTTATGTTTAGGAGTGGCCACTAAAGGTTTAACCGCTATTCATGCTAACTACTTTGATACCTTAACGTTTAATGTTGCGTCGCTTGAAAATAACAGCAAAGCAGAAATCATTGAACGAGCGTTAATTTCTGGTGTTAACTTACGCAGTGATGTTGAGGGCCAAATTAGTGTATCGCTTGACGAAACCACAACCCGTAGTGATGTAGCGCAATTATTTACTATTTTATTAGGCGCTGATCATGGCTTAGAGGTAACCGAGCTTGATGAGAAAATTGTTGCTGGTGGTCATTCATCAATTCCTGCTTCATTAATACGTGACACCGCAATATTATCGCACCCAGTGTTTAACTCGTATCACAGCGAAACTGAAATGCTGCGTTATATCAAACGTCTTGAAAATAAAGATTTAGCCTTGAACCATTCAATGATTTCATTGGGCTCTTGTACCATGAAATTATACGCAACCGCGCAAATGATCCCAATAAGCTGGCCTGAATTTGCCAATATGCACCCATTTGCACCGCAAGATCAAGCCCTTGGTTACAAGCAAATGATTGACGAATTGGCTGACTGGTTGGTTGAATTAACCGGTTACGACAAAGTGTCAATGCAACCTAACTCAGGTGCACAAGGTGAATACGCAGGTTTAATTGCAATTGTTAAATACCATGAAAGCCGTGGTGATTCACATCGTAACATTTGTTTAATTCCTGCTTCTGCCCACGGTACTAACCCTGCATCAGCAATGATGGTTGGGATGAAAGTAGTGGTGGTTGCCTGTACTAAAGACGGTAACGTTGACATGGATGACTTAACAGCGAAAGCCGAAGAATTACGCGACAGCCTTTCTTGTATCATGATCACCTATCCGTCTACGCACGGTGTTTATGAAACCACTATCAGCGAGATCTGTAACATTATTCATGATAACGGCGGCCAAGTGTATCTTGATGGCGCCAACATGAATGCCCAAGTAGGGATTACCTCACCGGGCCTTATTGGCGCTGATGTATCACACCTTAACTTGCACAAAACTTTTGCTATTCCACATGGCGGTGGTGGCCCAGGTATGGGGCCAATAGGGGTTAAAGCTCACCTTGCGCCATTCTTACCTGATCATTCATTGGTGAACATCATTGCAGGCAACAAAGGCAATGGCGCAGTATCAGCAGCACCGTATGGTAGTGCCGGTATTTTACCCATTACTTACCTGTACATTGCCCTTTTAGGTAAAGAAGGTGTTACCGCAGCAACTAAATATGCCATTACTAATGCCAACTACTTAGTGACTAAACTTAGCCAGCATTATCCAATTTTATATACCGATCCAAATGGTCGTGTTGCCCACGAATGTATTGTTGATTTACGTCCCATTAAAGAAGCCTGTGGCGTAACTGAAATGGATATTGCCAAACGTTTAATCGATTACGGATTCCATTCACCAACGATGTCATTCCCTGTGGCAGGCACCTTGATGATTGAGCCAACTGAGTCTGAGTCAAAAGTTGAATTAGACCGCTTTATTGAAGCAATGGTCTGTATTCGTGATGAAGTACGTAAAGTTGAGTCAGGCGAGTGGACATTAGACAATAACCCATTACACCATGCACCACACACCTTAGCCGATATTACTGACCCTAATTGGGATCGAGCATACAGCATCGCTGATGCAGTATTCCCAGTACCAGGTGTTAGAGCGAATAAGTTTTGGCCAACGGTTAATCGTATTGATGATGTATATGGGGATCGGAATTTGGTTTGTAGTTGTCCGCCGGTTGAAAGTTATATTGATTAGTTTTTAGCTGATCACAACAGATCTAGTTGGAAACCGGTGACATCAAGTTGGAAACTGCTAATCTAGTTGGAAACTCTAACTGAATAATTTTCAAAGGCGAATCAGAAATGATTCGCCTTTATTTTTTTCTTGAAAGCAATTTGGTGTTTAAAGGGCTTTTAACCTTCCTTAATTAGCTTTCTACAAATATATTGGTAGAATGCGCCAGTCAGATTATTGTTAGGTTTTGTAGTATATGAGTGTAATTGATTTATTCGCAGGGGCAGGTGGCTTTAGTTTAGCTGCACATCAAGCAGGTCTTGAAGTGTTAGCGGCTATAGAGCTAGACACATCGGCAGCTAAAACATACCGCAAGAATATAATTGATAGACTAAAGCAAAATACCAACTTAATTAATGGTGATATCTTAAAAATTGAGCCTGCTGAACTCAGAGAAGAGTTAGGTTTAAAAGTAGGTGAATTAAAGCTCATTTTAGGCGGACCACCATGCCAAGGGTTTTCTAGTCATCGAATTAATGATGCTGGTGTTGACGATCCACGTAACAAACTTTTGTTACGTTATTATGATTTTGTTGAAGAGTTTCAGCCTAAAGTATTCTTAGTTGAGAATGTAGCTGGTTTGTTTTGGAAAAAGCATGCTTCTTATCTAGAGAAATTTAAACAGCTTGCACAAGATAACGGCTACATCATTCATTTTTGCGATACACTAAATGCTAAAGACTACGGAACACCACAAAATCGTAAACGTGCATTTATCTTAGGTATTCGTAAAGGTATAAAAAGAGATGACTTAGTTTTTCCTCCTTCAGCAGAGTACTTTTCGCCTGCCTCAAAAGAAGCTAATGATGGTTTACCTGTGTGGAGAACTGGCTCTGCTGTCTTTGAACCGTTGTCCACTGAATTAATTGAAGAATATATAGAACAGCACTTTCGTCCTCATACTAATATGACAGATGAGGCTGCGAGAAAGCTATTGCAAGAATTAGAGTCCGGGAAGCCTGTTGATATTAACGACCCATGTAATATTCATATGCTGCCGACTGAAAAAATGCAAAGACGTTTCAAGTCTACTCGCTTAAATGGCAGCAGAATGGATGCAGCTCAAGAGTTTGAACTGAAATGTCATGCTAACGGCTACGCAGGGCATAAGGATGTTTACGGAAGATTGTTAATTCACACGCCATCAAATACTATGACTACAGGTTGTAATAACCCATCAAAAGGGCGATTTGTGCACCCGTGGAAGGATCATGGTTTTACATTACGTCACGCCGCACGTTTACAAACATTTCCTGATGACTACATTTTTACTGGCAGTACAACCGATCAAGCCAAACAAATTGGTAATGCAGTCCCCACTATACTCGGCTATAAACTTATAACTGCGATTATAAATGGATTGAACTAGAAATAGTCTCTACAATGCTAGGAACTTTTTATTTGTTTTCAATAAGCTAAGTTAAATAACTAGCTTATTTATAATGGAACTCTTCATATGGCTAACGCTGACTTGTATTTCAAAACCAGAGCGAGAACTATCGATCATTTAGGTCGAGAACAAATAGCGGACTGTCCAACTGCTATCTCTGAGTTGTGGAAAAATGCTTATGATGCGGATGCGGATGATGTTGCTCTACATATATTAGATGGTGAGCAGTCAGTTGCTGCAATTGTAGATAATGGTTTTGGTATGAGTGCCAGTGATTTTGAAGACAAATGGCTAACAGTTGGTACCGAATCCAAGATTGAATCGTTAAATTCTAATGAACCTTCTAAACGGAAATATAACCGTCAGAAGCAAGGACAAAAAGGGATTGGTCGTTTGTCATGCGCTGCGCTTGGTCATTTATTACTGCTAGTGAGTAAAGCAGAAGGTCATCCCTTTGTTGCTAGCCTGATTGATTGGCGGTTGTTTGAGAATCCTTTCATCATGCTTCATGATATTACGATCCCAGTAACAGAGGTTGCTAGTATTGAAGAGCTTTATAGTGAAATCTCTGAACTTCATGAGCGTTTGCTTACTAATGTTACACCCTTAGTTGAGGATAACTCAGCTAGAGCGATTCGTTTGCGTGATTCTTGGAGAATGTTTACGGAGTATGAAAAAAATGAGCAGTTCAATCAAAATCCAAATCTCACCGAGTTTAGATTTACGCGTGATTTAATTATAGAACAGGCAAATAAATTAGTTTTTACTGATCGCGTAATTAGAAGGTGGCAAGTAGCCAACGGTTCCTCATTGACGGGGACAGCAATGTTTATGGTTGGTATTCCTGACGATTTAGAAGACCAGCTTGTCCTTGACCCTATCAGTGAGTTGGATGACGCAACGGCTCGAGCGAAACTAAAATTACTTGAAACCCTTTCAAATTTTACAGACCCGTTCGTAAAGCCTAAAGAAAAAGGAAATGATCCTTTTTCTTCAACAGTTACAGCTTGGAATGGGCAATTGCAGAGAGAGTTAGTAGGGAAAGTGCGAGCTTTCGATATCAGCGATCTAGAGAAAATGGAGCACCTTGTTGATGGTCATGTCGATGAAGAAGGGTACTTTTATGGCAAGGTAAAAGTATTCGGCCAAATGTTCGAAGGTGTGGTTATCAAGCCTAAGCGAAAGTATAAAACTAGAATTGATTCTAGGTTTGGCGCGTTTGATATAAGAATTGGTGGATACGAAGGTAGAAAACAAAATTCAAGCATGCCTGAAAGTCTTTGGGAACAAGTTGATGCACAATCTGAATTAAATGGTGGTATAAGAATTTACAGAGATGGCTTACGTGTTATGCCATATGGGCGTGATGACAGTGATTTTTTTGAGATAGAGAGACGTCGTACAAAAAATGCAGGTCAATACTTCTGGTCATCTCGAAAGACCTATGGGCGTATTAGCATCACTCGATTGGGTAATCCTAATTTAAAAGATAAAGCAGGCCGTGAGGGATTACTCGACAACCGAGCCGCGATGCTGTTTCGAGAAATTATGATTGAAATCCTAATACGAACAGCTGAAAGATTTTTTGGCCGTAAGTCGGATATTAGACAAGAAGCATTAGAAGATATAGCAGCAAAACGCGCTGTAGACAAAGCGAAAACAGATAGGAAGAAACTTCTTAAGAAAGAACGTAATCGAGTAAAAAATGCTATCAGGGACAACCAGCCTGAATTGTCTGCATTTTTAGAAGAGCTAGAGGACCTACAGGCAGAACTAGCTCATGGCGATGAAGTTTTAGGTCTTCAGCAAGCCAAAGAGTTGAAAAATTTATCGAATCGTTACAATGAAACTATTAAAGATTTTTCGTTGAGCCCTGTTCCACCAAACTTAGGCACAGTAAAAGACAATTACGAGAACTATCGTTCTTTAGAGCTCAGAGCCCAGGAAATAACTAAAAGGTTGCATGTTTCTGCTGATGCAGCAATTGAAAAATATACGACGAAGAGTGACGTTGATGTCGCCAAATCGCAACTTAATACTAACCGTGGTTATATTACTGCCAAAGTTAAGAAGCTTGCAGCTGAAGGGCGTAGTTTGCTAAAAGGTGAATTAGAAAGATTTGAACAGTTAGTGGGTAACTGCAATAAGGCTTATGATGTTGCTCTAATTGAAGTAATGCAAGATTTAGAACTTGGAAAACTAACGCCTTCTGAAGCAATGAAGCAAATTGACAAAGAGTACCAAAGACAAGAAATCGCCAATGAATATGCCTTAAAACCCTACGTGACGGCATTAAACAGTATTAAAGATGCCATTGATCTGGAAGGACTTGCTATTGAGAGTATGAGAGAAGCAAATAAATGGCAACAAGAAGCTTCAAGATTGAATGGGTTAGCTCAATTGGGAATTACTGTGGAGATTATAGGCCATGAGATTGAAGGGCTTGATATTACGATGGCACGTGGTATTTCAGATCTTAAAAACACCAAATTAACAGAGGTGCAGCATGATTTGGTTGACTCAGTAAATTTTGCTCACGAAAGTTTAAGTGATAAGTGGCGTTTTTTAACTCCTCTAAAGTTATCCGGTGAGCATACCAAAATAAATGTAACAGGGAGTTCCATTGTTGATTACGTTAAAAAGTTCTATGGTGACTCCCTCACTAGGCGAAATATTAGCTTAGTTGCTACAGAAAAGTTTGAACAGTTCAGTGTGTATGATTCACCAGCAAGGCTGTACCCTGTATTTATTAACCTGATTAATAACTCTCGATATTGGCTAAATATTCAAGGCGATGACTTGAAAGAGATTAGATTAGATTACCAAAATGGTGAAGTGATAGTGGCTGATAATGGGCCAGGTGTGGATTTGGTGGATCTAGAGAGTTTATTTACTCTATTTTTCACTAAGAAGCAGAGAGGTGGTAGAGGCGTTGGCCTATATCTCAGTAAATCGAACTTAGCTCTTTCTGGACATACGATTCGCTATATCACCAATGACTCCGAAAAACCTTTAGCAGGTGCTAATTTCGCAATAAAAATCGGAGGGCTTCTAAAATGAGTATGACCGATTTAATAAGAGAAGCCTACATTGATCCTATTCGCAGTGTCATGGTAGTTGATGACGAGTACCCAATTCTCTCAAAACTTATTTCAGGCGATGATGTTGCAGAAGAAAACGATAAAACTCGTTTGCTTGATGTTGTTAAAATGTGCAGAGACCCTGCTAATAACTGGATGCTTGACGTACATGATGGTGATTTTCAAGGCACTGGAGATGTCGATAACTTACATCATAGTGATTTACTAATACTCGATTATCATTTGGAAGGTAACGGGGATGATGGTAAAGGGGAAAAAGCTTTAAGAGTGCTCTCATCTCTCGCTCAAAAAGAGCATTTTAATCTGGTAGTTACATACTAAAGGGTATACAGATCTGGGTGCTGACGAAGGATATCGAGCTGTATTTAAAGATATTGTATTTGATTTGCAAACGAGCAAGTTATTTCCAAATGTCCCAGATAAGCCGCTAAATAAGGTTACAGATGCCATTGACGCCTGGGACCAAGAGCAAGAAGGGATTCTTAGTGAGCTTATAGATTGTATCTCTGATTTAGATTACTTGGAGCTTAGAACTACAGCGGACTCGCCTATGAAACTCGATGAGAATAGGAGAGAGTTGATAGAATTGAAAGGTCGCTATGATGCCCGACCTTCGGATGAAGACCCTACTCTCGATACGTTAGACTTCAGGTTTTTAAAGTGGTACATATTAAGGAAAAAAGGAGAGAAAATTGCATTGAAGTTTGGTGCTGTTGATTTTAGTGATTTACGATGGAGTACCAGTGAAAAAAGTCGATGGATCAAAGCTGGAAATCTATTTGTAGTCGTTGTTGGCAAAGATGTTTCTACAGGGGAACTACCAGCTAAATTACTTGAGGCAATCGAGCACTGGAATCCTCACCCTCATCGTATGTTATTAGCTAAGTTAAGACATAAACTGGATGAGCATGGGTTCTCGTTTGCAAGTGACATGCTCGATAAGAAGCACATGCAAGCTGGTTGGTTAAGGGAGCTACTTCAATGCAAGGAGCATGAATTAGAGGATAGATCGTGGATTACAACGCAGAACCACCTCGAAGAGCTGGCTTGGAGATATAAAAGTGAGCTAAGTCAATACCTAGCTAATGTTGTGCGTAATTTGACTAGCGCAGGGGAGGATCTGCAAGAAATTGAAGGCCAGTATGCTGATAAAGATATTTTAGCTAGTGAGTTTGATATTTTTAAGTCGGTTAATGTATTCAACAACTCGATTCCTGTAGATGGCAGCCATTTAACGACGGGACACGTATTACGTGACTTATCTAAAAACCTCTATTTAGTTGTTACGCCAGCTTGTGACTTAGTACCAGGCCGTAGTAAATACAATAAGCTTGATGTTTTTTTTCAGAGGCTATACCCGATAGCTTCTGCTCTACAGAAAGATTCGGACACTGTGAAGTTGAGTGAAGAACAAATTCTTGAAAGGTGTAAAAATTTAGTAAACTCGAAAAAGCTTATTTTTTTGACGATTGATGGGGCTTTGAGTGTTTATGCCTCGACCTCCAAACCATTTAATAATACAAACCCAAACCTTATGAGCTTAGCGATAGCAAATGATGGCATTTGGAACACAGAAAAAAAAGTGCTGGCTTATAATTTGAACTTAAGCTTGACCCCGCCTCAAGTTCGTAGTTGTGAATATGAGGTTGTAGGGCAGTTGAGATATGAATATGCACTCCATCATTCAAAAACATCTGGTGAACATGTGTCTAGGATAGGGTTAGATTATCAAAATTAAAGAAAGAATAACTAGGGCAAGAATAGCAGACAGTCATAATTTAATTATTAATTCAACAATAGCTTAATTATTGACATGTAGGTTTCTGTTACATCCCTTAACAATTACCTCTGTTACTAGTTATTAGCAGAGGTGATATATGACCCGAGCAAGACATTCCCAAATCGATTTATCCTCCACCTATTTTTACCTTGTAATTAACGGGTGCCCCGCCGTGGTTTTTTATAAATATAAAGATAACCACAACATATTTCGAAAGTCTACGGCAAACTGTACACAAAAAAATGGGCGGCTAATGGGAGCCCTGTAGTAGGCTGTTATTATAAACGAGTTACTTACAGTTGATACGCATAAGCCCGCGGATCAAATAGAATCGCCAGCCAGAAAGGATAACGATGACACCCACTGCTAATTGACAAGCTTAAACGCTCAACTAAGATTAAATAATCACCTATTTAATTGAGTTTTTATCATGGCCGTTGCAAGAAAAAGACAAGTAAGTTTAATTGACACCCTTTATTACCACTGTATTTCTCGCTGTGTTCGCCGTGCTTTTCTATGCGGTAAAGATAAAGTGACTGGTCAAAGCTTTGAACACCGCAGAAAGTGGGTTGAAGATAAACTATTCACTTTAAGTCGTGTTTTCTCAATCGATGTTTGCGCTTATGCAATAATGAGTAACCACAGTCATTTAGTACTCTTTGTTGATGTAGAACAGGCTAAATCATGGTCAACAGCACAAGTACTAACACGATGGCACCAACTCTTTAAAGGCACCTTACTAACCCAACAATATATTAGAGGTGATGAACTAACCAAACCATTACAGACCATAGTTGAACAAACAGCAGATATTTACCGACAACGTTTAACAGACATCAGTTGGTTTATGCGAGTACTCAATGAAGACATTGCCCGTAAAGCAAATCATGAAGATAACTGTACAGGTTGCTTTTGGGAAGGACGATTTAAATCCCAAGCCTTACTTGATGAAGCAGCAGTAATCGCCTGTATGGCCTATGTAGACTTAAACCCAGTAAGAGCTGGTATAGCGACTATCCCTGAAAAATCAGAATACACCAGTATCAAGCAACGTATTAAAGCTGCCATAAAAGGAAACCAACCTAGCCAATTACTAAAATTCACTGGTAATGAACATAAACATAAAAGCAAAGGTTTAAATTTTATTATTAGTGATTACATTGAACTGATTGATGCTACCGGCCGTTGTATTCGTGCAGATAAAAGTGGTTATATAGAACAAAGCCAACCAGCCATATTAACCCGACTAAACATTAGCGCAGAGAATTGGTTAACATTAACCACCCAGTTTAGTAAAAGATTTCATGGTGCGGTAGGGCATGCTGATGTGTTAAGTGATTTTTGCCAGCACCAAGAACTGCGAAGGCGAACCACCGTCGGGGCATGTAATAAGTTGCTTGCTTAGCCAAGCAATCCCCAAGCTATAAACAAAGCGAGTAAAACGAACCTCGTGGCATTGTTGTGGGTGAAATCTTTGAAACTAGTTAAGTATCTCGCCCCCTTGGAACTAATAAGGCGAAAAACAGCAACAACAAGTGCTTTTTAATTAAAAAAGCAAAGAAATTTGATGGTGTTTTGTTATTGTTTTGGTTGCAATTAAAGATGGCTATAATAACGAAGCTAAAAATTTTGTAAAGGGGGCAATATTTTGCTCTACACTTGCAGTTTCTAATGCCTGCATATATTCATCTCTTCGCTCCACTGGCACAACCGTCCATGAGTAGCCACCGCTGGCCATCATCAAGTTCATTATGAATCGTCCCATTCGGCCATTACCATCAAAATACGGGTGAATATAAACAAAAATAAAATGGCCCAATACAACTCGAACCGCAGGGTTTTCTTCTTCCATTAACAAATCGAAAAGTGCAGGCATCATATCTCTAACAGCCGATTTTGTTGGCGGGGTATGTTTTGATTTTCGAATATACACCGGCCCTGTTCGAAAACCAGCTAAATCAGATTGTTTTATGATACCGGCAGCGACACTTGGACTAAATAAAGCTAAATACCAATCCGCATGAGTTGTTTCTAATACTTCACCAGGGTTTGCGCCATCTAATACTTGTTCAACAGCTAGCTTTACTTGTTGAAAGGCATCCCAATAACCTTTGGCTGCCATTGCATCTAAATGCTTTCTACTGTCATCAGATTGTTCAGGATCCCAGTTACCTGAGCGCACATGTTCAATTAACTCGTGCGTTACTCGGTAGCCTTCAATCGATAGCGAGTGATAAGCATCGGTAACAAACTTATCTTCTACTTCAGTCAAATAATCTTGCACATTAATTTTAGCGACAGGCGCATCAGGAAAATGGGCTATCACATCTGTTCGCATACTGTGCCACAGTAAACGCAGTCTATTTACGTAAGGTGAAACCTCACGGCGACCAAAAGTAATATGTGTTTCATCTTCAAATGGATCGACTTCTTTTACTTTAAAGTCCGCTGCATCCATGCCTTTAATGATGTTATTAGCAATTAAGTCTCTACCAATGTTACGAAATGCCCCTGCTAGTCGTCCCGCACTGGCAATATGACCACCATCAAGCAAGACACTTAATACCTCTGAAGCATCTGTCACCATTGAAAGTAACGTTCTCATTTGAATTGGTTTTTGTGCAAAGGTGTTTTTAGCACAATGCACTAAACTTGCTGCCAAGCTATATACTCTTAAGCCATCGACTATTGTTAACTGTGCTAGTGCTGGCATAGCAGAGCGAATATCAAATACCGAAGTATTGTGCAGCAAATCTGTTGGCTTATTTCGCCCTTTAGGCGAACGTACCAATAACTGAGGTGGAACGGTTTTATCACCAATATGAATTTGTATTGATTGCTCAGGTGATAAGCACCAACTCTGCTCAAGACGCTCATCTAAATAAGCACCACAAAAATCCCAAAAGGACGTATACCAGGCGGTACTATCGCCTTGTTGTTCATCGGGGCTTGAAGGAATATACCAACCTCGCATCACTTCTTTGATGAAGCCATGTTTGGTTAAGCGTTCTCTATCGGTGCGCCCAAGCATTTTCGATTGCACAGCAATAATACCGCTATCTTGCAATTGCTTTAATTGCTCCAGAGAATGTGCAAGCTTTTCTGATACTTGGTTCATATTAACACCGATAGCTTTTATTGAATTTACTTATTAGCTTTTAGTGTACCTAAATATTAGCTTTTAATGCAAGTGTTCGTTAGCTTTTAATGAAGGTGCCCGTTAGTTTTTAATGTAGCATGATGGTGTTTACAGCATGATAATCTTTACCTATGCTGACTAAAAGCCCTTGAATAGTTCTCATTATGCAGAACCGTTCATCTTCAAAAGTAAAACAAATAGACGGAAAGATTTATGTTGAATTACCCACTCAAGTTACTGATTCACTTAACATAAAATAAGCTGATACCATTGAGTTTGGCCTTAACAAACATGTAGAGGTTTGGAAAAGTCAGTAAGTTGTTATTTTAGCAGCACGTTTTATCGATAATTTACAGCATGATTATAGAGAACTCTCTGATGCAGAACGAAAACAACAGTCTAAAACGTTGATTGACGAGCTTGAAGTCTCAACATTTATGCAACTGGTTGACAAAATAACACTCACATCCTTACCTTGCTAGTATAATTAGCGTAAAATCGAGACGTTTTTATGCGCAGAAATGGTCAGAAGAAATCCGATACTTTATTAGCAGCGTTAAGCAAAATGATGCAAAGAAGTTTCCCACAAAAAACACCAATGACAGCCATCGTTAATCGTAACTCTTAATTAGGAACATACTGAATGCTTAAGCATTTAATAAAAACAATATATCGTCTAATGCTGGCTATTTTAGTGTTCACGTTGATGTCAGTCGCTTTTGTCTATTTTTACTTGTTACAACCAACGGCAAATATTAAACAAGAAAGTGTGCTTGATTCAGCTGCTGCGGCGAACGCTAAAAAGTTATTAAAAAGGCTGCGTAGCCTAGCTACACAGCCAAATACCATTGGTGTGTTACCAATTAAAAACCAAGAATTGCAAGGGCTGGCCGCGTTAGCTCATCGAAGTTACCCCAAGCTTATCGCTAATGGGGAGATAAAAAATAACACTGTTAAACTCGCTATCTCTTTAGCATTACCTCGCAGTATTAATCGAGATTATCTTAATGTTTCTGTGATCTTACTACCTTCAACGAATAGTATTCAATTAAGTAAAGTTAACATAGGTGAGGTCAGTTTTTCTGGGGACTTGTTATTGAAATTAGCTTTGTGGGCGATTAATCGTTTTATGCAAAATGATTTAGGTACTCAAGTTTATAACTCAATTAAAAGCGTTCACATTAGCCAGAATGTGTTAACAGTTGCTTATCAAGTGCCCGAGAATTTAGCTGAGATTAACACCAACGCCAAAAATGGTTTGCTAGCGTTACGAGATGAGCTGGCTTTATTTGGTGACGTAAACGCGGTTAAATTTTATTTTCAAAAGCTATTAAGGTTTATAAAGGCCAATCCTAAGCAACGAGATTTACCCTATTATGTTGCTTACCTGTTTAACGAAAGCTATCAGCAAACACAGGGTAAGTCTGGTAGCTCTGCTATGGAAGAAAATAAAAATGCGCTATTAGCTTTAGCGGTATATTTTGGTCATGATTCGTTTGAGTTAATACTGGGCAACATTGCTAATTTGTCAGTACCAGAGCAAAGACAAAGAGATAAACTTATTCGTGCCGTGACTTTGGTGGAGCGAAATGATCTACAACAACATTATATTTATTCAATTGCTTTAGAGTTGTTGTCAAGTGTTGGGATTAGTCAAACAATAGGTGAATTTAAAGAGTTTTCAGATAGTAAAATAGGGGGAAGTGGTTTTAGCTTTACTGACTTAATGGCCGATAGAGCAGGCACCCGGTTAGCGATGTTATCAACACAAAGTGAAGGCTCAGCAAGAAGAGTACAGGCGTATTTTCTTGAGCATACCGAACAAGGCTATGCTGCTATTTTTCCGCCTATAGTAGGTTTACCAGAAGGAATAAGCGACATTAATTTCAAATTATTTTATCAAGATGTTGATTCACCAAAGTACAAGAAGATGTTAGATAAAATAGATAATCGATTGAGCTTAATAAGCCTTTATCGTGACGTTAATTAAATTCTATAAAAAGGGTCAGAGTCACTTTAATGAAATTGGTTAATATCTCAATAAGTTAACAAAATGGTGGTTCAGACAGCGCCCCTCTGCATTGAGTGACAGTAACATATTTCACTAGGTGAACTTGTAATGGTAATGCAATTGCATTACCATTACTGAGTAAACCTAATATTTTGGAGGTTACTATGATACAAGCCGCTTTAGAAGCTGAATCTACATTAACAGATAGATTTCAAACAACCGTTCCTAGTGTTGTTCGTCAAGCACTACATTTGAATAAAAAAGATAAAATAAAATTTATCATTCAACCCAATGGTAGTGTCATACTTTCTCGTGTTGAACCGAAAGAAAGTGATCCTGTTGTGGAATCGTTTTTAACCTTTGTTGCTAACGATATGCAAAAGCATCCTGAAAAATTTCAGCCGCTTACGGCAAGTATGCGTGATCGAGTTGAAGTATTGATCACAGGCATTGAATTAGATTTAGATGCCCCATTATCCGATGAGGATGAATAACCTTGTCTGATAATGCCGCTATTGTCGTTAATGGGTGGACGTTATATACGCACCCATTATTTGTTGAGCAATATGAGCTTTTAGAGAAAAAAGTCGTTGCGCTTAAGGCAAAAGACCCAGTGGGTTACATTAAAAAGAATGCGACGAAAAGGCTAGCAGCTATTCATAAGCTAGCTTATGAAGTTATTCCACAAGACCCTACAAAATCGGATTATCGCCAAGGTAAAACATTAGGCAAAAACAATAAACACTGGTTCAGAGCTAAATTTTTTCAGCAGTACCGATTGTTCTTTCGATATGATATCCAATCAAAAGTGATTGTTTATGCTTGGGTAAATGATGATAGCAGCAAGCGAGCTTATGAAAGCAAAACTGATGCTTATAAAATATTTGCGAGAATGCTGAAATCAGGTAATCCACCAGATAGTTGGGAAGATCTTTTAAAAGCTGTCAAAAAAGTAAAACCCGCCAATAAATAATGTTAGGGAGATATTATCACTAAGGAATAGCGGATCATAAAACCAATTACTGTATATGCAGGCACGATAGTATGATCCACTACTCGTACATTTTCTTATCCAAAAATATCAACGATTACAGATAAATTGTGACATCTAATGTCCTCTCCATACATTGTAGACGTTTCCAGATTGTTGTTAACCGATTGTTCCACTTTAAATTCTTATGTGTACTTTACACCACTAATCTTTCCAATAAAAACAAGAACTTTTCCATAAAGCTCTTGGTGCACTTTTACCTGAGTTAAACGCATAAGTCTGTCAATATTTAGGAAACTTGTTACAATGCTATTTTTGATTTTAGGTAGACTATGAATAAAAGTAATGATCCGCTACACGGCGTGAAACTTGAACAGATTCTAACCGAACTGGAGAAGAAAATTGGTTGGGATAAGATGGGTGTGTTACTTAATATTCGTTGTTTCACCAATAAACCGCGTCTTAAATCAAGTTTGAAATTTCTGCGTACAACCCCTTGGGCACGCAGTAGAGTTGAAATTTT
>SPKZ01010238.1_pt1 | contig 23894 bp, 34 predicted proteins | sample 2456571 | NCBI WGS metagenome assembly SPKZ01 (sample SAMN11192286, study PRJNA482655) | marine metagenome | biome: ENVO:00000447; feature: ENVO:00000244|ENVO:00000211|ENVO:00000569|ENVO:00002023; material: ENVO:00002151; isolation source: ocean water from marine abyssalpelagic zone ... | reverse complement strand
AATTTTCAATGATAACTCAAATGTTTCTGCAAACCTTGTAATTAATTGTGCAGGAGGTAATTCTTTAGATATAGCACAATTGATGGGACTTGCAACCGAATACTCTGATCTTCATTTTAGAGGTGAGTATTGGGTTGCAGATCCTCAATACAGTGATCTTGTAAAAACAACAATTTACACCGTAGCAGAATTCAAAGGATATCCATTCTTGGATCCCCATTGGATAAAAAAAGCAAATGGACAAGCAGAAGTTGGTCCAAATGCAGTTCCAGTCCCAAGTCCTGAAACTTATGAAGGATACATTGGAGATTTAGGAACCTCACTTTCAAAACTAAAAGATGTGGTTACTGGTAATGCAAAAAAATTATTTACTAATTCTGAATTCTTATCTCTAATTTCAAAAGAATGGCTTAGATCCATATCTAAAACTGCAATGATTCGTCGTGTACAAAAGTTTATTCCAAAAGTAAAGCCTGAATTTTTCTCAAAAAAAGGAACTGCGGGCATTCGCTCTCCAATTATTACTCCTCAAGGAAAATTTTTGTCAGATGTAATGGAACTTGAAAATGAACATTCCTTTCATATAATTAATTATAATTCTCCTGGCGCAACTGGTGCTCCTGCATATTCTGCTTTTATTGTTCAAAAACTTCGAGACAGGGGATTTTTAGATTACAAGGAAGATTCTAAAGAATCCATTTGGAGTTTTGATGATGTAATCAATCAAGCTTAATATCTGATAAAATTTCAATCCAAACTATGTTACCTGATAGATGTTCAGTTAAAGAAAGTGGAAAACAATGTGTAAATCCTCCAGTATTTGTTGTCTCAATTGTTGATGATAAAGATGAATACATGGTTGGAGTAACTTGTGGGCGACATAAACAAATTGTATTAGGTAAAATTGGAATTCTTCAAAAAGAAGGAAAAATTCATTCAGGCAAAATCAATTTTTCCATTCTTAAAGCAGTTGGAACTGCTTGTGCTCATGGGGATATGGACGATTTTGTTCAAATTGATATGAAATAATTGCAAAAATTGAAATAATTTTAATTTTATTGTGTTGTATGCTGTTTGAATTATTATCTGATCTACTCAAAATTGATGATCTTTTGTTTATTGTAAGAAATACTGGTGCTGTAAGTGAGGTTAGAAATAACTCTCTTAGTATAAAGCAAAAAGAAAAGTGGATTACTATTGGCGATAATGATGGTCCTGCACACATGCACATTGATTCAGAATTAATAAAATCTGCAGAATTTGTACAAGAGGTAAAGCCTGAGCGTACTAGTTTTAGTGTAAGGTTTTTCAATAAAAATGATGAGCGTGTTTTAGCAGTATTTTTTACAAAAATGTATGATGATACTAAAACACTAATTCCTGAAAGAAAAAAAGTCTATGATCAATTAAACCAAAAATATTCTTCTAAAATTCAATTTTAAAAAAAATCTTGTCTGAAAAAGACAAGAAAAAAATTATTATTCTTGTGATTCTTTTTCTTTCTTTTCTTTTTCAGTTTGTAGTTTAGCTAATTCTAATTCTTCATTTGTGTGCTTGAATTTCTTCATTGTAATACTAGTTTGTAATCTGGATATAAAAACTGCACAATCTTTTTGATCATAACTCACGCATGAAACTCAATACCCTACAGAGTAAATGGGCTTTTTTCCATTCATTCCTAGATTTAAATTTCTTACAGTAATTTCAGCCATTTTGACTCTAGTCTCTTTAGTTGAGCTTCCAATGTGTGGTGTTAGTATCACATTTTGTAATTTCACTAGTGGATGTTTTTTACTAATTGGTTCTGTTTCAAATACATCTAATCCTGCACCTGCAATGATTTTTTTCTTTAGTGCTGTGACTAGATCTTTTTCATTAATGATTTTTCCTCTTGATGTGTTAATTAAAAACGAAGTTTTTTTCATCTTTCTAAAAATTTTCATGTTAAACATTTGATCTGTTTCTTTAGTGTGTGGTACATGAATTGAAATAATATCACTTTGAGTGATTAATTTTTCAAATGAGACATATTTTACTCCCAATGCTTTTTCTTCAGTTTTAGAAATTTGTTTTCTGTTGTGGTATACTATTTTCATATCAAATGCCTTTGCCCTTTTAGCAAGAGTTTTCCCAATTCTCCCTAATCCTAAAATTCCCAAAGTTTTTCCTTGAAGGTCTAATCCTACATAATCGTATGCACCGTAAATTGTACTCATTTTCCATCTCGAATTATTTTATCGCCTTCTGATATCCTTCTAAGAATATCCATTAATAATGAAAATGTAAGATCTGCAGTTGCATCAGTTAGAACTTCTGGAGTGTATCCAACACGAATTTTCTTTTTTTTTGGCATATTTGGTATCAATATGATCAAAACCAACACTATAGGTGCTAATTACTTTAAGATTAATAGCTAAATCTATTGTTTCTTTATTGATTATATCGTACGGAAAACAGATCAAACCATCTATTTCTTTAATTTTTGTTCGTAGTTTAGTTTGTGGGACTGGAATTTTTCCAGAATGAACTTCAATTTGATATTTTTTTCTTAATTCTTTTAGTGCAAAATCATGTAGTGTTCTTGTAAGAAACACTTTCTTTTTCATTAATTTGAGATTTATCTCAAACCATTTATACGATTTCTTTGTAAATTCTTTATGACTTCTAAAGTTGAAGAGGAAGAAGAATTTGCCATTTGTGTGGAATGTGGAAATTCTATAGAAAAATGTGGTTGTGTCTGTCCTTATTGTGGAGAGCGCGATAAATGTGAATGTGCATTGTTTGATGCAGCAACTGGCGGATGATCAAATTGGTAAAACAGATTATTACTATTCAAAGTGTAGGTGACTTGACGTGAGTGCAGTTGATTTTACATGGCTAATTGGAGGTCCTCAAGGAAGTGGGGTAGAGTCTGGTGCAAACATATTTTCTCGTGTGTGCGCTGAGATGGGGTATCAAGTATTTGGAAAAAGAGAATTTTATTCAAATATCAAGGGTGACCATAGTTATTTCACATTAAGAATTGCTGATCACAAAATTCATTCAAATGTTAATGATGTAACATTAATGGTATCATTTGATGCTGAAACAATTTTTCGCCATTTTGAAGAAGTGATTTCTGGTGGTGGGATAATTTATGATTCTGATTTAGAAAAAACAAAAACTGATGATGTTCATACACTTGATTCTCCATTCAAAGAGAGACTACACAAAGAATTAGAATCAAAAAATAAACCATTTACCATTGCAGGTGTTTTAGAAATTGCAAAAGAAAAAGGAGTGACATTATTTCCAGTATCATTCAAATCTATTCTTGCAACTCTTGCTGAAGAAACTGAAAATCCTCGCCTAAGGGGATTAGTTAGGATGTTTAATGTAATTGGTGTGTCTCTATCTTTGGGATTAGTTAAGATGCCTCCTGATTCATTACAAAAAACAATAGGTGCAATTTTTGCAAAAAAACAAACAATTGCAGAACTAAATCAACAAACTGCAACTTATTCATACAATTACGCTACTGCAAAGTTTGAAAATTTTGGTCATTTACTAATTGGTACAAAAAAAGAAACTGGAACTCTTTTAGTTCAAGGTCATCAAGGAACTGCACTGGGAAAAATGGCATGTGGTTGTAGATTCCAACCCTACTATCCAATTACCCCAGCTTCCGATGAATCAGTATTCCTTGAATCAAATGAAATTTTAGAAATTATTGATGATAGACCTGGATCAACTGCTGTAATTCAAACTGAAGATGAAATTTGTGCAATGGGTATGGCTATTGGTGGTTCATTAACTGGAACACGTTCTGCAACATGTACTTCGGGTCCAGGATTTGCACTAATGACTGAAATGATTGGTTGGGCTGGAATTAACGAAGTACCTATTGTGATTACTAATTATCAAAGAAGTGGACCATCTACTGGCCTTCCAACAAGACATGGTCAAGACGATTTATTATTTTCAGTATATGCTGGACATGGAGATTTTCCAAAAATTGTTTATGCTTCAGGGGACATTGAAGAGAGTTTCTATGATACTGGAAACTGCTTTAATTATGCGGATATTTTTCAAGTTCCCGTAATTCATTTGATGGATAAATTTCTTGCAAGTTCTGTAATTACATGTAAGAGATTTGATACACAAAGAATCCCAATTAATCGAGGAAAATTATTAGAAACAGTTGATGATGGGTATAGACGATTTGAGTTTACTGATGATGGCGTATCGCCTCGTTCTAGATTAGGAATTGATAATGGAATATTTTGGAGTACAGGTGATGAGTCTGATGAAACTGGTCATATTACAGAAGATCCAGTTTTACGTGTAAAAATGATGGATAAGCGAATGTCTCGTCTAGATTTAATCCTCAAAAATATTCCTGAGGAAGAACAAGTGCTATCATTTGGTACTGCAGATCACACTATAATTTCATGGGGTTCTGCAAAGGGTCCTATTCTTGATGCAATTGATATGCTCAAAAAAGAAGGAATTTCAATTGGATTTATTCAAGTAAAACTATTACATCCATTCCCAACTGATTACGTGAAATCTTTACTCAAAGACACTAAAACCATTATTGACATTGAGGCAAATCATTCTGCTCAGTTCGGGAAATTATTTAATCAAAATATTCAACGTGATATTGATTACTTTATCTTAAAATACAGTGGCCGAGCAATGACTAGTACGGAAATTTATGATTCACTTAAAAAAATTATTGAAAACAAAGCAGACAAACGGGAGGTTTTAATGCATGGCGCTTAAGCTTGCTGATTACAAAACAGATGTACACAATGATTGGTGTCCTGGATGTGGAGACTTTGGAATTGTTAATGCAATTCAAATGGCTTTAGCTGATATGGGTATTCAAAGAGATAAAGCTGTAATGTTTTCTGGAATTGGTTGTTCTGGAAAAACATCTCATTTTATCAATACTTATGGAATTCATACACTACATGGACGAGTTTTGACATTTGCACAGGGTGCAAAGATTACTAATCCAGAATTAACTGTTGTTGCAATTGGTGGTGATGGTGATGGTTTAGGAATTGGTGCTGGTCATTTTGTAGCAGCTGGTAGACGGAATGTGGATATGACATACATTATTTTTGATAATGGAGTTTATGGATTAACAAAGGGACAAGCATCACCCACTTTGAAACTTGGAGAGCAAACAAAATCATTACCCTCACCAAATACAAATTACAATGTTAATCCAATTGGGTTGGCAGTTGCAAGTGGTTTTACATTTGTAGCGCGCGGATATTCTTATGATATTAAACACCTTAAAGACTTGATAGTTCAAGCAGTTAATCACAAGGGGTTATCATTTTTGGATGTTTTACAGCCATGTCCAACGTACAATGACATCAATACTCGAGATTGGTATGCTGGAGTCGATTTGATGGATGAGGCACAAAAAAGACATTCTAGAATATACAAACTGGAAGAAACTGGATTTGATCCTGTAGTTCATTACGCAGATGAAGTAGAAATTAATGAAAAATTATCACAATCCCTCATTAAATCACTTGAATGGGGAAACAAAATTCCAATAGGAGTATTTTACAAAAATGATACCATATCTCCATACATTACACGATTACAAGATAAAATTCCAAATTATATGGAAAATCCACCATCTAAACAAAACATCTCTAAAAATGGTCACTCTAATACTGATATTTCAAAAATATTGGATTCTTTAGAAGTATAATTTACATTTTAACCTAAGAAGTTATAGGCAAGTTTTAGAATAATATTTTGCATTTGAATATAATCGAGGCAAATAAAATATTTAGAAAATCAATTATCAAAGGTTTCTTTGAACCCAAATTACTTAACCTTGATTTCAAAAAATCACCAGTAAGACATCCTTTGATTAATGATGATGGTTTAATGCAGTCTGACTTACTTCATGTCTTTTTTGATTTAGATACTGGTGTTGATTACCCTGATGGTGATGAGTGGTTTATTGTTGAATTTTTATTCCCATATGATGTAAAATTGCCTGACAACCTTAAGGGGACTGATTATTTTACAACTCTTTCAGTTGATGAAGGAAAAACATTTTGGCATCATCGTGAGTTGATTCGTTACAAATATGGAAAATCAAAGAAACTGGATTTAGCTTTACAATTTTTAGAATCAAAATACAAAGAACTCCATAAATTACTGGAACCTTTACAAAAAGATCTTATTTGATCTCTTTCCAGATCTCTTCTTTGAATATGTATTTCTTTTTTTCAGATGATGCAGTATTTAGACGCCACCTGTTTAATTTTGAATCAAATTTGTAAATAATTTCTGAAATCTCTGATGGTAATGTTTTTGGATCTAAATGATATGGTAATAATTCTAAAACTGTATCTATTTTTTCTACAGCATTATCAAACCATTGTCTATCTTCACTATCAATTGTAAAAATTATTCGTGGATTTCCAACAAAATTAATATTAATTTTTAATGCATTTCCATTTCCACGTCTTCTCTTCATCTCTTTGAAAACAGCTTTTACTTTCTCCCAACGTCTAAACTCAAACCATTCAAAAAATGCCTCATTAAATGTAAGGGGAATTTCAACATCTAAGTAACTGACAAAATTCTCATCATCTGATTCTATTTCATCTTGAATAACTGTGAAATGAGAATTTAGGAATCCGTATAGGACTTCAATTTCCCATGGGGAAACTCCATAATGCCGTAATGTTGTCTTTAGACTTTCACTCAACACTCTAAAATCCTAAAAATTCTAATTAAAGCTTCAATCCTTGACAAAATTAGGTCAAATTTACCTTAAAATTAAAATTATATGGATCGAGTTAGTAATTTCAGATATGAAGAAAGAATTTGTAGTAAAAAGTATTGATGCAGCACCTGATGGGGCACCATATGTGATAGTCTCATTATCCTCAATCAAAGACCTCAAAGCTGGAACTCAGACTCAACCATCTCCATTTGGCAGTCCAAAAGTTATGGGATTCTCAAATATGGGTGATATGATGAAGGATCTAAACAAGATGATGTCAGGAATGGGTGGTGGAATGGGAATGCAAAGTGGCGTTACTCAATTAAAACTAGAAATGCACGAATACAAAGACATGGGTCTCTCAGTTGGAGATAAGGTATTTTTAGAATTAAGTAAAGCAGAAACTTTGGGTGTTTAGATTACCAAACAGTATCAAAATACTTCCAACCATACATGGAAATTACAGTTACAATAACAAATAACATTGGTTTCCACGGAAACGCTGGAATGCCTGGCGATGCTAGTTTTATTTTGTAATTATCCATTACAACACTAACTTTTTTCTTAACTTTATCATGCCAAAAGCTATAGTCTACTTGATATTTTTTTAGAATCTCTTCTACTTCATAAACTACTGGAGTTCTTTGAGAGAAAAGATGTTGAAGATAATCTCTTGACACTTCAACTTCTGCATGAATTCCAATTAATCCTTTTTTCAAGTCAACCATTCGAATGTGTATCTCCCATGGTTTTTTTAATTTTAGATTTAATCCACTTCCAATTTGTCCTGGTTGTTTATGTTCTAGTTTTACTTTGGTAAATCCTTCTGCCGCAAAAATTTTTGTTAATTCCTCAAAACTTTTCTTTACTACAATGTGAAGCTGTTCTACTCCATTCTTACTGTCGACATCAATTTTGTGTTTTATTCCATCAAAAAATGAAATTGTCTTAGGATATGTGGTAAGATACTCCATATTTTGTTCTCAAAAAAACTTCTATTTAAAGCCGAACCAGCTTTTGTTCTAATTATTTGGAGGATTTGATAATCCTCTAACGTAAACACATTGATCGGGGGAAATCGCCATTTCAGATGGATTTATTTTTCTGTCAGTAAGTTTTGCACCAGAATCTCTAACTATTGCAAATGGTTTTGATTCTGCACCCTCACCCATTTTGTGATTTGCAATGGTTGTTAGATTGTCAACTACTGCTTGAAATGTAACTTTGAGTGGGTTTCCATCAAGATCTTTTTTTGACCTCATATCTAAAACAGGCTCAATTCCTGCACATGCAATTGCAACGCCTGATGTTCCAATCCTTGCTGGCATCAATCTACTATCTGCAAGAATAACTCCTACATGGATTAGCATTTTTAAGAAAATTTTTCTACGAATTTGTTCTGCGACAAGGTATGGGTTTGTTGGGTATAAAATCACTAGACCTTTTTTTGCATTAGATTTATCGATTCCAGCATTTGGTGCCATAATATTATCCGCTGATGTGATTACGAATCCACCAATACCGCCAAAAATTTTATCGGATTCTCGAATAATGACTTCAGCAATTTCAGGTTTTAGTTGATATTTTTTTGAAATTTTTACACCTTCATTTGATGCTCTAATTTTTTCTAATTCAATAATTCGTCCCTGTGAATTTGAGACATATTTTGTAGAAATGACTAGTACATCACCATTTTGTAATTTTGTATTGTTTTTTTCTAAAGTGATTAACAATTCCTCAAAAACATCAAATTCCCCCTCCATTCTTTTTGCTAAGAGTGGTAAAACCGTTAATTGCATAACATTCTGGGTACTCTTTTTCTTTTTTATTGTTTTGAAAAGCTTTTAATCTGTAGAACGAGCTTTTCTGATTATGAATATTGTTGAGAAGATACTTGCACGTGGATCTGGAAAATCCAAAGTATCTCCTGATGATGTTATTTTTGCTAATGTCGATAAGGTGATGATGCATGATGTGTCAGGACCTGGTGTAATCAAAGTATTTGATAAACTAAAGAAACAAGGAATTTCAGTTGATAAATTGTGGGATCCAACAAAAGTTTGGGTAGCTGAGGATCACTTTGTTCCTTCAGCAGACAAAGTATCTGCAGAAAATATTGTAAAACTATCAAAATTTACAAAACATTATGGAATTGAAAAACATTTCAAATATGGCATGGGCCAATACGGAATTTGCCATACCATTTCTCATGAAGAAGCAATGGTAATGCCTGGTGATGTTTATGTTGGCGGGGATTCACATACTAATACAACTGGAGCATTAGGTGCATTTGCTTGTGGATTAGGCCATACTGATATTACCTATGTGTTGTTACATGGAAAAATTTGGTTTAAGGTTCCTGAGACTTATTACTTTAAGATAAATGGAAAATTACCTGACCATGTAATGGCCAAAGATCTAATTTTGAAAATCATTGGAGATATTGGAACTGATGGCGGTAATTATAGAACCATGCAGTTTGGTGGAACTGGAATTGATGAAATGTCTGTTGAAAGTAGATTAACAATGTGTAATATGACTACAGAAGCTGGTGCTAAAAATGGAATTGTAGAACCTGACCAAAAAGTGGTTGATTATCTTTCGAGTAGAGGTGCAACAAATTTCAATTTGATTAAAGGGGATGATGATGCAGAGTATGCAAAAATCTTTGAATATGAAAGCTCAGAACTTGAACCAGTTGTTGCAAAACCATTTTCTCCTGAAAATATTGCTATAGTGAGAGAAGCCCCATCTGTCGAATTAGACAAATCATACATTGGTTCATGCACTGGTGCAAAGTATGAGGATTTGGTAGCAGTAGCTAAAATTCTAAAGGGAAGAAAAGTAAAGATTAGAACTGAAATTTTACCTGCTGCAATTTCAATTTATCAGCGTGCAATGGAGAATGGTTTATTGAAAATATTTCTTGATGCTGGAGCTACTGTTGGACCACCTACTTGTGGTGCGTGCTGCGGTGCTCATATGGGGGTATTAGCTAAAGATGAAATTTGTATCAGTACTACAAATAGAAACTTCCCAGGAAGAATGGGTCATATTGAATCTCAAACATACCTTTCATCTCCTATGGTGGCAGCAGCTTCTGCAGTTACTGGAAAGATTACTGATCCGAGGGATTTGAAATGAAAGGTAACATCATAAAATATGCACAAGATAACATTGACACTGATGTAATAATTCCGGGAGAATATCTCAAAATTCATGATTATGCAGAATTAGCTACTCACGCAATGGAGGGATTGGATCCTGATTTTCACTCTAAGGTAAAAGAAGGTGATTTCATTTTGTCTGGTAAAAATTTTGGATGTGGTTCATCTCGTGAACATGCCCCAATTGCATTATCTCATTCTGGAATAAATGCAGTTCTTGCATTGTCCTTTGCAAGAATTTTTTACCGAAATTCAGTTGATGGTGCATTCTTGTTGCCAATTGAAATTGATGAGGATACATATGATGGAATTTCAGAAGGTGATGAAATTGATATTGATATTTCAACTAACGAAATTAAAAATATTACAAAAAACCAAACCTACAAAATGAAACCATTTTCAGATATTATTGAAAAAATAATTTCAGCTGGTGGTATCTTCAAATATAATCCAGATCAGAATTAAAATGGGAAAAACTCTTTTTGAAAAACTATGGGCATCTCACATTGTAGTTGAAAAACAAGATGCTCCTTCATTAATTTACGTTGATAGACATCTAGTTCATGAGGTAACATCTCCTCAAGCCTTTGATGGATTACGAATCAATAACAGAAAGGTTAGACGACCAGATCTTACTATTGCCACAATGGATCATAATGTTCCAACAAATGATCGTTCATTACCAATACTTGATCAAACATCAGCAATCCAAATCCAAACTTTGGAAAAAAATTGTAAAGATTTTGGAATAAAATTATTTGATATTAACAGTCCTAATCAGGGAATTGTACATGTAATTGGTCCTCAACTAGGAATCACTTTACCTGGTTCTACAATTGTGTGTGGTGATAGTCATACCTCTACTCATGGTGCATTTGGCGCATTAGCATTTGGAATTGGGACTAGTGATGTTGAACATGTTTTAGCATCTCAAACTTTGTGGCTAGAAAAGCCAAAATCCTTTGAAATTAGAGTGGAGGGAAAAAGAAAGAACCCTCATGCGGTAACTGCTAAGGATATCGTATTATCAATTATCAAAAATATTGGAACTGGTGGTGGTACAGGCACAGTAATAGAGTATTGTGGCGAGGGAATCACTGATCTTTCCATGGAACAAAGAATGACTATTTGTAATATGTCAATTGAGGCAGGAGCTCGAGCAGGATTAGTTGCCCCTGATGAGAAAACATTTGATTATCTTAGGGGTAGAGAATATACTCCAAAAAATTATGAATCACTTGTTGATTCTTGGAGAGATGAATTAAAGACTGATGGTGATGCAAAATTTGAAAAACAATTCATTTTACACATTGATGATATTGTACCTCAAGTAAGTTGGGGAACTAATCCTGGAATGACATGTGATGTAACTGAATTAGTTCCATCCCCTGATGAATTCTCTAAAGGTGATTTGAATCAAAAGAAAGGTGCACAAAAAGCACTTGACTATATGGATTTGAAACCTGGAACTCCAATTGTTGATATCCAAATAGATAGAGTGTTTATTGGTTCATGTACCAATGCAAGACTAGAAGATCTTATTGAAGCATCCAAAGTAATCAGAGGACAGAAAGTTTCATCAACTGTTAAAGCTATGGTGGTCCCTGGTTCTCAGATGGTAAAAAAACAAGCAGAAGATATTGGTCTTGATAAAATTTTCATTGATGCTAATTTTGAATGGCGTGAAGCGGGATGTAGTATGTGTCTTGGCATGAATCCTGACATTTTATCTCCTGGTGAGAGATGTGCTAGTACATCAAATAGAAATTTTGAAGGTAGACAAGGGACTGGTGGACGAACTCATTTAGTTAGTCCTGTGATGGCAGCAGCTGCTGCAATTAAAGGACACTTTGTAGATGTTAGGGAATGGGATTTGAATTAGTATGGAATCTTTCAAAACTGTAAAAAGTATAATCACACCACTTGATGAGGTAAATGTTGATACTGATCAAATTGTTCCAAAACAATTCTTGAAATTAGTTCAAAAGTCAGGTTTTGGTAAATTCTTGTTTTTTAATTGGAGATTTGATGAAAAAGAAAATCCAAAATCTGATTTTGTCTTAAATGATTCAAAATATGATGGCTCTAATATTTTGGTGACTGGGGATAACTTTGGGTGTGGTTCTAGTCGTGAACACGCAGTTTGGGCACTACAAGATTATGGTTTTGCAGTAATTATTGCACCCTCATTTGCTGATATTTTCTTTAGCAACTGCTTCAAAAATGGAATTTTACCCATCTCATTAGATCAAAAAATAGTTGAGAATCTACAACAAACAACTGATGCAATTGAGGTAAATCTTGAAACTCAAACCATCAAAACTTCTTCAGATGAAATTCATTTTGAAATCGATTCTCACATGAAAAAAATTCTCTTAGAGGGATTAGATGATATTTCACAAACTTTACAGTTTGAAGATAAAATTACTGATTTTGAAAAACGCTCTAAAATCCCATCTGTTTTATAATCTTCTTTACCATTTTTTCATTTCTTTCTAAAACCATTGGGGATTCTACATCCATCCATTCATTATCTTCAATATCAAAAGCACTAATTTTCCCCTCTTTAGATAATTGTTGTAAAATATCATATGATAGATTGATTTGTTTTTGTTTTTGTTTTACCTTGATTTTTTTAAGAACTTCTTTTCCTAGTATGTATACTCCTAAACATTCTGATAATTGTAATTTCATTACAGGTTTTTCTTTGAATTCTTTTATGACTCCATTTTCTACTACTGCAAATCCTGTTTCTTCTTTCCGTTTTGTTCTAGTTGCAATACATGCAGAACTATTCTTCTTTTTGAAAAATTCTCTCATCTTTTTTACATCTACTGCACACAAGTTATCTACAAACCATAGTAAAAATTCTGATTCGTCTTTGAGTTTTTTCTCAATGTGTAGTAAATCCCCTCCAGTACCACTCTGTGAATCTTGAACAAAAGTAATGTTTTTTTGATCTCCAAAATAATTTTTGATTTGTCCACCTGACCCCTCAAAATCAGAAATAATGATAACCTCTTTTATGAAACTAAATGATTTTACGTATTTTACAATGTAATCAATTAACGGTTTCCCATTAATTGGAGTCATGGCTTTTGGAAAATATTCAGTGTATGGTTTGCCTCTAGTTCCTTTACCGCCAGCTAAAATTATAGCTTTCACAGTCTAACGGTATGATTTCTGCTTTCTTCTTCTTGCACCAGGTCCGCCAAATTTCTTTGGTTCTTTTTGTCTGGCATCACCACTGATTAGATATTTATCAAATTCTGCTATTCTAGTTCTAAGGTCTTCTCTGGTAGATTTTGGGAATGGGTGATCTTTTGGTTCTTTTTTTGATTTTGTCCATCCTATGAGTGCTCTTGAAATTCCAGTTGCAATTGCACTGGCTTGTCCCATAAAACCTCCGCCTCTAACTCTAACAGAAATATCAATTTTATCTCTCAAATCACCAGTAATTTCTAATGGTGCTAAAATAACTTCACGAGCAGTTTCTTGTGGAATCATTTCTACTGGAACATTGTTAATTCTAACTTTACCTTTACCTTTTGTAATGTAGACATGTGCACTAGCTCTTTTTCTAGTTGCAAAATAGATTTCAGTTTTTGGAGTTGTCATTCAGTCCACCCAATTACTCTGCCTAATTCGCCCATTGTAGTATAGTTTGATGATGATTTTTTAATTTTTGCTTTTTCAAATTGAACTTTCTCTAGTGATTTTAATTCTTTTGGAGAACCAATGTATGCTCTTAGTCTCTTGTGTGCTTCTTTACCTGATGGTTTTCTATCAAATGGTAACATTCCACGAATCATCTTTGTAATCATTGTATCTGGTCTTCTATAATGGACTGGTCCGTGTTTTGGATGAATGATACTGTTAATTTCTAAAAATGCCTTATATTCTCTAATTGTATTATCTCGTGTTCCACTAATCATAATTTTCTCACAATTAACCAGTGAAACTCTATTTCCTTTTAGCAATAATTTTGCAACATGTGATGATAGTCTTCCAGCAATATGGTCTGTTGTATCTACCACAATAGGTCTGTCTGTTCTGACTACTGTTTCTTGTTTAGCCATTCTAACGGGTTTGTTAATTCTTCCATTAGCCAAGTAGTATCACTCCTTTTCCTGTAGGATTCTGTTTAATCAAATCTGCATGACTGATTAGTTTTCCACCGCTTTCTAAAATTTTGTTAGCAGCCGAATTTGAAATTGAAAATGTACATAGTGTAATCTTGTGAGACATGTTACCTGTTCCAAGGACTTTACCTGGAAATACCACTGTATCGTTTTCTTTAGTTAGTTGACTAATTCGATTCAAGTTAATATCGCGTCTTGCAATAGATGGTTTTAGTGCATATTCTGCTAATTTACCCCAAATTGGAGCTTTATTTGCAGTTGATGCCTTTCTAAGATCTTTGGCCAAGTGTATAACTACTTGATTAGTCATGTGAATAATCCGGTTTAAAACCCAAATATAATGTGTATGCTCAGTTTGTTACTAGATTTGATTATTCGATCTCATTAACCATTTCTTTGAATTCAGTTAATCTATTTCCAACTTCTTCGACTCCTGCAAGAAGAATTTGTTCTGGAGTGAGTGCACCAGTTGTTTCTACTGTGAGAACTTTTTCATCATCTTTGTTTGTATCTGTAAGTGTTGAAATATTTGCAGAATTCCATTTAGCATGAGTTGTTCCACGTCCTAATCTTGCATAGCATTCTATTTTGATTCTTTGACCAGGAGATAGTTGAATAATTGGAATTTTATCTGAAATTGGCTTTATTGAATCATCTTCAGAGGATAACTCGTTTGAAAGAACTGATCTGGTAACATCAGTGTCACCCGAGTCTAAAACTAACATAACTTTACAGTTAGAACAACCCGTCTCGCTTTGACAATCACATTTGGATGGTTCATTGAATCTACTCAAGTCTGTTTTAATTGGAATTAGTCCTAATCTGTGTGCTAATCCTTCATCTGGTAATACTGAAGTGTTTTCAATAATGTCTACGGTATCAATTGCAAATATTGGAATTCCATTTAGGCATACACGTCTAAGTGCATTTGAATATTGTAATGGTATACCTTTTAGCTTTACAGCTATTTTTTGACTATCTTTACTAATAATTTCTAATGATGACAAATCTTGAAGAAAATCTTCAAAGTCCCCATAAAAGTCTAGCTAGTTTTATGTATAGATAAATACCAAATTACTGTACCAATTTTAGAAATGACTGATGTTACAGTAGTACGATTTTCCTATGAAGGTGAAAAATTTGAGATTATGGTAAAGCCTGATCCTGCATTAGAATACAAGATGGGTAAGAAAAAGGACCTTTCAGCAGTTTTAGTTTCAGATGAAATTTACACTGATTCAGGAAAAGGCACAAAGCCTTCAACTGAAAAATTACTAAAAGCCTTCAAAACTGAAGACTTGGCTGAAATTGCAGAAATTATTATGCAAAAAGGCAATCTAAACCTCACAACTGACCAAAGACGAAAAATGATTGAAAACAAGAGAAAACAAATTGTTGAATTTATTGCTAAAACATACGTTGATCCAAGAACTCACTTACCTCATCCACCATTAAGAATTGAGCAAGCTATGAAAGATGCTAGAGTTTCAATTGATCCTCAAAAAAATGTAGATGAGCAAGTAAAAGATATTGTTGAAAACCTTCGTTCAATCATTGCTTTAAAATCTGAAAGTTTACAATTGGAAATTATAATTCCTGCACAATATGCATCTCAATCATATGCTGTTCTAAAATCTGTAGGTTCTCTAAAAACAGAAGAATGGCAAAATAATGGTTCACTAAAAGCAATACTTGAAATACCCGCTGCAGCAAGGCCAAACGTGATTGATAGATTGGGTTCTATAACTAAAGGCTCTGCTTCAGTTGAGGTAGTTAATTAATGGCTGATAAGAGAAAATACGTTATTCCTGGTGATGTAGTTACCACTGGACCTTTTAGACCTGAACAAAATGTTGTACTAGTTGGTGATAAGATAATTTCTACAACTATTGGTATTTCTGAAATTTATGATGATTCAGTTAAGGTATTATCGTTAACTGCAAAATACCTTCCAAAAATTGATGACCTTGTAATTGGTAGAGTTATTTCTCATACATCACTATCTTGGGAATTAGATATCAATTCATGTTATGTTGGTTTTTTGCCCGCACAAGATGTCTTTGGTCGAGATTTCTCTGCTCATGCTGATGAACTTTCTTCAAAATTAAAAACAGGAGACTTGGTTGCTGCTAGAATTGCCAATTTTGATAGAACTCGTGATCCCCTTGTAACAATTTCTGATAGAGATTTAGGTAAAATTGATTCTGGTGATTTAGTTAAGATTTCCCCAAGTAAAGTTCCACGATTAATTGGAAAAAAAGGTAGTATGATTCAGATGATTGAAATGTCAACTGATGCTGCAATAACAATTGGTCAAAATGGATGGGTTGTAGTTTCCTGTGAATCCCCAGAGGGATTATTAAAGGCTAAAAAAGCCATTGAAATGGTTAATGATAAAGCACATATTGCTAATTTGACTGATCAAGTGAAAGAAATGTTAGATAAAAAAGGTGAATCATAATGGGCGGGAGAGACGCAACAATGGTCCTATTGGACGAGAATGGTATTCGTTGTGATGGACGAAAAATAGATGAATTACGAAAAGTTACGATTAAAGCTGGCGGATTAAAAAATGCTGATGGTTCTGCTTACATTGAATTTGGTGATAATAAAATACTAGTTGGCGTGTTTGGTCCAAGAGATGTTCACCCAAAACACATGTCAAATACTGATACTGGAATTTTACGAGTTAGATATCATATGGAACCATTCTCTGTCACTGAGAGAAAAAATCCTGCACCTTCAAGAAGAGAAATTGAAATTTCCAAAGTAATCAAAGAAGCATTAGAACCTGCAGTCATGTTGGAAAAATTCCCAAGAACTGCAATTGATGTATTTATTGAAGTTTTACAAGCAGATGGCGGAACTCGTTGTGCTGCTCTATCAGCTGCTTCTGTTGCATTAGCCGATGCTGGAATTCCTATGAGGGATATGGTTTCGGCATGTGCTTCAGGTAAAGTTGCAGATACTATTGTTCTTGATGTGAATAATGAAGAGGATCAAGCAGGTCAAGCAGACATGCCAATTGGTTACATGCCAAATCTTGAAAAAATTACCCTATTACAATTAGATGGTGTTCTAACTCCTGAGGAGTACAAAAAATGTGTAGATGTGGGAGTACAGGGTTGTAAGGATATTTATGAAATTCAAAAGAAAGCACTCGCTGACAAATATTTTGGAAATAAAGGAGATTAGAAATGGCATCAAAAACAGTTATTGACGAATTGAAGAAATCCAAAATTCTCGAATTACTAGAACAAGGAAAAAGAATAGATGGACGAGCACTAGATGAACCAAGAGAAATATCTATTGAAGTTAATGCAATTCCTAAAGCAAATGGTTCTGCAAGAGTTAGACTAGGTGATACTGAAGTTATTTGTGGTGTTAAAATTCAACCAGATAGACCGTTCCCAGATACTGGTGATAAAGGACTTTTCATTTGTACTGCTGAACTTTTACCACTTTCACATCCAACTGTTGAAACTGGACCTCCACAACCACATGTTATTGAATTGGCAAGAGTTGTTGATAGAGGAATTAGAGAAAGTCACATGATTGATGTTTCTCAATTAGTTATTCAAAAAGACAAATCAGTCATTGGTGTATTTGCAGATAATGTAGTTGTTGATTATGATGGTAATCTCTTTGATGCTTGTTCTTATGCAGCTACTGCAGCATTACTTACATCAAAAACCCCAAAATGGAATTGGGTTGATGAAAAAGCAGTACTTGATGAAAGCGAACCAACACAATTACCAACTAGCACAATTCCTGTTTCAGTAACAATGGCAAAAATTGGAAATCACATTATAGTTGATCCAAACGGTGATGAATGGAATAGTATGGATGCTCGAATTACAATTACTAGTGACTCTGATGGAAATATCTGTGCTTTACAAAAAGGTGGAAGTAATGGATTCTCTCAAGATGAAATTAATCAATGTGGTGAAATTTCTGTTAGAGTAGGGGCAAAAATCAGAGAAATATTAAAAGCAGCACAACAGAGTGGTCAATAAAATGGTCAAACACACAAAAGCAAAAAAATCACTCAAAGGTTTAGGTGCTTGGCATGGAATTAAACTTAGAAAACAATATACAAAAATTCATTTTCAATTAAAAGAAAAGAGATCCTGTCCTGAATGTGGTTCAACATCATTTGGTAGAGACGCTGTAGGTATTTGGTCTTGTAAAAAATGCAGTTACAAGGTAGCTGGAACAGCATATGACATTAAACTATAGTGCAAAAATCACTGTTGATGCAAAAGACAAAACAAATGCAATTTATGATTCTGTAAATATTGATAATGAATTTTATCCCGAAAATCCTGTAAAAACTGAGATAAAGTTTGATGAGAAACTTACCATTTTAGTTGAATCAAACCATTTACCTCATTTGAGAGCTAATCTTAACTCAACTCTTAGATTGATTCAAGCAAGTTATGATTCAATTGAATCGGTAAAGATATAATGAAATAAATTTTTTAATCATTCATGTCTACTGGACAAATGCCTCCGTGGCTTCAAGAACAAATAATGAAGTTACAACAATCTCAACAAAATCTTCAATCAATTGTAACTCAAAAACAACACCTAGAGATTGAAAAAGCAGAAACAGAAAAAGCACTCGATGAATTAAAAAAAGTTGCAGATGGTGATGCTGTCTACAAACAAGCAGGTACTGTATTGATAAAATCTACTAAACAAGAACTAATTGATGAATTAGAAGAAAAACAAGAGATGGCAAAAACACGTTTGGTGGTTCTTGAAAAACAAGAAATTCGTGTTAAAGATTCACTAAAAGAACAAGAGGCAAAAATTACTGAAATGATGAAAAGTGGTGGCGGAGCAAAACCACCAGCACCACCTGTAGAAGATAATCCTAGAAAATAATTTTTTCACTAATTTCAAATAAGATATTAACAAATCCTTACAGGTATGATTAGTGAACTTAGAAAACTTGAGAATCGTTGTAGATGAAAGAGAACGAAAAAGTGGAATTCCTGATCTTTTAAAATCAGTTGGGATGAATATTGAAATGAAAACACTTCCAGTAGGTGACTATATTGTTGCACCAGAAACTGTTATTGAAAGAAAAAGTATTCGTGATTTACTATCTTCTGTTTTTGATGGGAGACTTTTTGATCAATGTTCACGACTTAAGGAACATTTTCAAAACCCTATTGTTTTAGTTGAAGGAAATGTTGATGAAATTGAAGAGATTACTGATAACCCTTTGATATTTTATGGTGCAATCTCTACAGTTGTAATTGATTTTAAAATTCCAATAATTCCAACTCCTAGTGCTGCTCACACAGCTAAATTATTGGTCTCATTATGTTCTAGAAAAGATATTCCTAAAGGACCATATCTGAAAAAGATCAAAAAATCTTCTGATTTACAAAAACAACAATTATCCGTTCTTTGTAGTTTGCCTGGAATTGGAGATAAATTTGCAGTTAGAATGCTTGAAAAGTTTGGAACCCCATTGAGAGCTTTTAATGCAACAACTGCAGAACTAGCAAAAGTTGAAGGATTAGGTGATGCACGAGCAAAGAAAATTAAAACAATGCTTGACTCTAAAAGCAAACATCTTAAAAAATCAAACCAAAAAACCTTACATGATTCCTAATATTATTAAATAAATCAAAAATTGTTGGATTTTATAAAATTAAACTCTGATGTCTCTTGTGTAGTGGAAAACAATTAATTTTTAATTAATTTTCTTTTTAATGGAGTTCCACATGCTGGGCATTCTTTTTCATTTGGATGATTAGTTCTGCATCCTGGACAATAATGAATCCATTTTCCTACATCTTTAATTCCTCTAGTCATTATTGGTGATACTTTTAATTCTAAATTTTTTATTACATTTGAAATTGCAAAATCATCAGTAATTACCTCACCATTCATTTCTATACATAGTGCAATTATTGAAATATCTTGTTTTGATAATTGTGGAAAGTCACCTGTATTTTTTGATGCATTTATCGCATCTTGAATTGACTCTTTACTTGGTTCTCTAATTTTCAATCTATTAGTTTCAAGTAGAGTTCCAATTACATCATGATGTTTTTTTATGTGTTTGATTTCATCATATATGAGAGTTGTAGTGTAACAATCACTAGATGATCTAAATGGAACTCCTGCATAAAATGCACTAGCATCTAAAATTTTAAAATCCAAGCTTACTCATTTGTCGCAGCCCTCGTTTTTTTAATCTCACAAAGACTGCGGGTTTTTTGTATTTTTTAATAATAATTGATTCCCCATACCCTGCAGATTTCACTACTTGTGCATCCATTACAATGTTGCAATCATGTGAACAAACAATCTCTATTTTTTCATCAGGAACTACAATTGATGCTAATCTGTATACTGGTGCAACTGGAGTAATTATTAGAACTTCTAAACTTTCATGCAAAATTGGACCGCCTAATGAAAATGAATGACCAGTTGATCCACTGGGAGTTGCAATAATTACACCATCCATTTTTTGTTTTACTAAATCATTTTGAAATTTAATATCTATTTCAGCAGTTTTTGTTAAATTTGTTCTATTGACATAAATCTCATTTAATGCAGGTGGGAATTCTTTTCCTCCACATGATGCTACCACTCTAATTCTTTTATCTAAGAAGAATTTGTCTTTTACAATCTGTTCTAATGCATAATCAACTTCATCAATTGTAATTTCTGCTAAAATTCCTCTGTTTCCACCCACATTGATTGTCAAAATTGGTGTATCATTATCTAAATTTCTAAAAACTCTGAGCGTTGTCCCATCTCCACCAAGTGTAATGACTAGATCTAGTTTTTCCTTCTTTAATTCCTCTATTGTTTCAACTTTTTTTGCACCTTTCACATCAATTGGAGAAATTGTGTACACTGTAGATTTTTTAGCTAAAAGTTTTTTTGTAATTTCTTTTGCAGCTTGCTCTGAATCTTTAGAGCCAACCTTACTTATCACTGCAACTTTTTGAAGTTTCAAGCAGTTCTCCTGAATTCTTTTTACATAAAAATGATATTTTTGACATATGTTGAAAATCTAACCATCTCAAAGAAAAACGATTTATTTTGAATATGAGTGCTTAAAAATTAGGTTCAACTTTGATAGTTTTTCAAAAATACTGTGATCTATTGCGATATATGAAATGTGTAAATAACATGGAAATTTTTTTGAATTAATACAATTATGACTGATAACCTTTTTAAATAAAAAAATTTATAAAAATTAGATGTCACTGCTTCTAAAAGATCGAGTTTGGACGATGGAAGCCCCAACTGCAAAACGTGGCGTTTATCCATTACATGGATTCAAACTTGGACTTTATCGATTACCCATTAAACTTGAAGATCCTTTAGAAATAAAATCAGTTCATGATGGTCTCAAAAAGACATTTGAAATGGACATGTATGCTGATAGAATCTATGCAACATATCGTTGGACAGAAAGAAACAAAGATGATCCAGATGCTAAAGGATACGAAGAAGTCGAATTATCAGTTACAGTAGAAATTGTTACAGGTGAAGTTGTAGATATTATCTATCAAGTATTTCCAATTGAAAAATTCGGTGATCCTAATTGGGTTATAGATTATAGAAAGAAAGCAGACCATTTTGCAAAAATGGTAATTGATACTATGTTACGTAATACTATTCTCGCTGATAAAATGATTTCATATTTAGCAAAGACTGAAAAAATTTCTGAGGTTGCAGCAATTGAAAAACTTGAAGAACTAACTCCTTTGGCAAAAATTGTTCTCGGCGCAAAACCAAAAGCAATTGAAGCAACAGATGAAGATGCCGAAGATGATGATGCAGAATATGAAATCCCCGATGGTGCAAAACCTGGCCCAATTGATGTTGAGTTTAAAACAAAATTAAAATTATCTCCTGCATATGATGCACCAGAACACACAATCAAAACTTGGGGTAGAAAAGGTACCAGTAATGGAATAATGGGTATTTGGGGAGAATTTGTTTCTGTAGATTATGATATTTGTATTGCAGACGGTGGATGTCTTGAAGCATGTCCAGTTGGTGTTTACGAGTGGTTTGACACTCCTGGAAATCCTGCATCTGGTAAGAAACCATTAATGTCAAAAGAACCTGATTGCATTTTCTGTCTTGCGTGTGAAGGTGTTTGTCCGCCACAAGCAATCAAAATTTTTGAAATGAAATAATTCAAATCTCTTACATGTATAAGTAGCAATTGGTGATTTTGAAACACAGGTCATGTCAGCAAATCCATTTACTCAGTTAATTTTTGATCTGTTTATTTTATCAGCTATAATTATTTCTGCATACACTGTAAATTTTTACTATTTGGCATTTCTTTCTAGACGAAGAAAAGGTGTTATACCTACTGTTGATTTGGGAACTCCGTCTGTAACAATACAACTTCCAATTTATAATGAAAAATATGTCGCAAAAAGACTAGTTGATGCAGTTTGTAATTTGGATTATCCAAAAGACCAACTAAACATTATGGTATTAGATGACTCTGATGATGACACCGTACAATTACTTGAAAGTGTAGTTAATGATTATAAAAAACAAGGATTTCAAATTGAACATATTCGTAGGGGAACAAGAAAAGGGTACAAGGCAGGTGCTCTCAAATATGCAATGGAAATCACCACTTCTGAATATGTTGCAATCTTTGATGCTGATTTTATTCCACCTACATCGTTTCTCAAACAAGCAATTCCACATTTTTCAAAACCAAACATAGGTCTCATTCAATGTCGTTGGGGACATGTAAATGAAAACTATTCAACAATCACTCAAGTACAGGCACTAAGTCTTGATTTCCATTTCCTTATTGAGCAAAAAGCCAAAAGTAATTCACATCTCTTTATGAATTTCAATGGTACTGCTGGAATTTGGAGACGAGATTGTATTGAAGATGCTGGAGGCTGGCATACTGCAACACTAGTTGAAGATCTTGATTTGAGTTATAGGGCACAAATGAAAGGATGGAAATGTGTTTTCTTACCTGATATTGTAGTTGATGCAGAACTACCTGCTCAGATGAATGGTGCTAAAAGACAACAATATCGTTGGGCAAAAGGTTCTATTCAATGTGCAACAAAATTGCTTTTTGATATTGTTGTAAAACGTAAAGTTGCAATTGAAGCAAAAATTCAGGCATTTATTCAATTAACTCGTCACATTGTTTTTCCTTTGATATTGATTCAATTTTTGACATTACCAATTTTGTTAGCAGGACAAGTTAATCTCTACGTAGTAAGTTTCCTTCCTGTAATTACTCTTGCAACATATCTTGCAATGGGACCTGGTGCATACATACTGATTATGCAAAGTATGTATGGAAAATCTTGGAAATCAAAAATGAAGATAATGCCTGCATTGTTAATTTACAATGCGGGAATGTCTGTAAATAATACTGTTGCAGTCTTTGATGCAGTTCTTGGAAAGAAAAATGAATTTCTTCGGACTCCAAAATATGGTTTAATTTCAAAAGATGATGATTGGAAAGACAAGGCCTACAACTTACCATTTACACAAACTACACTTCTTGAGATCTTTTTTGGTGTATATGGTATTATGGGGATCTTTATTGCCATATTTTCAAATAATCCAATTTTTGTACCAATTATTGCATTACAAACTATTGGCTTTTTCTTTATTGCATACCTGAGTATATCTCATACACGATTTAGAAGAAATAAATCCAAAAATGCCATACCTCTCACAAAAAAAGAAAAAACTGCAAATAATATTTACAAACTTGCAATGCTTGGAATTGTTGCGATAATTGTCTTTGGTGGTTACATGGCAATTTCTGGTTACAATACTGAGATTTACCCTCTT
>SPKZ01021348.1_pt1 | contig 23954 bp, 29 predicted proteins | sample 2456571 | NCBI WGS metagenome assembly SPKZ01 (sample SAMN11192286, study PRJNA482655) | marine metagenome | biome: ENVO:00000447; feature: ENVO:00000244|ENVO:00000211|ENVO:00000569|ENVO:00002023; material: ENVO:00002151; isolation source: ocean water from marine abyssalpelagic zone ... | reverse complement strand
GTTTCTTAGACTTTTTCTTTTTCGGCTTGGTCAATTTTGGACTCCACACGGGAGAGTAACCCCCTCCCAGGGTGTCCGCTATGACGGGACCACTTCAGTCAGAAATCCGTCACCGGTGTCTTCAGTTCCCTGGAGGGAACGTTGGACATCGAGGCGGGCGGAACGTTCTCGTCCACCGGAACAGGGACATTCGGAATGGATTTGTCAGTGTCGGACGCTTGCGTTCGGGAAATCGCCGGGCCTGGAGTTAACGTGACCCCTGCGGCTCTGAACGCCTTCTGTGATGGGATGCACGACGCCTACAACGAGCCAGAAGCTAGTTCTTCGGTACTGACCGGCTCGTGCAATCGTGGTGCCGGCACTTGCGAATGCGAAGTGGATTCGACCACGTCAGACTTTGCGGGGCGCAACGGCCTATGGACAACGGACGGAACCGCGTACACCTTGGGCGATGACATGGGTGAGTATTGCGTAGACGGAGATACGCTCACCCTGTGGGAAGAGCTCGATGGCGGTAGTGGTGGTGGTGGCCAGACGGTTCTACGTCGTGCGCCGTAGGTTGAGACGAGCCACCACTACACGTCCAGACGGTTCCAAGACAAAAGACTTCCGTCTAGTCACGGCCTCCGCGAATTCGCCGCTACAGCCGTTCCGCTGGATGCTGTTCCCCTGGGGGGCTCGGTATCGTTGGGGTATCGAGAGGCAGACGTTTGACGATGACGGCGGGGTTGCCGGCGACGACTGTGTATGGTTCGACGTCTTTTGTGACGACCGCTTGTCGGGCCACCACGGCTCCTTCGCCGATGCGCACGCCCTTGCCGATGTAGGCGAACATGCCAATCCACACGTTGTCTTCGATCACAATGGGGGAGCGATCGGATAGGTCCCAGGCGCTGCCGATGCTGGGGTAGCCAGCTCCGCCTGGGGCCACGCGGCGACGATGCTCGCGGCGGGCGTCGGGCTCGATGGGGTGGTTGTTGTTGTCGACGATGTAGACGCCACGCGCGATGCCCACGTAGTCGCCGATGACAATGGATGTGGCGGCGGCAAGCTGGGCGCCGTCGGATATCCAGCAGTAGGAGCCGATGCGCAAGGAGCCGAGGGGGGAGGTGCGTAGAGTGCCTCCGAGGTGGCAGCTGTGACCGATCTGAATGCGGGATGGGTCGCCGCTCTCGTTTTCGATCCTGCCGGGCAGCTCGAGACGAAACTGATCGCCGATCTGTGCTCGCTCATGGCAACGCCGTTCATGCATGCGCTGTTGAAGATCGCGGGTTAGTGCACGGAGCGCTGAAATCATGGGATTTACCAGAGGTGGGACATTTGACTACACCGGGCGTTGTGGCGGATCCACCTGGTTTTGCTCGGGAAATCGTCCGCCTAATTGGCCTTGGGGAGGACGGTGGACAGGCGCGCGGAGCCTAGGTGGACAAGTCGGCGAGAATGGCCAGTGTGACCGCGTTGAATCAGTTTGGCGAGACGGCTCTAGGACTGGGGCCAATGCATGGCGTCTGGCGAGTAGACTGGGCGACAGGGAGGCGCGTGCAGCAGTCAGCCACGCTGACGTTCACGAGGGCACTGCTAACCTGCAGACTGCAGCGCTAGCGGCCAGGAAAACCAATTGACCACAGACACCACCCAAGACGAAAAATACATCCGCCGCGCGGTCGAGCTCGCCACCGCGAATGTAACCACCAAGGCGGGTGGCCCGTTTGGCTGCGTCATCGTCAAGGACGGAACGGTTCTCGCCGAGGGGGAGAATCGCGTTACCGGTACCTCCGACCCGACCGCTCACGCGGAGATCGTTGCCATTCGTCGGGCATGCGGACGATTGGGAACCCATCAGCTCGACGGCGCGGTGCTGTACTCGTCGACGTTGCCTTGCCCCATGTGCTTGGCGGCGATCTACTGGGCGAGGCCCGAGCGAGTTGTTTACGCCTGCACGGCGGAAGATGCCGCAGCGGCGGGGTTCGATGATGCGCTCATCTACGACGAGTTGGCGAAGCCCATGGCGCAGCGTCAGATCCCGATGAGTCAGCTTTTACGCGATGAGGGGCTAGCGTCCTTCGAGCTGTGGAAACGGTCTCTGGAGCGCGTGCACTACTGAACACGGCCGAGCGACTCAGTCTCGTCCGCCCTTCGCGTCCGGACGGTCGCAGAATGATCGAGCCACGACGCTTGGGCCTTGGGGTGGCCTCTGCCTTGGCTTGCTCATGAGCCTCGGCTCATGGGAGGCAGTGGACATTCCCGAATGCAATTGCCCGATGCCATCCGAGCAGCTCCCGGAAGTGGAGTATATTTCTCAATCCTTGTCCGGTCGATTTGGTGCCAGTGGCGCCGTCTTTGCCGAGCGCCTGGTTGTGGTCGTCAGCGTACCGGATCTGGGGAGGACGCTTGTGCCATCACCGATCGCACCGACGATCTGAACATCGAATTGGGTGCCGGTGAGCAAGTCATGCCCGATACTTCAGCACACGTCGATCCGCAGATGATACGGAATCGCTCGTTGGGTTTTGCATCGTGCCAGGCTCCTCCACCTGGATCTTGGCCCCCGTCCACTCCGGAAGCGGCACTGTGACTGTAACGGTTGCGGCGCACGTTGAAATGAATGTTGACTGCGAGTCCCGTGAAACTATGACGATCGATGCCCGTCTGAGGACGTGCCCTTTTGGGATCTTAGCCCGCCGGGGGAGCGTCCTTCGCAGAGCGCCGAGCCGCCCGCCGAACAATCGATTCACGGTATCCAGCTGTGAATTCATCCGTTGATAACGTCTCTAGCTTCTCCGCTAAGCGCGCGGCCAGGTATTGGCCCCAACGCCGCTGGCGCCTCTGGCTCGACTCCTGCGTCCTAAGCGGCCGCGGGAGTGTGCTGGTTGCGGAGATTTTGGCAATGGCTGGGAGATTCCTGCCTGGCGGTCATACTGAAGGGGGTGGGGGTTACGACAGAGGGCGTGGCGGAGGCGGCTGTCGGTTGCGGCGCCATCCGTCACGATGTGAGGGAGCTGCGGATCGAACGCTTAGAGGGGCAGCCTGCGTGTTTGGCGGAGTTGCAGACCCTTCGTGTACAAGCCTGGACCACCCTCGGCGTGGTCCCGCGGGGTACTGTGCACGGCCGTTGGGGAGACTCGCATGATAGCCACGCGACGCACGTTGTCGCCCGAGATCTGGGCGGCGCCATCGTGGCTGCGGCGAGGATCTGTCTGCACGCACACCCGGCGGAGCTGCCAGATGCTGCTCACTACCGTGGTCTCGACCTGGCGTTTCCGTGCGCCGCGATCAGTCGCATGGTGGTGCGACCGGACTGGTGGAGGCGAGGCGTGTCCAACCTGTTGGACGCTGTCCGTCTTGAGGTGGCGAGCGAGCAGGGGGCCGAATGTGTGGTCGGTTGCACCTCGGCCGGGGTGCGGCGTATAGCCGCACTTGAATCTCTAGGGTTCGAACTACAGCGTCAGATGAGCCGCGCGCAAACCACCGGGCGGCCCGGCGCCGTCTTAGTGCGTGTGCTTCGCTGTTCGCTACTCCAGCGCTATCCACGCGCAGTCCACACCGTCTAGCTCCATGTGAACCAGCAGGCCGATCCCGAGCAATCGTGTGGGGCGGCCCATCAACAACAGGACGTAGATTCCGATTGCCCAACTCGAATGTAACGGACGAAAGCCGATGCTGCAGCGCTGGGGTGCGTACACGGGAACCGCGAGCAGGTGGTCGAGATCGACCAACATCGTCGCCATCATTATAAAAAAGGCCCGCTTCCAGTTGTCGGCGTAAAAGCGTCGGGCAACACCGAAGGGGGCGGCGAAATGCAATGCGATGTGAAGTAGAGGCTGCACTCATCTCGACAAGTACGACGATCTCATCTCGCTACCGGCGAGTATTGCGTCACTGTTCATCGCCCATCGCCCATTGTTCCCGCGGGAGACGAACTCGCCACCGTCGACACATCCGGCAGGCCGCGGTCGGTATCTATGGGTACGCCACCGAATGTGGACGCGAACAGATCGCCCGGTATGGGCGAGATGACGCGGGAGTCCGGATCGGTGACGAGGCCGCACATCGTGAACTCGTCCAGCAGACATGCCTCGAAGGCGAGGGTGGCGACCACGTCACACGGTGGCTCTCACGATGGTCGCATATCACTAAGGTGTTCGAAACGCACGGCACCGGTCGTCTTCGAAGCCGCCGCATTATCAACAGGGAAATATCATGAATACCACCATCATTCTTCGACGAAAAGGCTGGGCTTCCAAGGTGGAGCTCGGGGCCGCAGCGGCCGCAGCGGCCCGCTCCACCGAAGTGGGAGAAGAAATGGCGGCCGATATCCGCTGGATCCGGACCTACGTGCTGGCTGAAGAGAACGGCTCTCTCGCCAGTGTCTGTGTCTACCAAGCGACTAGTGCAGACAAGGTTCGAGAGCACGCCGATTGCGCGGGCCTCCCCGCAGACGACGTCATTCAAGTCGCTGACCTAATTGTGGTCGCGCCCGATCCCGAGAGCGCTGCGTCAGCCCCGTAGACCTTAGGAAGCCTTCGAGGGTGGCGGCTCGGCCGCCACCCGCCATTTCGCCAGCACTCCCTTGAGAGGGCTGATGTTGATGGGTTTCGACACGTAGCCGTTCATGCTCGCTTCTAGGCAGTGCTCTCGCTCGCCCCTAGTGGCGGTGGCTGTCATCGCCGCTAGGGGAAGCTGCTCTGCGGCGTACTTGAGTCGGATGTCTTGGGCGCAGCTCTATGCCGGCTCTTCGAATGGGCTATGCGAGTGGGCTATGCGAGTGGGCTATGCGAGTGGGCTATCTTGCACAGAGTCGGCGGCACGACATAGCTAGTCGTGACTCATGGTCAGTGTTTCATGGCGGGACGATTGGAGACGGCTGTTGGAGCGAACGATTGGCGTGTCGTTCGCTCCAACACTCTTTCGTAATCGACTTGCAAACGGAAGTTTCGTAGCCATAGTACAGGGGGGTTAGCTGCTCAATCGCAGCGGATATCTGGAGCGATTGAGCGATAGCATTCGCGTGAACCGAAGTATGGGGGAGACGATGAATTCGATCAATCGTGTGTTGGTGCCAATGGACTTTTCTGAGTGCTCCCGCGCTGCACTGGCGTTCGCTGGAGCTCGGAACGAAGAGTGGGGAGCACAATTGGACGTCTTGCATTCCATCTTCGTGCCAGCGCCTGTGCAACCAGGAATCACCGGTTGGGTAGATGTTGGGGCGCCAAAACTACCGTCGAAACAAGAGACCCAAGCCCGCATGAGGGCGCTGATTAGCGGCATTCCTGAACTCGATCCTGATTGCCTGAACTATCTTGTGGCTCACGGCAAGCCCGAGCGTGCTGCGCTGGCTCTGCTCGAAGAAGGTGACTACGATCTGGTCGTTGTAGGTACCCACGGGCGTACGGGGATTTCCCGACTCCTGTTTGGCAGTGTGGCGGAGGAGCTGGTGCGTCATGCGCCTTGTCCTGTCATCACTCTGCGCCACTCTGAGATCCCCCCGGCGGTGGGCGCGTCGGACCGCGAGTTGGAGGCTGTCGCCCACTAACATTGCGGGATGTGGCGGCGGGTGGGCCCAGTATAGATACGGCTCGCCAGCGCGCGGGCCAGGGGGAAAGCTCGAATGTTGAAATTTTTATCTGCCGGCGCCAACTATTTTGATCACAGTCCAGAGTTCTGTTTGGCAGCGATACGAGCCTATCTAGGAGTCGGTTTGATGGTGCGCGGGGCGCTGTTTGTTGGCAACCCAGACGTGCTGTTGTTGCTCATCAAGGAGAGCGGCGGCTGGGCGATGCCAGTGATCCTCACGCACTACGTTGTGTTGGCACACGTGATCGGTGGGTTGATGCTCGCCCTCGGTTTTCTCACACGGCTGGCCGCAGCTTGTCAGGTGCCTATCTTGATTGCAGCGGTGTTCTTTGTGCACTGGGGCGACGGGCTCATGTCCGCCGGACAATCGTTAGAGTTTTCGGGATTGGTTCTGTTCATGCTGACGAGTTTCTTCGTCCTGGGAGGTGGTCGCATCTCCGTAGATGCTCGCCTCTCGGAAACGCCGCTTGAGGTCTATTTCGAGCACGAGAATGTCGGGAACTACGGCGGCGACCGATTGGCGGCACAAATGACTACAGCCGAGCGGGAGTGAGTCGCCGATGAACGAGGGGTGGACACCTGGAGCGACGGGGTTCCTGCCTTCATGTGATCCATTGCGGATGCTCCCCGATTCATTTGCGGCCTGGGAGGAGGCATCGTCACTCCTGCCGAAAGTTCTTGTGTCAGGGCGAGCCCGTCAGATCCTTGCTGCTCTCCCTATCCTGGAGGCCGGCGAGCTTAGCGGGTCACGTGAAATCGAACGAGCCATGTTGTTGCTATCGTTTCTGTCTCATGGGTTCGTATGGGCTGAGCCGGAACAGCCGGCGAGCGTGTTGCCGGAGTGCCTGGCACGGCCCTGGTACGCGGTGGCGACCGCCCTTGGACGCAAACCGGTGCTTTCTTATGCTAGCTACGCATTACACAATTGGTTCCGGGTGGATCCGAGCGCTCCCGTCGAGCTGGGGAACGTCGCACTGTTGCAAAACTTTTTGGGAGGCGCGGATGAGGAGTGGTTTGTGGCGATCCATATTGCGATTGAAGCTCAAGCCGCACCGGCATTGATGGAGTTTGAGGCCGCCCAATCGGCAGTGGCAGTCGGGGACGACGCGCGATTGGAGATCTGCCTGTCGACCATTGCTGGTAGCCTGCAATGGATGGTTTCGACGCTCGCTCGCACGCCCGAATGGTGCGATCCATACATCTACTATCGGAGGGTGCGCCCCTTCATTCATGGTTGGAAGGGCCACCCTGGGCTGACGGACGGGCTCGTCTACACGGGAGTTCCGGAGTTCGCGGGGGAGCCCCAGTGCTTTCGTGGAGAAACGGGAGCCCAGAGCAGTATTGTGCCGGCCCTAGATGCTTTGCTTGCCGTGCAGCACGGTATCGATCCTTTGAGGAAGTACCTTGACGAAATGCGGGACTACATGCCCCCAGCGCACCGCGCCTTCATCGAGCGAGCCGAACGGCGCGGAGGGGTTCGCGATTTCGTCTTGGATAGCGGTCGGCCCTATCTGCGGGCAGCGTATAACGAGTGTGTCGAGCAATTAATGCGCTTTCGCAACCAACACCTGGAGTTCGCCGCCTCGTACATCCACAGCCAAGCGTCGGTCGGTCACGCGAACCCGACAGACGTCGGCACGGGGGGGACTCCCTTCATGGCCTATCTAAAGAAGCACCAGAAGGAAACCGGCGCCCATAAAACCTAAACGCCGGAGGTTTCTTTTTCGCTCACGTTCCGGCTCCAGTGCCAGCGTGCGGAGTGCTTGCCAGTTGCGATTCGAGCGCGAGGAGTAACTCGTCAAAAACGATCGGTTTTCTCAGATAGGCGTCCATTCCTGACTCCTCGCAGGCGGCTTCTATGCCTGGGACAACATCTGCGGTGAGGGCTAGAACGGGGGTGAGAATACCCCGCCGGCGAAGCTCTCGAGTGGCTTCGTGTCCATCCATGACAGGCATGTGGCAGTCCATCAAGATAACGTCGAAGCTCCGCTCAGCCAGTCGATCCACCGCGAGCTGCCCGTCGTCCCGTACCTCGACGTCAAAGCCTGCCTTCTTCATTAGGTGCTGGGCTATCAGTTGCGTATCCATGTTGTCGTCGACCACGAGAACGCTATAGCCCTTCCACCGGGGGGGGGGCGCCGATAGGGGCTTCTTCGGCGAAATTTGTATTGTTTCTGGTGCAGAGTCCCTGTGCGCAGCGATCGCGACGCGTAGCTCGGAGAGCGCGCGGCGGGGCAAGAGCGGTGCTGTCAGCCGCTGGTGGTCCTTCTGTTGTGACAGCAGTCCCGTCTTCGTCCCGTAGGCGGTTGGCGCGAAGACCATCCATGTAACGTTCCGGTCGCCCTGAAGTCGCTGTCTTTCGTTTGCAGAAAGCTTCAACGGATCAGAATAGAGCACGATGACAGTTTTCTGCGGGTATTCAGTTATGGTCAGAAGTTCGCGCAACGCAGGGAGATCCCCACACCTCTCAATACTGCTCCCTGCTGCCGTTAGCCATGGCACGAATGCTCGAAATCGTGGGTCGTCCTCTGCGAGGATGACCACGGTGACGTTCGCGAACAGGTCATCTCGCAGGGTCTGGGCAATGCTTACTGGTTCGGCAGTTCGGATAGGCAATGCCAAGGTAAAGAGACTCCCGACCCCCATTCGACTCTTTACAGTGACGTCTCCGCCCATCAGGAGGGCCAAGCGGCGGCTGATTCCCAAGCCAAGTCCTGTGCCTCCAAAACGCCGCGTAGTGCTGTCGTCGGCCTGGGTGAAGGCATCGAATATCGTGTCCAGAACGTGCTCAGGAATACCGATTCCTGTGTCGCTAACGTCAATCCGCGCGAACTCCTGACCCCCGGCGTGGTGTTCCAGGCTCGCGCGAATTGAGACCGCGCCTTTTGTAGTGAACTTCGCGGCGTTCCCGAAAATGTTGACTATGATTTGGCGCACCCGGAGCGGATCGCCGATCAAGATGGCGGGTAGATCCACATCGATGGCAACTCGAACGTCAACTCCTCGTTCGTGGATAGTGGGGGTTGCTAGTTCGACGATGTCTTCCAGAGTTTCGGCCAGCGAATAAGGAATCGACTCGAGTTCGAGCTTGCCTTGGGATACCTTGGAAAAGTCCAAGATGTCGTTCACGAGAGCTGTCAGATGGCGCCCGGAACGCTCCATCAGATCCACGTAGCGTCGAGCATCGTCTGAGAGAGGTTCGTCTCGGAGCAATACGGCAACGCTCGTGAGTCCGCTCATGGGCGTGCGCAGCTCGTGACTCATCGTCGCGAGAAAGCGCTCTTTTGCATCCGCAGCGGCTTGGGCTGCTGCCGTTCGAGCGATAAGGGCGTTCACCAACTCGGCAATGCCCTTGCCGAGTTGGAGGATCTCATCCTTCAGGGGGTTGCCTCGAGTGGTTCCGTTAGCGCCGGGCATCCTGGCGAGCTCCGCGCTAGCGTCCTCCAAGTGGTCCACTGAGATGCCCTGCAACGAGGCCTGGATGGCCCGAAGCGGGGCGGTGAGCCGTGTTGCGAGCAGCAACAGCGTCACGGTGACGATGAGCAGTGCGAGCAGCAGAACGCTCAGTAACCTTCGCTCCATGGCGGCGGCAGGCGCATCGAACACGGAGTCCGAGAGCAGCTCGTGGACTCTCCAAGTGCTGGTGGGTCCGCCTCCGCCTAGTGGGTGGTTCAGAGTTCGAAAACGTCCGACAGAAGTGTCGGCCCATGCGACGCGATTGGGCGTGAGGGGGAGAGACAGACCGAGCCAGCGCGCTTTCTCGGGCAAGGCCGGGGGGAGTAGAATGGGATGTCCGTCTTTATTGGTAACGACTTCGACTCGAGACACGGAGCCTCCGGGCCCGACGTTCAGTTTTAGCGATGATGCGAGCAAGTCTTTGTCCAACAGCACCACGACGTGCCCGATGGTGTCGTCGAGGATATCTAAAACAGGAGTCGCAAAACCGAGGACGACCTCCTCAGGACCCAGGAATGTCTTGGCGAAGCCCATGGGCGCTGGGCGAAGGAAGAATGTGGCGTCAGTTCCTTTAACGAGCACGCCCTGTCGCATGAGGCGACGCCGATTGAAACGCCCGACAGTTCCGTTGCGCACTCCTTTGCCCGCTCCCGCTACTAGATGGTCGTGTTTCCCGAAAAGCAACACCGCTCGGTAGAGCCCTCGGCGTTCGAGGAGGCTTTTGGCTAGCCATAAGAAGGTTTTCGGATCTTGATGTTCGATGACCGAGGCGGTCAGGTCGAGGTTTGCTGCCAGCACTGCATCCGCTTCGGCGATGGCGAGACGTTCAGCTACGGCGCGTTGGGCTAGCCCGAGATTTGCTTCCAGGTTCGCGTCAGCCTGGTTCACGAGGCTAGTGTGGCTTGTTCGGGTAGAAACTGCCCACAGAGCCAATAGAGCCAGGTTCACCATGGGTAAGACACTGAGCAGGAGTCTCGCGCGCAGGTCGAGTCGAGCGCGAACCCATGATGCTCCGGTGTTGAACAGGGACTGACTCATTGGATCAGTACGCTTGCACGGGACGTGCCGAAGCAAATCTGGCTGCGAAAGGACCGTTGGACAGATGTGAGCTGTGGGGCGTCCCAGAATGGGACCCGTTCGTTGGACTCACATCGCCTTTCGAAATGGGTATACTCGCTATGGCTAGCCATTTGTGGGTCTGTGCCATATGTGGCCCCTAGCTTTTGGTCTCGACGTCACCAGCACGCAAGAGCCGCTCGCGAGCTACGGCGAGCGACGTACGCCGTGCGAATACGTGTATCCGACATGGGTGTCGGAGGTTGCGTAGTCATGCACGCGTCGCCGGACGCAGAGCTCAAGCCGCAGATTTCGTGAGCGAGTTCGACATGACCGACGCACCTTCCGCTGCCATGGCTCGCGGCACCCACTAGGCGCTCTCCGTTGGAGCAACCCGGCCCTCCACTCCGTTACGATTACCCAAACCCCCGGCACTGCACGGGATCGGCTCAGTCAGCGAAACCACTCGCAACTGCCGCTCCCAACGATTACGGCGACGAACCCCGAGTTCGCCGCCATTTGCCGTTTGTGGTTTCGGTCGTGGCGCGGCTTTCACAGGTGCGCCAACCCAGCCTCAGGTGTCGAGTGGGCTGACCCGTGGGGTGGGGCGCATCGCGGCTATCCCGGCGCTGCTGCTCACTATGGGCTGCGCAGACGACGACTCCAACAACACCGACGGAACCTCCGGCGCTAGTTCCCAGGGCGTCGACGAAGATTCCGCTGCCGGCTTCGAAGGCATCTACCGCATGACGGCCCATTCCAAAAACCAAGTCGGGCGTAGCGAGCTCGGTAGGGACGTCCTGAGTGAGGCCGAAGAGACGTACGTTGCCCTCACATTTCAGGCCGGCCCCGTCGACTACGTGAAAGCTATGTCCTGCAGCAGTGAACCGGATTGCCGGAGCCAACCGCAGAGCGTCAGCGGGGATGATGTCGGCGTTGGGACGGAACTGCCCCTGGCCCTCACTGATGTGGCATCAGGAGGTGTCCTGGAGGGCTTTTGGGCAAACTCTGGTTACCTCGAACGACGGTATGTGCAAAGAGCGATATTTCGCAAACTACCAGTTTATCCGCACGGATTCTGCCGCGCGAATCGAGTTAGAAGTAACCCAGCTTGAGGAGCGGGCGCCGGACGATGAGGGATCGTGCATGGCCAACTCGGACGAGCAAATCGTTGAAGGCGAGGGCAGGGCATGCAGCGGTTCGACGACCATCGAGCTCGAATGGGTCCGGGCTCTCTGAGCTGAGTTGCCGTTCTACGCAGCCGCGCGAGGCATGGCCCTGTCGGTCAATCCACCGTTCGATAACTGCGAAATCGATGGGGGGCGTGCCGGAAGAGAACGTCCGAGCCCCGTGCTCGTCCGAAGGTTCTCCCTCGTCGCGGTCCCTTGAATAGAGGCGATGGGGGGCACGGGCGGCCGCGAACGCACCGGCCCGCCGTAAGTTGTGTCCAGACGGGACCCCAACATGGGAATCGTGATGTTAGCGGTTCTGGATGAGGAGCCTTTGCTTGTTTTGCAACCGACCAAACGGACTTCAGGCTCGCGGGCTACTCGGTCGGAGTGGAACGGGGTGGGCAGCTGGCTCTGAGGTGTACATACACGCAACGACACCGAGCGATGAATCCCGAGCGATCGCGCGAGAAACAGGCGACAATTACAGTTCATGCCTTGGTTTCGCGATCCAAGTTGCTGCGGGCAAGAGTCGGGCTTTTCTATTGTCGGGCTGGCACTGGCGTGGCTCGTATTGTCCGGTTGCGGCCGGATCAGTTACGAGCCCTTGCCGGTCATCGCCAACGGCCCAGCGGACGCGGCTGTCACTGCAGACGCAGAGATCGGCGGAGATGGAAGCATCGACGGCGACAGCGGCTTCACGGGTGGGGCTAGCGGCCGTGGTGACGGATCAGTTGGCGGTGCTGGCGGTGTTGGCGGCACTGGGGGTAATGGAGCGACAGTTTCTTGTTCTGATGGGAGCCAAAACGGTGACGAGTCGGGCACAGATTGCGGAGACGTGTGCTCGGCCTGCCCGACGTGTGGCGACGGAATCCAAAATCAGAACGAAACCGGTGTGGATTGCGGAGGAGTGTGTTCGGCGTGTCCAACGTGCTCGGACGGCGTGCAAAACCAAGACGGCGTGGACTGCGGGGGAGTCTGTGGCGGGACCTGTGCTCCGAACACGCCACCGGTGGCCTACGCGATGGTGACTCCAGGCCTGGGCTGGTTCGATACCGGTTCGCCCACGACGTTCCTGGCCGATGGCACCGGTAGCTACGATCTGGAAGATACGGATCCGCTCAATCTCAGCTACGATTGGGATTGGGATGGTGACGGTACCTATGAGGCGAGCGGGCGCACGCCCCCTGGCCACGTGTACACATTGGCGGATACCTACAATGTCGTGTTGCGGGTCACGGACACCGGCGGTCTGTCAGCTGTGACCGATTTCGTCGTTATCGTGCGGGCCACATCTGATGTGATCACCGTTACAACAGGAGCGGACGAGAACGATGACGGGGCGACGCCGGGAAATCCGCAGAACACGGGCTTCTCGCTGCGAGAAGCGATCCGCTACGTGGGCGACTCAGGAGTGAATCAGAGCATCTACGTGCCGCCGGGAACGGTCATCAATTTGGAATCAGGCAACATCGCCGATCCTATTGGCGCCAACGGTCTGGATGTCATCGCGGACGGTGTTGTGGTCGACGGTGCCGGGGTGGGGAACAGCACTTGCTTCTTTGTCAATGCCTCCAATACGCGGTTTTTTGGCATAGAGCTGTTGAACTGCGCCGCTCGCAGTTTTCACATGTCCGGGAGCAACAACATGTTGTCCCGCGCGTACCTGCACGACAACAACCAGGGTGTGCTCATGCAAGGTACCGGTAATACGCTCAGCTATTCTGAGCTAGATGGGAACGGCCCGGATGGCGTGTCAGTAGACGGAGTGTCCTCTGTGCTGTTCAACCGGATCCATGGCCATTCGGGCATGGGCATCGAACTCGACCGCAATGGGGACGATTTCGAAATTATCGGGAATATCATTGATGAGAACGGGATCGGCATCGGGCTCGATAGGAGCAGTGACACCACGATTGTGAAGAATACCATCGCTTACAACACAGGCGACGCCGTGAATTTTAGTGGCAACATTTCCGGTACGATATTTCAGAACAATCTTGTAAGCCACAACACGGGCTGGGCCATCACCGGTGACAGCGGGGTCTTTGGGACTCGAAGCCACAATGCGTACTTTTCGAACAGCGGCGGACTGTGCAGCGGTTGTTTGGCGGTGGGTACCAGCCTCACCAGCGACGATCCGCCATATATCAATGCTACGGGCGACGACTAGCGGCTGCAGCAGATCAGCCCTATGATCAACGCTGGGGTCCCCACCGGAGACGACTTCAACGGTGCGATGAGCGGCGACTTCAACTCCACCGCGCCGGACATCGGTGCTGTGGAAACGCCCTGAGTTGCCCAGAGCTGAGCTGCAAGTGGTTGCTCGTAAGTGTTTGTTTGTGGCACGTTCTAGACGCAGGGTGAGTTGATATGCGAGTGCAGTTGCTGAGCGACGTACATCTCGAGTTCCACAAAGATCGCGGTCGCGCGTTTGTGGACTCGCTGGATCCGACGACCATCGACGTGCTCATTCTCGCAGGCGACATCGCGGTTGCCGATGGCATCGAGCCCGGGCTTGCATTATTCTGCGAGCGCTATGCGGAGGCGCGCGTGTTGTACGTGCACGGTAATCACGAGTTCTTTCACTCCGGTTCGAATGAGCGCGCTCGCACCATGGCTGCCGAGCGCGCTCATTCGAACCGGTGTTGGCTCGACTGCGACTGGGTGACCATCGACGGTCAGCGATTCATCGGCGCGCCGATGTGGTTTGTTCACGATCCGGCCGCAGATAGGCTTCGCAAGAAGATGAGCGAATTCTCGGTGATTCGTGACTTTTCGTCGTGGGTGTTCGAGGAGAACGCTCGCGCGGTGGAGATGTTGGAGCACGAATTGAAGTCGAGTGACGTGGTGATTACGCACCATCTTCCGGCGACCGGCTCGATCACAGCTGAGTTCACGCATCATCCGCTCAATCCGTTTTTTTTGTGCGATCAGGAGCCATTGATCGCCGAGCGGCAACCTCAACTGTGGTGTCATGGGCACACGCACTCCTCTGTGAGGCACCAGATCGGCCAAACTACCGTATTGGCGAACCCCTTCGGATACGTACCTAACGAGCTGAACCCGGACTTTGAGGACGCGTGCGTGACGGCGCTGTAGGTCGCGAACGAGTTTGTTCGGAACCGATGCTGCTTGGCGTAGGAGATGTCTCGCCACCTGCGTGAAGAACTAGCGCGGTCTTTCCCACAAGCGACTAGGGCGACTACGGGGCGCGCTATCGGCAAGCGGTGGGAGTCTTCGAAAGACATTCGCGGACTAAAGGTACATGAACAGCTTCTCCTAAACCCGCAACCCAGTGTCCAAGTCAGCCCTAGCGGCGCCGACGTTGCATTGCGCTGGAATTTCTAAAGTCCGACCTCCGCCACAAACGGCGAACGGCGGCGAACTCGGGGTTCGTCGCCGAAGGCAGGGGAGCGGGAGTTGCGATTGTCTCTTCGTAAGGCCGTCGCGGTCGCAGTTAACGGTGCGCTTCGCTCAGCAGTGGTCCTTTCGGTCGACAGCTGTGTTTTGTTAACCGTTCAGCCGGCGCCCGCTGTTGTGCCGCCGTAATACGTCACCCTCGCTACGGGGTGCAACGCCATCGACAGTGGCGAAGTATTGCCGAACATCAACGATGGCTACTTGGGCAGCGGGCCCGATCGCGGGGCTCACGAATCCGGCGCCGCATTGCAACAGTACGGTCGGCGGGGGGAGAAGACGCCGGGGGTGGACGCTGGCGCTGGAGGCTCGGTTGCTGCGGGAGGCTCGTCAAGCTCGGGAGGAGCTCCAGCAATCCCGGCGGCGCTAGCAGCGGTGGTGAAAACGGAGTGAAGGGCAGCGCGAGCGGTGGCGGGGCATCGGGAGCCAACGGGGCGAGCTCTGACGTTTGCAGGACGGGCAGCTAACTCTTTTAGGAGGCGCTGCTTTTCGCCGCAACGAACCGACAACCGAGAGCCACTTGAGGCGTGCCGTCGTGTCCGTAGATCCTGCTGTGTAGGTATAACGTGCCGTTGTAGGGGCCTCGTCTCCATCGCTAATTTGGATAAGTTCTCACGGGCCCGGGTCGAAATTGATGTCAGGATAAGAGCAAGGGGGGCGAGTGAATCGCCGATACGAAGTATGGGGACAACTAAAAATTGTGTGGCTCTGGGACGATTGGGGAAGTCGTCGCTGCAGCTAGAACTGGAAACTGGAGGGCGTGCCAAACGCCCGAGACAGGGTTGGGGGTCGTCATGAGCGCCGTGTTCCGAGATCCGATCGCCGAAGTTTTTGGTGACGATATCGAATTGGAACTGCCACTCGCGCCGGATATCGATTCCCGGGAGCTGCTCTGGCTTCTGGCGGTGAACCCGACCTTTCCGTTGTCTGCGAAGCAGGATGTCCGCGGCTATTTGCCGGAGCTCGAGACGGCAGCAGTGACGAGTCTCCTCAAGTTTTTGCGCACGGATGCCGTCTCGCTGTTGAGTGGTCACGCCACCAGGTACATGGAGGATTTACCAAACATCATGCAGCGCATCACCCGCGGCAGCATGGTGCCCTTCGACGAGCTCCGTACGTTGTCTCGCTATTTTGAAAGCGCGGTGGTCGCTGCCGAAGCCGGCAATTTTGCGATGGGCCGGGCGACCTTAGCTCCGGTAGCACGCCAGCGTCGCGTGATGACGAAATTTCAAGGCGTCATCGGCACCGTGCAAGAGCTCACGGTCGCGGCTAACGACTGAGGCTGTTCGTCCTCGCCTGATATTGCGCGAGTCGCCGTCCGCCTGGGAGGCTCTGGTGGGCGGGCTAGTGCCCCCTGGGCCCGGCCCCCCGCGTCCGGAAGTCGCTCAAAACCAAGAGAAACGTCCACTTTTTCCAGTATTTCTACGTTGTTGAAGAAAAGCGCATTCGTTTGTCGATTCTTCTCGGGCTCACACGTCTGGCCCTATTGTTTCGTCGGCTTGCCGGGTTTTCGGCTGCGGCATTCGCTCGCCTACGTCGCGTCGAAGCAACGGTTTCGCACCCTGTCTTTTTTTTGCGGCTGGGTGGTCACAATGATGATGGGCGGAAAATTGCTTATGCTGAATATGTAGCGCCGGGTCAGATGGCGGTCGCGGCGACGACGGAGCATTCGCCGTCCGAACTCCGAACGATTGTGCGCTCGGCTTGGAGCTTGAGATGGAGCGAGCCAAGTGCCAATCGCTCGGGTCTAGCAGTGTGATGCAAACGGCAACGGCGGGGCGCCGACGGCGGCGCAATCGAGCCGCGGAGTCCCCGCGAGGGCATGGACGGGGCGCTGAAGGCGAAAGGGGGGCCTACATACTGGGCGGCGGCAGCGTCGAAGAGGGCAGCTTCCTCAATTCGATGAGGGCTAGTTTCCACGCGCGTTGCACGACCCAAGATATGGAGCGATCCAGACGTTCAGCTTCCATTTTTATTTCTTCCAGCTGCTGGCTGGGGAAATAGAGCGATTGTTTACTTGAGGGGGATTGCGGCTTTGCCATGACTGATAGACCTCTCGCCACAGTCCTACCAGAGGCCCACCCGCGCAACCAGCCGGATGCATTAGACTACAGTTCCTTACAATGGGTCAGGCGCGCACCCGCTCCTGTACCGGTTGGTCGGCTGCTGCACAAACCCAACTAGGAACGCACATATGTGCTCAACCGGCCCGCCTGGGGCTGGTTGAAGAATCAGATGGATAAGCGACTCATCGTCGCCCCCAACGCGGCGGCTATCGCGGTCCCCTTGGAGGGGACCAGCGTGCTCACGGTGTACTCGAATATCCCGGCGCTGAGCTCGCGACGTTACTACGGCGTGAGCATCTGCTCGAAGACATCGCGATTGGACATGACGTTCCAGGCAGAGAGTTGCTTGAGCAACGTGACCTGCCGTTTGGAGAGATCGATGATGCCCGTCGCGTTCTGAAAGAACGTCCGGTAGTGAGGGAAGTTCGATAATGAGCCGTGGGCGATCTCGTCTCGCGTCGCCTGGGGCAACTTCCTCTCCCACTCGGTTACTCGTTCATTATAAACCCAGAGGATCTCGATTTGACGTCCGCCTTCAATGCCGTAGTGGCTGTTGCTTTTTACCGTGTGTTTCATTCGGTGCATCACCGTCTTTTCGGCGTGCTTCTTCGCTAGTAACGCCGAGCGGAGGGTCTCGTACTCGGCTTTCGGGAACACTTCATTGATAGACCAGCCCTTCGGGGCGCAGCCTTGGAAGAAGGTCGGAATGGAGTCGTTGATCGACGTGTTGGTCAGCTCGTCTCGCGTGTTGATGAAGACGATGATTTTTTCGACGTTGCGCTTCACTAGAGCCAATAAGCCCAAGTTTTCCAGGTGGCCGCCGTCCCCAAAATCGTACTCCCTGGCCGAGCGAGTGGGCTCAGAGGGGGACCAGTAGCGAAACTCCGGAAAGCCCATCAGCCCGAGCATCCAACGATCGGTGAATTCGGCGGGAGCCGCCCCCGTCGTGCCCATGACATCAGACAAGCTGAAACGGTGGCGCTCGCTACCGACTCGGACTTTCACGTAGCCAGAGCTATCGGGCAGCTCGTCGGGCTCGTTGGAATCGAACCCGAAGGGCTCGACGTAACCGCCGCCGATGTGACGGGAGCCGGATCCGGCCATGGGGAAATAGCTGTTCACGCCCACGTAGAGCGGCGTCATCTCAAAGTGAAATTTCTCAAGAGCGGGACTATTGCTCAGGCGCATGATGGTGCCACCGGCAATGTGAAAGGGCCGACGGGGCCGGGCGATCTGAAAATCGCTCCGGGTCATCTTCGGGTTCCGCTCGATGATGTGCCGGTAGCTCTCTTCGCTTCGGGTAAAAAACTGGGGCCAGCCGTTGATACCCAGTTGATTCATCAGTTCGTCGCAGATGGCGCGCGAAAAGGTTTCGTCCCCGGCGCCCTTCAGCCCCTGTTTGATGACGTCGTCGATGACCTGACAATCGGCGAGTAGGGCTCCGAAGGATTGCGGATCGAAGCTGTCGGCGCCGTCCAGGTGAATGTCGCCCGGCTCTAGGTAACGGCCGAGAAACTCGGAGTCATTGTGATGTTCTGGCAAGTAGGTAAACGGAAGCGAACACCACGAGCCGCCGGAGACCGAAGAGATGTAGCCGATCTTGTCGATCAGCTGGAGCTCGTTGAGCGCACAGAGCTGCCCCAGGGTCGCGGCCGCGGATCGCGATCCGCCACCGGAAAAACACACGCCGACTTTCTTGCGGTCGCCGGACAACCACGGATCCTTGACGTCGTCATCCGTCAGTTCCGGGAAGGTGCCGGGGTTCTCCCGCGTGTTCCAAACCTTGGCCGTTACGTGCTTCAGTCGATTGCTCATCGTTGTCTGCCCCGGAGGCGCTCATGCCTCGCTGCGCGACAATTCCACTTCTGGGTCCGAGATGGGAGAATATTCGGCTGCATTCAAGACCCGGCGGAATCGGCCATGAGCTGCGCCTTTCGTCCGACGATGCGGCCCGCGATAGCCGGCGCATCTCTTGCGAAGGTCGAACATGTCTACCCATTGGAAGCTCCTGCCGCTCTGCGCGGCTTTGTTAAGTACCACCCACTGCTCTTCCAGCGACGGGGGTGGGATTACCGCTGACGGTGGCACTGACGGTGGCACTGAGGGCGGTGTGCGACCAGTCATTGGAATCGAGCCGCGCACGACCAACCTGTTCATCGACACCATCCGGCAGGGAGCCATCGATAAGATCGATCTCTTGTTCATGCTCGATAACTCGCGGTCCATGGCGGACAAACAGACCTTGCTAGCGGCAGCGGTGCCGGACTCAGTCACCTCAGCCGACCAACCCGCGTTGCGTCGACCAGTACGCCATGACTCAGTCACCTCAGCCGACCAACCCGGACGTTGACTGCGACGCTGGCTACACCCGGGAGTTCACGCCCATCGCCGACATCCATATCGGGGTGATCACTTCTAGCCTAGGCGGTCATGGGGGGGTCGCGTGCAGCTCGGCCATGGGCTCCATATTCAATCCGCAGATGATCGACATGGCGCATTTGATCGGTCCCGGAGTTGGGACCGATCGAAACTGGGCGGCCACACCGGCCTTCCTCGACTGGGGCGCTGACCCCAGCATCAGCTCCTTTACCGCCATGGTGCAGGGCGCCGGCGAAAACGGTTGTGGTTTTGAGGCGTCCTTGGAGTCCTGGTACCGCTTCTTAGTCGATTCGCAGCCCTATGCATCCATCACCCTCGGCCCTTGTGGCAATGGCGGCGAGTGTGCCGTGCCGTCGACGGATGACGACCCGACCGCTGTAGAGACCACGCTATTGGCTCAGCGGGCCGCCTTCCTTCGCCCGGACAGCTTGGTGGCCATCGTCATGCTGACCGACGAAAACGATTGCTCGATCATAGACGGGAGCCAGAACTATCTCGCGGCCAAGACGAACTTCGAGTTGCCCATGTCGACGTCTACCTGTGACAGCGACCCCAACGATCTGTGTTGCTTCTCCTGTGGAATGCTGGCCCCCGCCGGCTGCATAGCTCCTATGGATGATCAAAAATGCACGAGCACGCTACCCGGCGCTGTCGCTTCAGGTACTCACACCCAGGATTCCGACGCCGACAACGTTCGCTGCTGGGAGCAGAAGCGCCGTTTCGGTATCGATTTCTTGTATCCCGTCGAGCGTTACATCAACGCGCTCAGCGAAGAGGAGATCTGTATCGATCACAACGATTTGACGGCTGCCGATTGCCCCGATGACGACCTGAAACGGAACCCGCTCTACTCGGATCCTTCTGGCCAGGGCGGCGTCACCCGGACTCTCGCAGCGGGCATGGTGTTTTTCGCAGGCATCGTTGGTGTTCCTTGGGACCTGCTCGCAGAAGACCTGAACCCGAACGCGCCGCTGGTTTACCAGAACGCGCTGGCCATCGACTGGGGAGTCATCCTGGGCACCCCGGAAAACAGCCCTCCGATTCCGCCGAGCAATCCGATCATGCTGGAGAGCCGCGATGCTCGTCAGGGATTGCTAGGAAGCGGCACCGGTTCTGTGGATCTTTCCCTACAGGCCAACGGTCACGAGTGGATCCCGTCGACGAGTCCTGGCGATCTGCAGTACGCGTGTATCTTCGAGCTCACCGAGTCGCGGGATTGTTCGCAGCCCGACGCCGTGGCGTGTGACTGAGAACCTATGGAATTGGACCGGGGGTCGAACAACCCATTGTGCCAGGCGCCTGACGGCAGCTACTCGACCACCCAGCGATACGGCAAGGCCTTCCCCGGCACGCGCCACCTCGAAGTGCTGAAGGGCTTCGGCGCCAATTCCATCGTGGCGTCTATTTGTCCCCGTAACGCAACCGATCAGAGCCGGGACGACTACGGCTATCGGCCCGCGGTTGACGCTCTGGTAACGCGCTTGGGTAGTGCCATGCAGGTGCGATGTTTGCCGCGAGAGCTCGCAGTTACCGGTAGCGTAGAGAACGGTGACCTGAACATTGCGTGCACCTTCGTGGAGGCCCGGCCCGGTTTGGGCAGTACTTGTGATTGCAACAGCCCCGGTCGCCGTGTCATCGCTGTGAACGTTGTCGCGGGCACTATTGACCAGTTGATTGAGCAGGGCAGCTGCGTCGAGGAAACAGACGGTCCCTCTTGCACTGATGTTTGTCTGTGCGAGATCGCCCCTGCGGGCGGAGATTTCAATGCTGCCGGCTACGCGGAGTGCCTAAACGTAGACGACTCCAGCCAGCCCGGCTGGTGTTACGTGGATCCAGAGAATGGCCGAGGTAGTTACGATCTCATTCCGGAAGCCTGCCGAGCATCGGAACCCCGCATGATCAAGTTCTCCGATCCCAATGACGATCTGCCCGCCGATGGTTCCACGGTGTTCATCGCCTGCGGCTGCGGAGGGCTAGCGAGTAATTGCTAGTCGTAACAGCGCGCGATATCGATCGCCACAAGGCGCCACGCGTCCCGGTGCCGCGCAAAATAGAAGACCGCGCTGCGGGTGCTGCTCGTAAGGTATCGAACGTCGCCAGTTTCGATCTGTCGCATGTGTTCCCCGCCCGCGACCATCTGGTCTCGCTCGGGGGAGGGATCGACATTCAGATGCATGTACGTGGTGAACGGTGCTGTGAGCACAGGTTTGGCGTTACCGTACTCACAACGACTGACGCCGTTGCCAGCTGTATCGGGACAGTTAGCAAAGTCCGGGGCGGTGCCGGGGATGGGCATACATTCGAAACTGATGCCGTCGTCGATCTTGCCGACGCCGCGTCCGCGAGCATCGAGCAGGCTCTTGTGGCGTGCCGCGTGGGGAACGTTACCGGGATTGTCGAATACCCAAAGCCCCCATGAGCCCACGAGCAAGCGCTCGATGGCTTCGAGGCTTGTGCCGTCCCAGCTGGCCGCGAACTTTCGGGCAAAGCTGGCGAAATCGTCGACAGCCGCCGGCACCTCTAGGGTGTCCGTCGAATTCGGGGGAATGGGGAGCGAAACCTGTGTGGCGGCTCGGGGACCCGCGCTCTGGCAGCCGAGATACAGCGCGAGAAGGGCACCCGCGGTAGCTGCCGCGCTCAACGCTCTCCCGGGTTTCCCTGCGCTCCTGGATCTCCCTGTTTTTTCCGAGGCGTTAGGTGCCGCGGCGTTAGGTGCGTCCTGATGATGCTCAAAGCAAGAGAAGCCCATAGCCGAATCCGGCGCGACCCTAACACGTCAGGAAATTACTGTTTCAGCTGCAAGGGACACGCACGCCTGGTGTCTTCCAAGCAGCGATGACAAAGGAGGCCTCCTCAGCCTTGGCGATGGTTCCCGTCGGCCTCGGCGAGCTAACTGGGAGCTGACTCATGTTTCAACGCTGGCGAACCATTTTAGCCCCTTGCTTCTTGTTGGTAGCGGTGTCCAGCAAGTGGGCTTGCGACAGCGAGTCAGCACCGACTGACACGACGCCTGGCGCGAGCGACGGCGGATCTGACGGAACGGTGGTTTACACAGGCTCTGGTCCAGCGGACTTTGGCGAGCAGATGAATCTACAGCTACGCTGCCACACGGGCGACGAGATCGCGGCGATGGAGGCGCGAGGGATCGAGCGGAACTTTCCGGCTTGCGACGAGACGTTCGCTCATCGCTGCCCCTACTTGGGTCAGGGTCTTCTGGGGGCGGCTGGGGCTTGTATCGACTCTCTTACCTGCGAGCAGATGGGGAGCTGGGATGACTACTGTCTCCCGCCCGGGGAGGCCTAGCTATCATCAAGCGTAGACCTGCCAGCTATCCCAGCGTTTGGCGGCTTCGTCGGCAAGTTTATCGCGACCGCGGCGCTCGCCTTTGCGGGAGTCTTCGATGCTCTTGAACAGGCGGATGTTGACCCGATCCGTGTGGGTCATCAGGGACTCTTTGAAATTCGCGTTGACCGAATACCACTCGGTGGCGCCAAAGTAATTTTGTAGGTCTTTGGAACGGAAGGCACGGCCTCGTCGGGCGTAGATCGTGTTGCGCAAGAGCCGTAGCTCACGATCCGAAAAGTTCTTGACGTCCGCTTCGTTGACGACGTTGTCGAGGCGAAACAAGTTTATTAGCAGGGAAGGGGGAGCTCCGCTGCCCAGCCATTCGCCCAGTCGTTTACCCACCAGCTCCAGCTCGGTCTTGTCGGCGGCGGTGACGCTGCCGTCTTCGACGCGCTTGGCGATGCCAGCGCGACGCTCGATGAGCTCGTCATGAGTGACCGCAGCTTCGGCGGACGCGATTTTTTTCGCGTTGGCGAGATCTAGATCGCTCAGCCGCGAGTAGTCCGTTTCTTCGGCTGGGTGGTACCAGGCTTGGGCGTCGAAGTAGCTGCGGATCCATCGTTTGTGAAAGGGGTGGCGTGCGCGGGCGTGGATGACGTTACGCATGAGGGAGTACTCGCGCAGTGTCTTTCCCTTGAGCTCGTCGTCGGTGATCGGGTGGTCGTAGTAGAACTCGACGTTGGTGGGCGCCGGTCCGTCTGGGACGGCGGCGTAGATAGTCGCGCTGGGGGTAGCCGACGGCGCGCTGGTCGTGGAAGCATTCACGCTGCTGGCAGTGGTCGTGATTGCTTGGGACGATGGCGTCGGCTTGTCGTTGCAGGCGAGTAATAGAAGAACAGCACTGATCCCGAGGTACGACTTCATGACTCTGACGGTACCACAGCGCTGGGTGTGCTGGGGGATCGCTCAGCTGAGTACGCTGTTGGGGCGAACGGCGCGTCGCTGATGACGGGAAGACCAGAAAGTCCGTCATCGCGGAGCAGCCCGCTTCAATTCTCGGCGCGAATTGCGTTTAGGATTCGGTTTGAGCCGACGAAGCCGATGTGGTTCACCGCTTGATAGGGCACCGAGACATTCCCGATGCTGAATCACGAGCAAGTTAATGGGCTGATTTGGAATCATCGGCTGATGATGACCGACGGGTCGATGAACTCCGGGGGCGAGAAGGGTTTCCCGTTGCCGATCGCTCACTACCTAGCGGGAAGATATGGTTACGCGGACGGCCGCGGTGACGAGATCAGGGAACAACTCCAACAAACGGTGACCGCCCTGAGCGCGCAGCTATTGGAGGGTCGAGTCGCTGGGGGCCCGTATTACTTCGGTGGCGAGCTGACGGCGCTTGACGTCTGCTCCAGCGCTGTCATCGGCGCACAGGTGCCACTGCCCGAAGAGTGGTGCCCCATGCATACCAAGACTCGATCGGCCTTCGAGGCGCAGAAGTCAGAGGCCCTGGCTCTACTGTCCCTGTCCCTGGCTCTACTGTCCCTGT
>SPKZ01003419.1_pt1 | contig 23998 bp, 22 predicted proteins | sample 2456571 | NCBI WGS metagenome assembly SPKZ01 (sample SAMN11192286, study PRJNA482655) | marine metagenome | biome: ENVO:00000447; feature: ENVO:00000244|ENVO:00000211|ENVO:00000569|ENVO:00002023; material: ENVO:00002151; isolation source: ocean water from marine abyssalpelagic zone ... | reverse complement strand
GCCGCGTTTACTAATGGTTCAAGTATCCTTGGCGATTTTAATGGCGTTAATACTAGAATTGAAGGCGTTGCACTTCCTGGGACTAATTTTGTCGATGGTTTGGTCGTAGGTTCTGGTAATACGTCATTTCAAGTACCAGCACCTGCGACATTAATGCTGTTTAGCATTGGTCTTCTTGGTCTAGGTGGTGCATCTCGTCGGCGTAATAGTCACAGTAGTTAAACTTCAATAGTTAGATAATAAGAGCTGTTCGATTCATATCGAATGGCTCTTTTTTATCAGTATTTAACTATTCCCTTATGGACGTCTGGAAGTCTTTGGTGTAAGTTGAACCTTATATAATGTTCAATGACGTATAGGATCACGATGCCAATTAATATCCCTGACCAAATGCCTGCTACGGATACTCTACGCCGTGAAAATATTTTTGTGATGAGCGAAAGCCGAGCAAGCACTCAGCAAATTCGTCCGATGAAATTGTTGCTGCTTAATCTAATGCCTAATAAAATTGAAACTGAGACTCAGTTATTACGCCTTTTATCTAACACCCCATTGCAAGTGGATGTTGAATTTTTAAGGATTCATGATAAAGAGTCTAAAAGTACCCCGCAACGACATATGAACTCTTTTTATCGTGATTTTGATGATATTAAGGACTTAAACTTTGATGGTTTGATCATCACTGGGGCACCATTAGGTCAGATTGATTTTGATGATGTCAGTTATTGGTCTGATATTAAGAAAATTTTTGATTGGTCTCAGAAACATGTGACATCAACGCTGTTTTTATGTTGGGCAGCCCATGCCGCTTTTTACCATCTGTTTGGTATAAAACGTTATATCAGAGATGAAAAAATATCAGGGGTCTTTAAGCACTATCGAAGAAAAATACATGACCCTTTATTACGAGGATTTGATGATGAATTTTGGGTTCCTCATTCCCGTTTTGCACAAATAAACATTGATGATATTACCAATCATCCTGAGCTTGAAATTTTAGCTGATTCACCAAAGGCTGGTGCTTATGTTGTGGTGAACAAAGACCGCCGGAATTTATTTGTGTTAGGTCATCCTGAATATAATGTCACGACGTTAGATGATGAGTACCAGCGTGATCTAAAAGCCGGTTTAGATCCTAAAATTCCTCAAGGTTACTATAATAATAATGATCCGCAGGAGTTACCATTGGCTCGGTGGCGTAGCCATGCTAATTTGCTGTTGAACAATTGGTTAAACTACTATGTTTATCAAGTAACCCCTTATGATTTATCTGACTTTGAAATGATGACCCCTTGGGAGTGATTTCCTGAGTAATTATAGGAAATAGGAAGGTAATATATTGTCTATTATTACATTAATTTACTGATGATGTTAAACTTGCCTCTATAGGTAACTAACGTTATATCGGCTGAAAGGTGATGACAATTTGTCAAAATTTATGATAGTGATCTTTTTAATTTTTTTATTATTAACTTCGTCTTTTACTATCGCCGAGGGAGTTCAATCTAACAACGTTGTTACAAACGTTGATCTTATTTTGGATAACATTGAACTGGCTATAAGGAATGATAGTGACGACATAGAAGCTATTTTTCATACTATATCAAAAAGCAGTAAACCTGTTAGTCAATTACAACGAAACAGACTGATGTTATTACAGGCTCATCATCTCATTATTGAGAAAAATCTTCCTGAAGCTGATGCTATTTTGACTGATTTACTCCATCAAAAATTAAATCAAAATTCACTTATTAGGGCGATGTATCTTCGAGGATTAAGTGCTTATCAAAAGCAAGATTTTGAGCAAGCATTCTCTAATATTTATCAAATAGAACAATATCCAAAACTGAAAATGTCGATTGATGAGCAGTTTGACATTATAAACTTAGCGATAAATTTGCATATAAAATCTCACACTTTTGAACAAGCTAAGGGGTATGCCCAAAGAGCTATTTCATTAGCTAGAGTAAAAAGATCATCGAAATTCACTTGCTATGCAGCGCAGATAAAAAGTAATGTTTATACTCGGTTTAAAGATTTTAATAATCTTACTCTAGTAGCTGGCAAGGCGATAGAGGCGTGTGAGTTTGCAAATGAATACATAGCGTTAGCTGATATAAACGTTAATTTATCCCAAGCCTACAAAGAGCGTAAATTATTGTCGGTACAACAATCACTTATTGAGCAGTCGATAAGTATTTATGAGCAGCATAATACTGTAGCAAGTTTGATTACTGCTCGACTTATACTCGCTGAACTATTTCTTGAGCAGAATAAGCTGATTAAGGCTGAGGTATTGCTTAATCAAGTATTCGAGCTGGTAGAACAGCGTAATCAGCTTGAAGAACTGGTATTACTATATCGAGTCAAAGCTATGCTGTTTGAGATTCTTGGGTTACCTGATGATGCAATGTATTTTTTAAAAAAGTACTTAGATGTTCAACACCAAAGTAACGATATGGTTCGGGTTGCTCATATTGCATACCTCAAAGTACGCTTCAATAATAAAGTAGAATCTCAGGCCGTGTTAATTGGTCAGATCGAGAAAAAAAATATTAAGCTCATTGCTAAAACTTCAATGCTAACTAATTTGATTTTTTTATTTTCTGCGTTACTTACGTTGTCCTTAAGTGTGTTCTTATTCACATTCTATCGTAAAAAACAATCAACATTATTGGTTGAGCATGCCAATATTGATGAGCTGACTCAACTACCGCTATTTACGCATTGTTTGGCTGCTGCTCAACATGAATTGGATAATAGTGTCACTAAGAACAGTTATTTCTCTGTCATCAGTATTGATCTTGACTTTATGAGTGCGGTCAATAACAGTTTTAGCCACGATTTTGGTGATATATTGCTCCAAGCTTTTTCTCATAAAGTAAAAGTGCTAGTGGATAGTTGTGGTTTTGTGTCGCGGGGAGTTGGTGATAGCTTTATTGTGTTTGCTTCAGGCAATAACCCTGAAGACATTACGCAATTGGCTATTGATATTCATCAGTGTTTAGAAGGTATCACCATTGACCGAAAGAAAATTATGGTCAGTTGCTCAAGCGGATTGAGCATGGTTAGTTTTCATTCAATAGGGTGTCCTTTAGATTTATTAATCGAGCAGTCTGCGCAAGCTTTACGTCAAGCTAAATTTAATGGTCGAAATCAATGGGTACAATATGAGCACGGAAAAATTGATGTCTCGTTAGTTGAACAAGACTATCGTCAGTCAGGTAGTTGATCGTGAGTGTAATATGAACCGAGCTGTTTACATGAGATTTTCTTTTATTTTTGTTGGTATTTTTTTTAGTTTTTCCGTAAATTCGGTGCATATTAACGGACCGTCACAATCGTTAACTGATCATTTTGCTACCTTGAATTTTGAGGGTAAACTAAAGCTTACTGAAGACTCCTTATACCTAAACCCTAGCTTATCCCCTGAGTTTGTAGCGAATATTAAACCTCTCATTAACACTTATCCAATTAACATTCAACATCGTTTCTTGTTGGTTGAAGCATACCTTGCTTTAGGATCATCTAATACGGACTTAGCGAGTCAATATTTAGAGATTATTCAGCGTCAAAACCCGTCGGTTAATGTGTTAGCTAGAATGCTGTACCTACAGGCTAGGATTGCTCAATACTTAGATGACTTAGTGTTGGCCTTTGATTATTTAAATTCCGCCCAACAAATACCCAAAGAGCAATTGTCTCTTCCTAATCAAATGTTTTTACTTATGTTATCAGCGGATTTAAATGATGTTGTTAACCGGGTTGAACTAGCATTAAGTTATGCATCAATGGCAAAAACTGTTATTGCACCGATGAAAAATAGTGACTTGAATTGTTTTGCTATGTCTGGTTACGCTCAAATTGTAGCTCATGCCAAGCAATACGAACAATTGAAAACAGTCGTCAATGAGGCCATTTCGTACTGTCAAATGGGTCAAAATAAATTCATTTTGGCCGATATATATATGGATTTCGCTACCACCCTTCTTGAAAAAAAACAATATAGTGAACATCAAAGAATAATTTATAAAGCGATTGATATCTATATTGAAAATCATTATTTTTTAAATGTTCCTGCTGCAAAACTTGAACTTGTTTTTTCTTATATTAGTCAAAATGATCTAGTGAGCGCTCAACAAATACTTGATGAGTTATCATCGATGGAGTGGACAGAGGGTCAAAGAAAAGAACTTTATAGAGCTCAGGCTATTCTCTTTGAAAAAGGTGGGTTAGAAAGTCAGGCACTCTTTTTTTTATAAAAAATACTTAGCGATTGAATTGGACGACATTGATACTGATATTCAGAAAAAACTGGCTTATACCCAAGCTCAGTTTGATAGTAAACTCAACAATCAAGTTGCTGAGTTTTCTAATGTTGAATTAGAAACGTTGATGCTTAATTTTACCATTGGTCGGCTTGAAATATATTTGTCAGTGGCACTATCGCTGTTCATTTTAAGTATACCAGCCTATTTACTAACTTATTATAACCCTTTTTATCGGAAAAAATTGAGGGTGATTGAAGGCGGGCTATTTGATGATTTAACCGCTGTATACCACTTTGAAGAAGGATTAAAAAGGGCTAAGAAATCTATACTAAGTGTTGATGTCTCAGATAAATATTATGCCGTAGTAACTATTGATATTGATTATATGAAGGCAATTAATCATTCTTTTAATTATGATTTTGGTGACCGATTTATCAGAGTTTTTGCCGCTAATATCAAAACAATATATATTGGTAAAGGAATTATTACACGAGTTCAACGAAATGATTTTGTTATATTTTTATTGATCGATCAGCTCATTGAAATTGATACTTTGTTGACTGACACACATTTATTTTTAAAGAAGTTAGAGATTGATGGCTATTGCCCAAATGCAACATGTTCTATTGGCTATTCCGTTAAATCTATCAATGCAGAGTCAGATTTATCCAGTTTGTGCACTAGCTTAGTTGGACAGGCTTCAATTGCTTTACGCTTCGCAAAATACCACGGTGGCGATCAATCTACTTTATATAATAGTGAACTGATATCAAATGAATCATTGTTAATAATGAAAACAGCCGATGAATATATAAATGACGATGAACTCGTTTCATTTTAATTGCTGTCAATTCACATTTCTGTTAGTGACCCTCGATGTACCCCGCTTTTGAAGCGACTAAAGTATAGTGCATAAAATGAACTTTACGTTGGCGTCAACGGAAGTATAGGGTAAGGTGTATGGTATCTATTATTATTAAATTTTTGGAGTTTACTTATGTCAAAATACGATCCTGTTGTTATCGTTTCAGCATCTCGCACCCCAATGGGGGGATTTCAAGGGAGTTTAAGTGCTGTTACTGCCCCCGAATTGGGCAGTATTGCTATTAGCGACGTTATTTCTAAATCTGGCTTAGCAAATGATCAGATTGATGAAGTCATTATGGGATGTGTATTGCCTGCCGGTTTGGGACAAGCTCCCGCCCGTCAAGCGGCATTAAAAGCTGAACTCGCGTTGACAACTGGTTGTACCACGATTAATAAAGTCTGTGGTTCTGGTATGAAGGCGGTGATGATGGCCCATGACTTTGTCATGGTTGGTAGTGCTAATATTGTTATTGCTGGCGGCATGGAGAACATGAGTCAATCACCTTACATGTTACCTAAAGCACGAGCTGGTTTCAGAATGGGGCACGGTGAAGTTAAAGATCATATGTTTCTTGATGGTTTAGAAGATGCTTATACTGGACGTTCAATGGGTACTTTTGCCCAAGAAACTGCTGATAAAGAAGGATTTACCCGCCAACAAATGGATGACTTTGCAATTAGCTCATTAAATCGCGCTAATGAAGCCATCAACAATGGTGCCTTTGTTAACGAAATAGCCGCTGTTACGGTTAAAAGTCGTCGTGGTGATATTGTTGTTGATAGTGATGAACAGCCTGGTAACGCCAAGATTGATAAGATCCCTAGCTTAAGACCTGCGTTTGCAAAGGATGGCACTATTACTGCTGCCAATTCTAGTTCTATTTCTGACGGTGCATCAGCATTACTGATTATGAAAGCCAGTGAGGCGAAAAAATGCGGCTTAACGCCAATGGCTAAAATCGTAGCACATGCAACCAATGCCCAAGAGCCAGCTGAGTTTACCGTTGCTCCTGTTGGCGCAATGGCTAAGTTATTAGTCAAGGCTAATTGGACGATCCAAGATGTAGATTTGTTTGAAATTAATGAAGCCTTTGCCATGGTGACAATGCTTGGTATGAAGGCGCTAGATATTGACCATAGTAAAGTAAATGTTAATGGTGGTGCTTGTGCGTTAGGTCATCCGCTCGGTTCTAGTGGTTCTCGCATTATTGTTACCCTGTTACATGCATTGAAAAATAGGGGGCTTAGTAAAGGAGTTGCTAGCCTCTGTATTGGCGGCGGGGAAGCAACGGCGATTGCCGTTGAAATGATGTAATAAAAAAGCAGTCTGAGACTGCTTTTTTTTTGTTCTGGATAAAATTAAAGGAAAAAAAATAATAATGAATTTTAATTTAACAGAAGATCAAATCATGTTTAGCGACACCGCTAAACAGTTTGCCGATAAGGAGCTAGCCCCGAATGCTGCTAAATGGGATCGTGAACATATTTTCCCAATCGAGGTGATGAAGTTAGCGGGAGATTTGGGGTTTTGCTCAATTTACACCCCTGAAGATGCTGGCGGATTGGGATTATCACGCCTTGACGCTTCTATTATATTTGAACAGCTAGCCACTGGCTGTACCGCGACAACGGCGATGTTGACCATTCATAATATGGCGACTTGGATGGTTGCGACATGGGGCACGCAAACCATTAAAGATCGCTGGTGCCCAGGATTAACCTCAGGCAGTGAGTTAGTCTCTTATTGCTTAACAGAGCCTGGATCCGGTTCTGATGCCGCCTCGTTATCAACCCTCGCTAAGCGGGTTGGCGATCATTATGTCATTAATGGTTCAAAAATGTTCATTTCCGGTGCCGGAGCCACACAATTACTCGTTGTTATGGTAAGAACGGGACAAGCTGGGCCGAAGGGGATATCAGCAGTGGTTATTCCTGCCGATGCCGCTGGTGTTCATTATGGTAAAGCGGAGGCAAAACTGGGGTGGAATGCCCAGCCCACCCGAATGATTACCTTCGAGGATGTCAAAATTCCTATCGATCACCTACTTGGTGAAGAAGGGCAGGGTTTTTCTTTTGCGATGTCAGGGTTAGATGGGGGACGGATTAACATTGCGACTTGCTCAATTGGCACCGCTCAAGCTGCGCTTGAGGCGGCTACGCAATATATGCATGACCGTAAACAATTTGGCCGAGAACTCGCTCAATTTCAGGCATTACAGTTTAAATTAGCGGATATGGCAACTGAGTTGGTCGCTGCCCGCCAAATGGTACGGTTAGCTGCCTTTAAGCTTGATAGTCAAGATCCTGAAAAAACGGCCTATTGCGCCATGGCGAAACGTTTTGCAACAGACGTTGGATTTAGTGTCTGTGATCAAGCGTTACAGATCCACGGTGGCTATGGCTATATCAAAGAATACCCATTGGAACGTTACTTTAGAGACGTTCGAGTTCATCAAATACTTGAAGGTACCAATGAAATTATGCGTGTCATTATTGCAAGGCGTTTACTCGATGTTGGTGCCCATGCCATTTTGTAAATAGAATTAAGGAATGAAAATGACTGACTTATTAACCGTCGAAAAAATAGAACATACCGCATTAATCACCATCGCTAATCCGCCAGCGAATACGTGGACAGCACAAAGTCTTACTCAGCTCCGTGACGTTGTGAATGAGCTTAATGATGATAAAAACATTTATGCGCTAGTGATCACCGGGCAAGGAGATAAATTTTTTAGCGCTGGTGCTGATTTGAATCTCTTTGCTAGTGGCGATAAAGGTGTTGCATCGAGTATGTCTCGGATTTTCGGCGAAGCATTTGAAACATTATCTCAGTTTAGTGGAGTATCTATTGCGGCGATAAATGGGTATGCGATGGGAGGCGGATTAGAAGTTGCGCTAGCTTGCGATATTCGTATTGCTGAAACACAAGCACAAATGGCGTTGCCAGAAGCTAGTGTTGGTCTATTACCCTGTGCTGGCGGAACTCAAAATTTAAGTTTACTGGTCGGTGAAGGCTGGGCGAAACGTCTTATTTTGTGTGGTGAAAGAATTGGCGCAGAACAAGCAGAGAAAATAGGTTTGGTTGAAGAGGTGGTTGAACAAGGCCAATCGTTAACCGCCGCACTAGCGTTAGCAAAAAAAGCAGCACGACAATCACCATCGAGTGTCAGTGCTTGCAAATCATTAATTCAAATGAATCGTAGCGGGACTATTAATAGCGCCTTGCCTTTAGAACGTGAGAAATTTGTCGCGTTATTTGACACTGCTGATCAAAAAGAAGGCGTCACTGCATTCCTTGAAAAGCGCAAACCACAATGGGTAAATGGCTAATGAGTGTGGTTATTTATCAAGAACATCAGACTCGTGATGGCAAAAAACTGATTCAAGCAACGCTTAACAGTGAAAAATCGTTAAATGCATTGAGTCAGCCAATGATTGAGTCTTTATTGACGCATTTGAATCTGTGGCAAGACGATGATTCCGTCGTGGCTATTTTACTTGATAGTGTGGGCGATAAGGCTTTTTGTGCTGGCGGCGATATTGTTGAGCTTTACCATGCTATGGCTCAACAGCCCAATCAATCAGTGCATTATGTCGAGCAGTTTTTCACCATGGAATATAGCTTAGATTACTTAATTCATACTTACAGTAAACCTATTATTGTTTGGGGTAATGGGTTTGTGATGGGAGGGGGATTGGGGCTGATGGCCGGAGCAAGCCATCGCGTGGTCACTGAACGTTCTCGGGTTGCAATGCCTGAGGTGAGTATCGGGTTATATCCCGATGTAGGCGCAACTTATTTTCTCAATAATATGCCAGACAGGTTAGGCTTATTTCTAGGTTTGACTGCGGCTCAAATGAACGCATCTGATTGTTTAAAGGTAAAACTTGCCGATCATTTTTTATTGCATCAACAAAAGCAGCAATTAATTTCAGCGATCGTTGGCGCTACATTTGATTGCGATCCTGCGCTTAAAATTAGTGAATTGATTGAAATTATTGCCAAAGAATCTATTAGTGAACTACCGCAAGGCAATATAGAGTCTCATCAAGAACTACTCAATGAGGTTTTATCGGGTCAAACCTTACTTGAGGTAGTGAACGCGATTAAGTCTTTAAGGACAGAAGATAAATGGTTATCAAAGGCACAAAGCTCGTTAAACAGAGGCAGTGCGATTTCAGCGTGCATTCTAGAGCGTCAATTGCTTGTTGGCCAAAAATTAAGCCTTAAAGAGTGTTTCGAGTTAGAACTGTCGTTGTCTGTACGTTGTGGTGAGCTTGGGGAATTCCGCGAAGGCGTTAGAGCGCTACTGATTGAGAAAGACAACAAACCACAATGGATATTTGAACATGTAAATGATGTCGACTCGGCGGTAATTGAACAGTTATTTAATCCAATATGGAATGAGTATAATCATCCATTAAAAGCATTATAAAAGGAAAGTGATATGGCACAGGTAGGATTTATTGGGCTAGGCAATATGGGCGGACCAATGGCTATTAATTTAGTGAAAGCGGGTCATCAAGTTAAGGTGTTTGATTTAAGTGATCAGGCTATAGCTAGTGTCGTGGAACAGGGAGCTATCGCCGTTAATAGTGCTAATGATGTTGCCCTTAATGCTGATTTTATCATCACAATGTTACCAGCAGGAAAACATGTTGCCGGTTTATATTTAGGTGAAAATGGCTTGCTGAGTGTCGTTAATCAAGATACTTTAATGATTGATTCAAGTACGATTGATGCTGCCACCGCCAGGTTGGTCGCACAAGCGGCACAAGATCAAGGTATCTCATTTATTGATGCCCCTGTTTCTGGTGGGGTTGGTGGAGCCGTCGCTGGCTCGTTGAGTTTTATTTGTGGCGGTGAAGCGGCACATTTTGAACAAGCGAAAACGGTGCTCGATGATATGGGGAAAAACATTTTTCATGCTGGCAGCGTGGGTGCAGGACAAGTGGCTAAAATCTGTAATAATATGTTGTTATCTATATTGATGGCTGGTACTTCTGAAGCGTTGCAAATGGGTATTGATAATGGTTTAGATCCTAAAGTTTTATCAGAAATTATGCTAAAAAGCTCGGGTAAAAACTGGTGTTTAGAACTCTATAATCCAGTGCCTGGCGTGATGGAGAGTGTCCCGTCGAGTAATAATTATCAAGGTGGTTTTATGGTTGATTTAATGCTTAAAGATTTAGGCCTGGCCGCAGAAGCAGCACAACAGTCTAAGTCATCGACTCCGTTGGGCAGCTTAGCTCGTAGTATGTATGCGATGCATTCTCGTCATGGTGCCGGTGGAGACGATTTTTCAAGTATTATCAAGGTCTTTAGCCCTAAAAAATAACAGGAATGTAATGGATGGCGAAAATTGGGATTGCACTCGGCAGTGGCTCTGCGAAAGGTTGGGCTCATATTGGTGTTTTTAAAGCACTGGAGGAACTGGGGGTTAAACCTGACATTGTCGCTGGCTGCTCCATTGGCGCTTTTGTCGGAGCGGCTTATGCCACGGGTAATCTAAACAAGTTAGAACAGTGGATTAATGGCTTTTCTAACTGGGACGTGATGAGCATGATGGACATTAGCTGGCGCCGCGGAGGCTTGATGTCTGGTGAAAAAGTGTTTGATCAGGCAAAATCAATGATCGGTAATACCAATATTGAAGATCTTAATATTCCATTTGTCGCCGTTGCAACCGATTTATACGCCGGCAAAGAGGTCTGGTTAAAACGAGGAAGCTTGCAAGATGCGGTACAAGCTTCCTGTTCTATTCCTGGATTAATGGCACCGAAACGCTTAGGTGAACGTTATTTTATTGATGGCGCGGTGGTTAATCCAATTCCGGTCAATGTTTGTCGAGCTCTGGGGGCCGATTTAGTGATTGCTATTGATCTTTATGGCTATCCAGAATTATTAACGACCCCACAGGTTAATGAAATGTCGGTTAGTGAATCGAAAGACGATAGTCATTTTAAGAATTTAATTGGCCACTCTAAAGACTATTTTAATGACATTGCTAATAAATTTATTCGCACCCAAGGCACTCAACCTAACATGTTTGCTGTGATGTCGACGGCCCTTGATATTCTCGAATATCGGCAAAAAAAATCTCGCTTGGCTGGCGATCCACCCGAAATCCTCATTCAACCGAAAGTCGCCCACATTGGTTCGATGGATTTTAATCGTGCGCCGGAATCAATTGCTGCAGGTGTTAATTCGGTTAACGATATCGCCCATTTGATCAAGAGCGAATTATTACGTTTTAGTTAATTTTTCTTGATGCTTATTCCACATTTTTTGTAACTTTTGATAATTGGCGAAAGAAAGTTCAGATTCTTTTACCTCTGCCTTTTCGGTGATTTTTAGCAAGTTAGGTGCTGATAAAAAGTGATGTAGATTATGAGATGGTTTGTTAGGCAAACTAGAGTTTTTAAAGAAAGGGAGCCAGCCTGTAATCACGCTTTGGCTAATAGCCAATACACACAATAGAGCGCCCCAAATAAAGTGAATACTAAGCCATAGACTTAAATTGAAAAAAAATAATAGTGCTAACAGCAAAGTTAGGTATTGTGCTTGTTGTTGACTCATTGTTAATCATCCGTGATTAAACTCATTATTTGCCTCAATAATCTGGCATATTGCCAACAACATAGCTTCTGAGACGGTGTTTATACCCGTGACTATTAGTCTCAAGCATATATATTAACTTAGCTGTTTTTTTGCTCAGAGTAAACTTTATTTATTAAGCAAAGCGTTTATCGACTGATGATAAATATCGACAGCTTCTTCACCATTATTGATGTTATTTTTTAAATCTCTTAATCGGCCGTCACTGACACGATAAATCCAACTGTGCAGTTGTAATTCTTGCCCTCGTAACCAGGCGTCTTGTACTATCGATATTTGTGACACGTTCATCACTTGCTCAATGACATTAAGTTCACATAAACGGTCTTGGCGAAGTTCTAAATCGTCTATCTCTCTTAACTGCTCTTGATGTTTATGTTGAATGTCTTTGATGTGACGTAGCCAGTTATCAATTAAACCAAGGCGAGTATTACTCATGGCTGCAATAACGCCACCACAGCCATAATGGCCCGTCACTATGATATGTTTAACCTTTAGCACGTCAACCGCATATTGAATCACCGACAAGCAATTTAAATCTGTATGGACAACTGCGTTCGCTACATTGCGGTGGACAAATAGTTCACCTGGTTTTAAGCCAACGATTTCATTAGCTGGCACCCGACTGTCTGCACACCCAATCCAGAGGTAATCTGGATTTTGTTGTTCACTGAGCGTTTTGAAAAAACCAGGCTCTCGCAGTTCAGTTTCTTTGGCCCAAGTTTTATTATTTTCGAAAAGGTGTGGCAAAAATTTCATAGGGTACTCTTAGTTAAATCGAATGATTTATAATAACGATATAATAGAGGAGATTAAAGTAAATAAGTGCTGGTCGGACTGCTTGTAGAATAATAAAAAGGGTAACGACATTACCCTTTTAAATAATATAGAAGAGTTATTTAACTTCTTCACCTTTTGCTTGCATATCGGCATGATAGCTAGAGCGAACCATGGGTCCACAAGCTGCGTGAGTAAAGCCAAGTTCTTTTGCGATAACCCCTAAGGCATCAAACTCAGCGGGTGGTACATAACGCTTAACCGGTAGGTGATGTTTACTCGGTTGTAGGTATTGGCCTAAAGTCAGCATTTCGACATTATGATCTCGAAGATCTTTTAAAACGGCCGCTATTTCTTCATTCGTTTCACCCAAACCCATCATCAGTCCTGATTTAGTTGTGACTTCAGGATGCATCTCTTTAAAGCGGCGCAATAGCTCTAACGAATTTTTATAATGGGCACCGGGGCGCACTTCACGATAAAGGTGTGGAGCAGTCTCTAAATTATGATTGAGAACATCTGGTGGCGCAGTACTTAATATTTGTAATGCACGCTCCATTCGCCCTTTAAAGTCAGGCACTAAAATTTCAATTTTAATATGAGGAACAAGCCTACGAATCGCGGACACACAATCAGCAAAATGTTGAGCACCACCGTCACGAAGATCGTCACGATCAACCGAAGTGATAACAACATATTTAAGTTTCATATCACGGATGGTCAACGCCAATTTTTCTGGCTCTTCAGCATTAACCGGTAGCGGACGACCATGTCCAACATCACAAAATGGGCAACGACGAGTACAAATTGCGCCTAAAATCATGAATGTTGCAGTGCCGTGAGTAAAACATTCACTTAAGTTCGGGCATGAGGCTTCTTCACATACGGAGCTTAAATTATGTTTACGCATCGCACTTTTAATCTGATCTATCTTAGCGGTGCTACTGGGCAACTTAACCCGTAGCCAACTCGGTTTACGTAATATTTCAGCTTTTTCTGTTGCAATCACTTTGATTGGAATAAAAGCCATTTTGTCGGCGTCGCGAAGTTTTTCGCCGGCCACTAATTTTGATTGTTTTACACTACTCATGACTGAATCCTGTAATTTGCTCTAATGTTTGGTATTTTAAACGTTGGGCGATAATTTTGACTAAATTGTGTTGAATCGGGGCCAATTGTTTAGGGCCGCCAAAATCACCAACCTGAATCATTTCTAGTCCGCTGTAACCGCATGGGTTAATTCGCTGGAATGGTTCAAGATCCATATTAACATTAAGTGCTAATCCGTGAAACGAACAACCTTTTCTGATCCTTAGACCTAAGCTGGCTATTTTCTTTTCATCGACATAAACACCGGGAGCATCAGGCTTTGGGTAGGCCTTTATTCCATAGTCATTAAGTAATTCCACTAAGCATTGCTCAATATGGGTTACAAGATCTCGAACACCAATCTTTAAACGACGAATATCAAGTAAAAAATAAGCAACTAACTGACCTGGGCCATGATAAGTCACTTGGCCACCACGATCCACTTTGACCACTGGAATATCTCCAGGGAAAAGTAGATGCTCTTCTTTGCCTGCTTGACCTTGGGTAAACACTGGATCGTGTTCAACTAACCATATTTCATCGTTCGAATCCTGATTACGATTGTCAGTATAGTCTTGCATTGCATGCCATACTGATTCGTAATCACGGCGATTTAATTGCCGGATTGTTAATCGTTCAGGTGGTGGCGCTTTTTGTTCTAACATGAGATCTGCCTTTGAAGCCTGTATTAAAGAACGTAACGCACAATATCGAGTGCGGCGAGTTCTTTATAAAGTAATTCTATTTGATCTTTGCTAACCACACGCACGGTATAAGATATCGAATGATATTTACCACTACTGCTAACACGAACTTTTGGTAACTGCTTATAATCACCCGGTATATGCTGTTCAAAGACGACATTGACTACGTCGGGTAAGTCAGCTTGGGCTAGCCCCATGATTCTAAATCCAAAATCACAAGGAAAATCTAAAATTTCGTCAAACTTTGTGTCCATTACTGTCTCCAACACAAATGGTGCAATTTAAAGAGTGTTTGTTTAAATTGCCTATATGCTATTACTATCATTGAATATTATTGTTTTAAACGCGACTAACTCAATAGGGTAGAGGCGTATTGCCCGCTATACTATCTTATTCATAGCAATGGGGCTATTAGAAAATCTATAGAATGGGTATAGAACTAACTGAACCAACCAGCAATTATTTGCTTGAAATAATCCATGGTACGTTTAAACCAACCACCTTGTTCAACATCATTGAGGGTGACTAGAGGGTATTGCGCAAGCTCTTTGCCATTGAGCTGGATGTAAACCGTACCGACCACTTCACCTTTGGCAATAGGGGCTTCAAGATTTTTAGTTAGCTCAAAGCTTGCTTCCAAATTCTTCGCTTGGCCACGGCGGATTGTTAATGGGGTGGCTGCGGTAATTCCTAAATCAACGACATTAGTTTTACCATACCAAACATCTTGACTGGCAAATTTATGACCAGCCTGATAAGGGGTCACTGTTTCAAAAAAACGGAAACCATAATTTAACAGTTTTTTACTTTCGCTAGTTCGGGCTTGTTTGCTTTTGGTTCCCATAACAACGGCAATTAAACGCATGCCGTCCTTGGTCGCAGAAGAAACTAAACTATAACCAGCATTTGAAGTGTGGCCTGTTTTCATGCCGTCAACATTAAGGCTTCTATCCCACAATAAACCATTACGATTGTATTGTTTAATTTTGTTGTAAGTGAAAGACTTTTCACTGTATAGCTTATATTCTTCAGGAGTTTCGCTGATGATGGCTTGAGCTAAAACTGACATATCAAAAGCGGTTGTTTTATGGAGGTTACTGTCTAAGCCATGGCTGTTTTCAAAAAAGCTTGAAGTCATTCCTAGCTCTGTTGCAACGCTATTCATTAGATCGGCAAAACCGTCTTCGGTACCAGCAATGTGCTCGGCCATCGCGACACAAGCGTCGTTGCCTGATTGAATCACGATACCGCGGTTAAGATCGGCCACGGATACTTGTTTGCCCACTTCAATAAACATTTTTGAAGAATCAGGAAAGTTTTTAGCCCAAGCATTTTCACTGATGGTTACAAGATCTGTTTGAGCGATGTTACCTGATTTTAATTCGCGACCAATGATAAAGCTGGTCATTAGCTTGGTTAAACTCGCCGGAGCTAGTTGATCATAGGCATTGTTTTCCGCCAAAATTCTGCCCGTGGCATTGTCAATCAGAATATAGCTTTTAGCGGCGACGGTTGGTGCATTAGGAGTGATAATTGCAGCCACAGTGGTACTGGAAATAAGGAGCGCTGCTGATGAAATAATGGTTTTAAAACCTGAAGAAAAGTGACTCATGAAATATACAAATCCAATAAATTAAAAAAGGGCAAATAATCGACCTTAAATTTTAAAAAAAGTTCAATCATCATATGATAGCCTGTTAAATCGTCTTGATAAATGCTTTTGGATAATTAAGCGTAACTTTATTCAAAATCGCCTGACATTGCTGGTAATTATCTAATGGGCCTAATTGCATCCGATAAAGTTGTCCTGCCTGTTCAAGCTGTCCTGAAACCTGGTGAATAACGGTTAATTGATTGATTTTTTGTCGTGCATTAATTTTGTTTGAGATAGCAGCTAGCTGCACTAGGCAATTTTTTTTAATCTCTATTGCAATAACTGGAGAGGTTAAAGGCGAACGATTGTTGGTAAATGTGAGCACTTCAATGCTAACTCGCGTGGTGCCTGATTTTAACATATCAAGCCGATGGGCTGCTCCGTATGATAGATCAATAATGCGATCATGATGAAATGGACCGCGATCATTAACTCGTACCGTAATCGTTTTACCATTATTTAAATTGGTCACTTTGACAAAACTTGGTAGCGGTAAATTTTTGTGAGCAGCTGATAACGTATACATATTATAAATTTCGCCATTTGAGGTTAAATGACCATGAAATTTACTACCATACCAAGATGCATTGCCTTCTTGAGTGTAGCCGACTGCACTTTTCATCACCCGATAACTTATCCCACGCACGGTGTAATCTTTATTACCGCCTCTAGAATAAGGTTCATACTTGGGTGTTATATCAATAATTTCATCAGCAGTTGGTAAGCGAGTCGGCGCTTTGTCATGACGCATTGCGTAGCGCGAATTGGTGGTGGTACCACAACTGGCAATGATAAAAACACTTAAGATAATAATTATATTTCGCATCGACGATCCGTTATTTATTAAAGCGACGATGAGTATGAATACTCATTAAAATGCCAAAACCAACCAATAGCGTGACCATTGACGTTCCGCCATAGCTGACTAATGGCAAGGGGACGCCTACTACAGGTAATAGGCCAGATACCATGCCAATATTGACAAACAAGTAGACAAAAAACGTTAAGGTAATACTACCAGCTAACACGCGCGAAAAAGGGTCTTGTGCTTTTGCCGCAATAAATAAACCTCGCCCGATGATAAATAAATAAATCGTTAATAAAATAGCGACACCGATTAAGCCAAATTCTTCACTAAGCACTGAAAAAATAAAATCAGTGTGACGTTCAGGTAAAAACTCAAGTTGAGATTGCGTACCATTGAGCCAACCCTTACCGGATAGTCCACCTGAACCAATCGCAATTTTTGACTGAATAATATGATAACCAGACCCTAAAGGATCTGTTTCAGGGTGCAAAAATGTCAGTACCCGCTGACGCTGATAGCCATGCATCAAAAAGAACCACAAAAAGGGAACAAAGGCCGAAATAGCCGCGACCAAAGATAAAATGATTTTCCAACTCATCCCGGCCAAAAACAACACAAATAAACCCGCACTCGCGATTAAGATTGATGTGCCCAAATCGGGTTGTTTGGCAATTAACAGGGTTGGTAATAAAACAATTACAAAGCCGATCATTACATGTTTGAGTGATGGCGGTAAAGGATGTTTAGTGATGTAATGCGCGACCATAATTGGTAAAATTAGCTTCATTGATTCAGAGGGTTGAAACTTAGTAATGCCAAGGTCTAGCCACCGCTGTGCCCCTTTACTTGATGAACCAAATAACAAGGTTGCTATCAGTAAGCAGACACCAATCGCAAATAATGGATAAGCCCAGCGGCGTAACGTGTCAGGTGGAATTTGTGCGACAATGAACATCATCATTAGCGCAAAACCAATCCGAATGATTTGCGCCTTTACCATGGTAATACTGGCGCCGCTTGCGCTATAAACGATCATCATTGAAATAGATAATAAGGTTAATATTCCCAATAGCAAGGGGATATCAATATGGATTTTATTGCTTAAGGATACCGATCGCGCATAACCTCTTTCGGCACTCTTTGAGGGCATCATCATAGGGTAGAACTCAATTTTGTTTTTGTCGGTGATTTTGCATTAACGATTGAAGAATGGAGCGGGCGTGGTATTTTACTCAGATGAATATCAAACAATGCCCTCGCAATCGGGGCTGCACTGCTGCCACCGTGGCCTGCATTCTCTATGATAACAGATATTGCTATCTCAGGCTTTTCATAGGGGGCATAGCCAATATAAATGGCATTATCTCTTAATCGTTCTTTGATTTTATCTTTTTCGTATTTAGTGTCTTCAGATAAACTAACAACCTGAGCTGTTCCTGTTTTTCCAGCTGAGACATAGTCAGCATCTTTAAACACTTTGTAGGCTGTGCCGCCAATACTTTGATTCACTTTACGCATCGCCCGGTGAATTATCCGCCAATTGTCATCGTTTTTAAGAATGATAGGGGTTAAGGGGTGTGCTGGAATTTGAATTAAGCCGTTTTCGCTTTGACTTGCTCCAAGCAGCTGCGGTGAAAAACTTTGGCCATTGACTGATAGCGCTGCAACAGATTTCGCTAGCTGTAAAGGCGTCACAGTCCAATAACTTTGGCCGATGCCAAGGGATATTGTATCGCCAATATACCAAGGTTGGCCATAACGAGCTTGTTTCCAACCACGGGAAGGCATAATAGCTGATTTCTCTTCATGGATATCGATACCTGTATATTCCCCAAAGCCAAACCTTTCCATAAATTGGCTAATATTATCGATACCTAAACGGTAGGCAACATCATAAAAATAAGTATTACAGGACTTCTCTAAAGCTCGATAAATGTCCACTTTTCCGTGTCCCCAAGCGAGGTGATCTTTGAATTTTCTTTCTACATTAGGTAGTTTAAACCAGCCGGGATCATAAACAATACTGTTTTCAGAAATGATGTTTTTTTCCAATGCCGCTAATGCTAACAATGGTTTAACAGTCGACGCTGGTGGATATGCGCCTTGGGTGGCCCGGTTAATTAAGGGCTTATCACGTGATAACAATTTTTTATATGCCTTGCTTGAGATCCCATGAACGAATAAATTCGGATCATAACTGGGGCTAGTCACTAGCGCTAACACGTTACCGTTATTGGGATCTAGCGCTACCACTGAACCGCGTCGTCCAGCCAACATTTTAAATGCCTTATTTTGGAGTTTAACATCGATATTTAAATAAAGATCTTGGCCGTGCACGGGAGGGGTATAACTGAGAATTCGAATGACGCGGCCGCGATTGTTAACTTCTACTTCTTGATGACCGGGGGTGCCATGAAGTAAGCGCTGATAATATTTTTCTACTCCTTGCTTACCAATATCTCTTGTTGCCGCGTATATCGCTTCCTCATTATTACGATTGATTCTGGTGAGTTCTTTTTTTGTTATTTTGGCAACATAACCGACAACATGGGTTAAAGATGATCCAAACGGGTAGAAACGTTTCAACCGTGCTTCAATTGACACGCCGGGCAGGGCATGTAAATTGACACTAATTTTGGCCACTTGTGTTGCTGTTAATTTGTTTTTTAACACAATGCTTTTATAACGACGGTGAGCTTTCACCGACTTAAAGAAACGTTTTTTATCATCATCGGTTAGCATGATCAGATGACCAATTTTATCAACGGTTTGCTTGATGTTTTTAATTTGCTCTGACACCAACTCTAGGCTGTGCACCGGTCGGTTCTCTGCCAAAATCAAGCCATTACGATCAAATATCAACCCACGATTTGGTGCAATAGGCACTAATTTAATTCGATTACCGTTAGCGCGGGTTTGATAGTCGTCATGAGATTTTATTTGAATTTGATAAAGGTTTGAAAACAATAGTATCACTAAAAGTATCACCCCAATAAAAGCAATGATCGCTCTGCGAATAAATAAATTGTTTTCAGCCGTTACGTTGCGAATGTGCGATCTGTTGGATGACAGCATTAATTTTTACTTTTCCTTGAAGATTAAGGTATTGACGCCATTATTTGAACATAGTTCCGTGATGTTCTCTATTTTTTATTCGCGATGATAGGGATGGTTGTTATTGATACTCCATGCGCGATACAACGCTTCGGCTACAATAACTCGGACCATCGGGTGAGGAAGTGTTAATGCTGAGAGTGACCATTTCTGTTCAGAGGCTTTAATACAGGCTGGTGCTAGCCCTTCAGGTCCGCCAATTAATAAGCTAACATTGCGGGCGTCTAACTGCCATTTTTCTAGGTTTTTAGCGAGTTGTGGCGTGGTCCAGGGTTTACCTTCAACCTCAAGCGTCACAATACGATTACCCCGTGGCACAGCTGCTAAAGTCAGCTCACCCTCTTTTTGCAATATTCGCTTAATATCGGCATTTTTGCCACGTTTGCCCGCAGGGATCTCGACAATTTCTAGGCTACAATCACGCGGAAAGCGGCGCAAGTATTCTTGCAAACCGCTTTCAACCCAGCTTGGCATTTTAGTGCCTACTGCTATAATTTGGATGTTCATCGATGGATTATGGCGTTATATGCTTAGATTCGCCGTTCCAAAGTTGTTCTAACTTGTAGAAATCACGGCTAAAATCATCCATAACATGAACAACGACTTCATTCATGTCTAATAAAACCCAGCCGCCTTCTTTAATACCTTCGATGCCCATCGGAGGAGTGCCAGCTTTCTTTGCTTCGACCAATAGGTTATTTGCAATTGAGCGGCAGTGGCGAGAAGAGTTGCCAGAACAAATAACCATTTTATCTGTCATAGCAGAAAGACCGCTAACGTCTAAAACAACGATGTCACGAGCTTTCATGTCTTCTAGGTGATTGGTAATAAAATCAATTAGTTGAGTGCCTTGCAATGGAGTACCTTTAAATTGGTGTAAAATTAAAGCGGGCATTTTATCATTGTATTGACTCCGCTAACAGTACTAGCCTCACATATTTACATAACAATATCAGACTAAATCATTAAAAGTGATTAAAACAGTAGCTTAAAGCCACAAATTAATAATAAAACAACATAAGGGAACGCCATGGTAGGTCGTGTTGCTTGAAGTAGGTATTCTACGATTAAGCCCAATGTTGAAGGACGATTAGCTAAATATTGGCGGTTAAATTGATAGGCTTGGCTATCATTATTAGTATCTTCGAGTAGGTGTTCGAGTTGTAGCAAACGCACCTCTGCGCGCCCTTGGAAAGTTTTCCAAATGGCATCTTGTAGCCAGAGCACTAATAATAATGTAACTACTACACCGTTGATACCGTTAAACATACTAGCTAACGCGACGACTATAATACTGATTAACTTAATTCCTAAAGAACACTTTTCATAGCTGTCAAATTGGTTTTGTAATAAAGCCCACTCAGTGGCGAGGTGTTGATTAATCATAAAAACTATTAACCGTCTCTATATTTAAAAGATAGGTAAGTTATCAGAATGGCGTTCTTTATTCTAGCTTTGTTATTTAACCTTAGTCATAAGTTTAGACCCTGAACTGCTGATACTTACATTTTCTAACATTTTTCAACACTAACCCTACAGTTATATTGGTTTCGCTAAATTAAGATAAGAAGACATATTTCAATAGAGGATTTAGAAGGTGAAATTTTTCAATATAACGGTAGTCATGGTAGCGGCTATAAGTACATTTTTGCTAAATGTTAAGGCACAAGCCGCTGAGGTGGGAGATAACATAGAGCGTATTAACATTACTTATAAACGCAGTAACATCACGGCTCAAATTACCGAAGATGCTGAAAAATTAGTGGAGATGCCGGGCGCGATGGGGGATCCATTGCAAGCTATATTCGCTTTACCTGGCGTCGTGGCCGCTGGAGGTTCAATGGCTGAGCCTGCTGTACGGGGCTCTAGCCCACAGGACAATATGTTTGAAGTGGATTTTATGCCGGCGGGTTATATTTTCCACGATTTTGGAACATCGATTTTTAATCGTCATCTAATTCAGGACTTTCAACTAATTTCAGCGGGGTATGGCACCGGTTATAGTAACGCTACCGGGGCAGTATTTGATGTTTCCTTGCGTAGCCCCCGCCATCAGTCGATAAAAACTACGGTTGATTTCAGTTTGTTTAATACTGGTTTTTTCATCGAGGGAGAAGTCAGTGAAAATAGTGCGTTTTATCTATCGGGTCGTAAAAGTAATTTACCTTTATTCTTTAGTACCGGTGAAGAAGAAACTGACGATGACGGTGAATTAACCGGAGTCACGATAAACAATCCCCCCGATGATTATGATGTGCAAGGAAAATATACTTGGGATATCAATGCTAATAATGTGTTGAGTTTGTCATTTACCAAAGCCCATGATAGTGCTGGCGCTAATTTCAATCAGCGTGCCGAAATTGCGCTGAAGAGTCCAGAGTTCCAAGGTGATGCAAAGTTCACCCGTAGCTTTGATAGTCAAAATTTATTGTGGGATCACTACGCTGATAATTATCAACTAAAATTAGGGATCGGTGTACTCAATAGTAAGGAGTTATTAAGTTATGGACGACAACAGGGTAAACAGGGGGGTTACTATATTGATGAAAATAGTACTCAATATACTTATAAAGTACGGCTTAATTATGCGATAAACGAGCGTAATCAATTAATTGTTGATACGGCTTATTTTGATCTCACCTCAAATTTTGACTATGACACCTTTCAATATATCTGTACCGATTTAGATCCCGATTGCGACGTTAACAAGCGTGAACAAATTAAAGGTAAAATAAGTGCCGATTTAGACAGTTATTTTGTCGGGCTCAATTATGTGACTCATCTGACTCAGACTTTACAAGCAGAATTTGGCGTGCAATGGCAGCATAGTAAATACAGTGATGAAACATTTATTCAGCCGCGACTCGCGCTTAACTATTTTGTTGGCGACGATAGTACCATCAGTCTTAAATACGGTGAATATAATCGTTTGCAAGATGTCGGGGATATCTTACCGCAAATAGGAAACCCGCAGCTAAAGTCACAAACATCTAAGCATATGACGCTTGGTTTTGCTCAAGAGCTAAGTGATGAGTGGAGCTGGTCGATTGAAGGTTATTACAAAACCATGGATGATTTGCCGTTGGCGCTTGATGAGAACCAGCCCGATGCTGAGTTATTGTACAGCAATGATGTGACAGGAACGGCCTATGGCGTGGATTTATTACTGAACAAGAATAAAACTGAAAATTGGTATGGTTGGTTATCATTAAGTTATGCCAATAGTGAACGTACTAACGAGCGTACTAATATTACCCGTGATTTTTATGCTGACACTCCCTTAGTTCTTAATGCCGTATACCAATATCAATTTAGCGAACGATGGAATGGTGGCTTTAACTTTACCGCACGTAGTGGACAAGCTTACACGCCTATTACTGGTGTGCGTGAAAACCCTGACTATCATGAGCGCTATCTACCTATTTATGGTGAAGCATTTTCGAAACGGTATGATATTTACCACCGTTTAGACATTCGATTTGAGCGTCAAACTGACTTCTTTGGTCTCGATGCTAAATTGGTGCTTGAGGTGATGAATGTGCTAGCGGTTAAAAATGTTAGTAATATCGATTTAGATTATAAAAATGTACATTCTACCTCCGACCTAATCATTGAAGAGGAAGAAGATGACTTCGGGATGCGTCCTTCAATTGGCTTTAGTGTTAGCTTTTAATCGGAGCTACGCTTTGTGTCGCTCATGTGATAATTGGGATGGGTATTCTCGAATCAATCGCTAGACTGGAGCCTCAAACGATTGTTTTTCGGGAAACAGTCAGTTAAAAACACAAAAAAAATGGCAAATCCGTGAGGATTTACCATTTTTTAATATCGATTTTAGCTCCCAATTGGAGTTAAAATGACGCTGCTAATTAAAGAGCTACGATATCGTCTGCTTGCGGGCCTTTTTGACCTTGGCTAACAGTGAACTCAACTTTTTGACCTTCGATAAGAGTCTTGAATCCGTCACCAGAGATAGCGCTGAAATGAGCGAATACATCTGGACCAGAAGCTTGCTCTAAGAAACCAAAACCTTTAGATTCGTTGAACCACTTAACGGTTCCTTGTACTTTATTTGACATAATAATATCCTGT
>SPKZ01010936.1_pt1 | contig 24001 bp, 19 predicted proteins | sample 2456571 | NCBI WGS metagenome assembly SPKZ01 (sample SAMN11192286, study PRJNA482655) | marine metagenome | biome: ENVO:00000447; feature: ENVO:00000244|ENVO:00000211|ENVO:00000569|ENVO:00002023; material: ENVO:00002151; isolation source: ocean water from marine abyssalpelagic zone ... | reverse complement strand
GCGCCACATCGCCACCGAGACCGCGTTTCGCCGCGCGGCGTGGTCGAAGCTCAGCGTCGCGACGCGGCGCTCTCCGGGCTCGCGCTCGAGCAGAACGCGCCCCTGCGCGGAACCCGGAGCTTCCTGGCTTTTTACATTTTTCACGGTTGCGATCTTAGCGCGGCGGCTCGCTCAGTACTGGATCACGAGATCCGTCTGGAAGCGGTAGCGGTCTGCATCGTTGAAGGAATTGAAATACGCGGCGGAATCATCGATCCATTTCGACTTGTACAGCGACGCCTTCACGGCCACCGCGTCGCTGAGATTTCGCGAGCCCGTAAAGACCCAACCCCTGCGGTTGGTCTCGCCGTCGAACAGATTGCTGTCCGTCATGCTCGCGATCACCGAGTTCGCCTCGGCTTTGTAGTAGCCAACCCCGAGCTTCACGATCTCCTTGGCACTCCCGAACTCGACCCCCGCGCCCCAGGCGGTGTCGTCCTTACCCCCGGGAGCCAGCGCTGGCGGGGTGCCCCCGTCGGGAGTAGGCGGTTGAACCAAGCGGCTCCTGGCCGAGAAGTTCTTGGCATACATCCCGTAGAGCTTCACGGGCCACTCCGGGACGGGTACGAATTTCACGAAGCCCACGAGTTCCCCGATCTCGGCTCCATCATCAAACGCACCGGGAAGGTTGCCAAAGCTTTCGGCCCTGTCCCGGAAAGTCGAGTTCAGCGAGTGCCAGAAGTACCCGCTTCCACGCAGCCCCAGACGAAGCGCATCGGAGGGACTCGTGGTCCCGCCGAGTTGGACTGCGGCCATGTGCGGGTCGTGGATTCCCGAGTTCTGGTCCGAGACGAGATAGCCGACCCGGCTGAAGAACTGGGTTCCTTCCGCGGGCGAGAAGCCCGTCTTGAGTACAAAGCCCTCTACGGCAATGTCGCCATCCCAGACCACGAGGTCGGGCATCTCCCGCCAGTGGAACGGGTTGCTCATCTTGCCCGCAACCAGCGTGTTCCGGAGGTCCGCCGGACCCTCGGGGAGACGGATCGACGCGTAGGCCCGGTCGATCCAGAGGGGGTCGAGGTCGAAGTCCTCGCCCGTTCCAAACGAGCGGCTGGTGCTTCGCGGAGTTCCGCCTTCGCAACCACCTGGACCGTCACCCCCCACACAGTCCCCGCTCGCGAGACGCACGCCGACCGTGAGCCAATCGTTGATGGACTTCGTGAAGCCGAAGCGCAGCCGGTAGCGGAAGCGGTTGCGGGCGTCGGGCTTGGCCCCGCCGGGATTACGCTCGAAGCGGGCGCCCTCGTAGCGCAGCCGCAGGTCGCCCGACCAATCGAAGCCCGAAAGCAGGCCCCCCTTCTGATCCGCCGCCACGTCTGCCAGCTCGCGGCCCTGCTGCATTTCGTGCTTGGAGACCAGCCGTTCGTACTCGCGCTGATCCAGCAGCCCGCGGTTCCGAAGCACCTCCAGAATTTCGCCCACCGCATCGCCATCCAGGGCCTGGGCGGGTGCAGCCGGAACCAGCAAAGCTGCAGATGCCATCAGGGTTGCACACACGACGATTCCCCAGTTCTTCATGCTTGTCCTCCGTTCGGCGAGAATCCAGGCTCAGTTCGCGGATCGCGATGGCGACTCTACGACGAGCGCACGCTTCTTACACGACAGTGCACCGCGAAGGGCGTCACGATCGATTGAATCTCGCACCCGGCCCCACAACAACCCCCAGCGAAGCTTGGAGTGAGCACTTCGGATTGACCGGGGACGGCCGCTTCGCATAGGCTGGCGCTTCTTGCGAGCCGGCACCCCGGGGGAGCCTTGGCCGATCTCAAAATCACCTTTAGCCTGAGCGACCGAGACGTCGCCCACCTACGGCGTGTGATGCGGCACGCCACCGCGGCAGCCCGGACACTGGGCGAGTCCGACATCGTCGCGAGGGCCCGGAGCCTGGCAGCCTCGGTCCGCGAGGCCAAACCCCCGAGATACGTGGTGGAGCGGGTCGAGAAGCTCGAGACCATCGTCTCGATGGCGGCCGATGATAGCTGGAATCTGCCCGCCAACGTCCGCCGCAAGGTGATTGGGGCGCTCGGCTACTTCGCAAACCCGGCGGACCTGATCCCGGACCAGGTCCCGGGCCTCGGGTTCCTAGACGACGCCATCATGATCGAGCTCGTCGTCCAGGACCTGCGCCACGAGATGAAGGCCTACCGCGAGTTCTGCTCGTTCCGAGACTCCGCTGAACAGCGCCCCTGGACCCGCGTCGGTCACGACGCCCTCGAGCGACGATTGGTGGCCAAGCGCAGGCGCCTGCGCGAGAAGATCCGGGAGCGGAGCGACGCCGACCAGGAACGGGCCCGGAACAGGGGGGCGCTGCGCCGCCTCTGGTAGGGGCCGCGCGGGTTGCATATCCTCCCGGCGCGATGAAGAACACCAAGCCGCTCCCCCACCGGAACCGTCGCCGGAGCGTCCGGCGCCGGGCGAAGCTCAAGGCCAAGCATCGCAAGGCCCGCCTGCGCCAGAGCCGCGGCGAGCGCCGCTACCCTTAGTGCTGGCCGCTCGCGTGGCGGGCAGCGAATACGCCCGCAGCGGCGTTGACACCGACCGGGCCGACCACGCCCTCTCGCGGCTGCTACTCGAAATCTCGCCGACGCTCGCCTTCGGCGCTCCGAGCGAACTCGGCTTTGGTCACTTCGCGGCCGTGATTCGGGTCGGTCCTCTGCGGATCGCGCTGACCACCGACGGCGTCGGGACCAAGCTGCTGCTCGCCGAACTCGCCGGGCGTTACGACAGCATCGGAATCGACTGCATCGCCATGAACGTGAACGACCTGCTCTGCGTTGGGGCGACGCCGCTCGCGATGCTCGACTACATCGCCATCGAAAGCGCCGACCCCGACGTCTTCGAGCAGATCGGGCGCGGGCTCGCCGAGGGCGCTAAGCAGGCTGAAATCAGCATCGTGGGGGGCGAGGTGGCCCAGATCCCCGAGATGCTACGCGGCGCGGTACCGGAGCGCGGGCTCGACCTCGTCGGCATGGCGATCGGACTGGTCCCCGAGGGGGACCTGCTCGACGGTTCGGCGATCGAACCCGGCGATGCCGTCCTGGGCGTGGCCTCCTCCGGTGTGCACTCGAACGGCCTGTCGCTCGCCCGCCACGTGCTGCTCGGTCGGCTCAAGCTCGACGAATTCGTCGAGGAACTCGGCACCACCGTCGGCGACGAACTGCTGCGGCCGACCCGGATCTACGTCGAGCAGGTTCGGGCGCTGGCCGCGGCCGGCGTCCGCCCACGCGGGATCGCGCACATCACGGGCGACGGGCTGATCAACCTGCGGCGCGTCGAAGCTCCGGTCGGGTTCGAGCTCACCGACCTGCCGGAGCCGCCCGCGATCTTCAAGCTGATCCAACATCGGGGTGAAGTGGAGACGGCTGAAATGCGCACGGTCTTCAACATGGGGATCGGGCTTACCGTCGTGGTCCGCGAGAGCGACGCCGACCGCGGGCTGACCGCGCTTCGCGAAACCGGAGTCGAGGCCTGGCGCATCGGCCACGCGGTGGAGGACGCGGAGCGCCGGGTGTACATCCCGGCCGAGGGGTTGATCGGTCAATCCCGCCGCTTCGTCCCGCAGGAGGGAACATAGCGGCGCGTCCCGAGAAGCGTGCGACCCGCGGGACGCGCGCAGACCCGGACCGGGGCCAGGTCCTGCTCGAGGTCGAGGCGCTCGACGCCGCTTCTTCGGCGCGCGCGGGGCGCCTGCTGACCCCGCGCGGAGCGGTCGAAACGCCGGTCTTCATGCCCGTCGGCACCCAGGCGGCCGTGCGCGCACTGACCCCGGAACAGCTGCGCGAGACCGGCGCCCGGGTCGTGCTCGCCAACACCTACCACCTTGCACTGCGACCCGGCGAAAGCCTGATCCAAAAGGCGGGAGGCCTGCACGCCTTCATGGCCTGGGACGGCCCGATCCTGACCGACTCGGGCGGCTTTCAGGTATTCAGCCTCCCCGGAGTGGAGATCGATCGCGACGGCGTCCGCTTTCGGAGCGAGGTCAACGGCTCCGAGATCCGGCTGACGCCCGAGCGCGTGATCGAAATCCAGGCGGCGCTCGGGGCCGACATCATCATGCCGCTCGACGAGTGCACGCCCTTCCCGGCGGACCGCGGGCTCGCCGAGCGCGGCGTCGAACATACGCTTCGCTGGCTCGAGCGCTCCGTGGAGGCCCACGCAAAGCTCGAGACCGCGGCCTGCCAGAGCCTGTTCGGGATCGTGCAGGGCTCGGTCTATCCGGAACTCAGGCAGCGGTGCGCCGACCGCGTCGCCGAATTCGACCTCCCGGGCTATGCGATCGGGGGCGTCTCGGTCGGGGAGGGGCTCGAGGAACTCCTGGCCAGCGTGGCGGCCACCATCCCGCGGCTCCCGGCGAACCGGCCACGCTACGCGATGGGCGTTGGGCTCCCCGAGGATCTGCTCGCCGCGATCGCACTCGGGGTCGACATGTTCGACTGCGTAATCCCGACCCGCTACGCGCGCTCGGCGACCCTGTTCACACGCCGGGGCCGCATCCGAGTCACGAATCGCCGCTATCGGCGCGATTTCTACCCGATCGACCCCTCCTGCCACTGTTACGCCTGCCGCGACTTCACGCGCGCTTACCTCCACCACCTCTACAGCGCCAACGAGATCACCGGAACGATTCTGGGCGCGCTCCACAACCTGACCTTTTACGCAGAGCTGATGAAGGGCGCGCGGGCCGCGATCCTGGAGGGACGCTTCAATCGTTTCCGTTCGGAGTTCGAGACCGACGTCGGGGCCGCCGGCCCCGCCCACGGCGGCTAGCCGGCTCGGCTCCGGAACGCGCGACCCAGTAGTGCTCCTTTGAGGTCGTGCGCTTCGCCTCTGGACGCACCTCGGACACCCGGGGGAAGCGACCGCGGAGCGCGGCGCGGAAGCTGTCGGCTTCGGGCCCCGGGAAGCCCTTGACGACCAGGGCCCCCCCGGGGCGGAGGGTTCGCTCCATCACCCGCCAGACGGCCTCGTAGAGTTCTTCTCCGGCCGCGCGATCGAGATCGCGGATTCCGGTGAGCTTCGGCGCAGCGTCCGAGAGCAACGCGTCGGCGGATTCTCCCAGCGCCCGCGCGATCGTGTCCGGTGCATCCGCGCGCGTGAAGTCGAGTTCCAACAACTCGATCGGACCCTCGAGCGGATCCAGCGAGACGGTATCGACCCCAAGCACGCGGCCCCGGTCGCCGACCCGGGCCGCCAGCACCTGTAGCCAGCCGCCCGGCGCACAGCCGAGATCGATCACACGGGTACCGCGCGCGACCTCCGGCACGCGTCGCAGAAGGTCGATCAGTTTGAACGCTGCGCGCGACCGGTAGCCCTGCGCCTTCGCGCGCTCGTACCAGGCGTCGCGGTGTTCGTACCTGGACGTGGGAGCTAGCCGCTCGGGTCGGGCCGGACGCGTACCAGCCCGTTTCGGTGCCCGGGGACCGCCCCGCGGATGAACAGCAGATTGCGATCCGCATCCATCCGCGCGACCACGAGGCCCCGGATGGTCACCTGTCTGCTGCCATGCTGGCCCGCCATCTTCTTGCCCTTGAGCACACGCCCCGGGTAGGTGCCGGCCGAAATCGCGCCGCCGTGCCGGAAAGACTCGTGCGTACCGTGCGTCGCTTTACTCGTCTTGAAGCCCCAGCGCTTGATCACGCCCGTAAAGCCGCGGCCCTTGCTCCGGCCAGTCACCGAGACGTCCTGCCCCTCCTGGAAGGCGACATCGCAGCGGAGTTCCTGACCGGGCTCGAGCGCTCCGACCTCGTCTTCCGGCACGCGGACCTCGTACACGACCCGGCGGGGCGCCGTGTCCGCTGCAGCGAAATGACCCTTCATCGCCCCGGTGGTGTGGCGTTCCCGGCGCTCTTCGAAGCCGAGCTGCACCGCGCTGTAGCCATCGCGCCCGGGCGTCTTCTTCTGGATCACCGTACACGGGCCGGCGCGCACCACGGTGACCGGGATCCGCTCCCCGACATCGGTGAAGATCTGGGTCATCCCCAGTTTGCGACCCATGAATTCGAGACTCATTCTCTTCCCCGCCGCGGGATGGCTCAGCGCGCAGCCGAAAGGCCCCTGCCACGGCCCGCGGAGAACTTCCGAGTTCCCCGTCCTGCAAGCGACCGGCCCGGTGCCGGAGCCAGGGGGCGCCGAATTGTAGCGGGGCGGCCAGGGGAACGCGATGCTGGGGTGTCAGAAGCCGCGGCCGCGGGGTGGCCGGGCAGCGACTAAACAGGAAGAGCGATTGATCCTGGTCCTCGCGCTGGATGCGCTCGATCCCGACCTCGTCGACCGGTTCCGGGCCGAGGGGAAGCTCCCCGTCCTCTCGAGGCTCGCAGAACGCGGACGGCTCGAGCGGCTCCGGTCGACCTTCCCGCCGGTTTCGCTGCCGGCATGGTCGACCTTCCTGACCGGCGTCGGACCCGGAATCCACGGGCTGTTCGACTTCACACGGCTCGAGAACGGCCGGGTCTGCTTCCAGACCGCGGCCGACCGGGCCACGCCCACGCTGCTCGAGCTGCTCGACCGCGCAGGCCTGCGCTGCGCCAGCATCGGGGTCCCGTCGACCTACCCGGCGGCGTGCCTCGCCCACGGGGCGGTGCTGTCGGGGTTCGACTCTCCGCTGGCCGGCCGCCCCGACGCGCGCGCCATGCAGCCCCTGAAACTCTGGCGGGAGCTCGGCCGGGCCGGAGTCGACCTCAGAACCTCGGAGCTCCCGGAAGGACGCAAGGGGCGCGGCTGGCACCGGCGTGCACGGCGCGAAATCCTGGCCTCGATCGAACGCCGGGTTGCCCAGACAATGGGACTGCTCGCCCGGCGCGACTTCGACCTGATGCTGGTCCACTTCCAGGCGGCCGACACCGCCGGCCACCATTTCACGCGTTATTTTGACACAAGCTCGCTGCGTCATGACTCGCGTCACCCAGATCGGGCGCGCGTCATTCCCGAGGTGTACGGCGCGCTCGACCGGGCGGTCGGGCAACTCTGGAGCGCGTGCGGAGACGACGCGACCGTGGTGGTCGTGTCCGACCACGGCATGGGTCCCGCCTCGGACTGCGTCGTGTACCTGAATCGCTGGCTGGAACAGCAGGGCCTGCTGGTGACACACCCGGCCCCGTTGCGCAGGGGCATCCAGCTGTTGCGGAGCGCGTCACTGCGCTGGTTGCCGCGAGAACTCCAGGCCCGGCTTTTTCGGCAACTGCGTCATTCCCTGGTGCCGTGGCTCGAGAGCCGGGTGCGGCTGCGTCATGTCGACCTGGAGGCCTCCGCCGCCTTCTCGGAAGAGTCGAGCACCTTCCCGGGCGTATGGGTCCAGGATCCGGCACGCGAGGACGAGATCTTCGAGCGGCTGCGGGGCTTCGATGCGGTCGCGCGCGTCTACCGCCGCCGCGACCTCTACCGCGGTCCCGAGCGGGAGCGCGCGCCCCAGCTGCTGCTCGAGCTGCGGCATCCTCTGGTGCGCACCCCGCCCGGCTATCGCGGCCCCGCGGTTCGGCGCCTCGACCCGGCCGAGTTCGACGGCGAACGGGGAACGGGACTGAACGGCGTGCACCGGCCCGAGGGCGTGTTGCTGATCGGCGGGAAACGGAGCGCGGTCGAGCGCGCCCGGACGCCCTGGATCGGTGACCTGGCTCCGAGCCTGCTGGCCGCGCTGGGCGTCCCCATTCCGACCTGGATGGAGGGAACACCGCTCGAGGAACTGGCGCCGCGCCCGGCCTACACGGACACGCCCTCCGACGCGCCGGCCCTCCCGCAGAGCCGACTCTCGCACCGCGACCGGGCCCGAATCGACCGCCGGCTACGCGCGCTCGGGTACCTCGAGTGAGCGAGATCGGTTCCATTTCGGTGGTGTTCCCTGCCTGGGACGAGGCGGAGAATCTGCCTCAGCTGCTCGGACGGGCGCTCGAGGTCCTGCCGCGCTTCGCGAAGGAGTTCGAGATCATCGTCGTCGACGACGGGAGCCTGGACGAAACGCCCCGGATCGCGGCCCGCTACCCGGGCGTCCGGCTGCTGCGTCATTCTCGGAACCGCGGCTACGGGGCTGCGCTGCGCACCGGGCTGCGCGCGGCCCGCTTCGACTGGGTCTTCTTCTCCGACGCTGACCTCCAGTTCGACCTGGGGGACCTCGAGGACCTGATCCGTGCGTCGCACGAGACCGACATCGTCGCCGGCTACCGCACCCCGCGCCGCGACCCCTGGGGACGGCTCGCGCTCGCTTGGATCTGGGGGCGACTGGTGCGCGCGCTTTACCGGATCCGGATTCGCGACATCGACTGCGCCTTCAAGCTGTTCCGGCGGAGCGTACTCGAGGCGATCCCGATCGAGTCCGTCGGCGCATGCATCAACACCGAACTCCTGGTCCGGGCACGCGCCGCGGGCTTTCGGATCTGCCAGGTGCCAGTGCAGCACTTCCCGCGGCGCGCGGGCCAGGCCTCGGGTGCGCGGCCCCGCGTGATGCTGCGCGCGGTCCGCGAGCTCGTGACACTGCGGTCGCGGCTCCGCTAGATGCGGGTGCTCCAGGTGGCCGGCTGTCCGTTTCCAGCCGGACGCGGCTCGCAGCTCCTGATCGAGCGCATTGCGCAGGGCCTGATTGCTCGCGGCCACCAGGTCGAGACCCTGGCGCCGCTACAGCGGGAGCGAGGTCGCCCCGAACGCGTGCCGATCCTGCGCGCAGGCTGGATGGGCGGGCCCGTCTCGATCCCGGCCGGGGCTCGCGAACTCGACTCGGTGCCCCGACCCGGGCGACTCCTGCGGGACGCCGCGCTCGCGGCCAGCTGCGTGCGTCATAGGCCCGACGTGATCATCGGTCACAACGTCGAGGGGGGCTGGATCGCGGGTCTCGCCGGCCGCGTGCGCAGGATTCCGTCCGTCTACGTGCGTCATAGCGGCTTCGCGGAAGAACTCTCGCTCTACGGAAACTTCCCGCGAGCCGCCCACCGGGCCGGGTACCTGCTGGAGCGCGGCGCACGCAGGCTCGCCGGGCTCACGGTTTCGCTCTCACCGCTCGCCGGGGCCGAAGCGATCCCGGCACCCGGCGACCCGGCCGAAGCCGCGATCGCGCCCGCGGACGGGTGCACGCTCTATTACGAGGGCAACGCCGACCGCTATCAGAACCCGGAGTGGCTGGCGTGCGCGCTCGCGGCTGCGCGCCGTGCGGAGCCGGGCGTGCGGCTGCTGCGCGCGCATGGTCCCGGCGAGCGTCCGGCCGCGGCCGACCTCGCCCTCGTGCCACGCTCGCTCCCAGGGGGATTCCCGATGAAGCTGCTGGCGTATCAGTTCGCGGGAATCCCCGCGGTCTGCGTCGCGTCGGGAGCCCCGGGCATGCTGGACGGGCTGGATGCCTTCGTGGTCCCGGGGCAGGGCTCGCCCGGGGCCTTTGCGGCGCACGTGGTCCGGGCCCTGAAGAGGCCGACCGAGCGCCGGGCACTCGGCTTGCGCGCCCGCGCACGTGCGTGCGTCCGCAACGCGCCGGATACGGTCGCGCGTCTCTGGGAGCAGACGCTTGAGCGCGCCATCGGACGAACGCACGCCGCTTGAAGCTGCGTGGCAGGCATCCGGGCCGGCTCGTATCATTCCACCTCCCGACGCTGGCCCGAGCCCGGCTCTCCCCGTGAGGCCGGGCCGGCCCGGCGGCCCAGCGAACCTGTTGCCTGGGGGACGTCCCCGCTGCGCGAGACCGATCTGACCGATGCCATGCTCGAGAGAGCGGGACCGCTCCGGCTCCTGCGCGTCCAGGGGAGTGCCGGCGCCTTCCTGAGCTTCCGGCTGCGGCAGGCGTGGGGAGGTCCGATCCTGGTGCTGACCCCTTCCGCAAAAGCGGCGGAGCACTTCGCGAACGATCTCCGGAGCTTTCAGGGCGCTGAGGCCGACATCGCGGTCTTCCCGGCCTACGACGTCGCCCCATTCGATCGCTTCTCGCCACATCCCGAGCTGGAAGCGCGTCGCATGAGCCTGCTCTACCGGCTGCTCGCGGCGGAGGAAACCACCGCGCTCACGCTCGTGGCCCCCTGGCCGGCAATCCTGCGGCGCGTGCTGCCGCGCGCCGAACTGCGCGGCCGCGTGACCCACCTGGAGCGGGGTACGACGCGTGACCGGGACGCGCTGGTCCAGGTCCTCGTGCAGGCCGGTTACCAGCGCACCAGCCTGGTCGAGGAGCCCGGCGAAGTCGCGGCGCGCGGCGGGATCCTCGACCTGTTCCCGCCCCATCTCGCGCGCCCGGTGCGGCTCGACTTCGAGTTCGACGAGATCGGATCGATCCGGAGCTTCGACCCGGTCACGCAGCGTTCCGAGCAGGAACACCGCTCGGTCGTCGCGATCCCGCCGCGCTCCTTCCGGCTTCCGGCCGATCCGGCGAAGCTGGCGCAGCGGATCCGGGCGCTCGGGCGCTCGCAGAAAACACCCGAGTCGAACATCTACCAGCTGACCGAGGCGCTGTCGCGGCGCCAGATCCTGCCGGGTACGGAAAATCTGGAGGCGCTGCTGCACGACCGGATGGAGACCTTTCTCGACTACCTGCCCGCCCATGCCCCGCTGTTGGTCAATGATCCGGAGCGCGGCCGCGCCGCGGTGCTGCGCTACACCGAGGAGATCTTCGACGGGCACGCGCTGGCCCGCCAGCAGGATCGGCTGGTGTGCGATCCGCTCGCCCTCTACCTGACCGACACGAGCGCGGCCGAGGCGGTCTCAGCCCGCGCCCCCGTCTACTTCGACGCGCTCGGCGCCGAGCCTGCGAAGCACGAGCGCGCGGTGCCGCTCGACGCCACCGACCACCGCAGCCTCCGGGCTGAGATCCAGCAACTCCGCGGCTCCGGGCAGGCGCTGCGGCCCCTGGCCGAACGAATTCAGCGCTGGCGCGATGCAGGGCTCCGGATCCGGCTGGCGTGTTCGACGCTGTCCTCCGCGGAGCGGCTCCGCGACATTCTGAACGACTACGGGCTCGAGTTCGGGATCTGCGGCGGGAGGCCCGGGCAGGGCTGGGCGCCGAGCCTCTCCGAGGATCCGGGCCCCGGGGCGGCCGAAGTGGAGATCGTCGTGGCCTCCGTGCGGGAGGGCTTCGAGCTTCCGCTCGAAGGGCTGGTCATCGTCACCGAGCAGGACCTCTTCGGGGAACGCAGCTACCGGCGGCCCGTACGCGCGACGCGGCGCGGACAGGCGCTCGACCAACTCGCCCAGATCGAGCAGGGCGACTACCTGGTCCACGTAGAGCACGGGGTCGGAAGCTACGGCGGGATGACGCAACTCGACGTCACGGGGATCCGCGAAGAATTCTTGCTGATCCGTTTCGCCGGGTCCGACAGGCTGTACTTGCCGATCTCGCGCCTGGGACAGATCCAGCTCTACAGTGGCGCCGACAGCGCAAAGCCCTCGCTGGACCGGCTGGGGGGCCGGACCTGGAAGCGGACCCGCAGCCGCGTCCAGCGCGCGGTCCGCGACATGGCCCGCGAGTTGATCGCGGTGCAGGCCGCGCGCGAGGCGACGCGCGGGCACGCGTATCCGGCGCCCGACACCAGCTACGAGGAATTCGAGGCGCGCTTCCCCTACGACGACACCCCCGACCAGCGCGCGGCCACCGAGGACGTACTCCGCGACCTCCAGCGCGAACGCCCGATGGATCGCCTGGTCTGTGGCGACGTCGGCTTCGGGAAGACCGAGGTCGCCTGCCGCGCCGCCTATCTGGTGGCCGCCCACGGCCGGCAGGTCGCGTTCCTGGTCCCGACCACGGTCCTGTGCCAGCAACACACCGAGTCGCTTCGCGTGCGCTTCGAGGGAACCGGGCTCAACCTGGCTTCGCTCTCGCGGCTCTCGACACCCAGCGAACTCCGTCGGGTCCGCGAGGGGCTCGCGTCGGGGCGACTCGACATCGTGATCGGGACCCACCGCCTGCTCTCGCAGGACGTCCAGTTCCGACAGCTGGGACTGCTGATCATCGACGAAGAGCACCGCTTTGGCGTGGCGCACAAGGAGCGCTTCAAACAGATCAAGCAGCTCGTCGAGGTATTGACCCTGACCGCCACGCCTATCCCGCGCACGTTGCAGATGGCACTCTCGGGAATGCGCGACCTGTCCCTGATCACGACCCCGCCCCCGGACCGGGTTTCGATCCGAACCCAGATCTGCAACTTCTCGGACGACGTGATCCGGGAAGTGATCCTGCGCGAACTGCGTCGCGGCGGACAGACCTTCTTCGTACACAACCGGGTTGCGACGATTTCGGAATTCGGCGAGCACCTGCGCGCACTCGTTCCGGAAGCCGGGGTCCGGATCGCACACGGGCAGATGTCGGGCATGCGACTCGAAGAAATCATGCTCGCCTTCGTGGCGGGCGAATTCGACGTGCTGCTCTGCACCTCGATCATCGAGTCGGGCCTCGACATCCCGAACGCGAACACGATCCTGATCCACCGCGCCGAGCGCTTCGGGCTGGCTCAGCTCTACCAGCTCCGCGGCCGGGTCGGGCGCAGCGACCGGCGCGCCTACGCCTACCTGTTCCTGCCACCGGAGGGGAGGCTCAGTCCGGAGGGCCGGCAGCGGATCGAGGCAATCCAGGACCTGTCCGAACTCGGAGCCGGTTACCGTCTGGCCACCCACGATCTCGAGATCCGGGGCGCCGGGAACCTGCTCGGCGGCGAGCAGTCCGGCTACGTCGCGGCCGTCGGCTACGACCTCTTTCTAGAGATGCTCGAGCAGGCCGTGGCCGAGCTTCGCGGGCAGGGCGCGGAGCAGCGGATCGAACCCGAGATCAAGCTGCCGATCCCAGCGCTGCTACCCGAGGAATACGTCGATGCAGCGAACCAGCGGCTGGTCTTCTACAAGCAGCTTTCGTCGGCCCGGAACGGGGACGAGCTCGCCGAGATCCGCGGCGAGCTGCTGGACCGCTACGGCCCGCTTCCGGCGGAAGCGCTGAGCCTGTTCGAAGTGATCCGCCTCAAGCTCCGCTGCCGCGATCTGGGAATCGAGTCGCTCGAGGCCAGCCGGAACGAAATCGTGGTCCGGATCGCACCGGATCTGGCGCCGCGCATCGATCCGTCCAGGCTCGTCACCCTGCTCGGGCGTCCGGGCACCCCCTTTCGGGTGGACGCCGATCAGCAGATTCACATGCGCTACCGCGGAAGCCGGACGCTCCTCGCGGAGAGTTTCGGGCTGCTCGACCTGCTCGCACCCGGGTCCAATCCGACAGACGGCTCCGAGGCCGCGCCGGGGCAAGAATGAGCGGCAGCAACGCGCGTGCCCGGTGGCTCCCGCTGCTGCTTGTGGTGTGCGCGTGTGGACCCGACCCGGCGCTCGAAGGACCCGTCGCCCACGTCGACGGGGTCGCGATCCCGCGCGCGAGCCTCGCCAACGCGGTCGAACGGCGCGTCAGAATCGAGCCCGACCGGCCCCGATCGGACCTCCTGGTCGAGGAGCTGGACCGCCTGATCAGCGATCAGGTGGTATTGAATCGGGCGGACGCGCGCCGCGTCCGGGTCTACGAAGCGGAGGTAGACGAACGCATGCGGTTTCTCTTCGGCGGCGAAACGGAAGGAAACACGCCAGAATTCAAGGCCCAGGTATATCGACAGATGCGGATCGATCGAATCACGCTGCTCGAACTCGCGAAGCGGCTGCACGTCTCGGAGGATGCGATCGCGGACTATTTCGAACAGCACCGGGAGCGCTTCGACTCGCCCGAGAAGGTCGTGATTCGGCACATCCTGCTTCAGGATGCGAAGCGCGCGCGCGCGATCTCCGCAGAGCTGCGGGGCGGCGCTGATTTCGGGGAACTTGCCCGGCGCGAGAGCATCGCGCCCGAGGCCGAGACGGGCGGCCTGCTTCCGCCCTTCGCGCACGGAGAGATGCCCGAGGTATTCGATCGCGCCTTCGAGATTCCAGCGGGCGCGCTTTCCGACGCGATCGAATCTCCCTTCGGCTTCCACCTCTTCCGGGTCGAACAGCGGGTACCGGCCCGCAGCGCATCGCTCGACGACGCGGGAGAGGAAATCCGGCAGATTCTGGAGCAGCGCCGCCTGGAGGTACTCCGGAGCGAATGGCTGCGACAGCTTCGACGCGCCGCGGAAATCGAAGTACATGAGCGCGCACTGGATTCCTTGCGATGAGAGTCAGCGCGCGATCGATCGCGTCGATCCTGATCTTCGCTGGATCCTCTGCCCTGTCGGCGGCGCCGCGTCAGGTCGAAGGCGTCGCGGCCGTGGTTGGCGACGAGGTGATCCTGCGCTCCGAGGTTCAGCGCGCGGCCACACCGGCGCTGAACCGCCTCGCGAGCCAGAACGGGGGCGCGGTGCCGCCCGAACTGAAGCGCCAGGTCTACCATCAGGCGATCCAGGCCGTGATCGATGCGCGCCTGCTCGCGGCTGCCGCGCAACGAATGAACCTGGAGACGACGCCCGAGGAGATCGACAGCACGATCGATGAGATCGCAAAGCAGGAGGGCCTCACCACCGAAGAGCTCTACGTCGAGGTCGAAGCGCAGGGACTCAGCCGGGACCAGTACCAGCAGGAGATCGGAGCGCAACTCACGAAGATGCGCGTCATTTCCGCGGGCGTTCGATCGCGCGTGACCGTGTCGGAATCGGAGATCGAGGCGCTCTTCGAGGAGCGTTACGCGGCCAGGTCCGGGCGACGCGTGCGTCTGCGGCACATCCTCATTCCCTGGCCACCCCCCGACTCCGACCTCGGACGCGAGCACGCAACGGAGATTGCGGAGGAGATTCGGGCCTCGGCACAGGGCGGACAGGACTTCGCTCAACTCGCGCGGCGCTACTCGGCCGCCCCGAGCGCGGAAAACGGCGGCCTGATGGACCTGGAAGAGGGGACCGCCGTCGCCGCGCTCGCCGGCCCCGCGCTCAGTCTCGCTCCCGGAGAAATCAGTCCCGTGATCGAGACCCGACACGGCGCCAACCTGCTTCAGGTGCTGGAGCGTTTCGATCCCGGCGAGGTCGAGTACGAGAGCATGCGCGACGCGCTCTATATGGAACTGTTCGAGCGCTCGACCCAGCCCGAGGTCGCCAAGTTCCTCGAGGAGCTTCGCGAAGAGCGCTACATCGAGATCATCGCTCCGGATTTCAAGTAGTGGCCTCCGGTCAGGACAAAGCGTGCGTCCGGCTGGGCATCACCATCGGGGACCCGGCCGGCATCGGGCCCGAAATCATCTCTCGGGCGCTGCGCGAACTGCCCGCGGAAGGACTGGAACTCCACGTGTACGGCGACCAGGAGGCGATCGATCGTGCCGGCGGATTGGGGCCCGGGATCACGCGGCACGCGTTCGCGAGCGCCGCGGTCACACCCGGACAGCCCGACCCGGCCGCGGCGGCCGGAGTCGAGGACGCGATCCGGTCCGCAGCACGCGCAACCCTCGATCGCAGGCTCGATGCCCTCGTGACCGGGCCGATCTCGAAGCAGGTCATGGCCGAAGGGGGCTTCCGCTTCCCGGGCCACACGGAGTTGCTCGAAGCCGTCTCCGCCGAGGCCACGGGTGCCGGCGGACCTGCCGTGATGTGCCTCGTGGGCGGCGCGCTGCGGGTCGCACTCGCCACGATCCACTGTCCGCTGCGCGAGGTACCCGCCCGACTGTCAACGGAAGGGCTGCGGACCACGCTGCGCATCCTCGACCGGGACCTCCGGCGGTGGTTCGCACTCCCCGCTCCGCGAATCGCGGTCTGCGGCCTTAACCCGCACGCGGGGGAGGGGGGCCGGATCGGCGACGAGGAGACCCGGGTGATCGCACCCGCGATCCAGGCCGCACGTGCAGACGGGATCGACGCGCGTGGGCCGCTCGCGGCGGACAGCCTCTTCTGGCGCGCCGCCTCGGGCGAATTCGACTGCGTACTCGGCATGTATCATGATCAGGCACTCGCGCCGCTCAAGGTCCACGCCTTCGGAAAGGCCGTGAACGTGACGCTCGGACTTCCGCTCATTCGCACCAGCGTGGATCACGGAACAGCATTCGACATCGCGGGACTGGGTCGTGCGGACCCCGGCTCCCTGTGCGAGGCCCTCGAGCTGGCGCGGCGCCTCGTCGCTGCCCAGCGTTCCTTTGCGGCGGACCCGGGGCCTTCGAGGAGCAGCGGGTGACGACCGGACCGGGAGACCTGCTGGTTCGCGGCGCGCGCGAACACAACCTGAAGTCGATCGACGTCCGAATTCCGCGCAACAAGCTCGTGGTGATCACGGGCCTCTCGGGTTCGGGCAAGTCGTCGCTCGCCTTCGACACGATCTACGCCGAGGGGCAGCGGCGTTACGTCGAAAGTCTCTCCGCCTACGCGCGCCAGTTCCTGGATCAGATGGGCAAGCCCGACGTCGACTCGATCGAGGGCCTCTCCCCGGCCATCTCGATCGAACAGAAGACGACGAGCCGAAATCCGCGCTCGACCGTGGGCACCGTCACAGAAATCTACGACTACCTGAGACTGCTCTACGCCCGGATCGGACAGCCCCATTGCGTGAACTGTGACAAGCCGATCGCGGCACAGACCGTCCAGCAGATGGTCGACCGGGTTCTGGCACTTCGTTCCGGCACCCGGATCCAGGTGCTGGCTCCCGTCGTGCGCGATCGCAAGGGCGAGTACCGGCGTGAACTTAGCGAGTTCGCACGGCAGGGATTCGTGCGTGTCCGCATCGACGGCCAGCTCCACGAGCTCGACAGCCTCCCGAAGCTCGACCGGAAGAAGCGACACAGCATCGACCTGGTGGTCGACCGGGTGGTGGTCAAGGCGGAGGCCCGGGGGCGCATCGCAGATTCTCTCGAGACCGCGCTCGCCTCGGCCGAAGGCTACGCCACCATCGATGTGGGCCCCGGGCGCCGGGAGATCCCGTTTTCGGAGAATGCCGCCTGTATCGACTGCGGCGCCAGCTATCCAGAGATCAATCCGCGGATGTTCTCGTTCAACAATCCGCACGGCGCCTGCCCCGAATGCTCGGGCCTCGGAACCCGCGACTTCTTCGACCCGGACCTGATTGTGCCCGACCCCACGCTTTCGATCAGCGACGGTGCCATCGTCCCCTTCCGCCGGCGCGGCCGCGCGTCCGGCTACTACAACGCGATGCTCGAGGCGCTCTCGGAACAGCTGGGCTTCGAACTCGACCAGCCCTGGAGCAAGCTCCCCGCACGCGCACGAAGGCAAATTCTGGACGGTACGGGAGAGACACCGATCGAGTTCAGCTTCGGCCGACGGCGAAAGTTCAACGTCACGCGGCCCTGGATGGGCGTCGTCGCCCATCTCGACCGGCGCTATCGCGAAACCGAGGCCGACGCCGTCCGAGAGGACCTGCGCCAGTATATGACCATGACCGAGTGCCCCGAGTGCCAGGGGGCCCGGCTACGCCCGGAGGCGTGCGCGGTTCTCGTCGCCGACAGACGCATCCACGAGATCACGCGCCTGCCGGTCGGCGATGCGGTTCGTTGGTTCGAGTCGATCGAGCTTCCGGCCCAGGCTCGGGTGATCGCGGAACGCTTGCTGAGGGAAATCCAGGAGCGACTCTACTTCTTGAAGGACGTCGGCCTCGAGTATCTGGCGCTCGACCGCGGCGCGGCCACCCTCTCCGGCGGAGAGGGCCAGCGAATCCGGCTCGCAACCCAGGTCGGCTCCGCGCTAGTCGGCGTGATCTACATTCTCGACGAGCCCTCGATCGGTCTCCACGCACGCGACAACGCCCGACTGCTCCGCACGCTCTTCTCGCTCCGCGACATGGGAAATACAGTGGTCGTGGTCGAACACGACGCATCGACGATCCTGAGCTCCGACCACGTCATCGACCTCGGACCGCGCGCCGGCGTCCACGGCGGCGAAGTCGTCGCGGAGGGAACTCCCAAGCAGATCATGAGGAACTCCCGCTCGCTGACCGGCGCCTACCTGTCGGGCAAGCGGGCGATCGCGGTACCGGTGCGGCGCCGGCCCGGCTCGGATCGCTTCCTGACCCTGGTGGGAGCCGCCGAGAACAACCTGCGCGACATCACGGTGCGGGTTCCCCTCGGTGTCCTGACCGTGGTCACGGGCGTCTCGGGCAGCGGCAAGTCGACGCTCGTCAACGATACCCTGTACCCGGCCCTGGCCCAGAAGCTCTACGGCTCCAAGCAGCGGCCGGGCCGGCATCGCCGAGTCCACGGCATCGACTACCTCGACAAGGTGATCGACGTGAACCAGGCGCCGATCGGGCGGACCTCCCGCTCCAATCCCTCGACCTATACCGGAATCTTCACCGGGATCCGCGACCTGTTCGCGCAGCTGCCCGAAAGCCGGGTGCGCGGTTACAAGCCCGGACGTTTCAGCTTCAACGTGAAAGGAGGACGCTGCGAGGCCTGCGAGGGGGGCGGCATCATCCGGATCGAGATGCACTTTCTTCCCGACGTCTTCGTCACCTGCGAGGAGTGCGCGGGGCGGCGTTACAACCGCGAGACCCTCGAGATCCTGTACAAGGGAAAGTCGATCGCGGGCGTGCTCGACATGACCGTCGACGAGGCCCTGGAATTCCTGGAGCACATCCCCTCGGTCCGCAACGGGCTCCGCACGCTCGCCGAGGTCGGCCTCGGCTACCTGCACCTGGGCCAGCAGGCGACCACGCTCTCCGGCGGCGAGGCCCAGCGGATTAAACTCTCGCGCGAACTGTCGAAGCGCGCGACGGGGCGCACGGCCTACATTCTCGACGAACCGACCACGGGCCTGCACTTCGCCGACGTGGAGAAGTTGCTCGAGGTGCTGAACCGGCTGGTCGACCGGAACAACACGGTGGTCGTAATCGAACACAACCTTGACGTGATCAAGACCGCCGACCACATCATCGACCTCGGCCCCGAGGGCGGCGACAAGGGCGGGGAGGTCGTCGCGACCGGGACGCCCGAAGAGGTCGCGAACAATCCGCTCTCGTTCACGGGCCAGGCGCTGCGCCCCGTCCTTTTCGGACACTAGGCCGCTCGGCCGCGCATGCTCCCCGAGCCCGACCGCGCCGCCCCCTTCCCGACCCCGCTCCAGGCGCTCCTGTACGGGCTGGCCGCGGCCGCAATGCGCGGGCTCATGACGGGGCTTCTCGCGACGCCCGAGGGTGTACGGCCCGGGAGCCTCGGCATGGCCACGATCCTGGCCTTCGGCGCCATCCTCTTCCTGGTCGCCCCGCGGCTGGCGCCGCCACCAGGCTGGACGCTGGGGTTTCGTCCCGCACCCCGGCTGGCCTGGCTCGCGGTTCTGCTGCTGGTGCCGTCGCTGCTCTGGATCAGCGAGTTCGACAACCTCGTGAAAGAGTTCCTGCCCGCGCCGCCCGAGGGCCAGGAACTGCAGCGGGTCTCGGGACCGCTGGTGGCACTGGAGTGGCTGCTGCTGCTCTGTGTGATCAACCCGCTGGGAGAGGAAGTCCTGTTTCGCGGGCTCTTCCAACCGGGCTTCGTGCGCGCCTGGGGTCGCTGGGGCATCCTGGCGAGCGCGGGCCTCTACGCTGCTTCGAGCGTGCTCGTCTTTGGTCCGAGTTCACTCGGCTTCGCATTCGCGTTCGGCGGGACGCTCGCGATCGTGCGCGAGTGCTCGGGATCGATTCTGCCCGGAGTCGGGCTGCACGGACTCTTCGGCGTGGTCTCGTTCGTGGCGCTCGAGGGAGGCTGGGGCATCCCGGGTTTCGACGACCCGAGCGCCGCGCACACCCCGGTGGAGTGGCTGGTTTTCGCGGGTCTCTTCGTGGCGGCCGGTTTCTGGCTCTGCCGCGCGGCCTCTCGCCAGGTCCTGACCGAACCCCTCGCGCTCGACGACGAGCCGGATCGCTAGCGGCCAGGCTCCGCGAGCAACGCCAGGACATGAGTCCGGAGCAGCGGCTCGACCTGATCGGGCGAGCCGGAGGCGTCGACCTCCACGAACCCGAGGCGCGCATATTCCGCATCGACGCGTCGAAGGAAGTCATCGCCCTCGTAGCGCTCGCGGGCACCGGCGCAAAGCCGCGCGAGTGCCTCGGCGGGCGCGAGCCGCAGCCAGAGCACGAGATCCGGGAGCGGTAGCCGGTCGACCTCGACCCGCTCGCGCAGCAGCGCGCAATCGACCCCGTGTGCCGCCTGATAGGCGAGGGTCGAGCCCGTGTAGCGGTCGCAGAGCACGGTCGCGCCGCGCCCAAGCGCCGGCCGAATCACCTGCTGCACGTGCTCGCGCCGATCCTGGACGAAGTAGCCCAGAACCTCGTCCGGCGTGGCCTCGATCTCGCCCCGGGCCCAGCGGCGGTAGCGCCGGCCCCACACGCCCTGCGTGGGCTCTCGAGTCGCGACCAGGTCGTGCCCGAGCGACCGCAGCCAGTGCGCGAGGCGCTCGGCCTGAAAGGTCTTGCCGGCGCCGTCGATCCCCTCGAGCACGATCAAGCGCCCGGGCCCGGCGCTGCCAGCCCGCGCTGCTCGGGCGGGGTCCGACGGCTCCGATCCCGCGGCGGCGCGGAGCTGCTCGTCCCGGCCGGCTTTGCCGGATGGGGCCGACGCACGCCTCACCCCGTTTACCGCACGCCGTTCCCCAGTCCCCATCCGGCTCAGACCTTCCCGGGAGCCCCGGTCCCGTCGAGGATCTTCCCGTTCCGGCCGAGTTCCGGAACCGCAAGTGGCGTGCCGGAGCTAAGTGGGCGGAGTTGCGATGCGGGGCGGACGGGATGTGAACGCGCGTCGCGCGTTCCGTGACGAGCCGTTCTCGCGTCCGCGGGTCCGACCATGGCCGGCCACTATACGCCGGATCGGTCGCAGCGCGTGCCCGGCCGGAGCCGCCGCGCCCGCCGCCGCCGGCCCGCGGCGCGGCCGGTATGATGCGGGCGCAATGCCACGTCCGAATCTACTGATCTTCATGCCCGATCAGCTCCGCGCGGATTGCGTGGGTGCGTTCGGAAACCCGGTCATCAAGACCCCGAACATCGACGCGCTCGCAGCCCGCGGAACCTGTTTCGAGCAAGCCTACTCGCAGCACAGTGTCTGCTCGCCGAGCCGCGTCTCGATCCTCACGGGCTGGTACCCACACGTTGCCGGGCACCGCACGCTGACGCACCTGCTCAAGCCCTGGGAACCTAACCTGTTCCGGCTGCTGCGCGACGCGGGCTACCACGTGGCCTGGATGGGGCAGCGCGGGGATACCTTCGCGCCCGGAGGCACGGCGGAGAGCACCGACTTCTACGGCTTTCGGACGAACCCAAAATTCGTGTTCCAGAAATCTCCGTACCCGCCCGACCACCGCTTCGCGCGCACGTTCTACCACGGACGCCGGAGCGGAGCGACGCCGGCGCTCGACTTCGACGAAGCCGCGGTCCGCAGCGCCGAGACCTGGCTCGCCGAGGGTCCCCCCGAGCCGTGGGTGCTGTTTCTGGCCCTGATCTTTCCGCACCCCCCGTTCGAGGTAGAGGATCCCTGGTACGGACTGCACGATCGGGCCGAGGTACCGCTCCCGGTCGACTGCGACCTGTCGCGCAAGCCCGCCTTCGTGCGGGCGCTGCGTGCGGCCTACGGCACCGACCGACTCGACGAGAAGGACTGGCGCGAGATCGTAGCCACATACTACGGCATGATCGCACGGGTCGACGACCAACTCGGGCGCGTGCTGCGCGCCGTCGACCGAGCCGGCGCGCTGGAACGAACCGCCACGGCCTTCTTCACTGACCACGGCGAATATCTGGGGGACTACGGACTGATCGAAAAGTGGCCGGCCGGCGTCGATGACTGCCTGGTCCGCAATCCCTTGATCCTGCAGGTCCCAGGCGCCCCCGAGCGCGGACGCTCTGCACAGCTCGTCGAACTGGTCGACCTCTTGCCCACGCTGCTCGAACTCGCGGAGACGGAGGCGAAGCACACGCACTTCGGCCGGAGTCTCGTGCCGCTGCTCAGCGACCCGGACGCACCGCACCGGGACGCCGCCTTCTCGGAAGGCGGCTTCACGGCAGACGAGGCGCACCTGCTGGAGCGAGGAGGCTTCCCGTACGACCTAAAGGCAAGCGTCCAGCACGACGACCCGAAGCACGTCGGCAGGGTGATCTCGATCCGGACACCGGATTGGAGCTACGTCCACCGCATGTACGACCGCCCTGAACTGTATGACCGGAAACGAGATCCGCGCGAACGAGAGAACCGGGCCGGCGAGCCCGCGCTCGCCGGGGTCGAGCGCGGACTGCGCGAGCGCGTACTCGACTGGCTGCTGGAGACGAGCGACGTGATCCCCTGGGATCCGGACCCCCGCTTCGATCCCGGCCCGCCGGAGCCCGACTAGCTCTCGGCCCAGTCGCGCGGGGGCAGGAAGCGCTCGGCCAGCGCCGCCTCGGGCGTCCCGGCCTCGGGGCGCCAGTCGTGCCGCCAGCGCACCAGCGGCGGCATCGAGGCCAGCACGGACTCAATCCGGCGCCCCGACTGGACGCCGTAGAGCGTACCGCGGTCGTACATCAGGTTGAACTCGACGTAGCGACCGCGACGCCAGAGCTGAAACTCGCGCTCGCGCTCTCCCCAGGCGAGTCCCTTCCGCCGCTGCACAATCGGGAGATAGGCCTCCAAGTAGGCGTCGCCGACGCTGCGCTGCAGGTGAAATGCGTTCTCGAAGCCCCCCTCGTCGAAGTCGTCGAAGAGCACGCCCCCAATACCGCGCGCCTCGCCACGGTGCGGCAGAAAGAAATACTCGTCGCAGGCATGCTTGAACTTGGGGTAGAGGTCCGAGCCGACCTGCGCGCAGGCGTCACGCGCGGTCCGGTGCCAGTGCACGGCATCTTCCTCGAAGCCGTAGTAGGGCGTCAGGTCGAAGCCGCCCCCGAACCACCAGACGGGTTCACGGCCGGCCGGGTGCGAGATGAAGCAGCGCACGTTCATGTGTGAGGTGGGAACGTAGGGGTTGCGCGGGTGCGTGATCAGCGAGACCGAAATCGCCTCGAAGCGGGCGCCGCCCAGCTCCGGCCGCTGTGCCGTGGCGGCGGGCGGCAGCGCGCTACCGCGACTGTGGCTCAGATGGACGGCCGCCTTCTCGAAAACCTCGCCTTCCGAGAGTACGCGCGGACGCGCCAGCCCGTGTTCACCCTCGTGCCGCTCTTCCTCGAAGCGCGCAGAGCCATCCTCCGCTTCGAGGCCGGAGCAGATTCGATCCTGCAGCTCGAGCAGGTATTCGAGCACCGGGCCGGCTGCGGCCTCGGTCACGCCCTCACCGAACTGCCGGGGGTCCCGTCTCCGGGCCGGATCGCTAGATCTTGCCCTGGAGCAGGAACGCGACGACGAAACCGTAGAGCGAGATCGACTCGATCAGGGCCAGGCCGATGATCATCGGCGTCTGGATGCTCGCGGCCGCACCGGGATTGCGCGCGATGCCCTGCGTAGCGCCCCCGGTCGCGATGCCCTGTCCGATCCCGCAACCCAGCGCGGCGAGTCCGATCGCGACCCCGGCACCGATCCCGATCCCGAGCACGCCCGTCCCGTCCACGGCCGCGTGCGCGATACCGGGCGCGACGAGCGCGACGCAGAAAGTGATGAAAGTTAGAACCGGTGTGCGCATCACGTACCCTCCCTGAGGACGACGAAGCCCGGGAGCCCCTGCTAGTGGGCCTCCTCGAGCGCTCCGCCAATATAGATCATGGTCAAGAAAGAAAAGATGAAGGCCTGCAAGAACGCTACGAACAGGCCGAGTCCCATGAACAGCCACGGGATCACGAAGTTGAGCCCGAGGCCGAACGAGAGCCCGAGCGCGACCAGCGTGTGATCCGCGAACATGTTGGCCGTGAGCCGGATCGTGAGCGAGAGCAGGCGCGCGAGGTGGCTCACGAGTTCGACCGGAAGCATCAGCGGCGCCAGCCACGCGACCGGTCCGATGAAGTGCTTCAGGTAGCTGAGCCCGTGGTGCTTGACCGCCGCGTAGTTGTAGACGCAGAAGGCGATCAGGGCCCAGGAGAAGTTCGTCTCGACGTAGCTGGTCGGGCCCGTCAGCCCGGGCACCAGGCCCATCAGGTTCGAGACCAGAATGAACAGCGCCATGGTCGTCACGATCGGTGCGAAGCGGCGCCACTCGGGCCCGATCACGTCCTGCAT
>SPKZ01005704.1_pt1 | contig 24133 bp, 21 predicted proteins | sample 2456571 | NCBI WGS metagenome assembly SPKZ01 (sample SAMN11192286, study PRJNA482655) | marine metagenome | biome: ENVO:00000447; feature: ENVO:00000244|ENVO:00000211|ENVO:00000569|ENVO:00002023; material: ENVO:00002151; isolation source: ocean water from marine abyssalpelagic zone ... | reverse complement strand
TTTATCAGCCCCTAAAGTAACGCTGCGGGCTAAACGGCATACGCGTCACCGTGACGGGTATCATTTTCCCGCGCACATCCACCTGCAAGGGCGTACCGGGTTCACCCAATGCGCGGGAAACATAGGCCATTGCTATAGGTCCACCCACGGAAGCGCCATAGCAGGCAGAACAGATCTCACCCACGCGATTGCCGTCGGCATCGAGCACAACCTGCCCATCACGCACCGGCCGCTTGCCCTCCACGGCAAGGCCCACGCGACGCAGGGCTGGCTTATTCTCCATGCGATCGAAGATCACCTCGGCACCGGGAAAACCACCCGGGCGAACTCCGTCGGCGCGACGCGCCTTGCTGATCGACCACAACAGGCCAGCCTGCACAGGGTCTATAGTCTCCGACAGCTCGTGCCCGTAGAGACACAACCCAGCCTCCAGGCGCAGGGAGTCACGGGCGCCAAGACCAATGGCCTCAACAGCCGGCTGCTCCAATAGCAGGCGCGCAATGGCATCCGCCTGGTCAGCAGGAATAGACAACTCGAAGCCATCTTCACCCGTATAGCCCGAGCATGTGATGTACACGGATACTCCGGCAATAGTGGCTTCGCAGCCCTGCATAAATGTCAGCGCTGCGGCTTCAGGGCTCAGGTTCTGCATCACCTCGCGGGCTTCAGGCCCCTGCAGCGCGAGCAGGGCACGATCTTCAAGCACCATCAAGTGTTGGCCATTCAGGTTAGCCTGCAGGTAGGCAATATCCGCCGCTTTACACGCCGCGTTCACCACTAGGAAGAAGCGTTGCTCGCCCCAGCGCGTGATGATCAGATCATCCTGAACCCCACCCGCCTCATTCGTGAACAGCGCATAGGTTTGGCCATTGACCGGGAGGCCGTCGAGATCAACAGGTACCAGGGTCTCCAGCATGGCGACGGTGTCAGGGCCTTCAATCACCACTTGCCCCATATGTGACACATCGAACAATCCCGCCGCTTCGCGGGTATGCAGGTGCTCCTTGATAATTCCTGCGGGGTACTGCACAGGCATATCGTAGCCGGCAAAGGGGACCATCTTGGCACCCAGTTCCGTGTGGAGGGCATGCAGCGGCGTGGTCAGTAGATCCATGGGGACTCCAGCGAATGGCTCTGGTCAAATTTCGCGCCACTCTAACGGGGCGAACAATCACGCACAAGAGCGGCTATGCCACCTCCAGAGATACCTTTGGGTGTTGCCAGAGACAAATCTGGACGGATAATGGCGGCAAGATCCATAGGTAGCCTGATGACAACAGCGAATACAACAATCAGCCTCATCGGCATGCCCGGGGCCGGTAAGAGCACCGTTGGTGTGATCCTTGCCAAGGTGCTGGGGCTGAACTTTGTCGACACAGACCTGGCGATCCAGCGACGCGCCAATGCCACCCTCCAGGAAATACTTGAGGATAAGGGGTATCAATACCTGCGATCCCTTGAGGAGTCCGTCATTCTGGATACCGACTTATCGCAGTCGGTAATTTCGACCGGGGGCTCAGCCGTGTACAGCGAGGCGGCCATGCGGCGCCTTGGCGAGGCAGGCCCGCGGGTGTATCTGAGTGCAGATTTGCCCACGCTGAAGACCCGTGTGGCGGCAGCGCCACTGCGCGGGATCGCCAGCGACAGTGCCCAGAGTTTCGCAGGCGTCTATGCGGAGCGCTCTCCCCTCTATGAGCAGTATGCGGACATTAGCATCGACGCCACGGCAGGTTCTGCAGATACGGTAGCGGCGCTGATCGTTAGCGCACTGAGCAAGTAGCCGGCGCCTATGACAGGCGGGTGGCGTTGCGCGCCCTAACCGCCTGTTCGCGAACACCTCCGAACACCCGAACCGAACACCCAAACCGAACACCCCCAAACACCCTCAAGAACTAGGAGCGCCCACCTCGAGCATCCATGACTACCCGGTTGTCCGCTTTTATGGCCAGACTGCCCTCAATGACGGCGCGCTGTACCATAAACAGCGATTTTCAGGCGAACTTTGTGACCTCAAGTGATGAATAGCCGCCAGTTTTGTACAGATCCAACAGACTTGATTCTGGCACAGCGTTTGCAACGGTAGAGTACGAGCCCGCCCCGGCACCAGATTCAAGGAAGAATCGAACTGCTTTTCTGACGCGCAAGGGCAGTTGCCACGGAGACGGGCGGGCTCAGCCTATTTCTGAATCAGGTCCAAGCTTCACGGTTGTGAATGCGCGATCCAATCAAGACTGCAGGACACGGTAACTGCAAACTCATCGCGGCATCGGGAATCCCGGCCGTTACCCGCCTATGCATGCAGAGTTTTTACAGTTGACGGGGCGGCGGAGCCTGAGAGATATTTCCCCAGAGGTTACTTGGCGTAGATCATCGGAGGGTGATTTATGAAAGAGCGATCGCAAGAGCCCGCGCCCCTGGAGCCACTGGACGAAGTGTTTGAGCCGGTGCTGGGGGATATGACAGACGAGGAGCTGGAATCGTTAACGCCCCAGGCTTCCTGCAAGGCAGTGCTGGCCGCTAAGCGCAGACGCGCCGAACAGCGGTTGGAGGAAAAACGCCTGCAGGACGAGCTGGGAGATTACGACTTCGAATTCGACGATCTGTAGTTGACGTCTGGCAATGCGTCATCGGCTGCGAAGTGCCAGGCACCTCGCAGACAGGCTGCCTTCCCCCACTATTTTTGGCGCGTTTCTTTGAGTCATGCCATCGCGGCGTCTGCGGCTTCTTGCTGTTGCTGCGTTTCAAACTGCCATTCAAAGACATTCAACTCAATGAAAATAAAGGCAAACAACCACAGGCTGGCGTCCCAAAAATCCAGGAAGTCCCCGGCGTATCCCCAGTACGCCGCAGCGGCGAACAGTGTGGCGTAAAGCACATACTTGAAGTACTTGGTCACGGACATCACAGCAGCAGTGAGTGCACCCTTGAGCTGCAGGTAAACCTCAACCTCGAGTAATATTACTACCAGGATCCAGGCGCCAGCATTTATCACATCCGTCCATGCTAACCACTGGGCCGCCTGCAGTGCGGGGCCGTCAACGACGATATCGAAACCGGTAATCTGGTAGATATCTGTACCCACACCACAGTTTGCGGCGGTGAGAACTTCGTATTCGTCGATATCAATCAGGAGTGACCACCCCTGGCCGAGCTGCGTGCACAGGTCGGTGCCCGGCAATGGCGTGACTGTATGCAGGGTCAGCCACTCCGCACAATAACCGGTGAAGGCCCAGACAATCGCGGCATAACACACACTGCGGATGGCGAAGAGCACCCATTTAAGGCCACCGCGCAGCCGCGAATCGTCAAGCACCGATGTCTCGAGCTCAAACAAAAGCAGCAAAACGACCCAGGCCGCGGTATCGATAGTCGATGCGAACACCTGAATCAGCTGACTCAACTCGAAGCCGCCAGTGAAAGTATGCTCTAACGCCTTAAGCTCCTCATCGAGGAACAGGTATACGTTGAAGCACAGTAGCAAGTAGGTGATGTACTTGACCGCAGTGAAGGCGCGGTAGCGGGCATCGCTACCGAACCAGGTCTCGTGGGTTTGCGTCATTTCAGAATTTATACTTGTAACAGCAGGTGTTCTCGCTCCCAGGAGCTGATAACACGGTTGAACTCTTCAAATTCGTCCAGCTTCACGGCGGCATAGGCACGCAGGAAAAGTTCGCCGAACATATCCCGCAGCGCCGCCGTGTCGCTGAGTTTACGAAGGGCTTCTTCGAGCGTGCGGGCCACCTCAACGGCATCCTCATTGGCCGTACCCTGGTGAGGCTTGGTCGGTGCCAGGTTCTGCTGCATCCCCAACAAACCACTACCCAGCGTTGCTGCCAGTGCCAAGTAAGGGTTGGCATCGGCGCCGGGGAAGCGATTTTCCACCCGCATCGCTGCAGGCTCGCTATTGGGCACCCGGAACGCAGTGGTGCGATTATCAAAGCCCCAATTCAGGTTGATGGGAGCAGAGATATCCGGCGCCAGCCGCCGGTAAGAATTCACGTTCGGCGCATACAGACTGATCAGCTCCGGTGTGTACCGCTGCAGCCCGCCGATGTAAGACATGAAGGCATCGCTGGGCTCGCCGTTACCATCGGCGAATATGTTTTTGCCCGTCTCTGCGTCGAGCAGGCTCTGGTGGATGTGCAGGGCACTGCCGGGTTCACGCTGCATGGGTTTGGCCATGAAGGTGGCGTACATGCCGTACTTATGTGCCGTTTCACGCACTGTGCGCTTAAACACAAATACCTGATCAGCGAGCGCCATAGGTTCCCCGTGACGGAAATTGATCTCCATCTGGGCCGCACCGTTCTCGTGAATCAGTGTGTCCACATCCAACGCCTGGGCATCGGCATAGTCATACATGTCCTCGACGAAGTCCTCAAACTCCGCCACCGCATCAATACTGTAGGAAAGACGAGCTGACTCGCGTCGGCCCGAGCGACCGGTCGGTGGCGTGAGCTCGCTGTCGGGGTCGGTATTCCTAGCAACCAGGTAGAACTCTACCTCGGGGGCAATCACAGGCTTTAAGCCCGCGGATTCGTAAAGTTTGAGAACACGGCGCAAGACACTGCGACTGGCCAGCGGATGGAGTTCACCGTCCTGGGTGTAGCAATCGTGGATAATCTGGGCGGTGGGTTCACGCGCCCAGGGGACGAGCCGCATGGTGCTCGGATCCGGTTTGAGGATCATATCGGTATCAGTGGGCTCGACAAACTCCCAGTGCTCGTCCGAATACTCGCCGGTGACTGTCTGCACCATGATGCTTTCAGGTAAGCGCGGGTCGTCGCCGTCGAGAAATTGGTGCGCAGGGATAAATTTGCCCCGTGCATTGCCGGTCATATCGGGCACCAGGCACTCTACTTCCGAGATCTGGTGATCGCGCAGCCATTGCTTGATGGCCTGATTGTCGCTGTCCATATACTGTTGCTATTAACTAAAACCCCAGTATCTACCTGCTGCAGGCGTGGCCACAAGTTTTGTTACCCCTATTGTGGTATCCGATAACTCAAGCTCTCGCTGGGATAATGCCTCTATGAACACACAGACCCATGTCGACTCCTGGTATGCCGCCAGCGCCAATCAGGCACCCAAATTCCCCTCACTTAGCGGCCACGTTAACGCAGACGTCTGCATTGTTGGCGGCGGTTACACAGGCCTGTCCAGTGCCCTGCACCTCAGGAAGCGCGGTTACCGCGTGGTACTGCTGGAGGCCAACAGCGTGGGCTGGGGCGCATCCGGGCGCAATGGCGGGCACGTGGGCACGGGCCAGCGAGCCGATCAGGAGACGCTTGAGTCCATGCTGGGGCTGGATCATGCAAAGGCGCTGTGGCAATTGGGCCTGGAGGCCGTAGACACCGTTGTTGACCTGATTGAAGAGAACAATATTCAGTGCGAATTGAAGACGGGCAACCTGCACGTAGCCTCAAAAGCCAAGGAAGTACCGGGCCTTGAAGAGGAGGTTGAACACCTGTCCACGGTATACGGCTACGACAAGATGCACTTCGTGCCCGGCACAGAGCTGGGAGCACTCACATCTGGCAGGGGCTTCCACGCGGGCATTGTGGATACCGGGTGCCGTCACTTGCACCCCCTGAACTATGCACTCGGCTTGGCGCGCGCTGCCGCAGATGCCGGTGCACAGATCTATGAAAGCACCCGAGCGCTGTCATATAGCGATGGCGACAAGGTGACGGTAGAGGCGCCTGCAGGCTCTGTCACGGCTGACTTTCTCGTCATAGGCTGCAATGGTTACCTCGAGCGTTTTGCACCCAAAGCGGCCGGCCGCATCATGCCCATCAATAACTACATGCTCGCGACGGAGCCGCTGCCGGAGGATCTGGCCAGGCGTTTGATCCGAGACGACACCTCCATGTCGGACAGCCTGTTCGTCATCGATTACTGGAAACTCTCCGCTGATAACCGCCTACTCTTTGGCGGCGGCGAGACGTACACCCGCAAATTCCCATCGGATATCAAAGGCTTTGTCCGAAAGTGCATGTTGCGGATCTACCCTGAGCTTGGTGACACCACCATTGAGTATGGCTGGGGCGGCACACTGGCAATCACCCTCAACCGCATGCCTGACTTCGGCCGTCTGGCGCCTAACGTGTTTTATGCGCAAGGCTTCTCCGGTCACGGTGTGCCCACAGCCACTTTTGCCGGCAAGCTCATGGCCGAGGCAATAGGCGGCACCGCCGAACGTTTTGACGTTATGGCGAGCGTCCCGTCACGCCCATTCCCCGGCGGCACGCTTTTACGCTGGCCGGGCCTGGTTGCCGGCATGCTCTTCTATGCACTCCGTGATCGCATCGGCTGATTTCGGCCTTATATTGTTCAATATTTGGTCAATCTTGGGCTGACTTGTGGCGAGCCCTGGCTAGTGCGCGAATCCATGTAAATTTTACCGCTTTTTACTTTTTCACTACGCGTTTCTGCGCGATAGTGTATACCCCAGTGGAGATATACCTCTAACAAAACACCGCTCCATCAACACAACAAAGAATCAAAAAACAAAAACCCAAGGTAGGTGCACACTATGAAAGCCTTCACCCCCAAAGCACTGGCTCTGGCCGTTGCCGCGCAGGTCGCTGTAACTGCAGGTTTTAGTCAGTCTGTTGCTGCGCAAGAAGAAACCGCACTCGAAGAAGTGGTCGTAACGGGGACTCGCCGTGAGGCGCGCTCCGTGTTCGACTCTGCCGCGCCCATCGATGTTATCGGTGGCGAGGAATTCCGGAACCAGGGCGCCAGCGATATGACCACGCTGCTGCGTAACTCAGTACCGTCTTACAACGTCAACAACCAGCCCATCAGCGACGCAGCCACCGTCGTTCGCCCAGCGAACATGCGAGGTCTGGCTTCAGACCACACGTTGGTGCTGGTCAACTCCAAGCGTCGTCATCGCGCAGCCGTCATTTCGTGGCTCGGTAATGGTGTCAACGACGGTGCCCAGGGCGCCGATATCTCCGTGATTCCCTCCATCGCAGTAAAACAGGTAGAGGTACTTCGTGACGGCGCGGCCGCTCAGTACGGCTCCGATGCGATTGCCGGTATCGTCAACTTCATTTTGAAGGACTACGATGAAGGCGGCTCTCTGGAAGCCAAATACGGGCAGTATGACGAAGGTGGCAGCGACGAAGCCCGCTGGTCAGTCGCCGGTAACATCGGCCTGCCCTTTACAGATAACGGCTTCTTCAACGCCAGCTTCGAGTACGGTGAGGCGGACCCAACCAGCCGCTCTGTACAGCGTGATGACGCTGCGGGCCTGATCGCTGATGGCAATACCGAAGTGGCGAACCCCGCTCAAGTATGGGGTAACCCCGAGATCGAGGATGACCTGAAAACCTTCTTCAATATGGGGCTGGAGTTAAGCGATAGCTCTGAGTTCTATAGTTTTGGTAACTATGCATCCAAGACGGTTACCGGCGGCTTCTACTTCCGTAACCCCAATACGCGCGGCGCCGTCTTCAGCCCCGATCGCGGCGTAACACGCCTGGTGGGAGACGAGACTGGCGATATGTCCGGCAACTGCCCCACCGACCTGGCTGTGGGTGATGCACAGGGCCTGGCCGACGTCATTGCCGATCCCAACTGCTTCGTGTTCAACGAACTTTTCCCCGGTGGTTTCACCCCAAGTTTTGGTGCTGATACGGAAGATGCATCTTTCGTAGCTGGCGTTAGGGGCACTGCCGACAGTGGGTTGGCATGGGATATTAGCGGTGGTGTTGGCTATAACGAGGCCGACTTCTTCATCTTCAATACAGTGAACGCATCCTTGGGTTCTCGCTCTCCCATCAGCTTCGACCCCGGTTCGTACGCGCAGCTGGAGAAAAACTTCAACATTGATGTGAGCTACCCGATTGAAGTGGGTTTCCTGGCCTCGGACCTGAACATCGCCGGTGGCTTCGAATGGCGTGACGAAGAGTTCGAGATCGGCATCGGCGATGAAGCATCTTGGGAAGTCGGCCCACTGGCCGATCAAGGCTTCTCCGCTGCCTCTAACGGCTTCCCTGGCTTTGGCCCCCTCGCTGAGGGTGAATGGAGCCGCTCCAACATCGCTGCGTACGTCGATTTGGAAGCAGACATTACCGACCGTTGGTTGGTGGCCGCAGCGCTGCGCTGGGAAGACTTCGATGATTTCGGTACGACTACCAACGGCAAGATCGCGACGCACTTCGACATTACCGACAGTATTGCCATCCGCGGTACTTATAGCACTGGCTTCCGCGCGCCCACGCCCGGACAGTCAAACGCGTTCAATGTCTCCACGGAGTTTAATCTGGCCACAGGCGACCTTGAGAACAACGGCACCATCCCCTCAATCAGCCCCGTGGCTCAACTGCGTGGTGGCCAGCCACTGGATCCCGAGGAGTCAACCAACTACACCTTCGGGGTGATTGGTCAGTGGGGCGACTTCAGCATCACTGTTGACTACTTCAACATCGAAATTGAAGACCGTCTGGGTATCTCCCAAAACTTTGTCCTGACCGACGAAGAGCGAGAAGCCCTGATTGAAGAAGGCGTCGCCGGCGCAGACAGCTTGGCAACATTCCGCTTCTTCACCAACGGTATCGAGACCCAGACCGAAGGTTTTGATGTGGTTGCCACCTACGCATTGGACTCTGACTTCGGCTCTACGACTTTCAACCTGGCATACAACCAGACCGAAAATAGCGTTGAGGACTTCGTACCCGGTATTATTGACGACGTGCGTATTCAGGAGCTGGAAGAGGCTCTGCCTGAAACCCGCTGGAACCTAATGGGTACTCACCTGATGGATAACTGGCGCTTTATGGCCCGCTACAGCTACTTCGATGACTGGTACGATTCCGAAGACCAGCTCACATATGACGGTTACGGCATGGTAGATGCTGAAGTGGCCTATAGCTTCGACGCAGGCCTGTCGATCGTCGTTGGCGCGGATAACATCCTCGACGAGACCCCGGACGAGAACCCCAACGCCGCCGCTGGCGTGGGTAACGAGTTCAGCCAGTGGTCACCGGGCGGCTTCAACGGCCGCTTCTGGTACACCCGCCTGGTGTATGACTTCTAAGTCACATCTCGAACCACTAACGGGAGCTTCGGCTCCCGTTTTTTTTGCTAATCATTCGCTTGCTGTATCATCGGCCCAGATTATAGATTCAAAGATTGCAATGGATAGTCAACAGCTCTCAATCAAGGATGCACTGCACCTTGCTAAGAAACACGCCAAAGCGGGTAACCACCGTTCTGCGAGGGACATATACCAGCGGATACTGGCCGTGCACCCTAATCACACCGGCGCAAAGCGGGGACTCAAAAAGCTGCCCGCTGACATTCCCAGTGGTGACAGTTTCAAGGCAGATATGGCCAATCTGACTGATATGTATGCCAGGGGGGACCTAGAATCCGCACTCAGGCTCGCAAATACTCTGTGTCGCAAGCATAAAACTCAGCCCATGCCCTTCAGTTTGAAAGGCGCGATCCTGACACACATGGATAAGCAAAGTGAAGCGATAAAGGCTTACAAGAAAGCCATCAAGATTGACGAAAACTACCTCGATCCCTGGATCAACTTAGGTATGGCACAGATGCTGAATAACCAGATGGATGAGGCATTCGTGACATACCTGCATGTGATAAAAAAATCTCCCGACAACATTCCAGCTTTGATCAACCTAGGCCGTATTTACTCGACGCGCGGACAGTATAAAGCAGCGCAAAATTGTTATGAGCGGGCTTTAACGCAGTCGCCGAAAGCTGTAGAAGCGCTGGCCGGACTGGGGGCTGTGCTCTGTCAGCTTGGAAAGGAAAAAAGAGCACTGACACTGCTTCGTGAAGCCGTAGATTTAAAGCCGGATTACACCGAAGCACGAGTAGACTTCGGCGTGACGCTGCGACAAATGAATCTTTTCACGGCAAGTTTGGAACAATTGTCCACCGCAGTAGAGCTTGAGCCGGAAAGTAGCAATGCGAACCTACAACTAGCGCTTTCTTTAACGGCATTAGACCGACAGGAAGAAGCCATTCCACACTACGAAAGTAGTATCGCTCATTCGCCCGGTGGGTCGAATCCGACAGCATCACATTTGTTGGCTATCGCTAGGGGTGAAAGCCACGAACTTCCCCCTGAAGGTTATGTAGAGACTTTATTTAACGGCTACGCTGCACGGTTCGATAAAAGTTTGGTCGGCGATCTGCAGTACCAAATGCCAACCCTTTTAGGGGGCATGCTACAAACAGCCATTGGTGAGCGTAAATTCAATCGTGGAATTGATCTGGGTTGTGGCACCGGTCTAGCGGGACCCTTACTACGCGATCGAGTGGATAGCCTCGTAGGGGTGGATTTATCCCCCAAAATGTTGGAGAAGGCGAGTGAGCGCAACCTATATGATGAGCTCGTTGTCAGCGACATTGTCAATTACGTCAATGAAATGGAAACCACCGCCGATTTAGTCACTTGCACCGATGTACTGGTCTACATCGGCAACCTCAAGCCGCTGTTCGATGCGGTCGCAAAAAAGACTCCAGCAAACGCAATCTTCGTCATCACCACAGAGAAGCTGAACGAGGAAAAAGAGGATTTCCGCTTGTTATCCACGGGTCGCTATACCCACAGCGAAGACTATATCTTGCGTGTAGCCACCGAGGCGGGCTTCACTGTCAAATACAGTGAGGAAGCACCATTAAGACGAGAGCTTAAAGCATGGCTAACCGGTGGTTACTATTTCCTGGAGCGCGATAGCACCTAAGAATGTTCCGCTTTTCGCAGTGCGCTTACAGATTTCACCGGCGATGATTCCAGAATTTTAATAGATGGTCGGTGTGAGAGGATTCGAACCTCCGACCCCTTCCTCCCGAAGGAAGTGCGCTACCAGGCTGCGCCACACACCGAATCTTTGAGGCCGGCAACTATACCAAAGGCACTGGAGAACGCCAATTGCGGCCGGTCTAAGCGCGACTCAGTAGATACCCGACCAACGGGCAATTAGCTGACTCAGCAGGCTAAAGCCCGTGACGACGACAATGAGCATAATGATCATCAACCCCGGACGGAACGGCTTACGCTCAACGGAGTTCACGCCTTTCTGGAGGAACTCATCCACACGCGCTTGATCCTCGGGGTAGAGGCGATTCTGGTAGCTTTTGTCCTGGTCAGGATCGGGTGGCTGATCTTCTGGGCGATGTTCGGTCATAACAAAAAAAGGGAGACAACACCCGCGCATTGTCTCCCTCTATCGCTTGGATGTCACCCGTTAGACGAGCGACAGAGCCACTGCATCCGATCAGAAGTCGAACATGGCCTCTGGCATAGCCATGAGGTTGTCAGAGCCTGATTCCATCGCCTCTTTGTGCGCACGAGTGCGAGGCAACAGTCGATCAAAGTAGAACTCAGCAGTCATCAGCTTGGCTTCGTAGAAGGATGCATCGCCATCACCGGCAGCGATCTTCTGACGGGCAAGCACAGCCATGCGCGCCCAGAAGAATGCCAATGTCACGTAGCCGCTGTACATGATGTAGTCCACTGCGGCTGCACCGGCTTCATCCGGGTTCTGCATAGCTTTCTCGCCGATCGACATGGACACTGTCAGCCACTCGTCTTTGTAGGCCTTTAGAACATCGATGTACGGGGCGTCAGCTTCATCGGCATTAGCGGCACAGAACGCATCGATAACATCGGTAAACGTGGTCAACAGCTTGCCGCCACTACCAAGCACCTTGCGGCCGATCAGGTCCATGGCCTGAATGCCAGTTGTACCCTCATAGAGCATGGCAATACGCGCGTCACGCACGATCTGCTCCATACCCCACTCTTTGATGAACCCGTGGCCACCGTAAACCTGTATACCGAGGTTGGCCGCTTCGTAACCCGCCTCCGTAACAAATGCCTTGCCAATCGGCGTCAGGAAAGCCATCAGATCATCAGCGGCTTTTGCACGTTCCTCATCGCCATGCTCGACCACATCACCCAGCTGCGCCAGGTAGTACAAGAACGCACGGCTCCCCTCAACAATCGCTTTCTGAGTGAGCAGCATACGACGGACATCGGGGTGTACGATGATCGGGTCCGCGGGGCCTTCAGGATTTTTGGGGCCTGTGAGGCTGCGCATCGCCAAGCGATCGCGCGCATATTCGAGCGCCCCCTGATACGACAACTCAGCATGAGCAAGACCCTGGATCGCTGTACCGATGCGTGCAGTGTTCATAAAGGTGAACATGCAGTTCAGACCCTTATTGGGCGGCCCAATCAGGAAGCCTCTGGCGCCGTCAAAGTTCATCACGCAGGTAGCAGAGGCGCGAATGCCCATTTTCTTTTCAATAGACGCGCAATGCACAGCATTGCGTTCGCCAACACCGCCGTCCTCGGCGGGCATAAATTTGGGAACGATGAACAGCGAGATACCTTTGGTGCCGGCAGGAGCATCCGGAAGGCGCGCGAGGACAATATGGACGATGTTCTCGGCCATGTCGTGCTCACCGGCACTGATGAATATTTTGGTGCCGGTGATAGCGTAGCTGCCGTCGGCCTGAGGCTCTGCCTTGGTGCGCAGAAGACCCAGGTCAGAACCACAGTGCGATTCTGTCAGGCACATGGTGCCTGTCCAGCGGCCCTCGACCAGCTTGGTGAGGTAGGCTTGCTTTTGATCTTCGTCGCCGTGTTCCTCAAGCGTCTTGATCGCGCCATGGCTTAGGCCGGGGTACATGCCCCAGGACCAGTTGGCCGTGCCCGCCAGTTCGTTCTGGATAATGCCAAGCAGGTTGGGCATGCCCTGACCGCCGTAAGCGGTTTCCGCTGCTAACGCAGGCCAGCCGTTTTCGACGTATTGCTGGTAAGCCTCGGGGAAACCGTCGGGTGTCTTTACGCCCTCTTCACTCCAGGTGCAGCCTTCTTCATCACCGGACTGGTTCAGGGGCGCGAGCACACTCTCGGCGAATTTGGCGCCTTCCTCGACAATGGCATCCATCAGGTCCTGAGATGCTTCCTCGAAGCCGGGCAGCGATTGATAGAACGCCTCCGACTCCAGCAGTTCGTTCATCACGAAGTTTATGTCGCGCAGGGGTGCCTTAAACTCTGGCATGGTCTGATCCTCTCAATTAGCAAACAGCCGTTGACTTACCGGATTCGGTACGGCGCATGTGTTCGGTGTTCACATTGTCGATAAATCGACCTTTAAGTCAAATATCTTTTTGCTTTTTCAAAGGGTTACGCACCCCGCGCGCGCGTTATATAGCTTCTTTGGTTGACTTATATAGTGGGCACTTACTTACACTATAGATCAATATATAAAGCACCTCTTGAATCCATTTTCCTGCTAAAGGAGTGCGCTGCACGCAAATTCAGCGCAGCAGAAAATCACGGGGTGATAATTACTGTCCATACATTGTCTGCGTCGATACCCACCGCTAGACCGCTAGATTCGTCCTCAACAGCACTAGGCCGCGTGCGGGGAGCTCGCATCGTAGAATCTCGGATCAGGGTCTAGAGGCGCGCTGCGCAGCGTCAGCGGCTCGGGTGAAATGCCCAACTTGGCCAGCAGCTGTAGATCACGATTCTCCTCAGGATTTGCTGTCGTCAGCAATTTGTCGCCATAGAAGATCGAGTTTGCACCGGCCATGAACGCCAGTGCGTGCATCTCCTCACTCATCTCTTCACGACCGGCAGATAAACGAACATGCGAGGCCGGCATAAGAATACGCGCCACCGCGATGGTACGGACAAACTCCAGCGCATCCATGTCGGCTTCATCCGCCAGCGGCGTCCCAGGCACGCGCACCAATTGATTAATGGGCACACTTTCCGGATGGGTCGGGAGGGTCGCCAGTTGCCACAGCAGTCCAACACGATCCATGCGCTGCTCGCCCATTCCCAGGATGCCACCACAGCACACTTTCATGCCCACTGAACGGACTCGCTCCAGCGTCTGCAAGCGGTCATCATAAGTACGCGTGCTGATTATCTCTCGATAATACTCGGGCGAGGTATCGAGGTTGTGGTTGTAGTAGTCGAGCCCTGCCTCTGCCAATGCCTCGGCTTGAGAGTCACTTAACATGCCCAGTGTCATGCAAGTTTCCATGCCGAGAGCACTCACACCGCGCACCATCGCCAAAACAGCCGGCATATCCCTGTCTTTGGGTGAACGCCACGCGGCCCCCATACAGAACCGAGTAGCGCCCGCTTGCCTCGCCTGTTGGGCTTGATCCACGACAGCCTGAACGTCCATCAACTCCTCGACAGATAAGCCGGTATCAAAGCGGGTGCTTTGCGGACAATACGCACAGTCTTCGGGGCAGGCGCCAGTTTTGATCGAAAGTAGCGTGCTGATTTGCACCGCATTCGGGTCAAAATATTGCCGATGTACCGCCTGTGCCCGGAACAGCAAATCATTGAATGGCAGCTCGAACAGTTCAGCGACTTCCCCTGGCGTCCAATCACTACGAATTCCGGGATTGCTGCTTGTATTCGCTGGGGCTGGTGTACGGTCGCTGTGAGTCATGAACGGTGTTCCTGTCAGATGGTCGTCACATGCTAGCTATCACCCGGGCGCTGTCAACTTATGAAATTGCGCTGGGTTAACCAAGCCTGCCGAAACGCTGTAGACGCCTTGCTGCCGTGGCACTGCTGCCTGTGCCTGCTACCCAGCGACCAGCCATGCGCCCTGTGTACTTGCTGCGAGGCTTCGCTCACCCTCAACAACCATCACTGCGACCGCTGCGCCCTCCCGTTACCCGTCCCTACGACAGGCAGCACGAAAACACTTTGCGACAGCATGGGCGCCAGCCAATCGCAACCCATGCACGATAGCCAATTGCTGTGTGCGAACTGTCTGCAGGAACGCAGCGTGTTTACCGGGGTTGTCGCTCCGTACGTCTACGACCCTGCCATTGCCTACCTGCTGAGAAGGTGGAAGTACGATCGCGATCGCGTAGCAGGCAGACTATTGATGACACTGTGGCGCGATGCGACCGGTGTGCTGCCCCCGGTGGATGCGGTAGTAGCCCTTCCCCTGAATTGGCGGCGCCTGCTCTACCGCGGTTTTAACCAGGCAGATTCGCTTCGCAACGCACTTCTGTGCAATCAACGGACACTAGCGACCCTGCCTGCGCCAGGGTTTCGTCTCAAACGATCACACGCTGCCAAACCCCAGGTTGGACAAAATGCCCAACAGCGACGCTCCAACTTGCGCGGCGCCTTTACTGTCTCGGGTCGCTGTGACAATCTCCGAATTGCTGTCATCGATGACGTGGTGACCACTGGGGCCACCGCCAACGCCGCGGCCGCAGCCTTGTTCAATGCCGGCGCCAGGGAGGTGCACATCTGGTGTATCGCAAGAACACCGACACCCGCACACACCACTGACGTATGAACTCTAGCGTATCCAACAAGCGGCGTTTCTCACTCTGGGCCGTACGACGCGAAACCCGACGGGGGCCTCGCTGCCTTTGCGTGGCTTCTCTAATCCTGGTGGCGCTGGCAGATTCGGCCGCTAATTCTGTGAGAGCTTCAGAATCAGTCGGCACCTCTTTACGCATCGCGGTGTCTGCCAACTTTGCCGGCACCGCGGAGCGATTAATCCGCGATTTTGAACACGTATCCAACGTCGAGGCTTCACTGAGCATTGCCTCCACTGGCGTGCTGGTGACTCAGGCCAGCATGGGCGCGCCCTTTGACGTGTTATTGGCAGCCGATGTGGCTGGCCCGGCTCGGCTGGCACAGCACAATAGCGCAACCGGCGCTCCCTTCTGCTATGCGCGCGGGAAACTAGCTCTGGTAGGCGGCCAACTCGCGGATTTGGCCGATAACCGCCATAGCGTCGCAATTGCTAATCCAACAACCGCGCCCTATGGCCGCGCTGCTGTAGAGGTTTTAAGGCGGAGTGAGTTCAGTGGTGGTTCAGCCCGCAAACTGGTTCGCGGCAACAACGTGTTACAGGCCTACCAATACTGGCAATCGGGTAACACCAGGTTGGCTCTTGTCGCTCTCTCGCTGGCACCAGAGGGGAGAGTCATACCGGCTGAGTGGCACCAATCACTGCAGCAGGATGGGGTCATCCTTGGTCGCGCAGCCGCTAACCCCAATGCAGTAGAGTTTGTTAACTACCTTCGCTCAGACCCTGCTCAGTCGATTATTGCCGCTGCAGGCTACGATCCATGCTGATGGGCGCCGAGTGGCAAGCCATTGCGCTCACCCTGAAGTTAGCCAGCGTGTCCACGGCACTATTGCTGGTCCTGGGTACGCCTTTGGCGTGGTGGTTATCAAGGCGCCAGGGCTCATTTGCAGCTGCGATTGAAGCGCTGGTTGCTCTGCCGCTGGTGCTGCCGCCAACGGTGCTCGGTTTTTATCTTCTGATTCTTCTCGCGCCCAACAGCGCTATCGGCAGCGCATGGCAGTCAATCACAGGCAGCCAGCTAGCCTTCAGCTTTGAGGCGCTTGTTGTTGGATCAGTGCTGTATTCGCTGCCCTTCGTCGTCCAACCACTGCAACAGGCGTTCGCACGCGTTCCCCCAACACTGCTGGCCGCAGCGGACACATTAGGCGCAGCGCCCTGGGATCGATTCATTAGCATTGTGCTGCCCACTACCAGGCGCAGTTTTCTGGTGGCCGCGGCCCTGGGATTTGCCCACACTGTCGGCGAGTTTGGCGTTGTGCTGATGATCGGCGGCAATATCCCCGGGGAGACCCGAGTGCTATCGGTTGCACTGTACGATCAGGTGGAATCTCTGCAGTTCGCACAGGCTCATCAGCTGGCTGCAGGACTGCTGATCTTTTCAATGCTGACACTGTTTGCCCTTTACCGCAGTGAACCCAGCGCCGGGTGGGCAATCAAGCGATGAGCTCAATCACCGTAAATCTGAAGTGTGGAGGCGCACAGGGTTTTACCCTAAGTTGTGCGCTGCAACTTCCCCTGCAGGGCGTAACGGGCGTCTTCGGCCCCAGCGGATGCGGCAAGACAACGCTGTTGCACTGCATCGCAGGACTGCGCGATCCCGCCCCTCATAGCGTCATCCACCATGGTGAGGATGCCTGGCTCGCCGGAGGCGTATCCGTACCCACATTCCAGCGAGGTGTGGGCCTGGTGTTCCAGGACGACCGCTTGTTTCCGCACCTTGATGTCAGTGGCAACCTGGATTACGCCGTGAAACGCCGGCACAGCAAACCTCCTTATTCACGCGACACCGTCATAGACTGGTTGGGAATAGGCAAACTGCTGCAGCATGGGGTGAGTGAACTGTCAGGCGGTCAACGCCAACGTGTTGCCATCGCGCGTGCGCTATTAAACGGGCCGAACATTCTTCTGCTGGACGAACCACTAGCCGGCTTGGACTACAACGCCAAGCAAGACTGCCTGAAGCGCCTGACACTCATTGCGAAACAGACGAAGCTCCCGATGATCTATGTCAGTCACGACATTGAAGAACTGAGTCATGTCGCTGACGATCTCGTGATAATGAGAGACGGTGAGGTTACCGAGCACGGGCCCTTAATCGAGTTGGCCGGTAGCCTTGAGTCCAGCCTTGCTCGGGACAGCAATGCGGCCGCCATTCTGCAAGCCTCGATCAGCGGACACCATTCGCAGTGGCATCTCACAGAGCTTTCCATTGCTAACCAGTCACTGTGGGTCAATGCGCTGCCCGATTCTCAAATCTCTCAGCTCCGACTTCGTATAGCGGCTCGCGATGTGAGCGTTACCCGATCGCGGGCCGTTGATTCCAGCATATTGAATAGCCTTGCCGTCACATTGACGGCCATGCAACCCTGCGGTCCAGGCCATATGTTGCTGCAACTGGCGCTGGGGGAGCAGTTCCTATTGGCCCGCATTACACGCAAATCTGCAGATCAACTCATGCTGCAGCCAGGCGATGAATTATTCGCGCAGATAAAAAGTACCGCCCTGCTCAATGATCACGGGTACAACGAATGAGCACCCACCCTTACGACGCATTATCGCCAGACCTGGTATTGGCCGCAGTGGAGTCAACCGGGCGAATAAGCGATATGCGGATGCTGGCTTTGAACAGCTACGAAAACAGGGTGTATCAGGTGGGCATAGAAGATTCCGTGCCCATCATCGCCAAGTTCTACCGCCCCCAGCGATGGAGCGATGCGCAGATCCTCGAAGAGCATGGTTTCAGCCTCGAACTGGTGGATGCTGGTATTTCTGTCGTCGCGCCCATGCGCAATCCAGATGGCAGCACGCTCAATGAGTTCGAGGGTTTCCGCTTCGCCTTATTTGAACGACGGGGCGGCTATCCCCCCGAGCTGGATAACCTCGACAACATGCTGGTCTTGGGTCGAACACTGGGTCGCATTCACGCGGTGGGTAAAGCGTCTTCGTTTCACCATCGCCAAACACTGAGTCTCGATCGCATGCTCAGCGAAAACCGAGTGTATCTACTGGGGCACTGCCTCCCGCCGGGCCTCCAAACCGCTTATGAAACGCTCACCGCCGATCTGGAATCACGTTGCCAGTCTATTTTTGAAGAGATCGTCGCCGAAGATCTCATCCGTGTGCACGGTGATTGCCACGTCGGCAACATCCTCTGGCGCGACGATGTGGCCCACTTCGTGGATTTGGACGACTGTTGCAGCGCACCCGCCATTCAAGATCTCTGGATGTTCCTCAACGGAGAGCACCATGAACGGCAGTTGCAACTGAGCGAACTGGTGGAGGGCTACGAGGAGTTCAGCGACTTTGACCCCAGGCAGCTTCGCTGGGTGGAGCTTTTGAGAACACTGCGTTTGGTGAACTACGCAGGCTGGCTCGCCAGACGTTGGGAAGACCCTGCTTTCCCTCGCAGCTTCCCGTGGTTCAACACTGAGCGGTACTGGGCGGATCACATACTGGAGTTGCGTGAGCAATTGGCCGCCCTGGACGAAGCGCCGTTACAGCTCCTTTAAATACCTCGGTCGTGCACAAAGCGAACTAGCGAGGACGGGATCGGGGGTAGACAATGCCCAGCAGCCAGCGCCAATAACTGTTACCGACAAGCACCTGCTTGTCCACCTCATCAAAGAAGCGCTCCAAGCCTGCAGGGTCCGCGTAATAATCCATACGCGTGGTAAAGCCCTTCTCGGGATCTAACTCTTTCACGACTTTTGCTGGGTTACCTGCGACCACGACATTTGGCGGTACATCGCGAGTGACTACAGCGCGCGCCGCCACCACACTGTTCTCACCGATGGTTACGCCTTTCAGCACGGTGGCATGATCTCCCAGCCAGACGTTCTTGCCGATGTGAACGGGCCGCGGCTCTTCGTCGCGCTTGGTGCGATCGTAAATCGTGTGCCAGTCGGAGTCGGTCACATACACCCCGTTTGCCATCATCGTGCCATCACCCACAGTGATCTCGTCACTGGCGCTGACTCGCGTGCCCGGACTCATAAGCACGCAGTCACCGATGGTGATCTTACCTGCGCCTGCCTCACGCCCCCAGACACCCACCTCAACACGATGCATGGGCTCACCAATCGCCGTGAACGAGCGACCAATACGGATATTGGGTCCGGAGATGTGCACGTACCAGGGTTTCATCACCGAATCATAAGGCCCCATGTACTCGCACTCAGGCCGCAGAAAGTAATCGGTATACCAGCGACGGAAAGCCAGATACGCTTTTTTTACTCGGTAAGGTCTGAGGTCGTCACGCATGAACAGAATGCTGTGGAGCCATGTTAGTGGGGGCAGTATCATCGCAGGCGTAAACGGCAACATCAAACCCACAGCTGCCTCGCAACGAGAAACTTGGCCAGCGTTCACGGACAGTCCATGCAGCAACCTTCACGCAGCATCAGTAGCAGCCAAGTAGGTATACACCCCAAGCTGGCCTCCCTGGTAAAACGGCATCAGCACAGCGAGTGGCGCGAGCCGCTGGCGCCGCATAATCAGCTCGCGATCGCTGCACTGGAGGAGTGGCTGGCAAAAGGCAGCGGGGCGCTAATTGTGGACTCTTTCTGCGGCACCGGTCAGAGCACAGCTGCGCTGGCGGCGATGTATCCCGACAGAAGAGTATTGGGCATCGACAAATCTGCCCACCGGCTTGCCCGTCACGGCGAGCAGAGCACCGACAATTACCTATTATTACAAGCGGACTGCGAGCCGCTTTGGGCCTGGATGAACGCCCGGCAAATACAGGTGGAGGCCCACTACCTGCTCTACCCAAATCCCTGGCCCAAGCCCTCTCAGCTCAAGCGTCGAATCCATGGCCATCCCGCGTTCCCGCTATTACTGGCAATGGGAGGCCGGGTGGAGCTGCGCTCCAACTGGCAGATATATGTCGAAGAGTTTGGGCTGGCGATGGGACTGAGCGGGCGTTTGGGCGTTGTTAAAGAATACCAACCCACTGAACCACTCACGCTGTTTGAACGAAAGTATCAGGACAGCGGTCACACACTGTGGTTATTCACCGCATCGCGGCCATGTGACGGCAATCAAAAGATGGTCTAAAGTGCCTAACCCGTTAGAGGCAGGCTTATGTCACCCAAGAAAGCAGATCCGATCTGGGATCGGATACACGCAGAAACTGAATGTCATGTTCAGCGCGAGCCTGTGCTCGCCAGCTTCCTGCACGCGACCATACTCAACCATCGCAAGCTGGAGCGGGCACTGAGCTTTCACCTCGCGAATCAGTTGGACAGCCCAACGGCGTCCGCGCTGTTACTCCGGGATGTGTTCCTGGAAGCTTTTAAGGCAGACAGCAGCATCCTGGATTCGGTGCGCACAGATCTGAATGCCGTGCTTGAACGCGATTCAGCCTGCCACGAGATCTATATCCCGTTCCTGTATTTCAAAGGCTTTCACGCACTAGAGACCCAGCGCGTGGCGCATTGGTTGTGGCATCAGGGTAGAGAGTCACTGGCCTTGTTTTTCCAAAACCGCATGTCGGTGGTCTACGGCGTCGATATCCACCCGGCTGCCAAGTTAGGCCGCGGCATTATGTTGGACCACGCCACCGGGCTGGTGATTGGGCAAACTGCGGTGGTGGGGGACAACGTCTCCATCTTGCAGTCGGTAACGCTTGGCGGAACCGGCAAAGACGAAGGCGACCGCCACCCCAAGATTGGCAACGGCGTCTTGATCAGTGCCGGTGCCAAGATTCTTGGCAATATTCGCGTGGGCGAAGGTGCAAAAGTGGGCGCCGGCAGCGTGGTATTGGATGAGGTGCCGCCGCATACGACCGTTGCAGGTGTACCTGCCAAAGTCGTGGGCAAGCCCACAACCCAGCAACCTGCGCTGGAAATGGACCATGCGTTCTGTGGCGATGAAGACTGCGCCCTACCCTGTGCGGATCAAGAGCGCGCCTGATTAAGCCGGCAATACCCTTGAGTGGCTAAGGCGTGCACTGTTCGGCGCGCGGGTTCAGCTTGCGTGGTACTGCGGGGACAGTTCCTGCACCGCGTCAACAAATGCAGTGACGTGGTCCGGGTTCACACCGGGAGTGATGCCGTGTCCAAGGTTAAATACGTGCCCACTGCCATGTCCGAAGCCCGACAGTATGGTACCCACCTCTTCGCGAATACGTTGCGGCGAGGCAAACAGCATCATTGGGTCCATGTTGCCCTGCAGAGCCACGCGCTCGCCCACGAGTGAGCGTGCCGTGCCAATGTCAGTGGTCCAGTCGATACCCACTGCCTGCGCACCGCAGTCGGCAATGGCGTTCAACCACTGGCCGCCACCTTTGGTAAACACAATGACGGGGACCCGGCGTCCGTCTGCCTCGGTGGGCAGGCGGGAGATAATGCGCTGCATATACTTCAGCGAGTACTCCCGGTAAGCACCGGCACTGAGGGCTCCGCCCCAGGTATCGAATATCTGAAGCGCCTGGGCTCCCGCATCAACCTGCGCGCACAGGTAATCAGCTACCGCATCCGCCAACAGCGATAGCAATGCATGCATCAGTTCGGGCTGGTCGTATGCCATGGTTTTGACGCGAGAGAAATCTTTAGAAGACCCGCCCTCTACCATGTATGTGGCCAAGGTCCAGGGACTTCCTGTGAAGCCGATTAGAGGCACGGACCCGTTCAATTCGCGGCGAATGGTGCGCACTGCGTTCATCACATAGCCCAGGTCATCCTCGGCGCGAATACTGTTTAATGCGGCTAAATCAGCTTCACTGCGCACTGTCTTGTGAAAACGCGGGCCTTCGCCTTCCTCAAAATACAGTCCCAGGCCCAGTGCGTCAGGAATGGTAAGAATATCGGAGAACAATATCGCCGCGTCCATGGGGTAACGGCGCAGCGGTTGCAGGGTCACCTCGCAGGCGAGCTCTGCGTTCTGGCAAAGATCCATGAACGAGCCTGCCTGCTGCCGGGTAGCGCGGTACTCAGGCAGATAGCGGCCCGCCTGACGCATCATCCAGATCGGCGTGCGGTCGACAGGCTGTCGCAGCAGAGCCCGCAAGAAACGGTCATTCTTCAGTTCAGTCATACTGTTTTAAACGCCCAGGAAGTCCAGGATGCCTTCTGCTGCCTGACGACCTTCCCAAATCGCGGTGACAACCAGGTCCGAGCCACGCACCATATCGCCACCCGCAAACACCTTGGGGTTACTGGTCTGGAATTTAAATTCCTGATGCTCTTCTGCAACCACGCCATCCCAATCGTTGGTGCTGACGTTGATGTCAGTAAACCAGTCAGCAGGGCTGGGTTGGAATCCGAAAGCAACGATCACCGCGTCCGCCTCAAGCACTTCCTCACTGCCCGCAATGGGTTGCGGGCGTCGCCTGCCATCGGCATCTGCCTCACCCAATTCGGTCGTCACCATCTTCACGCCGCAGGCAGCGCCAAAATACTCGACCACTTCAATGGGCTGGCGGTTAAACAAAAATTCCACGCCCTCTTCACGGGCATTCTTAACTTCGCGGCGCGAACCGGGCATGTTCTCTTCATCGCGCCGGTACGCGCAGATGACCTTTTCGGCCTGCTGACGCACGGCTGTACGCACACAATCCATGGCCGTATCGCCACCGCCAAGGACCACAACACGTTTACCTTTCAGGTTAACGAAATTTTCAGCGGGCTGTTCGAAGCCAAGGTTCTGGTTTACGTTACCCACGAGGTACGGCAGGGCCTCGTACACGCCTGGCAGATTCTCACCGGGGAAATTGCCGCGCATGTAAGTGTAGGTCCCCATGCCCAGGAACACGGCATCGTACTCCTCCATCAGCTCACTGATAGCCACGTCCTTGCCCACTTCCGTGTTCAGGCGGAACTCTATGCCCATGCCCTCGAACACCTCGCGCCGCCGCACCATGACCTCTTTCTCCAGCTTGAACTGGGGAATGCCAAAGGTTAGCAAGCCACCGATTTCCGGATAGCGGTCAAAGACAACCGGCTTTACCCCGGCACGCGCCAGAATGTCGGCACAGCCCAGCCCAGCCGGCCCAGCCCCGATGATCGCAACTTTCTTGTCCGTGGGTACCACGTCCGATAAGTCTGGCCGCCAACCCATAGCCAGCGCCGTATCGGTAATGTATTTCTCGGAGGCGCCAATCGTCACCGCGCCAAAGCCATCATTGAGGGTGCAGGCACCTTCACAGAGCCGGTCCTGTGGGCACACGCGGCCGCACACCTCAGGCAAAGTATTGGTCTGGTGGCTGAGTTCTGCGGCCTCGAAGATGTTGCCCTCGGCGACCAGTTTGAGCCAGTTCGGAATGAAGTTATGTACCGGACACTTCCATTCACAGTAAGGGTTGCCGCACTCGAGGCAGCGGTGAGACTGCTCCGCTACCTGTGCCTTGCTAAAGCCGTCGTAGATTTCGACATACTCAGTCTTACGCCTGTCCAACGCGCGAGTGTCAGGATCCTGACGGCCCACATCGATGAACTGGAAATTATTGGCCAAACGGTTCGCCATAGCAGTTACCTACCCGTTGCCTAGTCAGTGTTGCGCAAGCGCGACAGCAGTTGATCGAACTCGGCAGCTTTGGGTTTCACTAACCAGAACTTGCCGATGTAATCTTCGAAATTCTCCAGCAGGTATGCGCCCCACTGGGAACCGGTTTCTTCCACGAACTCCCGGATGTTTCCGCGCAGATGGGAGCGATAAGCCTCCATGTACTCCGCGCTGACACGGTGAATCTCAACCAGCTCGCTGTTGTAGCGATCGATAAAGCCACGGTCCTGATCCAGCACGTAAGCAAAACCACCGGTCATGCCTGC
>SPKZ01009011.1_pt1 | contig 24138 bp, 22 predicted proteins | sample 2456571 | NCBI WGS metagenome assembly SPKZ01 (sample SAMN11192286, study PRJNA482655) | marine metagenome | biome: ENVO:00000447; feature: ENVO:00000244|ENVO:00000211|ENVO:00000569|ENVO:00002023; material: ENVO:00002151; isolation source: ocean water from marine abyssalpelagic zone ... | reverse complement strand
TTATATCCTTAAATGTCTGTTTATCTTCTGTATTCTTAATTTTCGCAAGCATAAACTTTGCTTTGGCTATTGGGGTTTTTAGCTCATGACTTATGTTTCTTAATAGCTCTTCTCTTGAATGAATAATATCTGCTTGTTTTTCTAAATAAGAATTAAGATTTTTGGTGATTTCATAAAGTTCATTGTTTTCTCCAATATCTACTTTGATCGTTTTTTCTCCATTTTTAAAAAGTTGCAATACACCTTGATTGAGTCTGTATAATTTCTCTTTTATCTCGCTTATGATTTTTGAAGAAATAACAAAAGAAAGTAAAAACAAGATAACAAAAACAACGAGTAATTCAAGTTTTATAGTATCAAGAAAGGCATCTCTTAAATCTTGTGTTTGTGTTAGTTTATTTTTTAGATAGTTTATTTCTAGCGCGAGTACTTTTTGTGTATTTATATATATGTTTTCAAACTTTTTGTTAAAAACGTTAAAGTCACTGTTTTTCTTAAGTACTAATGTATATAAATCATCTTTTATCATTATTTGCATTTCTTCAAAATACGTAAAAATCAAAAGCAAATTCTTTTTTTCTTCTTGTGATTCTGAATTATTTATAATTGTAGTTTTTAAAGAGTTTAGGTTTTTAAAAAGCGCGTTGGCTTTTTTAATTCTTAGTTTTACTATTTGTATTTTGTCAAAATCAGTTATCACATCAAGCACTATCCACGAATAAGAGTTGTTAAACTCACTTAACTTTTTTACTCTTATTAGTTGGTCATAACGATGATTTTGTTGGGAGTTGATGCTGTTTAGTTTATAAATAGTATAGAAAAAAACGCCAATAATAAAAGCAACAATTATTAATATTAAAGCAAAAGAGATAAAGAGTTGTTTTCTAATTGTCATAAAAAAACTTATACCCAATACCCCAAATAGATTTTATATACTTAGGTTTTTTTGAATTGTCATCAATCTTATATCTAATATTACTTATATGCATATCTACTGTTCTGTTTTTAGTATCGTGTTTAAGGGAGCTTTGGTTTACTATATCTTCTCTTGAGAAGATTTTATTTAGATTATTGATAAATAATAAAAAGATTTCTTTTTCAATTTTGGTAAACTCAATTTCAAGCGTATTTAAAAAAACTCTTGAGCTGCTTATATCAATACTTAAATCATGTATTTTAAGAGATGCTGATTTATTGTATCTTTTTAAGGTGGCTTCAATTCTAAGTACTAATTCTCTTGGTTCATAGGGTTTTGAGAGATAATCATCGGTTCCTAACTCATAACCATAGATTTTATTTCCTATATCATCTCTTGCTGTTGAGATGATGATGGGAATGTCTTTTATTTGTTTTAATTTTTTAAACAAATCAAAACCATCCATATTAGGAAGTCCTAAATCCAGTATTGCAATAGTAAAATCATCTGGATTGTCTCTAAATGTTTGTAATGCTTCTACTGGATTTGAGAACGCACTGCATAAATAACTGTATTCTTCCAGATATTCACTTATTAACTTTTGTAAAACTAAGTCATCTTCAACGAGCAGTACTTTTTTCATATTTCACTTTTCATTTATTATACCCTCTTTGCAATATACTTTAACCAAAGAAAACCAAATAATCCAGCAAATAAAGAAGCACAAAGTATTCCGACTTTTGCTTGTAAGATTAGCTCAGGAGTGTTTATAAAAGCTAAATCTGCCACAAAAATAGACATTGTAAAACCAATACCACCTAAAAAAGACACCCCAAATATTTGACTCATAGTGCTTCCTTTTGGTAGTTGTGCAATTTTTAGTTTTATAGCAAGCCAAGATAAACCAAATATTCCAAGTACTTTTCCTCCTATTAGCCCTGCAATAATTCCAAGAGATACGGGTTCTAAAACGGTAGTAGCAAGAGAGGAAAAATCAATGGCTATCCCCGCATTTGCTAAAGCAAAAAGAGGAATAATAATAAGTGCAACTGGCAGATGAAGGCCATGTTCAAGTCTTGCTGCTGGAGTTCCTATTGCATCTATTTTATCTTTTATATTGATAATCAGCGCTTTTTGATTTTCATGCATGGCGTGATTTTCTTCATTCGGATATTTTTCATACTCTTTTATAAGTTTTATTGTATCTTCTGGAAATGACGCGGGAGCTCTTTTGGGTTTAGAAGGAATAGTAAGAGCTGCTAAAACCCCAGCAATCGTGGCATGAACCCCAGATTCCAGCATGAAAAACCACATAAGTAATCCCACAATAAAATAAGGCAAAATGGCATGAATTCCGAATCTGTTTAAGCTTATCATGACTAAAAACATAAGCGCAGCCAATCCTAAAGCTAACATATTTATAGTATCTGTATAAAAAAGTGCGATGACTAAAACAGCTCCTAAATCATCAACAATTGCAAGTGCTACTAAAAAAGTCACCAGTGCAGTAGGGACTCTTTTACCTAAAAGAACAAGTGCACTAATGGCAAAAGCAATGTCTGTAGCCATTGGTATTCCCCAGCCATTTGCACCTGCTCCATCATAATTAAAATATAAATAAATCATAGCAGGAAATACCATTCCCCCAATAGCTGCAATAATAGGTAAGATTGCAACTTTTAAATTTGACAATTCTCCTGCTGTTATTTCTCTTTTTATTTCAAGCCCAATGATAAAGAAAAATACAGCCATAAGACCATCGTTAATCCAGTGATGAAGGCTATGAGACAAAGCCCAAGAACCAACTTTAAAATCAATATTAATATGAAAAAAATCCAAATATGTCTGCGAAAAGGGGGAGTTTGCCAGAATAAGAGCCAAAACTGTCATTACTGCTAGTACAAGACCCGTTGTCGTTTGTGCATGTATAAAATGTTCAAAGGGTGTTGCAATTCTTTGAAATGCTTTTTCCCATGGTGCAAATATTTTCATAATACTCCTGTAAATAATTTATTTTATGAATTGTGATTTTAATCTTTTTTTGCAAAGTTGAAAAGTACATATATCTTGACACTTTGTTGACAATTGAAACTTTTTTAGCAGAATAACTTTATTTATTGCTGTTTAAAAATGTTATAATTTCAAAAAAAATCATAATATTTAAGGAATAAAATGTACGAAATGATAGATGCCGTAATAGCAATAATTGCAGGTATATACCTTTATTTGGTGGCTGTAGGTAAAATACAAAGTAAGATTGAAGCAAATATGTTAATTAAACTTTCAAATTTTATGAAAATATTATCAATGCTTCTTCTTGCTTATGGAATAATTAGCTTAGTTATGTTCTATAAATAAAAAGAAGTTTTGTTCAATAATGAGCAGAGGTAAAATTTACTTATAAGATAGGAATGTAAATTTTTATATGTTTGTTACAAAATTGTTCAAAGGGAGGAATTTTGTGGTTCATTATAAAGTTATATTTTTTTAACCATGAATAAATCAAATAATTATAACTTTGAATTAATTCTTCAAAACTACCTTGATGAACAGCTACAATATAAAAACCTTCTTGCAGTTGTTGCTGTAAAGAAGCTGTTTTTTTATCGTTTTTTACAGCAATACAAGCGTCATATCTTATATTCTTTTCACTGGTGATTGAAGGGTCATCATGGCTTATTCCAAATAATTCATACTCCAATATATTTTTTGATTTTAAATCGCTTTGTAAGAGTATAGAGTGCCAAAGAGAATTCTTTTCATAAGGAGTGCCACTTTTAGTGTACAGGCCTGTATGACGCTTAAATATACAGGTTCTTCCTTTAAAATATATTTTTTTAATACTGTTAATATTTGAGTCATTGTATAAAGATACTTTATTTTTATATTTAGAAGGAAGTTTTCCAAAGTATTTATTAAATGCTTTAGAAAAAGTTTCAGGAGTATAAAAACCACTGTCAAGTGCAATATCAATAATACTCTTGTTTTGTATTTGTAAAGAAAAGGCTGCATTTTCCAGCCTAATTCGTCGTATATAAGATTTAAGAGACTCTCCTATGACTTTTTTGAAAATTCTGTGAAAGTGATATAAGGAGTAACCTGCTTCTTTTGCTATATCACTTAAGTCAATGTTTTCTTCTATATTATTTTGAATGTAAATAATTGCTTTAAAAGTAGACTCACAATACGTATCAAATCTTTTTTTATTCATTTTATTCCAAGTGTTGAACTATATCGATAGAAATATTATTTGGATCTAACATTCCAAAATGAATTTGCCCCCATTCTTCTTCTTTAAGATCAAATTCTATATCAATACTCTTATTTTTCATTAAATTATACTCTTTTTTAGCATCCTTAACTTGAAAACTTAATATCAAACCTTTGGCGTTTAATTCATTTTTAAACATAGCTCCTTGAGAGGGATGATTTGGCTGCATAAAAGCCAATTCCATTCCACTACTCTCATGTTTAAGGTGTACGTACCAATCTAAGTTGGCAACAATCTCAAAGTTGAACATTGATGTATAAAATTGCACTGATTCTTTTACTTTTTTTGTTGTAATAACATTAAATATTGTTTCTAATTCCATAATAAGCCTTTTTCTTTAAGTATATAAAGTTTCAATTTTTTAATCTTGACATTTTGTGCTATTTTTATTTTAAACTAAAGGCCAATAGCTTGTTAATTGCCATAAAAAGAGAATAATTAAAGGGAACAGTGGTTACCTTAAAAAAACTTGAAATTCTAAAACTATAGTGTTTCATTTATTTAAATTAATAATAAAGGCTGGAAACTGTCACTTCTTTTTTTTAATATAATATATTTATCTTGTTATTTATTGTTATTAAAAAAAAAGACAGAGAATAAAACATGAAGAATACCTCTAAATTATAGGCATTCTATTGAAAAATAGTAAAAAAAGATAAAAGAAGGAGAAAAAGTTTATTTAAAATAAAAGGAGGAGTAATCATTCTATAGTTGTTTATTTGTAACCATTTTGTAATTAATATATATTATGCTTTAATATGGTGAAGACTTTACGGAGACTTTTTAATTTTAGTAAAGCCTTGAACTTAAGACAGAGAATATAACTAATTTACCTATCTTTAGAATAAAAGATATTTTAATTTAGATTAACCCTACAGGAGTGATGATGAAGAAAATATTAAAAATGTTATTACCAGCAATAGCTGTAATTGGAATGAGTGCAAGTGCAGGTACTTTTGAAAAAGTAAAAAAAGAAGGTGTTGTACATTGTGGTATGTCAACTGGTTTTGCTGGTTTCGCTGAAATGGGAGATGACAAAGTTTGGAAAGGTTTTGATATTGACCTTTGTAGAGCAGTTGCAGCAGCAGTATTAGGAGATGCAGATAAATTAACGAATCATCCTTTAACTTCTAAAGAAAGATTCATTGCACTTCAAAGTGGTGAAATTGATATGTTAGCAAGATCAACAACATGGACATTTACTAGAGATGCATCTCTTGGTCTTAACTTTGCTGGAGTCAATTATTATGATGGGCAAGGATTTTTAGTAGCTAAATCACTTGGTGTAAATGATGTAAAAGAATTAGATGGTGCAACTTTTTGTATGCAAACTGGTAATACAACAGAGTTAAACATTGCTGATTATTTTATGGAACATAATATGAAATATAAGTCTGTTTTATACGATACAGATGCACAAGTTATTGCTGGTTTTAAAGCAGGACGTTGTGATGTTATTACAACAGATCAATCAGGATTATATTCTAAATTAACAGTACTTGATAAAAGTAAATTTAAAGTTTTACCAAATATTATCTCAAAAGAACCATTAGGTCCAGTTGTAAGACAGGGTGATGATCGTTGGTTTAATATTGTTAAATGGTCATTAAATGTAATGATTACAGCAGAAGAACTTGGTATTACTTCTAAAAATGCGGCTTCTTTAGCTAAAACTTCTAAAAACCCAGAAATTCAAAGAATTTTAGGTGTTAACAGTAACCTTGGAAAAATGTTAGGTTTAGATCCTAAATGGGCTTATAATATAATTACACAAGTTGGTAACTACGGTGAGTCATTTGAGAAACATTTAGGTGTAAATACACCACTTGGAATCAAAAGAGGCGTAAATGCTTTATGGAACGACGGTGGGATTCTTTATTCTCCTCCCTTTAGATAAAAATTTAAATTCAAGAGCTTTGCTCTTGAGTTTCATATCTTTTGGAAAATTCAAAAATCAAATAAATAAATATTTGACTTTTTAATTTCTCAAGATATTACTCTTTAAAATAAATTTAAAAGGTCATTCTTGTCATTTTTTTATAATAAAACAGTTAGAGCTATATTTTTTCAATTTGTTATTGTTACTCTTTTAGTTATAGGTTTGTGGTTTATGTTCACCAATTTATTTATTAATATTGAAGCAAGAGGTATCAAAACAGGATTTGATTTTTTAAATGAGAGAGCAGGTTTTGAAATTTCAGAATCTCCCATTCCTTTTGATTCTAACTCCACCTTTTTTGATTCTTTTTTAGTGGGTATTTCTAATACTCTTTATGTTTCAATAGTTGGGATTATATTTTCTACAATCATAGGCGTAATAATAGGTATTGCACGATTATCAAAAATCTTTTTGGTCTCTAAATTTGCTTGGGCATATGTAGAGATTTTTAGAAATATACCCTTATTATTACAAATATTATTTTGGTACAATGTTGTTTTAGCCTCCCTTCCTAGTCCAAAAAAGAGTATTGAACTTGGGGGAGACATGATATTAAACAATCGTGGCTTTAGTGTACCAAGACCCATAATGGAAGATGGTTTTTCTTTGGTTATTTTCGCTTTTTTTGCTGCTATTGTTATGGTTATTTATTTAACAAGAAGAGTAAAGAAAAAATTTGAAGAAACAGGTAAAGATACTTTTCTTTTACCTTGGAATATCCTTATTCTAGTATCTGTTCCTTTTCTTGTGTATTTATTAGCAGGAAGTCCCTTGAGTTTTGATACTCCTGTATTACAAGGTTTTAATTATGAAGGCGGAATGACTTACAGTCCTGAATTTTTAGCTTTGGCATTTTCTTTATCTATTTATACGGCTACATTTACAGCAGAAGCCGTAAGAAGTGGGATAGAAGCCGTTGATAATGGTCAAAAAGAAGCAGCTATTGATTTAGGTCTTAGTAAATATGAAGCCTTAAAATATGTAATTTTACCTCAAGCAATTAGAATCGCTTTACCTCCCATTATTAGCCAATTTTTGAATGTTGTAAAAAACTCATCCTTAGCAACCGCTATTGGTTACCCCGAACTTGTAACCATTTTTTCTGGAACAGCATTAAATCAAACTGGACAAGCAATAGAAATTATTATGATGACTATGAGTGTATACCTAGTCATTAGTTTGATTATATCTCTTGTATTAAATTACGTAAATAAAAAGATGGAAATAAAGGGTAGATAATGGCAATATTTAAATTAGAAGAAATAAAAGAAGCTCCTACCTCTGTAAAAGGTCCCTTAAGATGGATTTTAAATAATCTTGTTTCCTCGCCACTTGAAGTGTTTTTTTCACTTTTAATATTGGCATTTTTATATATAAGTGTTCCTCCTTTTGTTACGTGGGCACTAATTGATGCTAATTTTATAGGAACAACAAAAGCATCCTGTACAGGAGATGGAGCCTGTTGGGTTTTTATCATACATAAAATGGATTTTTTCATTTATGGTTTTTATCCTGAGAGTGAAATATATAGAATTAACTTGATGTTTGCTTTATCTATTGTATTTATTGCTTTATTTAAATACACAGGAAAAGATTATAAAACAAAGATTGCTGTTTTTTCTTTATTTCCTATAATCTCATATTTTTTATTAACAGGTGGGTCTTTTGGTTTAGTTGAAGTACCTACAGATAAATGGGGTGGCTTGACGCTTACTTTAGTTATCTCTTCAATAGGAATAGTATTCTCTATGCCAATAGGAGTCCTCTTGGCTCTTGGAAGACAAAGTAATCTTCCTATAATAAAAAGTTTAAGTGTGGTTTATATTGAGTTTATTAGAGGTGTGCCTCTTATTACTATTTTATTTATGGGTTCCGTTTTATTGCCTATGTTTTTTCCTGAAGGTATGACCTTCGATAAATTATTACGGGTTTTAATTGTTGTTACTTTATTTCAATCTGCTTATATAGCAGAAGTAATTAGAGGTGGTTTACAAGCAATACCAAATGGGCAATACGAAGCAGCTGATTCTGAAGGACTAGGTTATTGGCAAAAAACCTTAGTAATTATATTACCACAAGCAATTAAAGTTTCAATACCCAATTTAATTGGAAATGCCATTGGTTTATTTAAAGATACAACCCTGGTATTAATAATAGGTTTATTTGATTTACTTACTATGGTTGGTTTAACATCTGCTGATTCACATTGGACTGGTTTTGTTACAGAAGGTTATGTATTTGTAACAATAATATTTTTGATATTTTGTTCGGGTTTATCAAAATATTCTAAAGTTTTAGAAAACCGATTAAATACTGGAAGATAGATAAAAAAAGAGTACATAATTAGCTTACTTTAAGTTATAAAAGGAGAGAATATTAGATGAATAATATTATTGAGATGAAAAATTTACATAAATGGTACGATGATTTTCATGTACTAAAAAATATTAATTTAAATGTTAAAGAGGGTGAAATAGTAGTGATCTGTGGACCCAGTGGTTCAGGGAAGTCTACGTTAATAAGGTGTATAAATTATCTTGAACAATTTCAAAAAGGTACTGTCGTAGTGGATGGTATTGAACTAAAAGATGATGTGAAAAAAATAAAAGAATTAAGAAAAAATGTTACGATGGTTTTCAAACATTTTAATTTATTCCCACATCTTACTATTTTAGAAAACTTAACACTTGCACCAACGCATGTAAAAGGTGTTTCAAAAACAGAAGCTACTAAAACGGCAATGAAATATTTAAAGAGAGTAAATATAGAAGAACAAGCGCATAAATATCCAAATCAACTAAGTGGGGGGCAACAACAAAGAGTTGCAATTGCTAGAGGACTTTGTAAAAATCCTGCGATTATGCTTTTTGATGAACCAACATCTGCACTTGATCCTGAAATGATTAATGAAGTATTGGATGTGATGATAGAATTAGCCAAAGAGAAAAAAACAATGGTTTGTGTAACTCATGAAATGGGTTTTGCAAAAAAAGTTGCTGATCGAGTTATTTTTATGGACGGGGGACAAATCATTGAAGAAAATACTCCAAAAGAGTTTTTTGAGAACCCCCAAAGTGAAAGACTAAGACAGTTTTTAGAACAGATTATTACAGATTAAAAAAAAGAGAAATTATGAAAATTCTTCCAAAAGTGGTAGAGCAAGATGTTCTTGTAAATTACCAAGTAAACCTTCAAAATGTGGATCAGATTGAGTCTATAGAAATATCATCTAAGAATGATTTTTTTTATAAAGAAGAGATAGCTTTTGAGAGAGAAACAAATCATATTTTCTTTTCCTATAAAATGCCTCTTTTAGGCGAATTTTTAGTAAAAATTCATTATAAATACAAAGACAGCCAATCCCTTCCTCTTTATTGTCTTGATAAAGATATGATGCAAAGAAGACCCTTAAAAGGTGATTTACATATGCATTCTACTTATTCTGATGGAAGAACAAGTCCTTTTGCAATGGTTTTGGCTTCCCTTGATGCAGGCATGGATTTTTTGAGTATTACTGATCATGATGGATATGAGGGCTGTTTGAATGCACTTGAGAAAGTAGAAGAACACAATGTTGACATTCTACTAATAAAAGGTGAAGAAGTAAGTACTGGTGGTAGAAAAGATATGTCAATTGCTCAAGGAAATGGGCATATGTTAGCAATTAATGCAAATACATCTATAGAGAACCAAAGAAAAGATGTGGATAAGTATGAAAAAGAACTTGAAGAAATTGTTGAAGATTTGAAAACACAAGATTTAGAAAAAGACCTGAATTTGACGCATTATGCAAAAAATATTTGGGTTATAAATAAAATAAAAGATGCCAAGGGCCTTGCCATCTTATCTCATCCAAACTGGGTGTATAGAACAGGCAAGTTGCATCTTCATCAAGCAGCGTATAAAGAGATGTTAAAAAGTTCAAGACTTGATGGTGTGGAAGTATTTGCGGAAGAAAAAGTAAGAGAACATAATAATTTAACATCTTTAACTACCTATCAAAATGAAAATAAATATAAATATTTAGCTCCTTTTGGAAATTCTGATGCCCATGATAGTGATCATGAACTAGGGGACAGATTTACTATTATATTTGGAAAAGAAAAAACGGTGGGAGGTATTGTTGATGCTATTGAAGAAGGACTTACTTGTGCAGTTTCTAAAGTAGATAATAAAGAACATCAATTCATGGGGAAAGATGAATTAGCAAAATATGTTTATTTTTTACTTAGAGAATATTATCCCAGTCACTACAGCTTTAAAACAAGATTATCTAAATTATATATAGATCAATTTATCAATGAAAAAAGTTTTGAGAAAAAGATTAATCGTGAAATAGAAAATCTGAGTCATTATAATAATAAATTTTTCGCAGTATAAATAAAGAAGAAGATCTAATAAAAACATAGGTCTTTTTCTTAATATAAATTTTATTTTTTTCTTAAAATTCTATTCGTTTTAACGCAGCATCAATGGCATCAAATTCATTAACAACATTCATTATACTTTCTTGCTCATTGTACTTAAAATGAGGCATAAATATTTTGATATCTTTACTTGCTCTTGTAATAGAAACATAAGCCAAACGATATTTTTCTTCATCACTCATATATCTGTTATCAGATAAAAAAAACAAATCAATGTAAGCTATATCGTGGGTACTTCCTTGCAATTTATGTATAGTAGAAGAGTGTACGTATTGAACATCAGCAAACATATCTCTTACAGCATAGAACGTAACCCATAATTCTTTTTTCTGTGGGTGTGAAGCTCTCTTAGCTGCACTTACAATGGCTTTTAATTTATCATTAAAGGTTTTAAGAGAAGAAGGTTCTATTACTCTAAATACTTGTTGCTCCAAAGCCCCAATATTTTGGCACTCCCAATAATAAATTCCCAAACTGTCATGGTATTTCTGCTGGGCCCTTTGAAGTTCTACTACTTGACCATTGTGATATAAAGAAATATCATTTACACTGTAGGCTTCTCTAAAGCGTAAAGTATCCCCTTGTAAATAAGTAGGGGGATTAATAACACCATGTTGTTCCCAAAATTTTCTTCTTATAAGATTGTTAAATGAATCTACATCTTTATTTTTATACGTAGCTATTATCTTATCTTCTTTATACCAACGTTCATTTTTATGAAAATCATCAGTAAAGTCTTTAAAATTGTTAAAAAATGCCAATTCTTTATGGTAATTTTCCATAAAAAATTCTTGCAGAGGAATAAAGTTTTTTTGCATTATTCTTTCTCTTAGTTTTGTAGCAATCTTTATAATATAACTGTCTTTGGCTTGTCTAACAACTTCATCCAAAGAAAAACGATTTTTTAATGAATATATTTTATTTTCACTGTTATCTACTGGTAACAACTGATAAGGATCACCTATGAAAAAAACAAAATTAATGCGTTCTTCTTCTATGGCTTCTTTTATATAAGAAAAGAGTTCAGCCCCTATCATAGAACTTTCATCTACGATCAAGATAGAAGCACTTTCATGGGCTTTTTTTGTTTTATCTATTTTGAAGGTCTCAATTCCTTTATCAAAATCACGAAAAGGTTTGATTCCTAAAAAAGAGTGAATGGTTTTACAAGAGGCTTGTATTTTATTGGCTCGTAACATAGAAGATATTACAGCTACTGCTTTATGAGTAGGTGCAGTAATGGTGAAAGAAAAATCTTTGTCTTTTTTATCTCTTAAATATTTAGCAATTTGTGTTGTAAGGTAGGTTTTACCCGTACCTGCTGCTCCTGTTAAAGATAACATATAATCATCAAGATTGTTTGATTTTAAAATAGATTTCACTTTTGAATCTATTAAGGACGTAACATTATTAAAAACTTCTCTTTGATGAGGTGTTAGTTCGTTTGTAGGTGTTTTAATATTTACATTGTTATTGCTTTTAATTATATCGGTCATTTTTGCTCATTATTAATAATTATGCTTGAAGTTAGTATCGTAGGAAAATTCTTTTTATTTCAAGCTTTGATTTATCTTTGTATCTTGACACAAAGTTTCTAAAACTTTCACTTGCTTTTTGCTTTTTTATTAAAATATGAGATTAAGAGAAAGATTTTATATTCTTATTTGATAGTTATTTTTATAAATAGGTAGTATTGCCTATATATTTAGAATAAAATATTAATAAATTGTATGTTTCCGAAGTATTGCATATAATTGCGATTTTTTGCTCTTTCCTTAATTATTTTAAACAGTTAGAATTACCTTAGAAAAAACGAAGAGAAACTTCAACTAAGGAAAAAAGATGAAAACAAAGTTATTTTTAGGAATACAAGTTATTACAGGCTTATTATTAGTATTATTTGGTTTAAATGGATTTTTACAATTTCTGGCTATGCCTCCTGCTAATGAAGCACTAGCAGCATTTGGAACAGCGGTATACAAAACAGGGTATATATTCCCTATAATGGCGTTCTTAGAGCTTATAGCAGGCCTTGCGTTTATATTTAATAAGTACAGCGCGTTAATGGCAGTATTGCTTATGCCTGTTATGTTAAATGCTTTTTTAGCACATGTTTTTTTAGATATGAATGGAATAGAACCCTCAGCACTTATTGTTTTTGCATTAATTTTAATTATGATTAAAAATAAAACAGCCTATGCTTTAATCTTCAAAGCGTAAAAATAGTATAAAAAAGCCTTAAGTATAAAATTTCTATACTTAGCTTTAATATTTTTTGTTACAATAATAACAAGTAGGATATAAACAGTATGATTAAATATCAAGAGAAAACTCAGAACACTTGTTTTTATGAACTAAGACGTAAAGGCTCTCTGCCCTTACTAAATATGAATCAAAGTATCAATGTATATAAGAATCTTTATGAAAAGAAGCCCCTTTTAGGAATGGATATTAAGAATATTGATTTTAAAGCAGATGGTTTCGCTATTTTACAAAATAAGGGAAAAGAAAATATATCTATTCCCCTTTGTTGCTCTCACTACATTCTTATTCTCAATCTTAAAGGTAAATCTTTACGGCATATTAATCAATACAGTTATGAAACAAATGCACACTCTTTACAGTTATTAGTACCTGGGATTATTTATTCTTTTGAAGATCTTAGTGAAAGTTGTGAATCTTTAATGGTATTTTTTGAATATGAATTTTTATCTTCTTTGAATACTGAGTTATTAGAGTTCTTTTCAAGAAAATTTGAAGTAAATCAATTAGATCAAGAACACTTTATTCAAATATTAAGACTTTTTAAACTTTTAAATCAAGAATATAAAAATAAAAAACTTGATTACCAAGAGTATTCAAAAACACTATTAATTCAAATATTATATCTCTTAAAACGAGAGAAAAGTGCTCCTTTCTTAGAAAAAGTAAAAACAAGATCACAGCAAATTTTAAAACACTTTTTAGCATTAATTGAAGAAAATTTTCAAACAAAAAAATCGGTACAAGAATATGCAGATATCTTAGGGCTTACTCCTAAACACTTAAGTGAGACCATCAAAGAAAGTACAAATGAGAGCGCACTGTTTTTAATACATAAAAGAATTATAAAAGAAATACAATATCAATTATGTTACACGACTTTAAGCATCAAAGAAATTTCTTCTTCTTTATACTTCTCAAATAGTTCTGATTTTGGAAGGTTTTTTAAACGCTATAAACTTATTAGCCCAAAATCCTATCGACTTAAATTTCAAGTTTAATAAAACAAGTTTTTAGCTCAAAGCTCTTTTTTTAACATATCCATATACTGAATAATATTTTCCACTTTGGCATGGAAATCATTGAATCTTACGATTCCTGTTTTATCTATTATTACTGTCCATGGAGTTCCTCCACTTTTGTAACGTAACATGAATTTTGATCGTTTGCCATTTATTCCACTGTGACCTACGGGCATGCTAAGTTTATATCTTTTAATTATTTCTTCTGCTGCTTGTATGGTATTGCTTGAATAGCCTTCAAAAACAGTTTGAATAGCTACAAAAGCTACTTCTTTATCTCCTTCATAGTGTTTTGATAATTTTGAAGAGTAGAAAAACCATGAGAATGGCATCCTGGACACCATGCTTGAAATCCATAGACATAAAGTACTTTCCCTTTGAAGTCTTTGATATCAAGAGAAGCTTTATTATTGTTTTGAAGCCATGTATCTACGCCAAAACTAGGCGCTTTTTGCCCCAGTATACCACTAGCAAACATATTAAAAGTAAAGATACACATACATAAAAATAATTTCATTTTTTCTCCTACATTTTTCCTAAAGTTTAGTTTACTTTTGTGTAGTTTTTGTTAAGAAACATAAGCTCTAAGAGATATTTTCCTATTAAATACATGATATTGAACTTGATTTTTTGTAATAAGAGTAAATATTAAAGCTAGGAGTTTAAAGATACAACTTACTAAACGTATATAATTTAGCAAGTGTATATTAAGAAATATAGTAGTGTTATTTTTCTTTTACTTCAAAACCACCACCTAAAGCAAGATGAAGTTGTATTCTATTAAATACCCTTTTGCTTGATATATCTATAAGTGAGATTTGTGACGAGATTAAATTTTTAGTAACTTGCGAAACTTCTAAATATTCAACTTGACCTACTTCGTAAGATATTTTAGTAAGTTTTAGTACTTTTTTATTGTCTAAAAGAATATCTTTCATATAGTTTTCTTGTTCTAAAAGTTTTACTTCAAGAGACAAAAATGTTTCAACTTCTTTGAATGCAAGCAAGACTTTTTGCGCATAGTTTTCAATGGATTGTTTTTGTGCTGCTGTAGCATTATCTACTTCTGCTTCAATAGCCCCTCCTTGATAAAGTGGTGCAAAAATCCCCGCAACTAAATTACTTGCGGCATTGCTTAAATTATTTAAAGAAGCCCCAATTGAAAACGTAAATTTAGGCAAGTGCAATAATTCAGACTCTCTTTGTTTATAAAATGCAGCGGCAACTCTTTGCTCAGCAGCAACTAAATCAGGACGTCTTTCTAATACTCCTGAGGGTATTCCAACAGGTATTGAAGTACTTAAACTTATTAACTTATTAGTACCTTGAATTAAAGCAGAGGGATATCTTCCTAAAAGAAGCTCTAAACTTCTTTGTGCATCTTCATAAGAAACAGTGGCTTTTGAATAAGCATTTTTAGCAGAAGTTAAATTTGATTTCGCCAAATAAATGCTTTTTTTAGTAACCTGTCCTATTTCATATTTGACATTCATAATTTTTAATTCTTTTTCAAATAACATAACAATGTTTTTCGCATATTGTCTTTGCAGTTTACTGGTAGTAGTCATAAGCCAAGCTTTTGCAGTTGAAGCAACAAGCGATTGTCTTGCAAATTCATAGTCTGATTGTGTTGCTAATGCATTTTCTTTAGCTGAAGTCCGAGACAGTTCTAATCTGCCCCAAATATCTGCTTCCCAACCAACACTTATTCCTCCACCATAAACTTCACCCAAAGCATCACTATTTCTATCATTATATTGGCCACTTAATCCAACAGTAGGTTTAAGTGCAGCACCTGCTTTTTTTACTAAAGCATCTGCTCTAGCAACTTGTATTTTTAAGGATTTAATTTCTCTATTATTTTTTAATGCTTCTTTTACAAGTGCTTCTAATATCGGGTCATTAAAGGATTTAATCCAATTGGTATCGACTTTTCCTTGATCTTTTACTTTTGACCAGACTTTTGGCTGATTAAAGTTTTCTTTTTTTGTAGTTTTTTCAAGAACTTGATCATGTGTCAAAATATTCTTACTACATCCTGTTATAAATAATAAAATTAAAATTAAAACTAAGTTTTTCATAATTATACCTTTCTAATGAAGCCGAATGTAGTTTTTCCAACTCATCATTCGTATAAGTATTTTTCTTACTATTGAAATGTGATGGAAATCTTCACTGTAAACTGCAATAGTTGCAGCACTTCCCATAGGTAGATAAAAACTTGACATATCATCTGTAATTTCAATAACAACAGGTATAAGTCCTTCTTGTACTCTTGGATTAACACTGACCATAGTAGCTGATGGAGAAAGTTGTCCTTCTGCAATAGCTCCCATAACTTGAATTACTTTTGCTTTAAAAACTCTTCCTGGAATTCCTGGAAAGAAGATTTCTGCATCATTACCTACTTTGACATTTTGCATGGGTTGTTGCGTAAATCCTCCAATAAAACTTAATTTATTTTTGTGTATAAACGTCATTACTGGTGCAAGAGGAAGAGGCACAGCCATCATTCCAGGTAATAATCTTAAATGTGTAACAAAACCGTCGCTTGGAGCTTTAATTATTGTACTTTCTAATTCAAACTGCGCATTAGTAAGTTGGGCTTGAAGTGAAGAAACATTTTTTTGATATTGCTCTACATCAAAAGCACTACCTGCAGATACTTTTTCAAGCTTTTTTGACTGTGCAAGTCTTTTTTTCGCAAAGTTTAACTCAGATGTTACTTGGTCCACTTTTGCTTGAAACGGCACGGGGTCAATTTTGAATAATATATCCCCTTTTTTAAGAGCAACATTTGGCCTAACATTGACTTCAATTACTTTACCTTTTACATTCGGAACAATAGGCGTTGTAACAAAATAACTTCTAGCAGTTATTGAGCTTGGGTGATAATATGAAACAATGGATAACATGGTTCCTAGAATAATTACAGCACCTAGTACGACCGTAGTTAAGGACCAGGTATTAATAGATATATTAAATATTCTAAAGATAACCCAACATATTGAGAAATAAGTTATAAGTATAAGTAAATCCATAATTTAATCCTCTTTCTTTTCAAGTTTTTCTTCAAGAGCAGTTATTCTATTTTTTAAATTATTCATTTCTTCTTCTACTTTATCTTGTTTTTTTTGGCCATCTTTAGAAGAATTTCCCATGTCCCAACCTATATCTGGTTTGTACAGTGCTGCCCAAATCCATAAAAAAGGCCAAATGATATGAAGTAAAAATAGGCTTACCCAACATGCTGTATGTATTGCTTCTGTATGTGGATGGTTTCTTTTTTTTGCCATTTGATAAGGAATATCATGTATAAACATACCTCCATAAATTATGGTAAGTGCCACAAATATCAATGTTCCCAATGCAATATAATCCAATAATCTGTCTTCCATTTAACTTCCTTATATCGATTGTTTTGTTTTAAATGTTAAAGAATTATAAACAATTAAAGTGTCTACATAGTGTCTTTAATGTTAAAAAATTAAGAAGTTATGTATTAGTATCTCTACATACCTTCTTTATTTTTGAGAATTTTATAAATTAGAGTGTTTGTTGTCTAATAATTCTTGTAATTTTATTTTATAATGTTTAACCCATTTGTCTAATGATGGAGTTACATCTGATAACTTAATCTTTTGATCGCTTTTAATACCTTCTTTAATATCTGTATCAACTACCATAGCTAAGACTTCTTTTGTTTTTGTATCTGTTACTTTTAATGCAATACCAATAACTAAGTTTTTATCTTCAAATCCTGCGCCTCTTTTAAGAGCTGTAAGCGCCAAACCAACAGGAATATATTGATAAAATTTTAAATCTTTAAATTCTTTTCCTAAAGAGGTAACAGAGACTTCAATCGTAAGCGTACCTTGTTTTGAATTTTTACTTACAACTGAATTTAACTCAGATAAAAGAGATTTTCTAAAATAAACAGAAATCGAATTTAATAAAGCTTCATCTAGAGAAGCATCTTTTTTATCACTTTTAATAATAGGAATAGCAGGTATTTCAATGTTATTATAGTTTTTAAAATTCACCCCTTTTTTTAAATAATAATGCGAACCATCTTTAAAAGGAGATGCTTTAAGCATGGACGTATCGCTAATTATTGTACTTGTAGTAGGCTGATTAGCACACGCTATAAACAAGAAACTAATTGCAACAGTAAAGAGTGAGGTAGATAGAAGTTTTTTCATTAAGAATCCTTTTGTTATTCAATTGTAGCTTTATAGTCTTTATGTCTTCTAAAAATAATTATATAATAATAAAATATATTGCTATAATAATGTATAGGAATATATCCATGAAAATGCATCAACATAAAATAGCCTGTAAAGAATGCGGCCTTATTTTAAATAAACCCAAAGCAGATTACACGCATCAGTTTATTTGCCCCAGATGCAAAGCTTGCGTTTATAAATTTGGACAAGATTATGAAACTATTATTCTAATGACACTTACTTCTTTAATATTATTTTTCCCTTCTATTACTTTACCTCTTATAACACTAAAAATTTTCGATTTAGAACAAACAACAACATTAATTGAAACCGTCTTTATTTTCTTTGACAATGGTTATATTGGGGTATCCATTTTTATTACTTTAATCGGAATAGTTATCCCTTTTATAATGTTGCTTTTAATTTTATTTATTTTAATACCTTTAAAAAATGGCTCGTCCCATAAAAAAGTTTCTGGATTCTTTAAATTGTATGAATATCTTTTGGAATGGCAAATGGCTGAAGTGTATTTGATTAGTATTTTTGTTTCTATTATTAAATTAAATAAAATGGCCACTCTCCACGTAGAAACAGGCTTGTACTTTTTTTGTGCTTTTTTGGTTTTTATGTTTATAACAATTAACTTTTTTAACCCCTATGATATATGGAATAAAAATGAAGTATGATACAGATAAAAATCTCTTATTAGTGGTATGTACCCATTGTGGGAGTATATTTAATAAGAAGTATACTCTATGTACACACTGTAATTCCGCAATGACTCAGAGAAAAAAACATGCCTTTATTAAAACGCTCTGTTTTACATTAATCTCAATTATATTTTTCATACCAGCAAATGTTTTGCCTATGATGCATGTAAATACTTTGGGAACTGTTGATTCAAGTACTATTTTTGATGGTATATTGTATTTTATTGACAGCAAATCATATGGTATTGCTGCGGTTATTTTTATAGCCAGTATTATGGTTCCTATTTTTAAATTGATGGTTTTATTTGCTTTATTGTTTGTTGTGTATTTTAAAAAAACACAGTTCGCAAGAACAGCAATTAAATATTTCAGAATAATCCACTTTATTGGGAAATGGTCCATGATTGATATCTTCGTTGTTGCTTTAATGATTGTTATCGTACAATTTGGGCATTTGACAAGTATAAGTGCGGGTGCAGCAGCCCCTGCCTTTACTGTCGTAGTGATTATGACAATATTAGCAACACAAAGTTTTGATACAAGATTATTATGGGATGAGGATTAAATATGAAAACAGATAATACGGAAAGTATTAAGAAAAAAAGAAGTTTTATTTTACTTATTTGGATTTTACCCTATATCGCACTGTTACTTTCTTCTTGGATGGTATATGAACATTTGAATGAACAAGATGAAGAAATTGTAGTCTATTTTGAGAGTGCAGATGGTTTTACTGTGGGTAAAACGCCTTTAAAATACAAAGGTATTAAAATAGGAATTGTTTCAAAAATCAATATAAATTACAATAATTTAAATGAATTTATAATCACCATAAATATTAATAAAAAAGTAAAAAAAATTATTGCAAAAGAAGGAAGTACTTTTTGGAAAGTCGAACCAAAAGCAACTTTGACTGAAATATCGGGCTTAAATACAATTTTAAGTGGCGTGTATATTGAAGTTTCTCCTCAATCCGATAAACTTAGTGAAATTTACAAAAATAAAAATAAACAGGTATTTAAAGCAGTAGAGAACAAACCCATTTCTTTATTGAAAAATAAGGGTATTTTTCTTAACTTACGCGCAAGAAGTGCTGGTTTATCTATAGGTGCACCGGTATTATACAAAAGTTTTGTGGTAGGAAAAATATTGAAAAAATCACTTAATGAAGATCAAATATTTTATACTATTTTTATTCAAAATGAATACAAACATTTAGTGAAAAAAAACAGCCATTTTTGGAAAATTAATGGAGTTGATTTAAAAGCTTCTTTAAGCAAAATAGAGTTAAAAATTGAGAGTTTAGCAACACTAATAGCTGGAGGAATTACTTTTGATTCAAAAAAAGAGGATAGTCCTTTAATTAAGAGTAAGACATTTAAGTTGCACCTCTCAAAAGATGAAATATTGTTTGATGATCGAAACATTATTTTGACCCAGAACGCAACAAAAGGTTTAGACAAAAGTTTGAAGGAAGTATTTTATAAGGGTTTTCTTGTTGGAAAAGTGGTACGCGCAGATTTTATAGCCTCTAAAAAAGAAACAAATTTTTTTATTAAATTTAAGAAAGACTATCTCTATTTATTAGAATATAAACCTTACTTTTATATTAATAAACCAGAATTATCATTTGATAATATTGAAAAAATTACCAATATTCTAAAAAGTAATCATATAGAGTTACAAGTTGTTTCAAAAAAAATGATGCAGGTAAAATATAACTTTGAACTGCATGAAAAAGCAAAAAAGATTAGTAGGTATTCCGTAATTCTTAGAACAAATGAAAGTATTAAAGTGAGTAAAGGTTCGCCTGTATATTTTAAAGATATAGAAGTAGGAACAGTCACATATAAAAAACTATATAAAAAAGGAAGTGGGATAAAAATTGGATTAGAAATCTTTTGGAAATATCGATATTTAATTAATGATTCTTCTCTTTTTTATTTAGAATCCCCTATTGAAATAAATGCAAAATTAAGTGGAATAAACATTAAAAGCGCCCCCTTAAAAAGTTATATAAAAGCAGCTATTTCATTTGATACCCCCCACTTAAAAGAAAAGAGTACTACAAGGTATTTTCAATTATTAAACAGCCGAAAGACTATGTTAGATGAAAAATATCTTCAAAAAAAAGCAGAAAGATTTACTATTGAAGTAGAGGAGTTGACTTCCTTGACGAAAAATGACTTTATATATTACAAAGGGATTGAAGTAGGGAAAGTAATACGTAGTATATACAATAAAAAGAGTAAAAAGATTGATATCGAGCTTTTTATATTTGCGGAGTTTTCAAAACTTATTAATGTTACAACAAGATTTTATTCTATTGGAGGCATTGATATTGACGTTTCCTTAGATAAGATTAATATCAAAACTAAGTCTTTAGATACTTTAATCAAAGGTGCGTTATCTTTTATCACTTTGAATGATAAAGCAGAAAAAGCAAATAAAGACCACAGATTTAAATACTTTAAAAACCTAGAAGAAGCAGAAGAAAAATATACTCAAGTATCTGTTTTCATGACAAGAGGATATGATTTAAAAAAAGGAAGTAAACTTCTTTATAAAGATATCGTTATTGGAAGAATAAAAACACTAGCGTTTAGCAGTAACAATAAGATTAAAGCAGAAGTAGATATTCTTAAAACACATAAAAAACTACTTAGAAAAGATACAATTTTTTATCTTAACAATTTTAATTTTAGTCTAAGTAAAATTGAAAATCCAAAAGCGGCACTCTTTGGCCCTAGTATTTCAATTATTGAAGGACAATCTTCTCTTCAAACAAAACAATTTACCTTATTACCTTATACACCTTTGCAAAACTATAATAATGAAGCTTTGAGAATTGTTGTTCATGCGGATATGAAAAGTTCTTTAAAACAAAATACACCTGTTTATTATAGACAATTGCAAATTGGGGCAGTTGAAAAATATACGCTATCAAAAGACAGCACACATATAAAATTACAAGTTTTAATTGATTCTAAATATAAACATTTAGTAAGAAAAAATTCAATTTTTTATAATGCAGGTGCTTTTGGAATTGATTTTTATTTATTTGGAGCAAAAATCAAAACTGAAACTCTTGAAACACTTATAAATGGGGGTTTATCTATGGTAACACCCACAAAATATGGCAAACAATCTCTTTCTATGCAAGAGTATATTTTGGAGCCTGATTTAGATGAGGCTTGGTTAAAGTGGAATCCCAAAATATATAAATAATATATTTTTTGTTATGGGGCACTGCTTTAACAGAGTGTCTTTTTGTTTGCATATATTTTATTCAAGAAACAACTTTCTCTTAACTCTCTTCTGTTTTAAATTATCCTGCTAAAATACGCTTTATTTTTTTAAGGAATTTTATGAATATTTTATTATCTTTACTGTTATTGGTTTTCTCTCTTAGCGCTACTTCTTTTTCAAAATCTAAAAAAATACTCCTAAAAAAGGTATATTTTGACAAACAATTTTCTTTTTATTGTTCAAACCCTTATGAAATAAAAAGAATAAAAGGCAAGTATAAAACTCTGATAATAGAAGATAAACAGTATTATTCTGCTAGAAAACCTTTTTATAAATCAGGAAAAATAAATATAAGAGCAAAGCGTATTGAATGGGAACATATTATGCCTGCACATAATTTTGGAAAACATCTTTCTTGTTGGAAAAAAGGTGGAAGAAAAGCCTGTAGAAAAGACAAGATTTTTAAAGCCATGGAAGCAGATATGCATAATTTAGTACCAGCAATTGGCGAAGTTAATGCCAATAGGTCTAACTATAGGTTTGGAGCACTCTCTCCTCATGTTAAACAATACGGTATTTGTGAAGTACAAATTGATTTTAAAAAGAGAAGAGCTTATGTTCGAGATGAAATTAAAGGAGACATTGCAAGAATATATTTTTATATGAGCGATAAATATAATATTAGAATGTCAAAACAAGAAAAAAATATGATGAAAGCATGGAATAAACTCGATCCCATTGATGAATGGGAAATATTAAAAAACAGCAGATTACTTCGTTTGCAAGGGCAGGGGAATAAGTACATTATGGGAGCAAAAATTTAGAGTAGGGACGAATAAGAAAATTTTAGCATCACTGTGCTAAAAATATTTCTTATTCGGTTTTATGAAAGAAAAGTTTTTATGTCTTTTTTTGCATAATATTTAAAATAACTTCATCTGTTTTTCTCATACCTACTTGTGCTAATACCCCAATGTTTTTAATGGTAGCTTCTACATTCGAAGAAATAATACCTTCTCCATCTTGTAAGTATTTTTGATTTAATGCAAGCATAGAGGAATCAAACGCAGCATATAAACCAGTGGCAATTTTAGTTGCACAGGATGCTTTTGCTCCATCACAAATAATGCCTGAAACATTTCCAAGGTTATTACTAATGGAATTTGCCACGGTATCATAAGTGGCTTCTTCTAAAAAAGAAATTGCACCTGCAACAGCACTAGCAGCACACATTACTCCACAATAAGCAGAAAGTCTTCCCACACTTGTTTTTAAATGAATTGTTGAAAGATGAGAAAATACTAGGCCTCTAATTAATTGTTCTTTTGATAACTTTTTTTCTTGGGCATATTTTATAATAGGCAAAGAAGCTGTCATTCCTTGGTTTCCACTACCACTTGTGGTCATAACAGGTAAAGAACAGCCACTCATTCGTGCATCACTTCCTGCTGCTGTAAAAGAAACACATTTATTTCGTATGTCTTTTCCATAAAAACCTTCATTCATATTTTTTTGAATCAAACTTCCTATGTTAACCCCAAATTCTTCTTTTAACCCTGCATTTGCAATACTTGAATTTAGACGTATTACTTGATCAAATAAGTCTTCCACTTCTTTTGTATCAATACTTTTAGCAAAACTATAAATAGTTTTGATACTTAAATCTGCACGATCATCTTTAGTTGTTTTAAAATCAATATCATTACAAATTTGTTCCACTAGAATTTTTTTGTTTTTTTCAATTCTTGTAATATTGGTGTGAAAATGTTTTATCTCAACGAGTGCAAAATCATTCTTGTAAAAAGCTTCTACTCTTATATAAAGTTTAACAGAGCTTTTATCATGAATTACATTTATAGTATGAGTGTCTAAGTAGTGTTTTGCTTTTTGTATGTCTTTTTTACTTAAATCACTAATTACCATTAATTCTTTTTTAGAATCTCCTGCACTAAGGCCTAATGCTACTGCTGCTTCTATTCCAACCATGCCTTCACTGTTTGGAATGGTAACTGATTTGACATTTTTTATCATATTTCCAGATACATAAATGTCAATTTTTGAAGGCATATAACCCAATACTTCTTTTGCTTTTGCGCAAACATAAGCTATTGCAATT
>SPKZ01008417.1_pt1 | contig 24164 bp, 17 predicted proteins | sample 2456571 | NCBI WGS metagenome assembly SPKZ01 (sample SAMN11192286, study PRJNA482655) | marine metagenome | biome: ENVO:00000447; feature: ENVO:00000244|ENVO:00000211|ENVO:00000569|ENVO:00002023; material: ENVO:00002151; isolation source: ocean water from marine abyssalpelagic zone ... | reverse complement strand
GCCTGATATCATCAGACTGGTCGATTTAACTCAAGCACAAACCATCACCCTAAACCAAGATCAATTAACCATTAAGATTGCTGCTAATGCAATTAGTGGTGGCGGTAAAAAATCGTCAGTGAGTTTGACCTACGGGGACCCAAGTTCTGATCGCGGATTAGCGATATTCCCCGGTGATTTTTCAGCCACCAACGATATTGATAAAACTCCCTCTATTTTATTAGAAAGCATTGGTTTTATGGATATATCAGTCATCGATAGCGAGGGTAACGATTTAACGACGTTAACAGCGCCAGCTGATGTCTCATTACGTTTACCGGCGATTTATCAGCCGGGTGGTAGTCAGAGTGACCGCTTTAAAGCAGGTGATACGATTGCGTGGTGGTCATATAATGAGCAAGAGGGCACTTGGTTACGTGAGGATGCTATTGCCAGCACATCAGAACTCGATGATGCACTCATTACTTCAGTTAATGGAATGCTATTTGCCAATGCTCAAGTGACTCATTTTAGCTGGTGGAATGTTGATCAACCAATTACTGAACATGCCTGTATTACTGTGCAATTACTCGATAGCAATGATCTTCCGGTATCCGGACTAGAAGTGATGGCACAAGGATTCACTTATCAGTCTACATTAAGTGGATTGACCGACGAACAAGGCTACGCTTCGATAACGGTAAAAAGAACATTAGACAGTAATGCCCCTGAACAATTTAAATTATTTGCTCGTAAAGGCAATAGTAAAATCTTTTATCAAGTTTCCTCAGAAAGAGAAGGGACAGTCGATACGACGCTATTAACCAGTCCAACCACTCAAGGAAGCACTATTAATAGCAATTCAGGTAATAGCAATTCAGGACAATGTATTGAGCTTGAACACCCACTGAAGTTAACGTTCGCGGGAAAGGTTACTGGTGTATTAAAAAACACAAGCGGTATTATCATGGTTAACACAGCAGTCTATAACTCTATTAGTGGTTTCGTTATGACTGATAATTTAGGTCAATTTAGTTTTGATGTCCCGCTATCGACTAGCTTTTATGTCATTGTAGAGACTTATAGCCAATCATTTAGTTTAACAAAAGAGCAACCAACGCTTGAATTAAATATCAACTTAGTCAATCACGCCCCTACGGTTAGCGAGATTAGTGCACCTAGCGACAGTGATTACTCTTCAGGGAGCACCATTGCATTATCGGTTAATGTCAGCGATCCTGAAAATGATACACTAAGTTATTTATGGAGCGTTGATGCCGGTACGATATTAAATCAAACAAGTGCAACGCCATCATGGGTTATGCCATCGCAAGCTAATGGCTCAGCTGAAGTAACAGTTATTGTGAGTGACCAAATGGGCAACAAAGTCACTAAAACTAGAAGCTTTAGCTGGAGCTCGGGAGGAACGCCGAGTGATTTTATCGTTAAGGCGGTGTTATCTAGTTTTGTAACTAGCGGAAAAGTCGATGGCATCACTATTATTTTACATGGTGTTGATGGACGCTCGATTGAACGCGTCATTGAAACTGACAATAACGGTATCGCTAACTTCGGATTGATAGATCGTGAGCGTGTCACTGTTACTATTGCCGAAACAATCATGTTACTTAATCAAAAATATCTAAATTTAACCACACAGGTCAATGTCAAACAACAGGCGATGACATATACTGTTGATTTTTCATCAGCTTTGGCTACTCGGTATTTTTGTGACGCTGATGAGCTAATTACCGTTAAGGCAAAGTTTATCAATATACCAGATGCGGTTGATATGATTACCATTGAGAATAATTATAACGGACAAATTACCCCAATTGAGGGCGAAGAGGTTGATTTACGTTTTTGTGTTAATTACATCAATGATGAAAAATTCAATATTGTGGCCAAGGGAATGACCTTCTCTGGTGATGAAAGTGCCTCGGGGTCAGCGTTGATTGCTCATTCTCAAGCCGTATTAGCTCAATTATCGACTGAGGCTTTAGTGTTTGATATGTCAAAGTCACCAATTGATATCCCATATGTTAATAACACCGCAATGTCAGTTGAATTTACCGCTTTTGATCTTGCTGATTACTTTTTGCCCTTAGTTGCCATTGAAGAGCAACAGTCAACGAATGTGGTCAGTGTTTATGATATTGATACCGGTGATGATTTACTGTATTACTCACTTGAGAATCAAGTCTCTGCTAACAGTAGTGTCTATTATGGTGAGTCTTGGACTCAAAATAGTATGCCAGCGAACATAACCTTTAATATCCCTGAGTTTTCGGCAACTAATTTTTCTTATGATACCGTTATCAATAAATACAGTTGGCAGCTAATTGGTGGTCAGGCTGTTGATACGATTAGTATTGTTAAGACTAATCGTCGGTTCAATTGGAATGTTTTGATGGCTAATTCAGCCGGTAGCTATGTGATGCCGATGTTGCCTCAGGCGCTGATGACTGTGATTAATGAAGAGGAGTCATTTAACTCGACATTAGCACTGCTTGATATTAAAACGATGACGGGTTTCGACCAAGTAATAACACTGAGTAATCATGGCTTATTCCCATGGACATCTGCTGGTCAGGGGACTCGAACGGTTAGTCACCCACTAACTTACTTAGTTGACTAGTTTCTACAAATGGGCATGAAAGCGTAAATAGCCTTAAATCTTTTTAGGGCTATTTACCTGTGTTACACTCCTTCAAAATAATTAACTGCCTATTGAAATGAAATTTAGCCCTTATATTACCGATCTAATCACCGCATTTACTTGTTTACCTGGCGTTGGGCCAAAATCTGCGCAGCGAATGGCCTTTTATTTATTAGAACGTAACCGCCAAGGTGGTCATCAATTATCCCATGCTTTAGCGCAAACAATGGAGCATGTTGGCCATTGTAAAAGCTGCCGCACCTTTACTGAAAATGAGTTATGTGAAATCTGTGTCAATCCCAAACGCAGTGTTTGTGGTGAACTCTGTGTGGTTGAATCACCAGGCGATGTCATTGCCTTTGAACAAACGGGTCATTTTTATGGTCGCTATTTTGTGTTAATGGGGCACTTGTCACCACTTGATGGTATTGGTCCTCAAGATATTGGTCTGGATAAATTAGAAACGTTATTAGCTACTCATCAATTTAGTGAAGTAATTTTAGCGACTAACCCAACGGTGGAAGGTGAAGCAACTGCCCATTACATTGCGGATATATGCAGTGATTATGAAGTAAAAGCCAGTCGAATAGCCCATGGCGTACCGGTTGGTAGTGAACTTGAGTATGTTGATGGCACCACACTTAGCCACTCTCTTAATGGCCGGACCAGAATAACGCGATAAACCAATTAAAAAAGTCTAAAAAAGCACCAATTGGTGCTTTTTTTTTTGCTGGCGCTTGAAAAGTTTCGCAATTGCCCCATCTCTTTACTATCAATGATGAAACATCATATTTATTATAATAGTCTACGGAGTTTAGCGCATGTCTGAAACTACTCAAACACATGGTTTTCAAACGGAAGTCACCCAATTATTAAAACTAATGATCCACTCTCTTTATTCAAACAAAGAGATTTTCTTACGTGAACTAGTGTCAAATGCCGCCGATGCTGCGGACAAATTACGTTTTAAAGCATTATCTGATAATGCGTTATACGAAAATGATGGTGAGCTACGTGTTCGAATCAGTGTTGATAGTGAAGCAAAAACACTGACCATTAGTGATAATGGCATCGGTATGAGCCGTGATGATGTGGTCGAACATTTAGGTACCATTGCTAAATCTGGTACTGCCGAATTTTTCTCAAACTTATCAGGCGATCAGGCGAAAGACAGTCAGTTGATTGGTCAGTTTGGTGTTGGTTTTTATTCTTCATTTATTGTTGCAGATAATGTGGTCGTTAACACTCGTGCCGCTGGCGCTGCTAGTGATCAAGCGGTTCGTTGGGAATCAAAAGGTGAGGGCAGTTACGATTTAACTACCATTACTAAAGAGTCTCGTGGTACTGAAGTTATTTTGCATTTAAAAGATGATGCCGATGAATTCTTAAATGATTATAAAATTAAGCAATTAGTCAGTAAATATTCTGATCATATTTCTATTTCTGTTGAAATGTATACGCCTGAAGTGGCTGAAGTTGAAAATGAAGAGGGTGATAATACCCCTGCTGTACCGGGTCAGTGGGAACCGGTTAATAAAGCGACTGCATTATGGACATTAAGCAAATCAGAAATTAAAGACGAAGAATATAACGAGTTTTATAAGCACGTTGCCCATGACTTTGAAGATCCACTAACTTGGGCCCACAATAAAGTTGAAGGTAAGCTTGAATACACCAGCTTGTTGTATATCCCTGCACGCGCCCCTTGGGACATGTGGAACCGTGAAACGACTTCTGGTCTTAAGCTATATGTGCAACGTGTCTTTATTATGGACGATGCCCAACAGTTTATGCCAACTTACTTGCGCTTCGTTAAGGGGTTAGTTGATTCTAATGATTTACCACTGAATGTTTCTCGTGAAATTTTACAAGAAAACAAAGTGACCCAGCAAATGCGCAATGGTTGTACTAAACGCGTTTTACAAATGCTAGATCGCTTAGGTAAAAAAGATCCTGAAAAATACCAAAAATTCTGGCAAGAGTTTGGTCAACTGCTTAAGGAAGGTCCCGCTGAAGATGCAGCCAACAAAGAAGCCATTGGTAAGTTATTACGCTTTGCTTCAACGCATCTTGATACCGATGAGCAGTCAGCGTCTTTACCGCAATACATCGAGCGGATGAAAGAAGGTCAAGAGAGTATCTACTTTATCTCTGCTGATTCTTTTGCGGCAGCGAAAAACAGCCCACATTTAGAACAACTACGCAAAAGAGGCTTTGAAGTCTTGCTAATGTCTGATCGCGTTGATGAATGGTTAATGAGTCACTTCGAAGAGTTCGATGGCAAAAAGCTTGTGTCAGTGGTTAAAGCCGATCTTGATCTTGGTGATGTTGATGATGAAGCTAAAGAGCAACAGAAAACCGTTGATAAAGAGTTTGCAAGCTTGGTAGAGCGTGTCAAAGCCTCATTAGGCGATAAGGTGAAGGATGTTCGTGTCTCTCATCGCTTAACCAACACCGCCAGTTGTATCGTCTCTGATGGCAATGATATGACCAGCCAAATGATGAAGTTAATGGAATCGGCAGGACAAAGCGTTCCGGCCACTAAATTCATTTTTGAGTTTAATCCAGAGCACACATTAGTTAAGCATATTAATGATGAGCAAGATGAGCAACGTTTTGAACAATGGGTCGATGTATTGTATCAGCAAGCCCTGTTGAGCGAGCGAGGTTCACTTGAAGATCCCGCTGGTTTTGTTAACAAGATGAATGATTTAATGCTGGATTTAGCAAAAGCTTAGTTAATGAAATTTCATCTTTGATTAAAAAAGAGCACATAGTGCTCTTTTTTTTGTCTTGAATTTCTATCTGGAGCCAGTAGAATACCCGGCCTAATTAATAAGGATTAATGGTTAATAAAAAGTAATGATTTGGGATTGGGTAATGTTAGCCATTAAATTTTTTTTCTTGAGCATGGTGGCTTTCGTCACTTCAAGTGCAGAAATCCCAAGTGTCCTATCCTTTTCCTATGTTTCAAATAGTGAACTTCAATTAACGTCAGCAAAAATTCTGACCACGGCTTATCAGCGATTAGGGATAAAGTTGAACTTTGTCGGTCTTCCCTCTAAACGTGGTTTATATCAAAGCGATCACGGTGTCTTAGATGGTGAGGTGCTCAGGGTCTCAGATATTGATAAACATTATTTAAATCTCTATAAAGTACCGGTACAGCTTTACTGTATGAGCGGTATTGCGATAACAACTTATCATCAAACACAATTTGATGATATTAATCATTTATTGAAATATCGTCTTGCGATCTATAACGGCATTTATTGGCAAGAAAAATTTATTGAAGGGTTTAATGGTCAGTATTCACGCACCAGTTCGACCGAGAAGCAACTGAGGCTATTGAAAATGAATCGAGTGGATTATGCGTTGGTGACGCGTTCCTCTGCATTAAAACTGATGAGAAATAAATTTAAGGACAGTCATTTTATTGAGGTGAAGCCAATGATTAGCGAATTTTATCTTTACCATTTCTTAAATAAAAAATATTCACATTTAATTCCGTTAATCACTCAACAATTACAAGAGATGAAAGAGAGTGGTGAGATGGCTGATATTTGGGAAAAAAGACTGCAGCATCCAGTGTGAATACCACAGCCTACGCTAACTAAGGCGTTTTTAGAACGCACCCGTGTCAGTAAATAAACCGACTTTTAAATCTTTTGCACTATAAATTTCACGCCCATCAACTAGCATCACTGCATCTGCAACACCCATTACTAATCTACGGTTAATCACGCGTTTTAATGTAATCTTATAGGTGACTTTTTTTGCGGTTGGTAAAACTTGACCGGTGAATTTAACCTCACCCACACCTAGCGCTCTACCACGACCTTTGCCGCCAACCCAACCGAGATAAAAACCAACTAATTGCCACATAGCATCAAGGCCTAGACAGCCAGGCATGACTGGGTCACCAGGGAAGTGACAATCAAAGAACCAAAGGTCTGGCGTGATATCAAGTTCAGCCGTTACTTCGCCTTTACCAAACTCACCACCGTCATCGGTCATGTTTGTAATACGGTCCATCATTAACATATTCGGTGCTGGTAACTGCGGGTTACCTGGGCCAAAAAGTTCGCCACGGCTGCTTGCGAGTAAATCTTCTCTTGTAAAACTTGCTTGTTTAGACATTATTTAAACCAACTTATAAAATTTCTAATAGATTAGCGAACAGCTGTAAGCTAAACAACTCCGATGAGGCGAATCCGTTACTTGAAACGAGCAATTAATCGCTCAAATAACGATTCGCTATGCAGTTGAGGATTATGAATCAACTCAATGCGCTGTGCAATCATGCCATATAAAGTGTCATCGCCATAGTGCCCATCGTCATCAGCAGTGCCAGCACTGAGTTCAAAACAAATTTCAATGGCTTGATCGATATGATCGATGGCATAAATAACAAAGTCACCTTTCGCAACGGCTGCGATAACATCGGGTGATAAATTTAAATTGAGTTGATTGCTCGCGGGCATAATCACCCCCTGAAAAGCAGGGTTTGGATTAAGCTGGCAAGTTTTGAAATACCCTTCAATTTTCTCATTAATGCCACCAACCGCTAACACATTTCCGAATTGATCGAGGGCACCGGTAATCGCTACCCCTTGATTTAGTGGTTGCTTAGAGAAAGCTGATAACAAACAAATTAAACTCGCCATCGCCGCACTATCACCATCAATCCCTTGATAAGATTGTTCAAAGACTAAGTTCGCGCTTAATGGAATTTCATCTTCCAAAGCAAATTTTTGATGGAGGTATGAGGTTAAAATTGCTACGCCTTTGGCATGAATATTACCAGCAAGGTCAACTTTACGTTCAACATCATCGACTTCACCATTACCATAATAAACAGCGGCGGTGATTCTTGAAGGCTCCCCAAAAGAATCAAGGTCAGTCTCTAACACAGATAGACCATTAATTTGACCAATTTTTTTACCCAGAGTGGTAATAATCAATTGTTTTTGCTCGATGGCTTCAAAGCTATAATGGGCAATGCGGTTTTTTCGAAATTGTGCATCATTAATGGCTTTAATAATATCTTGTTCGCCAATGGTTTCTGCATCAACACAGTAACTTTGCGCTTGTGCGATTAAATGCGAAAAAGTAACGCTATCCAGCGAGAGCTTTTTTTGGTGCTCCACTAAGTTTGATGAGAGGTTCATTAACCGAGCAATAGCACCGACACTTAAATCGGCATAATCATGACGTCGCGCTAAATTTTGTAAATAACCGGCATAAGTAATGACATCTTGGTCAGTGATTAAATCGACTTGATGATTTATCTCTGCAACCAATGGAAATAATTGAATAAAATCAGGATCCAGTTCAATAAAGTCTTTATAGGACATTGGATCGCCAACGAGGACAATTTGCAGCTTCAGCTCAATTGGCTTTGGGTCTAACCAACTATTGGCACAGGTCCATTTGATTTCTTGATCCAATAAAGAGGATTTTAGCTCAAACCATAGATTAGGATCATCAAGTAATCGCTCCGCGGGCAAAATCATCACACCGCCATTGGCATAATGCAGCAGCCCTGGTTGTAATAAATGGTGATTGGCAACGGTAGAGCCCTGATCTGTTAACATCGCGATGTCACCAAACAATTTAGTAACCGAAGGATTGTCACAATGAACAATAGGAAACGGTTGGCTATCTTGATGAGATACAAAGTTGTTAACCAGTACGGGATGACTTAATTTTGAGCCTCGATCAAGGCGTTTGGCCAAATCAGTTAAATAATTAATCACTTTAGGCAAACGTTTAAATGATTTAAGTAAGGAATCTAAAGTGGCGACGTAATGATCTTTTAATGGTGGCTCTTTAATTTCATGTTTAAGCCATGAGTTGACTAATCGCGTAAATTTGGTCGCTTGCCCGCGTGGTAGTTGTAAACATATAGGGCGACGAGGGTTAGCTAGATCTTCAACATAGACAGTATCGAAAACGTCACTAACCCCATGGGGATTCGAGGTCAGAAGCTCCTTGATTAAGCCCTTGGTATCGATTGTCGGATAGCTGCTTAAAAATAAATTTTGACCATTACATTGGGGTTTTGAAAACAACTCAAAAGCATTTGTTGCACGTGGCTGACCGGTCGAAAGGCCCGGGGCATCGTGCCATGACACGTCGGTCAACAGATTTTTTATCTGTGTGACATCCAACCCGAGTTGGTTTACGCTTAAGCGAAGGTCGGTTGAGTGTTTGGTTGTTTTCAAATGGGTTTTTCCTGTGGCTAAATAAATCCCAGCTTATACTGGGATTAGTAATATATATTATCTTACTGTTAAAGCGAGACCTTTTAGATAAAACCCTTCAGGAAAGGTGCTGGCTATTGGGTGATCTGATGCTTGAGATAAACGGGCAATAATTTGGGCATCACGTTGGGCATCTAATGCGGCGTCAGCGACCACCTTTTGAAATAAATCCGCAGGCATTAAGCCTGAACATGAATAAGTCAGTAACGTGCCACCGGGATTTAGCAATTGCATCGCCACCATATTAATGTCTTTATAACCACGACAGGCGCCATTTAATTGCGCTTTATTATCTGCAAACTTTGGTGGATCTAAAATAATAACATCGAATGTTTTACCTTCATCACGGTAACGACGCAATAATTTAAAGACATCCGCTTTAACAAAATCAACTTTTGCTAAGTCTAACTCGTTTAATTCGATATTTTGTTTCGCAATATCTAGTGCATCTTGCGACAAGTCGACATTGGTAAAGTGCTTTGCGCCATTGGCTAATGCATATATACCGAAAGTCCCCGTATAACTAAAACAATTTAGTACCGTTTTATCACGACAATATTTACCGGCAATCGCTCGATTATCACGTTGGTCAAGGTAGAAACCTGTTTTATGACCTTTTTTAATGTCGACTAAAATCTGATGACCGTTTTCTTTGATTATCGTTAAGCGTTCAGTGAAATCACCTTTAATGGCACTGGTGGTTGGTAATAGACCTTCTTTTTTACGAACTTCGACATCAGAGCGGTCATAAATTTTATGCTCTGGAAATAGCTGTTCCAAGGCGCTGATAATATTATTGCGGTGATATTCGGCACCAGCACTTAATAATTGACACACTAAGCTGTCATTGAAGTGATCGATAGTAATACCGGGTAAATAATCCGATTCGGCGGCAACTAATCGGAACCCCGTTAAACCTTGCTCAGCAATTAAGGCTTTGCGCGCTTGATAGGCTTGCTGTAATCGCTCAAAGAAAAATTGTTGATCAATGGTTTGTGATTGGTCGAAGCTCCAAATTCTAACTCTAATTTGTGAATCAGGTGAGTAAGCGCCTTTGGCTAACCAGTTCCCCTTATCATCGACAACATCAACGGTTGCACCATGTTCAACTTGACCTTTAATTTTGTTTATCGCCATTGAAAATATCCAAGGATGACGACGTTTTAATGCCTTTTCACGGCCAGGTTTCAAAATAATAGTTGCTTGCATAGTGTTTCTCAAAGGGACTAAAAATAAAGGCCAGATTTTACGGGGGTGTCGGGTGATAGGCAACTTAATTATTGCGTAACCGTGTCTTTGATTCAATTATATCGTAGCATTGAGTCATTAATGATTTAAAGGAATTCAATGTGATGAAATATTTGCTCGGTCATGACAAGAATCAAACGTTAACCATTACTGAAATGGATGATTTGATCCCACAATCAAACCAGGTTCATATCGCCGTGAAAGCCAGTGGCATTAATCGGGCTGATTTATTACAACTGGCCGGTCATTACCCGCCGCCCGCTGGGGAAAGCACGATTGTCGGACTTGAAGTCTCTGGCGTGGTTATTCGTGCGCCAGCGACCTCACCATTTCAACCAGGTGATAAGGTGATGGCGCTACTGTGCGGTGGCGGTTGGGCATCACAGGTTTGTGTGGATGTTGGCTGTGTGATGAAAATGCCAGCTAGCCTTAGCTTTATTGCCGCCGCTGCTCTACCCGAAGCCTTTATTACGGCGTATCAAGCGCTATTCGAATTGGCTAAACTATCGGAAAAACTGTCCTGTAAGAAAGCCCGAGTGTTAATCCATGCAGGGGCCAGTGGTGTCGGCAGTGCTGCAATTCAGTTAGCTAAAAAAGCAGGTGCTGAGGTTTTTACGACGGCTAGCACAGACCTCAAATTGAATGCATTATCAGCACTAGGGGCCGATCATGTGATTAATTATAAAAGCCAAGATTTTTGCCAACAAATAGCAACCATCACGCAAGGTGAGGGTATTGATGTGATTGTTGATTTTATTGGTGGTGATTATTTAAAGGCGAATATTGATGCCTTAGCGGTGGATGGGGCTTTAGTCAATCTAGCGATGCTCGGTGGTCGATTTGGTGACAAATTTGATTTTGCTAAAGTGTTATCAAAACGGTTGACCATTATGGGAAGCACCCTACGTAACCGTGATTATCAATATAAAGCCGCGTTGATCTCACAATTTAGTGAGCAGTTTCTATCTTGTTTTGAGCGTGGCGAATTACTCGCCGTCGTTGACAGTGATTATCATTATGACAGCGTTGACATCGCGCTTAAGAAAATGTCGTCAAACCTAAATATTGGTAAACTTATCCTTCATTCTTTCGAGCGAGAATGAAACAGTGAATAAAATCCCAGCAATAAGACTAATAATTGATTGAAATGGCTATTTCTAGGCTTTTCCGCCTAGCTATTCATTTTTCTATCGCGTAGAATTATGCCCCATTGTCAATTAATTAACTATGTATCGGTCGGGTATGATCGTTAGCGTACGGGGTAGCTTAATGCAGCATTTACAACAAATTGTTGAGCAAGCTGAGGCTGAAGTAAATCAGGCCAGCGATCTTAATGCCTTGGATTTGGTTAGAGTCGCCTTTTTAGGTAAAAAAGGTCAACTAACATTACAACTAAAGTCATTAGGTAAATTATCTAATGAAGAACGTCCAAAAGCAGGTCAACTGATTAACCAAGCTAAACAACAGGTACAAAAACTGTTGTCGGTTAAAGGCGAGCACATGCGCACCGCTGCCTTAAATGAAAAATTAGCTCAAGAGTCTATTGATATTACGTTGCCAGGTCGCCGTACTAATGTTGGAAATATTCATCCGGTTAACCGTACTATTGAACGTATTGAATCGTTTTTTGGTGAGTTAGGCTTTGAAGTTAAAGCGGGTCCAGAAATTGAAGATGACTATCATAATTTTGATGCTTTAAACATTCCTGCCCATCACCCGGCTCGAGAAGATCACGATACATTCTTCTTTGATCCTAAAACAGTATTAAGAACCCAAACTTCTTGCGTACAAATTCGGACCATGGAAACGGAACAACCGCCGCTGCGCATTATCTCGCCGGGTCGAGTTTACCGTAATGATTACGATCAGACTCACACGCCAATGTTCCACCAGGTTGAAGGGTTAATGGTTGACAAAAATGTTAGCTTTACTCAACTGAAAGGCATATTGCACGACTTCTTAAATAACTTCTTTGAAGAAGATTTAGAAATTCGTTTCCGTCCTTCTTATTTTCCTTTTACCGAGCCTTCAGCAGAAGTCGATGTTAAAGGTAAAAACGGTTGGTTAGAAGTATTAGGTTGTGGCATGGTTCATCCCGATGTCTTGCGTTCGGCTGGTATCGACCCTGAAATATACACTGGTTTTGCCTTTGGTATGGGGGTTGAACGATTGACCATGTTACGTTATGGCGTTGATGATCTTCGTTCATTCTTCGAAAACGATGTTCGATTTTTACAACAGTTTAAATAAGGCTAGAATTAAATGAAATTTAGTGAATCATGGCTGCGCGAGTGGGTTAATCCTGCGATTAGCACCGAAGAGCTTGCTGCCCAAATCACCATGGCTGGCCTTGAAGTTGATGATATTGCGCCTGTTGCTGCCGAGTTTAGCAAGGTTGTTATTGGCGAAGTTGTTGAATGTGGGCGTCATCCAGACGCAGATAAACTGCAAGTCACCAAAATTAATGTCGGCGGCGATGAGTTAATCGATATCGTTTGTGGTGCGCCTAATTGTCGTTTAGGACTTAAAGTCGCTGTAGCGATGGTCGGTGCTGTATTACCTGGCGATTTTAAGATTAAAAAAGCTAAATTACGCGGTCAACCATCATTTGGGATGTTGTGTTCTTTTAGTGAATTGGGTTTAAGTGATGAATCTGATGGCATTATGGAATTACCAACCGATGCGCCAATTGGCACCGATTTACGTCAATATTTATCGTTAGAAGATGTCTCTATTGACGTTGATTTAACAGCTAACCGTGCTGACTGTCTAGGCATTAAAGGCTTGGCGCGTGAAGTCGCGGTATTAAACCGGATGGATTTAACACCCGTTACCATTAATAAAACAGCCTCAACCATTGATGACGTTTTAACGATTAATGTCAGTGAATCTGCGGCATGTCCTCGTTATTTGGGCCGAGTAATCAAAGGGATTAACCTAAACGTTGCTAGCCCGTTATGGATGACTGAAAAACTTCGTCGTTGTGGCGTACGTTCAATTGATCCCGTGGTCGATATCACTAATTATGTGTTATTAGAGCTGGGTCATCCAATGCATGCGTTTGATTTAGCCAACATTGATGGCGCGATTAATGTCCGTTTTGCACAAGCTGACGAGACACTGACCTTATTAGACGGTAAAGAAGCGAAATTATCACCAGCAACACTATTAATTGCTGACGACACCAAAGCGCTTGCCATTGCTGGAATATTCGGCGGTAAAGACAGTGGTGTCACTAACGATACTCAAGATATCTTCTTAGAAAGCGCTTTCTTTGCACCGCTCGCTATTGCGGGCAAAGCACGCAGTTATGGTTTACATACCGATGCGTCGCACCGTTATGAACGTGGTGTTGATCCCGAGCAACAATTTGATGCGATGGAACGAGCAACTCAGTTACTGCTTGAAATTGTCGGCGGTCAAGCTGGACCCATTGTTGAGACGGTGTCAAAAGAAAACCTACCGCAACAGGCGAAGATTGAATTACGACGTTCACGTATTGAACGTGTATTAGGGATTAAGATTGCAGACACTGATGTTAACGCAATTTTATCGTTACTGGGCGTGCAATTAACCGAGAACGATCAAGGTTGGTCTTGTGTTGCACCATTATATCGTTTCGATATCAGCATTGAAGCTGACTTAATCGAAGAACTCGCGCGCGTGTACGGATATAACAATATCCCTAATGAATCGCCAATGGCAACATTGTCGATGACCAAGCATAACGAGTCACAACTTTCTATCATGAAATTACGCCAAGTATTAGTCGGTCGTGGTTTTAATGAGGCAATTACTTATAGTTTCGTCGATCCTAAGGCGCAAAAAGTTCTTTTCCCAGCACTTGATGCTAAGGTGTTACCACATCCGATCTCTGTGGATATGTCGGTAATGCGGGTTAGCCTTTGGACAGGTTTATTGCAAGCGGTTAGTCACAATCAAAAACGTCAACAGTCACGATTACGTTTATTCGAAACTGGACTACGTTTCTACCCAGATCAGACCAGTGAACACGGGGTTCGTCAGGAACCAATGATTGCTGGTGTGATCACGGGTAATATTAGTGATGAACACTGGGATATTGAGAATCGAAGTGTTGACTTTTTCGATTTAAAAGGCGATGTTGAGGCATTGCTAGAGCTAACGTGCGATATTGATAGTTTTGAATTTAGACAAACCCAATTAAGTGCTTTGCATCCTGGACAATCGGCTGAAATTTTCTTAAATGATCAGTCGGTCGGCTTTATTGGTGCTATTCATCCTCAACACGAAAAAGCATTGGGTCTGAATGGACGCACTATAGTATTTGAATTAACTCAATCTTCAATTTTGACTAGAAAATTACCGCAATCAGCTGGATTATCTAAATTTCCAGCAAATCGTCGGGATATTGCTTTAGTGGTTGAAGAGGCAGTAAATGCGGATGATGTCATTAGATGTATTAAACAAGCTGGTGGAAGCCAATTGGTTACTATTAATTTATTTGATGTTTACCGTGGTAACGGTGTTGATGATGGCTATAAAAGTTTAGCCATTGCATTAACACTACAAGATAAAAATAGAACTTTAGAAGAACAAGAAATTTCACAAACTGTCGAGCAAGCAATTGCCGCAGCGAGTGATTCATTTGGCGCAAAATTGAGAGATTAGTTTATATGGCACTAACGAAAGCCGAAATGGCAGAACACCTATTTGAAAAATTGGATTTTAGCAAAAAAGATGCCAAGGAGATGGTTGAACTGTTTTTTGAGGAATTGCGTGATTGCCTGGAACATGGAGAACAAATCAAACTTTCTGGATTCGGAAATTTTGATTTAAGAGACAAAGCGGAACGTCCTGGGAGAAATCCGAAAACAGGTGAAGATATTCCAATTTCAGCTCGTCGAGTCGTAACATTTAGAGCAGGTCAAAAGCTTAAAGCTCGGGTCGAACTGTTAGAAGTTAAAAAATAAGATCAAACATTGGTCAATAAAAAACACCGTTACTTTGGTAACGGTGTTTTTTTGTGCCTATTTTCTACTAAGCGTTTTGACGATTGCCAATTAAGGTATCTAATACCGAAGGATCGGCTAAGGTTGATGAGTCACCAAGTTCATCTATTTCATTAGCGGCAATTTTACGCAACACGCGGCGCATAATTTTACCGGAACGCGTCTTAGGTAAACCCGGTGCCCATTGGACCATATCGGGTGCTGCAATAGCGCCTAAGTCTTTACGAACCCAGACCTTAAGTTCCTTGCGTAATTCCTCGGTTTCTTCAACATCATCGTTTAACGTTACGTAGGCATAAATACCTTGCCCTTTGATGTCATGGGGGTAACCAACAACGGCAGCTTCAGCTACCGATGGATGACTAACGAGAGAGCTTTCCACCTCAGCGGTGCCCATACGGTGACCTGCAACATTGATAACATCATCGACTCGTCCAGTAATCCAGTAATATCCGTCGCCATCACGTTTTGCGCCATCACCCGTGGTATACATATTATGGAAAGTTTGGAAGTAGGTCATTTGGAATCGCTCATGATCGCCAAATACCGTGCGCATTTGTCCTGGCCAACTATCAAGGATCACTAAAGAACCTGCAGCTTCACCTTCTAGTATTTTACCTTCGGCATCAACAATGGCAGGTTGCACCCCAAAAAAAGGTCGAGTTGCTGAGCCTGGTTTAGCGGCCGTTGCTCCGGGCAGTGGCGTGATCAGAATACCGCCGGTTTCAGTTTGCCACCACGTATCTACAATCGGGCTATTACCTTTACCAATAATATCATTGTACCAACGCCAAGCTTCTGGATTGATGGGTTCCCCAACACTGCCTAGCACCCGTAATGAGCTGCCATCAAAATTATCAAAGAACGCCGTTCCTTTCGCCATTAATGCACGAATTAAAGTGGGTGCGGTGTACAGTTGATTGACCAGATGACGATCAATTATTTCACCTAAACGACTTGGGGTAGGATAATTCGGCACACCCTCATGGATCAGGACTGTAGCGCCATTGGCTAAAGGACCATACACCATATAGCTATGACCTGTTATCCACCCCACATCGGCCGTACACCAGTAAACATCGCCTTTTTTATAATCGAACACATATTCATGGGTCATTGAGGCGTAGACCATATAACCACCGGTGGTATGTAACACACCTTTAGGCGTACCGGTAGAACCCGAAGTATATAAGATAAACAATGGGTCTTCTGCGCTCATTTCTTCCGCGGGGCAATCATCACTGACACTGTCGGTTAAATCATGCCACCAAACATCACGATCTTGATGCCAGTCAATATCGCCACCCGTACGTTGTAACACAATCACGGTTTCAACCGTGGTTACTTTAGGATTAGCTAGCGCTTCATCAATATTACCTTTTAGTGGCACCATACGACCGCCACGAGGACCTTCGTCCGCGGTAATAATCACTTTAGCTTGGCCATCGATGACACGGGAAGAGATTGATTCAGAGGAGAAGCCACCAAAAATAATAGAATGCACCGCGCCGATACGAGCACAAGCTAGCATCGCAACAGCAGCTTCTGGGACCATTGGCATGTAGATTGAGACGATATCGCCGCGTTTGACCCCTTTAGCTTTTAGGCCATTGGCAAATTTACAAACATCATGATGCAATTGACGATAGGAGATCTTACGTTGATCCTTGGCATCATCACCTTCCCATATAATCGCGATATCATCGCCATTGTTGGCTAAATGACGATCAAGGCAATTCGCAGAGGCATTTAATGTGCCATCGCTATACCATTTAATACTAACGTTTGGGGCAGAAAAGTTGGTCTCTTTCACCTTCGTATAAGGCTTGATCCAATCAATTCGTTTCCCATGACGCCCCCAAAAAGCATCAGGATCATTGATTGATTCATGATACATTTCTTCATATTTATCGTTATTGACCAGCGCATTTTTCTCGAATGTTGAAGGTACTGGATAGAGATCCTGAGTACTCATAGACTTTCCTTTTATTATTCATTATAACGACAGATTAGATTTTTTAACCCTATCATGACCATTAGACATTGGTATATCCATATTTAGGATGAGATAAATAACATGATGAAAAGAATGAGTTTATGAGTTTTTCGTGATAAACCCCCTTTGATTTTAGCTCGCTATGGCTGTAATAGGACCAAGCCATTATCTTCTTTGACTTGTTCAATCACGACATAGGTATGATTTTTAGCAACCCCTGGAATATCGACGATCGTCCCTAATACTTGCCGATAAGCTTCCATATCGGCAATGCGAATTTTGATTAAATAATCAAACCCACCAGCCACCATATGACATTCAGCCACTTGATCGATATTTTGAATGGCGTTCTGAAAGCTTTCGAATAATTCAGATGTTGTCCGTTCAAGTGTTACCTGTACAAACGCCGACATTCCGAATTTTAATTTTGAGGCATTAAGTTTTGCGCCATAGCGTTCAATATAGCCCTCCGACTCCAATCGTTTTACTCTGTCTAAACAAGGGCTTGCGCTTAATCCAACGTCATTAGCTAGTTGCACATTAGATATTCGTCCATGACTTTGTAAGGTTGATAAAATATTTAGGTCGATACGGTCTAATGTTCTATTTTTAGGCGGGTTCGGCATTTTCAGTATTATCTATGGTTGGATTACATTATTTCATTGTAATCTACGGTATTATGCCAAATAACGCCAGCACATTCTGCTGTTAGCTCGTTAGAATTTCGACCATACTTAATACAATATTAACCTGTGAGGATGTCTCATGTTATTTAACGGCACATTAAAGACAACTAATTCTATTCGTCAAACTATCCGTGATCATTATCGTTGTGATGAAAATGAAATCATTAACCATTTAATTCCTCTGGCGGAAATAAGTGTCGATGCTAAAAGCAGAGCATGGGAATATGCGAGACAGATGGTGGTTAATATTCGTCAAGATCAAATTGGCAAAGGTGGCGTTGATGCGCTATTAAATGAATTTGCTCTATCGACCGATGAAGGTGTGGTCTTAATGTGTTTGGCTGAGGCGCTATTGCGTGTGCCAGATAAAATAACGGCAGATAATTTGATCCGCGATAAATTAGCCAATGGTGATTGGAGTGCTCATTTAGGTAATAGTGAGTCTATTTTTGTTAATGCCTCTTCTTGGGGCCTATTAATGACCGGTAAATTGGTTAATTACACCGACAAACAAAAGAAATTTCAGTTTAACTTACTCAAACGTACCGTTGGTCGTTTAGGCGAACCCGTGATCCGTAAAGCGGTTCGTTATGCGATGAAGATTATGGGCACCCAATTTGTGATGGGCCGTACGATTAATGAAGCGGTGAAACGTGCCGTGGCTCAAGAGTCAAATGGTTATACGTATTCTTACGATATGCTCGGTGAAGGCGCTCGGACGATGCAAGACGCCGATCGCTATTTTGATGCCTATGTCGATGCTATTGAAGCAATCGGTAAAGCGGCTAATGGCCGTGGTCCACAGAAAAGCCCTGGTATTTCAATTAAGTTATCAGCAATCCATCCTCGTTATGAATTCTCTCATCGCGATCGCGTAATGGATGAGTTAGTACCAAGATTAAAAACCTTAGCGATGGCCGCCAAGAAATGGAACATTGGTTTTACGGTTGATGCTGAAGAAGCAGATCGTTTAGATATCTCAATGGATGTTATTGAAGCCGTGTTCTTAGACAGTGACCTTGACGGTTGGAATGGTTTTGGTATTGCAGTACAAGCTTATCAAAAGCGAGCAATTTTCGTTATTGAATGGATTCGGGACATCACAACACGGGTTAATCGTCAAATGATGGTTCGCTTAGTTAAAGGGGCTTATTGGGACAGTGAAGTTAAAAATTCTCAAGTCGAATGTTTACCCGATTTTCCAGTTTTCACTCGAAAGCCATCAACTGATGTCTCGTATCAAGCTTGTGCGAAGAAGTTACTTGAATACCGCGATAGCATTTATCCTCAGTTTGCGACCCATAATGCCTACACGGTAGCAACTATTTTAGAAATGATAGATGGCAATCGCAGCGGTTTCGAATTCCAACGTTTACACGGTATGGGCGAGTCATTGTATAATCAAGTGGTGCAAGGTGAGAAAATCTCTTGTCGTGTTTATGCTCCCGTGGGTGCCCATGAAGATTTACTCGCTTATTTGGTTCGTCGTTTATTGGAAAATGGTGCCAACAGCTCATTTGTTAACAACATTGTTGATGAAGATATTCCGGTTGAATCATTATTGGCAGATCCCGTTGAAATCGTCAAAGCTTGGTCGGATAAATACAATAGCCAAATACTGATGCCAATTGATTTGTTTGGTGATGAACGTGCTAATTCAAAAGGAATAGATCTAACCGATGTTGATTTAGTTGAAGTCATGAAAGTTAATTTAGATCAATGGGCGAAGGACAACCTTATTACTGCCGATCAAGTACCTAATGGCAGTAAACCGGTTACTAATCCTGCGAATTTAAGTGAAATAATCGGTTATATCACGCACGCTGATGAAGAAGAAATGAATCAGATGGTTAGTCGAAGTGAGCAAGCCTTTGTCACTTGGTCTCAAGTTCCCGTGGCAGACCGTGCACAAGTGCTATTGAAAACAGCTGATTTGCTTGAAGAACATCGAGATGAACTGATCGCGATTTGTATTAAAGAAGCCGGTAAAATTCCGGTTGATGGTGTTTCTGAAGTGCGTGAAGCGGTCGATTTCTGCCGTTACTATGCTGCCCGTGGTACTGAGTTAATGGCTAAGCCAGACCTTGAGTCTCGTGGCGTTATTTTGTGTATCAGTCCTTGGAATTTCCCGCTGGCAATATTTTTAGGCCAAGTGGCTGCCGCTATCGTGACCGGTAACACGGTGATTGCGAAACCCGCTGAACAAACAAGTCTTATTGCGCTGCGCACTATCGAATTGATGAAACAAGCCGGTTTACCGCAAGATGTGGTACAAGCGGTGATTGCGCGTGGCAGTAAAGTTGGACAAATTATTATCCCTGACGAGCGGATTAAAGGCGTAATGTTTACAGGTTCTACTGAAACTGGCACCACGATCGCTCAAACGTTAGCGGCGCGTAAAGGCGATCCAGTACCGTTGATTGCTGAAACCGGTGGTCAAAACTGTATGATCGTCGATTCAACGGCTTTGCCTGAGCAAGTGGTTGATGATGTCGTGTCTTCGGGTTTCCAATCCGCTGGTCAACGTTGTAGTGCTTTACGGGTGTTATTTATTCAGGAAGATATCGCTGACAAAGTCATTGCGATGATAAAAGGGGCGATGCTTGAGCTTCATGTTGGTAATCCTGAATTCTTTAGCACTGATGTTGGGCCTGTTATTGATAGTAAGGCACACAAAGCACTAACCGATCATGTTGAATACTTAGCCGGTTTAGAAAATTCAGGCCAGGCCAAGTTACATTACACCTGTCAACTGCCAGAAATGGGCGATACCGGACATTATTTCTTCGCACCACGTCTTTATGAAATCAGTGATTTATCGGTATTAAAGCAAGAAGTCTTTGGTCCTTGTGTGCATGTCATTCGCTTTAAAGGCGCTGATATAGAGCAAGTCATCGATGAAGTTAACTCAACTGGTTTTGGTTTAACCATGGGTATTCATACGCGGATTGATCAAAAAGGCGAATATTTAGCGCAACGTTCTCGCGCTGGTAATGTCTATATTAATCGTAATATGATTGGCGCGGTGGTTGGTGTGCAGCCCTTTGGCGGACGTGGATTATCTGGTACCGGTCCAAAAGCTGGTGGCCCAATGTATTTAACGCGCTTGGTTAAAGAGACAAATAGCGAGGTGACACCTGCACTAACCGATCACACGCTTGAGGTACTAACTGCGATGTTCAAAAGTGAGTCAAGTAACCACACGGTGATAGACACCATGATGTTACGGGGTAAGCAAGTTGGGACCGATTGGGCTTATAGCGATTTGAATACAAGAATTTCTGTTCTTAGACAATTACTGGCTAAAACGGCTGCCCATCCTGAATTTAAAAGTCAAGCTGACTTGGCACAAGCGATCACTGCTGCAAGCTCGCAATTGATTAGCATTGAAAAGAAATTAATTAAACCCACCCAATTACCAGGCCCTACGGGTGAATCAAATACCATTCAGTTTGAGTCTCGAGGTTGTCTCGCTATTGTGCGCGATCAAGATACTTCGTTTAAGTTTTGGTTTATGTCAGTGATCTCTGCGCTTGCAACGGGTAATACCGTGATAACAGCCGTTAGCGAAGAGTTTGTTGTACAAGCACAAGCTATTCGGGACAGTCTGAGCAGTATTGGCTTAGTGCAAGGGATCTATCAAGTGACAAAACTGGCTCAACTAGAGCTAGTGAATAAACATCATTGCTTAGCGGGAACGGTTGTTGATAGCCAATCTGGGATCCTTCACTTAGTGAATCAGCAACTAGCGGCAAGACAAGGCGCCATTTTACCACTGATCACCGCATTATCTGATCAAGTGTTGTTTGAACGATTAGTCACGGAAAAGACGATTAGTGTTGATACGACTGCCGCTGGCGGTAATGCATCACTGATGACAATGGAAATCGAAGATTAATCTTATAAATATGACTAAAAAAGGCGTCTGTTGACGCCTTTTTTTTTGATTTAGTTTATGATGACACTTTCAAATTGCTTAAAGATAACCATGAAATTACAACAAGCTCATATTGGATTAACTGATCCCAAAAATCCAGAAAATGTTGGGGCGGTGATGCGTGCAGCTGGCTGTTATAATGCGGACTCAGTGAGTTACACTGGCGAGCGCTATAATCGTGCAAAACAACGGACTAAAACTCTTCATACCGACACCAAAAATGTCGTCTCTCGGATCCCGCTTACTCACATTTTCTCCTTCGAACAATCGTTACCGCAAGGTGCGATTCCAGTCGCGATTGAATTCGTTGAAGGCGCAACGTCCTTAGTTGACTTTATTCATCCCGACCATGCTTTTTATATTTTTGGACCGGAAGATAAGTCGATGACAAAATCTGTCGTCAATTGGTGTCAGCATGTTATTTATATTCCGACCGTTGGTTGTATGAACCTTGCCGCTACGGTTAATGTTGTGCTTTATGACCGATTGGCTAAATTAGGCGCAAAAGAGCAGGGAGATCAATTAATAAAAAAATCTCGAGATACAAATAATCGGTTAAAATTAAGCTAGGCTTCAGAAAAATAATTTATGATGAATGCTGTATTTATCGTGGATTATTGAGATGACAGAAAAATTACTAAAATTTTGTGTTCGGCTATTTTTAATAGGCTCTATTGTTGCTAGTAACATGGCTAACGCAACCGTGAGTAGTCATTGGCTAGCACCGACTAAAGTTGATTGTTTTACCAATCAACAATGCTTTAATGTCTTAACGCTCTCTGAGACTAAAAATAATAAATGGTTGCCATATCGCCGAAGTATTGATGGCTTTAATTTTGAGTCCGGTGACTTTTATAAAGTACAGTTAAATGACTTTGTTAGTGGTCGCGCTAAGTTGGTTCAAGTGTTAGAAAGAACATCACAGCATTTTTTATCAGCCACTAAATTGGTTGCAAAGCAGCAATGGCAATTGACCTTACTAAACACGTTACCAAAAGGTGTTTTAAATACGTTAGCCAAAAAACCCTATATCTCGTTATCTAATCAAGGGATTAATGGTTTTAGTGGTTGTAACAATATATTTGGTAAACAGGAATATATTTTTGAAGCGAATAATTATCAACAGTCGATGATTAAATTTGGTCCTATGGCGATGACTAGGATGGCTTGTCGAGAAAAAAGTGCCAATCAGATTGAACATCAAGTCAGTTTATTGTTTACTCAGGTTAATAAATTTTCGGTTGATTGGCCGATTTTAAACTTTTACCACAATAATGAGTTGTTGGCACAATTTACGGCTCAATAACAAACCAAGGAAAGCGAGTCGAATGAACAAATTATTAGTCATCACTTTTTGTATCGGATCTTGGGTGATGTCATCAATTTCAATAGCAAAAGAATTTCATGTTGGCAATATCACTGCACAAAAATTAGCGGCACAATACCCTGAATTTAGCGCTAAGCTACCTGATTATCAGGTTAATCAGGAGGATATAGTAAAGCTAAATGCAATTAAGCAAGAATTTGATGTTATTGCACTGTTTGGTACTTGGTGTCATGACAGCGAGCGAGAAATTCCAAGACTCGTTAATTTATTCGAGCAGATAGAAAATGAGCGCATAAAACTTAAGTTAAAAGGGGTAGGGCTGGACAAAAAAGTATTAAAATCGGCAACAGACAAATCAGTCGACTACCAGCTTAAGTTTACGCCAACCATTATTGTCTATCATCAAGGTCAGGAAATTGGCCGTATCATCGAACGACCAACCACAACTATAGCTCAAGATTTACTCACAATTATGGTGTTGGCACCGCCGCATTAAACGCTTCAAATCCACCCTCTAGCGAATAGACATCATCGAAACCTCGTTCAGTTAAAAACTGGGCGACTCCTTTGCTGCTGATCCCATGATAGCAACAAACGACTAAGGGCTGGTCCATATCCAGATCGCTTAAATGCTGCTCTAGGTTACCTTGATTGAGATTAAAGGCATCAGGAATATGACTCAGTGCAAAAGATTGTGGATCTCGCGTGTCGACCACATTGATTGTCTGCTGTTGTTGTTTTTCTAGAAATTGTTGAATAGTCAAAATTTTGAAATTCACAATGTTAGCCTTATGGTGGATACATATAGAATAGAGGGGGGAGTGGTGCGCGATACAAGACTTGAACTTGTGACATCTAGCATGTCGAGCTAGCGCTCTACCAACTGAGCTAATCGCGCAAATAAAGACAAAATAGAAATGGTGCGCGATACAAGACTTGAACTTGTGACATCTAGCATGTCGAGCTAGCGCTCTACCAACTGAGCTAATCGCGCATTTCTATTATTCCTTAAGGAACGAGCGCTATATTAGCTATCGAAATTAGATGTGGCAAGTGATTTTTTTTAAATATCATT
>SPKZ01001623.1_pt1 | contig 24170 bp, 19 predicted proteins | sample 2456571 | NCBI WGS metagenome assembly SPKZ01 (sample SAMN11192286, study PRJNA482655) | marine metagenome | biome: ENVO:00000447; feature: ENVO:00000244|ENVO:00000211|ENVO:00000569|ENVO:00002023; material: ENVO:00002151; isolation source: ocean water from marine abyssalpelagic zone ... | reverse complement strand
CGACAGCACCCGTGCCGCTTGGGACCGCAGGGGAGAGCTCACGAGCCGCAGCGCCGGGGCCGGATATCTGGGCACTCGCTCCGATTTTGGACGACGCCTATCGTCATCGGAGCGCGCTTCAGCTCGAGCTAGCTCCCTATGCCGCGCAGTACTTGAGCGCTACCTTGGGTTCGACCTTCGCGTTCGGCGCTCGCGGCATATTTCATTTTAACAACATGCTCGCGCTGGGTGCCGATTACGGACGACTCACCATCAAGCCCGACGAATCGTCGGAGTACTTTCGCAATCTTCAGAGCGATCGCATGCAGTACGTGAAAGGCGCGTTATTTATCTCCAACGCGACCGCTATGCGCGTCGGTGAGCGTGGACAGCTGGAGCTAGACTTGTACGGCATGCTCGGTGGCGGCATGCGCGAACTGAATGGCGAATGGGGCCCGGTCGGCACTACTGGTGGCGGGTTGAAGGTGTATCCCGGTCTCTCGTGGTTCGCGTTCAGCGTCGGCGTGGACGCGTTCATTCACCAGATCGAAAAAAGGGCCGGCGCGCCCTCCATCGAGAGCGACATGGCGTTCTTTTTGGCGGCGTCGTTCTTGTTGCCGAGCCAGCCGTCGGTTTTCGAGAGCAGTACGCCGACCGAGTGATACCGGGGGCGGCGATTAGCGGGCGCTGCCGATTAGAGCGTGAAGCCGCACTCGTCCTGCCAGGCAGGGTTGTGCAGATAACGGTAGGCTTTGCGGCGGGCCACCACAGTGCCGACGCGTTGCTCGGGTAGCGGATCCGGCGCTCCCATGACGGCCTGCAGATTCTTGATGTAGTTCTCTTTGTTGTGGGTCTGGCAATCGTAGGTGATGGCCGTGGCGAGCTGCACAGCGGTGAACTTGCCGCCGGTGAGTTCAAGGGCGCGATCGAGATGTTTCTTGCCACGTTCGGGCTCGCCGAAGGGACGAGCGTAGAAGCCGCCGAGCACGATGTGGGCGAGCGCGTTCTCGAGACCTTCGTCTAGCTCGACTACACGCTGGAAGAACTCTTCCGAGACGTACAACTCGCTGATGAGCGCCGAGTCGTGGGTGTTCGCGCCGACTGCATTGATGCTGGCGAAGGCGTACCAAAGTAGCAGGGGCGCATCTTCTTCGTCTGTGAAGTTGAGCTTGAGCCAAGCGCGGATTTCCTTGGCGCCGCTCTGCTTGATCTCGTCGAAATCGTCGACCTTTTGGGCCATCAGGCGCTCGCCGAAGAACTTCGCTCGCTTGAAGGCGGCTTGGGCGCGCAGCTTCTGGTACTCCATCTCGGCATCGTCATCGTTGTCGAAGGCGAGCTCGTACTCGTCCCAAATGAACGCCGAGCCAACGCCGGCCCAGGCTTTCATCAACAGCTGCAGGCCTGCCGGGTTGTTCGGCGACATGGCGTGCAAGCCTTCCAACTGCCCCATTCCGGCCATGGCGATCTTCTTGATCGTCTCGTAGTCGTGAATGGTCTGAACCCCTTGGCCCGCCTTGCCGGCGCTCTTGAAAGCTTGGTCCGCCATGAATTTCCCCATGTCGCAGCCGCTGGTGCAGAGAGCTCCGACCATGGCGAGAGCCATCGGTAGTTGGCGAGTGAGGGAGGTGCTGAGGCGTTTTAGGATCGAATTCATGGGAAGCTGATTCTCCGGCGGGTCGGTCTGATCTCGGGGGGTTTACCGCTGACTGAGCGATGCTTTCAACCCTTCCGACACGCTTTCGTCCAGGAGCAGCACAACCCGGCGACGGGCCCACGCTCGCAGGCGAAAATGGGCCGGATCCGCAGTGACTCCAGATGGCTGGAACAGGCAGGAGGGCCGCGGGCACTGAGGGCGATGCTGCGATGTTTCGGGATCCCTCGGGCACCAGGTCGACTGGGACGACGCTGTTTGGGCTTGGGGCACCCGAATTGACGACTGAGCTGAGCCCGCCCGAACTAGAGCCCCCTCATCTTCAGTCAATTGAGCCGCGCCCTCTGCCCGCGTCATGGCTAGGGCTCACCAACGCCCCGGTGACGCCGTTGATATCAGACGCTGACCTGTTTCCATTTGCCGCGTCGAAACAACAGTAGTGCGAGGGTGGCAGCGACGGAGTAGGCGAGGGCGCCGATCCAGAATACCGCATGCACGCCGTACTCAGGCATGCGCGAAAGTCCGTAGGCGAAGGGGATTTGGAAGGCCCAGAAACACAACAGGTTGATTCGGGTGGGCGTCTGGGTGTCACCGGCGCCGTTGAAGGCCTGGCTGAGCACCAACTCCCAAGCGTAGAACACGAAGCCGTAGCTGATGATGCGCAAGGCATCGCTACCGATGGCCATGGCCTCGTCGCTGATACCGAAGGGGGCGAGCAAGGCTCGGGAGCAGGTGACAAAAACGAGAGAGATGGAGCCCAGAAACACCATATTGTAAGCGCCGATGCGCCAGACGACGCTTTCGGCGCGAGCTGACCGTTTTGCTCCCAAGCTCTGACCCACCAATGTGGCGGCGGCGGAGGACAGGCCCCAGCTGGGCAGCAGCGCAAAAATGATGAGTCGGATGGCGACAGTATATCCCGCGAGAGCCGCGTTGCCGAAGCCGGCGACAATGCGAACCAGCATCGTCCAACTGGCCATGGCGACGGCGTGTTGAGCGAAGCCGCCGATGGCTAGACGAGCGAGCGGGACGAGCTGAGCTGTATCTGGGGGCAGCTGTTCGCGCGTGATATTGAGCTTGCCGCGCGCTCGATACAGCGTCAGAAATTGATAGCCGACCCCAACGGAGCGGCCAATGGTGGTCGCCACGGCGGCGCCCGTCAGTCCCAGCTCGGGAAAGGGGCCGAGACCAAAGATGAGGCAGGGATCGAGCACCAGATTGATGGCATTCGCGAGCATCAGGCAGCGCATGGCGAGGCTGGCGTCGCCAGCACCGCGGAACGCTGCGTTGTTCACGAACAACAGAAGGATGACGGTCTGGCTGCCGAGCAGGATCGTCGCGTAGGTGTCGCCAATTTCGACGACCAGGGCGTCGGCACCCATGAGCTCCAAGAGCTCTGACGAAAAGATCACTGCGCCGAGCCCGAGTGCAGCTCCTGCTCCGAGTGCCAGCCAGTTGCTTTGCACCGCCGCTCTCGCCGCTTTCTCGGGATCGCCTTCTCCAATCCGTCGGGCCACGGTGGCGGTGGTGGCGACGGCCAGGCCGATGCCCAAGGCGTAGACCAATGTGATCAGCCCCTCGACGATGCCAATGGCCGCGACACTCGAAGTGCCGAGGCGACTGACGAAGTAGACGTCGCAAAGTGCGAACACCGACTCCATGCTCATCTCGATCACCATGGGGATGGCGAGCAGCGCGATGGAGCGGTTCAAATTGCCGCGCGTAAAGTCGTGGGACTTGCCGCTGAGGGATTCTCGGACAATTTCGAATACCCCCATGGCGTCGGTCTCTGGGTGTCCCGGAATGGATCCGAGAGGGGGCTTGGTAGTCCCTGTTGTTGCGAAAGGACAGCCCCGGAGGGCGATTTTGCGTGACCGAGACGGCTCTCGCGACGTCGGCGCTGCCCCAGCCGACTGCCGCGGACGATGGGGAGCCAAAGCAGCCGTCAGTCGTCCACGGCAGTCGGCTGAAACTCCTTCTCCGGAGGGGGCCAAGGCGCGCGCTGAGTCGTCGAAGATGTACCAAACCGCTCATCACGCGCACTTCAATGAGCGCAACTCTGCAAAGGCCGTCGTCGCTTGGAATAAGTACTTACCGTCGTGCGCGAGTGGGCGCTTTGCATTGGAGGCCCGGTACAATCGCGCCACACTGTTTGTTGCGACTTGGCCGTCGGACCGAAGCGGGAGCAGCGCTAACGCTGTTTGTTGCGGGAAACTTTGGAACCTAGCGTCAGCGTCCGGCGGCTGAGCTGTTGGACGCTATGGGGTCCGATGCCCCCGCGAAGGATTCGCCCTAACGCTGGCCGTGAATGCTCCATGTGGAGAGCTGGTGGTCCGGGTGGTCCGGCGGGTGACGGTGTCGGTCCCGATTGACGAAAGTGTGAGGATATCGACGACTTAGGCTTCGCTTCCTGCCCCGAGTATTAGCATAATCATAATTGGTGGGATTCTTCGGCTTTCCTAGATTTCCGAGACGGGCAGAACAAGCTGTGTCGGCTGCTGTGGTGATGGCAGTGCTGTGCGTACCTTCAGGCGCACTCGCTCAGGGGGTTGGAGATTCGGGTTCAGCAATGCCCGGCGTTTTTCGTGTTGGCGTGCCCACTCCGGTTCCTTCGGGGGTGCGAGTAGCGGGCAGCGGAGGCTACGCATACACCGAGGCGCAGTCCGATGCTGACGGCACTCACCACCGACTGATGGGCAAGCTCGCGGCTGTGCTCTCGCCAGCGCCCGCATTTCTGTTTGGGGGAAATTTATCGGGGCGTTACGACAAACACCCCGAAGGCGACAGCGGTTTGGTCGGAGATCCTACGGTGATGGTGCGTTGGTTAGCGACGGACACGGCACCGACGGCAGCGAGCCCTTGGTCCTTCGGAGTGGACATGGACCTCATGATGCCGGGAGGCGAAGCGCCGTCGTTAATCGTCGATGCGCTGACGCCCAGTATGTCGTTGTTGCTAAGCCACACAAGCGGCTCTCTGACGTTGGCGGCCCGGGGCGGCTATCGCCTGGACAATAGCGCGGCCGCCATGCATGACATCGAGCGCCTGAGTGATTCTGACCGGCTCGCCTTGGGCCTGAGCGAGGTCGACGCGGTACTGGCTGGCATTGCCATGTCTTACCGCTCCGGCAAGACCGAATACCTCGCCGAGCTGAGCGCCGATCTTCTAGTGGGAGATGGCGCGCCTGACATGATGCAGTCGCCCATGCGGGTGGGCGCAGGCGTTCGGCATGCCTTTTCGGATACGCTCTCTGGAGAGTTATTCGTGGATGTGACGCTGAGCGATCGGCCCGCGCTTCTTCCGACGGATGTGGTGATTCCCGTTGAGCCTCGATCATCGGTATGGCTGGGATTGCGTTACGGCCCGGCTGCTCCCACTGCTTCCACCACCGACACGGAAGAAGAGAAGCCGGTGGAAGAGAAGCCGGAAGAAACGGAGGCTCCGGCAGCCGCAGCGACCCCGACTAGCTCTGCGAAGGTGAGCGTTGTCGATTCGAATGGCGCGACCATCCCAGGTGCCACGGTCGTGCTTGTGCAAGGCGACAAGAAGATAACCCTGAAGGCGGGCGAAGGCGGAGCTCTGAGAGCAGAAGGTGTACCCCTTGGTAAGGCGACCCTCCAGGTGAGTGCTGAGTCCTTCGTCTCTCAGTCGATCGACGTGAGCTTGGAGAAGGGCAAGGCCCTCCAAACCAAGATTCAGATGGAGCCGGCGATCCCGCCCGGTCAGGTTCGCGGTCTGGTTCGGTCGTTTCGTGGTCGCGGCATCGCAGCGACCATTGTGATTCTGTCCAAGGAGGGCGGCGATGCGGTGGCGACCGTTCAGGCTGGCAAGGACGGTCACTTCCGCGTGGGTGTCGAACCCGGTAGCTACGAGGTGTCCGTCGAGGCGGCTGGCTACAAGTCTCAGAAACGCAAAGTGAGGGTCGAAGAGAACGGCGTCACTGTTCTCAACGTCGATCTGCGCGGGGGCAAATGACCCGCTGGTTTTTGAGATTCGCCGGCGTGCTCATCATGTTCGGCGCGTTCTCGTGCCGTGGTGGCTGTAGCGGTGACTCTCTGGCAGTGCTGATCGGTGTGAACGGCACCGTGCAGCGGGATTTTGCGGCATCTATCGGCGATTGGGAAGCGGCTACCGTTTCTGCCAAATTTAAATTTGATGATGGCGTCAGCACGGGCAAGGAGTCCAGTGCCGAGCTCGAATTGGACGATGGCGCGACCGCGATGCTGGAAAGCAACACGACCGTGCGCTTTCGTAGCACCAACGATCAGCCGAGCTTGGACGTCGAAATGGGTGCGGCTCTGATCGAGACCAAAGCCAGTGGGCTGGTGTTGGACACCGAAATCGGTTCGGCGACCATCCTGGCGGGCTCGCGGGTGTACATCCGCCGCAAGGGCGGCAAGATCCGCTTCGAAGTGAGTGTCGGCCGCGCCAACTTCGAGACCCTGGATGGCAAGACGATGGAAGTGGGCGCGGGGCAAAAGCTTCTCGTCGACATCGGAAATGCGGTCATCGAAATTGAAGTTCCCGAACCGGTGCCCGAGCTAAAGTCGGAGCCCGAACCGGAGCCGGAGATCATAGAAGAGATCCCCACTGGCCCAGTCTCGGCCTCTATCAGCGGAAGGGGGGCTACCATGAAGGCTCCTGGCTCCAAGAAGTGGGAGGTCCTGAAGAAGGGACCCAATCAGTTGCCTGAGGGGTCGACCCTCAAGCTTCCTCGCGGGGTGAATGCAGATCTGCAGCACGGAAGCATGACGGCCACGCTGCGCGGCTCCGGAAATTTCGTAGTAGCGCCAGCACCGGGCGTACTGGTGGAGGCACAGAGTGGCTCTCTGGCGCTCACTGGTGCGGAAGTGACTGTGCGCGTTACGGTGCCGGGCGGGTCGATCATCGCCAAGCCGTTGGCTCGTGCTGACGTTACTGTGCGCCGCAAGGACACGAAGATCAGCGTCATCGCCGGCGAAGTCCGACTTGAGAGCGAAGAGGGCAGCCAGGATCTCGCTAGCGGCGAGAGTGCTGCGCTGAAGCGTAAGGGCAGCGTAAAGGTCAGTGGCCGCGGTCCTGCCTACGCTGACATCCGTTTCGGTATTGGCGCCTCCGCCGCCATCCACGATCCGCGGCCGCCGACGTCCGTCGGATTGTCCTTCGTGGGCAAGTGCGAAGAGGTGGGGGTCATCCAGCTGCTTCGCGCCGGTCGCGTGGTGTCGTCTTCTCGGGGCGAGGGGACAGCGAACATCTACGTACCCGGTGGCTCGTACAGCTATGTTCTTCGATGTCTTACGGGTGACGGACTAGCCAAAGAGACCTCTGGCTCAGGCAGCATCGCTGTGTACCGGGACTCCGGTCAGCGCCGATTACCGAGGAGTGCTCCTCCGACCCAGGTCGAGACGGACGGCCGCCGATACACGGTCCTGTACCAAAATCACCTCCCACGAGTGTCGGTTCTCTGGCCCAACGCCCCCAAGGCTGGCGGCTACACTTTGTCGGTTGCGTCGCCCACGGGGAGCAAGTCCGTGTCGACTTCCCGACCGAACCACTCCTTTCGGCCCGGTGCATTGGGGGAGGGAACCCACAAGCTGACCTTCCGGTCGTCGGGCGGCAGATCGTCGAAAACGACATCTCTGAGCATCCGTTTTGACAACGCTGCCGCCACCGCCAGCATCAAAACCCCGAAGAATGGCACATTTACTTCCGGCAATTTGGTGACGGTCTCCGGGGCCTGCGCCCCGGGCTGGAGTGCCTCCGTAGGCGGTGTCGACCTGCCTTTGGACGGCCAGTATCGGTTTTCCGGACAGACGACCGCCCCGACAAATCAGCGGGCGATCGGCATACGACTGGCCCATCCGAGCCGTGGCGTGCATTACTACCTGCGACGCGCCGCGGAGTAGGCTTTTGGGGGAACAACAACAAGATCCGATGTTGAACACGGTAGTGCTGGGGCGCTACCGGATTCTACGAGCCGTCGGCAAGGGCGGCATGGGTGTCGTCTATCTGGGCCGCACCGAGGGGGCCGCTGGTTTTGCGCGTCCGGTGGTGATCAAGCGCATCCGTCAGGATTTGGTCCAGGAGGAGGAGACCCTCAAGATGTTTGTGCGCGAGGCCCGAATCCTCGCCAATCTGACCCACCCGGGCATCGTGTCTGTCGTCGACTTCGGCGAGGAGCAGGGCACGTACACCATGGTGTTGGAGTACGTGCATGGCTACCACTTGGGCCAGTGGCTGCGCTACCTGATTGACGAGATCGGCGGGATGCCAGTCCACTTCGGGCTGTACATCATGGCCAACGTACTGGATGCGCTGCACTACGCGCACACCTTCACGCGTCCGGACGGCACTAAAATTACGGTAGTTCACCGCGATGTATCGCCGGGCAATGTGTTGCTTGATGCCCAGGGGAACATCAAGTTGCTGGATTTCGGCATCGCCCGAACGGACGAGAGCGGCGAGTATGAGACTCAGAACATTGCCTTCAAGGGCAAACTGAGCTTCTCGCCCCCGGAGAGTTTTTCGGGATCGCGCCCGAAACCGGGCGGCGACGTGTACTCCTGCGCGGTCACGTTGCACGTGCTGCTGACCGGGGAGAACCCTTTCGCCGCTAAGACCGTTAGCGAAACTCTGAATCGTGTGATGAAAAGCAAGGCGCCGCGATTGTCCGAGGTCCGCTCCGATGTTTCGGAGGAACTCGCGGACATTCTACAAATTGCCTTGGCCAAGGATCCGGTCGATCGCTACCAATCTGCTGAAGAGTTCGCGACAGCCCTGCGATCGCAGTACACGAAGCCCGACAAAGAGGTTCGACAAGAGCTGGAGAGAGCTGTTCATCGGGACTTCATGGGCGGCATCGCCGAAGCTCTAGGCGTGGAGTCTCTGGAAGAACGAGACGCCGCGTGGCGCCAGTTTGAGGATAAGGAGAAGAAGGAGGGACGAGGGCGAAGCTACCACCCGCTGTCATCGGCTCCTGCGGCGCAAGAGCTTCGTAGTAACTCGTCCTACGCTTTCTCCGAGCCCACCGACCACATGGTGACCCAGCCGGACAGCCTGATTGTGGATCCGGGTACCCCCGGTGCCTTGCCGATCATCGACCAGACTGTCGGTATGGCAGGACAACTGCCCAGCACGGCAGCCGCGGCGTCGGTGGCACTAAAAATTGTGGCGCTGGCTTCGTTGTTGATCGCGGGCAGCGCTGTGGTGTACGTCGTCACCAAGGAAAAGGCCGAACCCGCTCCCCGTTTCCTCGTCGTCGCACAGCGGGAAGCCACTCCCTTGGCCGTCGCCGCTCCAGCAGCCAGCGTGGTACCCGCGCCTGGGGGGTCAGGCGCAGCTTCAGCCGCTCCTACGCCGAGTGCCTCAGCACCTGCTACGGCTGCCGGCTCGGCGCCTGCTGCTGCTCGCCGAACGGGTGGCGCCAGCACCCAAGCGGCATCGTCAGGGCCTGACGCCAAAGCTCTCACTCGACGCTTTCAGCAGCGTCAAGGGGCCGTTCAGGGCTGTTTTGAACGCCACGCTTCCAGTGTCGAAGGGCGTCCGCGAATCTCCGTACGGTTCAATATCACCAAGTCGGGCAGTGTGTCTGGAGCTCAGCTGATTCCGGGGTCCATCGCTGGTACCGCCGTCGGCGGTTGTATCTTGGGGGTCGCCCGCTCCACCAGATTCGGGCCTCAGCCGTCCGCGTTTTCGTTCAGCATCCCCATCGCTGCGCGTCGCCTGTAGCGCCGTTAAAGGCTGACGGTCGCTTAAAATCGTCGGCTCATGCCGAAGCTTGCGCGGTGGTCAAAGCGTTGCCCCAGAACCATGTGGGCGCTCCCCAGTGTTACCAACCACCCGTGCTGAATGGTGCGCATTTGCCCGCGTGACTGCCGCCCATGGCTGGCCCAGCCGAGCTCTGGCATGAGCACTACGCTCGTCTCCCAGCGGGAGTCTGAGAGCGGCTGGCGGCCCTCCACGATGGCGTTGGCGAGCCAGTGTTCTCCGAGCACGAGGGTCGCGCCTAGGTGCCCCATCAGTTCCCGATTGGCGTGAGCGGTTACGGGGGAGCTGCTGATTGCACCGGACTGTTCTTCCGAGCCCGTGGCGGAGGGATCGTGAGAGTGCGAGCTGATGGACTCGCTCAGACCGAGTGTGCCGTGCCAGGACAGTCGCGCACCCATGCCCATTGCGGAGACGAAGGGGCTGACTTCATAGTGTCCGGCACCGAGCCCGTCGTGTTGAGCTCCGAGCGGAAGAGTGACGCGTGTCCCTATCTGCAGGCTCAGCCCATCGGCGCCCATGCGGATGAGCTGGTACTTCACCAGTTTGGTGGGATCGCCCACGCCGTGTATGTCGTCCCGGTCCTTGAGCACAAGGTGATGATAGGGCAGCGAGACACCCGCCACCCAGCGACCCATAGCGATCTCCCCGCGGACGCTGACCGTTGTCAGAGTGCCGGCCGTGCGCCCGTGATCAAAGCTCAGAACGCTGATGTCCATGCCCGCAAGATTCCGAAGAGCCGCGTGCCCGATGCTGTGGTCATCCCCGCCATGAGCGCTCGCGGTGGTCGAGTATACGACTGCGGCGAGGGCCGTAAGGAGCGGAGCTCGGCGGGACATCACGCTGCCTTTGCCAGCGCTGGTGGCTCCGGTCAAAGGCTTTCGAGCCAGAAGCCGACGACGCCGAACAACTGCGTTCGGTGCTCGCGGGATCGCCGGCATCCACTGGTGATGGGGGTGAGGGCGACGCTGGGCGCTGTGAAGCGCTTGCAGGGTGGGGGCTTGGTTATCGGGCACCTGCCGGCGCGCTAGCGCCGGCAGTGACTCAGGATACTGCGGACGTCTTGAGTCCGTTTAGAAAGTTTTCAATCGTATTGTTGACCTGGACCGGGTACTCGAACAGTCCAAAATGGGTCGCTTGGGGTACTACGTGGCGAATGGCCCCCCGGATACCATCGGCGGTGCGATCGACCAGCTCTTGGGTCGTGAAGGGATCGTCGCTGCCTCCGAGCACCAGGGTAGGCGTGGAGACACTGGGCAACAGATCCGACGGGTCGTGATCCGCGAGATCAGAGAGGATCGCCGCGATGATACGCATGTCGTGGCACAGCCACTCGCGCATCAAGTCTTTCATCAGCTCGGCGTCGGCGTCCGGCGACAGGGCGCCGAGCTTGCCAATCATGCTGAAGAGCCCTCCGATGACCGGCTCCTTGCCCTTGAGCTTAGAGGCGAGGAAACCCACGCTCTCGGTAGCGTAGGCGCCAGCTTTCAGCAAGCCGTCGATGACTTTACGCTTGATGGGGTGCTCAAAAGCCTTGTTGAGCATGTGCCCTGGGGCGCCGTTCAACGCGACGAAGGCGTGGGGCAGATCGCCGTAGTTTCGATGGAACTCGAGCACAACCTGGACGCCCATGCTCCAGCCGATCAGAACCGGAGCCTGGTGGCTCCCGGCCTTGAGGATAGTGGCGAGATCTTCGGCATGGTCTGCCATGCGATAGGACTCAATATTGGGAGCGCTGCCGGAGTCGAACAGCCCCCGGTAGTCCCAAGTAATGATGTGATAGTCCGCCGAGAAGCGCTCAATGACGTACTTCCAAGCAGCGCGTGTGGCGCCAATGCCGTTGACCAGCACCATCGGTCGACGTTTGGGATTGCCATAGCTGTAGAGCTTTAGCTGGGTTCCGTCGAAACTCGTCAGGAACGTTTCACGTGGCGCGCTGGTGTCAGCGGGCGGCATGTCCGAAGGGGCAGAAGATGTGGTCTCAGGCATTGGGGTACTCGATCAGTTGGCGCTGTCGCTCAGTCCGGTCATTTTTAGGCTGAGTTCGCGAAGTTCGGAACCTAGCCCTAAATCGTAGGACGGCGCGGAGGAGCGTTTTACGCGGGTTCCGACAAAGTATTCGCCGGAGGTGTGAAGCACGTCTTGGGATGCTGCCAAGTGTACGGTGGACTCGGCGCCGGTCTCGACCGAGCTGAAGTAGGGCTTGAGCATGCCGAGAATCATCGAGGGCCAGCCTGTGTTGTTGCGGGCGAGGCCCGTCTCGATGTCACCCGGGTGGGTGCAGTTCACCGTGACGCCCGTGCCCTGGAGCTTGCGGGACAGGTTCCGGGTGTACAGGATGTTGGAGAGCTTGGTTCCGCCGTAGGCCTCGAAGCCGTCGAAAAAGGCCTCGCTCAACGGGTAGATGCTCTTGGCCCACTTGTGACCGCGGGACGTGACGTTCACGATGCGCGACGGAGCGGACTCCTTGATGCGCGGCAGCAACATCTCGGTGAGAATGAAGTAGGCGAGGTGGTTGGTCGCGTAGACCTTCTCGATGCCGTCGACGCTCTTCTCGAACTTCAAGTTGAAGATACCAGCGTTGTTGACGAGCACGTGCAAGGGCTCGCCGGTCGCGAGGAAGTCTTCGGCTAGCTTCTTGACCGCGGCCTGATCCGAGAGGTCGGCGAGCAGTAGGGTGAGTTTGTCGTTACCGCTCTTCTCTTTAATCTCTTTGAGGGCGTTCTCGCCGCGCTCTTTGTTGCGGCAGACGAGGTAGAGGGTGGCGCCTTGGGCTGCGAGCTGATGGGCAACCTCTTTGCCGATGCCATTGCTGGCGCCAGTGATCATACAGTTGCGGTCTTTCATCGAGCCGGTGGGTAGGGACATGGGTGCTCCGAGTAGAGTAGTGAGTGCTAGCGAAACCAAAGGCTACGCGCTTGCCAGTTGGACCAAGTTCGGAAGGGCTCCCCACGCGGGAGAAATCCGGAAACAGAGCCTAACGCGGCAGTGCTCTACGTATCATTCGCAATATTCAGTCACAAGCGATTTTGCCTCGGTTCGGACAAATCATACCCAGCTGTACGATTCTCTTTTTGGTCTGCTTCGGGTTGCTTTTGGGTGTTTTGAGCGTCACCAACACGATGGGTCGCGGTCTTCTCGATGCGCGTTGAGCGACGCTCAACTGCGTAATTTCGCGCTATTCGTCCCAACTAGACACGTGCCGAACTATTTACGCAGGGCGTCGAAGGGGGACTGCGATGCGTACCTATGTCCAGTAGTCCCTGCGGTGAGCGCGCTGCAGGACTCGTTGACGGAGGGAGGCAAAGTGGCTGGATGCAGCCAACAGCCGATCTAGTTGACTCCCTGTGTCGCCGAACGCCCTGTGTCGCCGAGAGCCTGTGTTGTCGAGAGCCTGTGTCGTCGAAAACTGAACGGTTTACCCCACCAGCTAAATGGCGCACGGCCGCTGTGGGGCTAGGACTTGTCGGCGTCGGTCTCGGCGTCGTCGAGCATCTTCTTAACGACCTTCGCGTGGTCCGGATCGAGATCCACCACCATTTCGCTGAACGCCCGCCGCGCCTCTTTCGCAGTCATGCGCTGTTTCTCGAACTCGATGCAGATCAAACACATACTGATGAGTTTAGTACATGCACTGCGTTCCGTCGAACCGACGGCCTGCGCCCGGGTAGAAAACTCGATCTTTTCGAGGAACAGCGGCGCCTTGGGCTTCGCTCGCTCGCAGTGCAGGCCGTAACGCCCGAATGCGTGGCGCCGCAGTTTCGGCCAGACTTTTTTCCTGCTTGGGGACGCCCACTCGTCCTCAGGTGGGACGCAGAATTGACCTGAGGACGCTCGTTATGGAAGCTCTGCTCACACAGCCCGTGGGTTGCAGGAGAGGGTCATGAGAATTTGAGACGAATGGATCGCTAGCGTTACCGAAGAAGTAATCGAACCGGGGCGGGAGATCGTTGATGCTCACCATCACATTTTCGAGCTAAGCACGGCGATCTCGCCCTACTCGCTCGCCGATTTGTGGCGTGACACCAGCGGGCACAATGTCGGGCAGACCGTCTTTATGGAATGTGGTGAACACTACCGCGGGACCGGTCTGCCGGAGCTGGTGGCGGCGGGCGAGACCGAGTGGGTTCATCGCTTGGCCATCCAAGCCCGAGATGCGCCCGCGGGCGTCGCTCGCATCGCGGGCATCGTCGGCAAGGCGAACCTGGCGTTGGGAGAGCCGGGGCAGCCGTTGCTTGAGGCTCACATGGCGGCGAGCACGTTGTTTCGTGGTGTGCGGGACAACGCGTGCTGGGGCGAGGGCGATGGCGTGCACCAGATGGCCGGCATTGGGCATGCCAAGGAGTCTGGCGATGCGGGCTATCGGGCTGGGGTGAAGTGCCTTGGGGCGCAAGGTTTGGTCTTTGACGCCGCCAACTACCATACGCAGATCCTAGGCCTTCGGGATTTAGCGCGCGCTGTGCCCGAGACCACAATGGTGGTCAATCATCTGGCGACTCCGTTGGGAGTAGGGCCCTACGCGGACCGTCGCGACGAGATATCTCCGATCTGGTCAGGTGACATGACGCAGCTGGCGGAGTGCGAAAACGTTCGAGTGAAGTTGGGTGGCATGGCGATTGGCGGAGAGGTGGTTGCGTCCGGTGATGGACCAGATCGAAGAACAGTGGAACGTGATTTTCACGCGCTCGTTGATGACACTGGAGCTCCCCAACGTGTCCCACTACCTCGGCTGTGATGTGCCCCCGCTCGACTGCGGGCGCAGCTTTCCGGATGACCTCGAAACTGTGGACTACGAACCACTGAAAAATATTTTGGGGGAGCTCGATCGCTCTGAGGACAGTTTGTAGGATAGCGCTGCCAATAGTTCGGGGGAGTTTTCGGATCGAATGAGCTTCGTCGTAGATTTTTTTCGTTCGCGTCAACAGGACGGCAAGCTCTTCGACCGCCCGTTTGCCGCAGCCCAAGCCGAAGTCATCCTCGCGGGTGGCATGCCGTCCGGCAGCCTGAGTTTGTGATCGAAGGAGGGGGGGACAAATGCTATATCGGACTGAAAATCAAGCGCACATCCGAACCGCGGGTTGTGGAGATTTTGCGTAGCTAATCATGATTCGACAACCCAATCCGGCGAGTTCCCACAGTCCATTTTTCGAGCGGTGCGCCCGGTTCGTTTTGCGTTTCCGCTTCCCGATGTTGATTCTCACCTTCGTGCTGACGGCGTTTTTTGGACACGCCACGGCAACCCGACTGCGCATCGATACCGGCGTTGCCGCGACGATTTCCGATGACTCGGATGCTGTGCGAACCCTGGACGAGATCCGGGATCGTTTTGGCGACGATTCGCTGTTCCTCGTGTTGGTCAAAGGCGACGTCTATTCCTTGCCCTACTTGGAGCGACTGCGGTCGCTTCAAGACGAGCTCGGGCGACTCGACATGGAGCTCACTGGGGGGGCCGACAACGCTCACGCTACAGCGGATCCCCCGCGGCCCCTAGGGGCCGTGGGGGGCGACGGAGCCGATAGCTTTGAGGAGCTTGACGATGCTGAGGGCTGGGGTGACGAGAGCCGAGGCAGCATCGTGCAGCGAATCACCTCTCTCCTCAACGTGCGGCAAACCCTCTGGCGAGATGGTGGTCTCGTCGTAGAAGGCCTCTTTGATCAGTGGCCGACGATTGGCGACTTGTCAGAGCTGAAAAAGCGCGTCCGCCAGGACCGCACTCTGCTGGGTCAGGTGGTGAACGCCGAGGGGACACACTCGATACTGCTCGTCAGCCTCGAGTCCATGCACGATAAGCAACTGGGCTTCGTGTACGACGAGCTAGTCAAGATCACTGACAAATATCAGAGCGATGACTTTGACATACAAGTCGCTGGGCACTCGGCCATGCGGGCGTTCTTCATGCGAGGCACGATGCGGGACCTAGGTGTGCTCGGTCGCGCATCGGCGCTGATGATGCTGTTGATGCTCGTTGCGCTGTTTCGTCACCCATGGGGCGTTGTGGGACCCCTGCTGGTCGTGGTCCAGGGCGTGGTGTGGACCTTTGGGTTCATGGCCGTCACCGACACCCAGATGACGCTTGTCAGCAATATCCTTCCCGCGTTCTTGTTTTGTGTCGGTCTGGGGGACTCGGTTCACGTTCAATCCAGTTACCGAGACGCACGTCGTGACGGAGTTCCGAACCACGAGGCCATCGTGCATGCCATCGCCACTACGGGCAAACCGGTCATGTTCACGACTCTGACCACCGCCTTGGGTTTGCTCTCTTTTTCATTCGCATCGCTGGATGCAGTTGTGGAGCTGGGCGTGGCGGGCGCCTTTGGAGTGTTTGCCACGATGGTGCATTCGCTGGTGTTCCTTCCTGTGGTGCTCAGCTTCAATCAAAAGAGCTTGCTTGGTGCACGACCCAAAGCCAGAGGGCGCGACCTTCTCGATAAGGGCCTGGCCGTGTGTGACTCGCTGTCCAATACGCTCGTCAGGCGCAACATTACCCTCGTTGTCGGTGGGCTGATCGGGTTGGCCTCGATCTGGTGTGCCAAGGATATTCGGCCTACTCAAGACGGCATCAAGAACTTTCCGCCCGGCACCGCAGTGGTCAAGGCGATCTTGGACCAAGACCGATCTATGGGCGGCGCTCGCGTACTGACGTTGTTGATCGATGCGCCCGAAGGAAAAACGCTGAAGGACAGAAATCTCCTTCTCGCTCTTGAGAAGCTCGAGCAACATGTGCTCGATTTCAAAGAAGAGGGCAGCTCCGAGCCTTTTGTGACGAACGCGACAAGTGTCTTGGATCCGATCCGGGAAACCCACCGGGCGTTACATGGTGGCGCCGAGTCTGATTACCGGATTCCGGACGATTCGCGCGGGGTCCACGACCTCTTCACGTTGTTTGAGAGTTCATCGCCGAGCCAGCTGAAGCGCCTGATGACTGTAGATGCCCGGTCGTCTCTGATGACGTTCCGTGTCCGGTGGCGGGGGGCTATGGGTTATCAACCGCTGCTGGATCACGTGGCAGCTGGCATCGAACAACATGTCGGGGGCCTCGCTCGAGTTCGACCCGGAGGGGGGATGTACACAGGCTCGGTTATCCTCCACGCCCTGCTGTGGGATTTGCTTCGCAGTCTGGCCATTGCCATCGTTTGCATCACCCTGCTGATGGTTCTGTTGCTGGGTGAGCTGCGCCTAGGTTTGCTCGCGATGGTTCCGAACCTGCTGCCGGTGGTCATGACCTTGGGCTTGATGGGCGCGGTCGGCATCCCGCTGAATATGGGTACCTTGCTCGTGGCGAGCGTCGCGCTAGGAATCGCGGTGGACGACACGATCCATTTCCTGCACCAGTTTCGAGCGCATAATACGAAGGAACTGGGCAGGGACGCCGCCATTCGGCTCGCCTTTCAGCACAGCGGTCGCGCTATGGTGACGACCAGTATCATTTTGATTTTTGGTTTTGGCGTCTTCCAAACGGCATCTATGAGCAACGTTGGCGACTTCGGAACATTGGTCGCTGTCACGGTGATATTTGCACTGCTTGTCGACCTGATCTACACACCAGCGGTTCTCCGGGCTTTCTTTCGCTCGGGGATATCAGCGAGTGACAGTGCTTCGCCAGTGACGGAACCTGGTGAAGCGTCGGCAGGCGCGGCGCCATTCGGTGGTGGCCTGAATGAAGCTTGAGCTGCTTCGCCACGGGCCGCCCGTGGACATCTCCATTTCGGCCGCCGACGCTTCGCGTAGGAATGTTTTCCCTCGCGTTGTTTGGCTATGCTGACGGGACGCTGACCATAGTCTGACAGGGACACGTTTTCGCGCCCTAGGTTGGGGACATGAAGCAACTGACCTACGTTGGAATCGCACACTTTAGTGGTGGGACGTTCAGGAGCCCGAGCTCCAGACGCCCGAGGATGTGATTGTTCGGCCGCTGGCGGCTGGCCGGTGTGATGGCGATAAAGTGTTCTTTATCAAGAATGCTGCGACAGCGCTGAAAATTGGATTGAGCGTACATCTGCTCGGTCGCGCGCATCAGTCCCAGCGTGCCATCGACAATGAGCTCGACCCGATTTGTCTCTTAGCTCAAACCCTGTTTCTGTCCGAATTCAGCTGCCGGGATACACCAGCGGAGCGACGTGGTATTCCGATAGGGAGAGTGCGCTAACACTTTTCGAGCGGCGAGCTGACGCTTGAGCGCTCCTAAAAGAGACGGGGTGCCCAGCACTGAAATTACGAATGGGTGCTTGGGCTTGCCCAGACCCGCTGACCTAGGCCATCGGATAAAGTTCGCGGTTTTCCCGATGAGCGTTGCCTTTACATCGGCATCATCGATAGCGCTGCGTGGGCATGCAGCCCTATCGATGATGCGCCGCGATCAGCGTCCCGCGGCGGCCGAAGCGGATTACCGCCGCGAGTGGCGAGTCTGACACCGTTGGTGTTGCCCGTGCCCGCACAATCCGGCTACTCGGCGCTAGGAAGCGCTCTTTGATTGGAAAAGTACGGAGAGTACAACGGGAAGGTCAATGGCATGGCTCGCGTAGCCCGCAAGAGGACTGGCAACCCATGATTCCGGCGATGAGCCGGTGGTTGCGTTAGGTGCTGGTGCCCAGCACAGGAACTCTACTTGCGATTATTGCGACGATACCCGCTTATAGTATCGCCGCGGTGGGAGTGGGCCCGGGGGCGAAGAACAGTAAGGTTACAAGTGGTGAGCGTGTTTGCCCAGAGCCTTGGTATCGAGGTGATGGTTTTTCGCTCTACAACGAGCAGACGGCGACACCGGGATTGCGGCTTATCTCTTTGCGAAGAGCATTGCCTTCGACTGCGAAGGACACCTTGCAGGGTAAATGCATGAACGGTTCGGCTTGTTTATCGTTGGCAAATTTCGGTCGAAGCCAGAGTCCGCCCGATAGCGACTTGGGGACGTTGTTTCTATTGAGTCGCTTGACGTTGAAGTGTTTTGCCAAGCGCTCCACAGAAATATGAGCTCCTTCCGGAATCCACAGTTGGCTGCCCTTCGCGAAATTGTGGAGGAGATGGTCCTCAAGAACGATTCTGGTGTCTGGCTTTGAGCGGACGTGGAAGCGATACCACGGCATCATCGATGTGTGTGTCAGCATCAAGGCACCGATCACAAGCGGCGCCAGATAGTTCTGAAGGTACGGAGTCGGAATTCGGGACCTGAGCAAGGATGCGATTTGTTGGCTTGCCGTGTAGGCGCCCCCCAAGGCGATGGTGGCGAAGGGGAACACCACCAAGATGTTCCTGAGGAAATTCACTTTGAGTGTGCAAATGTAGGCGAGTAAGCTCAGTGGACCGATGAAGGCGACCGCAGCCAATTTGGGGTTCCGTTTGAAAGCTGCAACGAAGCCAACCGCTGCGAGTCCTAGGCCCACGTCGCCTAATTGGGTACGCAGAGCCGTCAAGTACAGTTTGAGATGAGGGAGTCCGGGAACTGCGGTGAATCTACCGTGTCCGCTTACGTTGTAGTGAAAGACTTCGGCGCCGACGTCGTCGAGAAAATGGGCCAGATCCAGGAGCGCGTATGGCATCACCACGAAAAAGCTGAGGGCCGATGACACTAGGAGCGCTGCGGCCAATCTCAGCCTGGAACGTCTCCCGTACAAGAAAATTGACAGCAGGGGGATTAGAAGCATCACTCCTGCAGTGTACTTGCAGGAGATGGCAAGCCCGCAGAGCACACCGGGGATGAAGCTTTTTGCTTGATAGGTCTGTTGCGATGACGTCCATAGAACGTAGCAGCTGGTGAGTAGGCAGAAAAAGGTAACCAGTATGTCGACGTTCGCGTAGGCCCACGTATGAAAATGCAACAGTGGCAAGGATGTTGCCGATAGGGTCGCCGTGACCATCGCTAGGCGGGAGCCGTATAGCCTTCGTGCGATCAGGCCCACCAACACGAGGCACGCACATCCAGCGAGCACAAAGGGCGTGCGCATCATGGTACCCACAACCGCGTGGGAGTAGTACGGGGTCCAGTGTAAATCGCTGACGGTGACCCGTTCGAGTTTGTTTGCCTGGATGATGCCTAGCGCCTCACCGGCGGCAGCCAGATAGATGGGAAGGGAACCGTAGCGGAAAAATTGCGGATTGAGCTCTCCAGTTCTTATGATGTCGTGGGCACGAGTGGTGAGATAAGGTTCGTCGATGTGGCCTGAATAGGGCGCGCTGGCGCTGACGAGATCCATGTGGCTCACGAAACTGGCGATAGCCACGGCGAGAACGAGGAAAAGCGTTCCTTTTCTGCGGATAGTTGAGGCAAGCCAACTCATGCGAACGAACATATCCGACGGCCGGGGCAGCTGCAATCCTCCGAGTCGTTCGCGGTGCGCTCAGTCGTCCATCATGCCGAGTTCGACGAGCAACTTCCGTGTCTGCTCAACATTCAGCTGGTGCGCGCGATCGCTACTGAAGGCGAAGTCATCGGGGACGCTGTTACCGTCAGTGCGCCGTTCCTGACCCCACCAGGGAAAGTTAGGCTCGATTACGAAGTGTCGTTCGTACTCTACGACGTAGCGGGCTTCGTCCATCGTGATCATGGCTTCGTGCATCTTTTCGCCAGGCCGGATCCCAATCATCTTGGTTGGCACGCCGGGGGCGATAGCTTCGGCTAGCACAGCGGCGGTGCAAGCCGAGATCTTGGGGATGAATAGTTCACCGGCCCGGCCCTCTTTGAGCGCAAGCAACACCAGATCCACCGCTCGGTTCATGCCGATCCAAAAGCGCGTCATGTCGGGTTCGGTGATAGTCAGCAGGCCTTCGCGGCGCTGCTTTCGAAACAGCGGAACAACGCTGCCGGCGCTGCCGACCACGTTGCCGTAGCGCACGAGATTGAAGCGAGTGCCGGAGGAGCCCGAGTACGAGTTGGCGGCGACGAAGAGCTTTTCCATGCAGAGCTTGGTCGCGCCGTAGAGGTTGACCGGGCTAGCTGCTTTGTCGGTACTCAGCGCGACCAGTTGGCTGACGTTTCGGTCAAGCGCAGCTTCCAGCAGGTTCGATGCGCCGTCGATGTTGGTCCGGATCGCCTCGATTGGGTTGTACTCTGCGATCGGTACATGTTTCATGGCCGCCGCGTGCACCACGATGTCCACGCCCGCCAATGCGCGCTTGAGGCGATCCTTGTCGCGGATGTCCCCCACGAAGCAGCGGAGACGAGGATCCGATATCTGGGATTGCATGGCGTAGTGCTTTTGCTCGTCTCTGGAGAAGACGATCACCCGGCCCGGGGAAAAGTCCTTGAGCAGGCGCCGGACGAAGGCGTGTCCAAACGACCCTGTTCCACCGGTGACGAGGATCACGGCTCCTTTGAGATCCGGGGGCACCGACAGCAGCGGAGCGAAAAGCTGGGAATCGTCCTGGGCGGTCATGGCTGGGGGCCTTTCGAGTGACGCTAGAATCAGCGTCGAGCTATCTTGGCTGGCTGTAATTCGCCCCCATGGGCGCGGCAAGCGAAATTCCCAGCTGTGGCAAGGAGACTGCGCCGTGGGCTGCTGCCCCGGGCTGGAGTCGTAGGATGCGGCGCTCAGCGGCAGTCTGGCGGCATCGTGGTCGAAATCAGATCGGTCGGCACCCGTCCGCGCCGCCGCCCTGGTTGGTCTTGGTGATCATGCTCCGAGGCCGAGCGGCAGTAGCGCAGCTCCGAGGGCTACTGCAATAACCGCGATCAGCCGAGAGCCGCCTTGAAATCGGTAAAACGGTCGCCCCATGAAGAAGGAAAGAATCGCGTAGAGCAAGTAGGCAGCGAGGGTCGTCAATGCGGCGGCGTGTGCACCCCAGCGGGGAATCAACAGGAAATTGAGTCCCAGATTCATTGCTCCCGGCACCAGGAAGGTGACCAAGGTCAGATGGGTACGTTTGGCGTAGCCGATACCGGCGGCCATCAGATTGCCCAACAGGAAGAAAAAATTGCCAAGCACTAGGTATCGCAGGTACTCCAGCCCCGCGACGAACTGCTCGGCACCGAGCACATCGTAGGCGAAGGCTGCGATGAAGCGGACCAGTAGAATGGCGCCAATGTGCATGTAGAGGAAGCTTCGAACGCGGCGCGCGATTTGCTCATCTCGGTCCGCGTGGTTGTCTCGCATGTGGCCGTAGTAAAATCGAGGCCAGTCCAGTAGCGACGATTCGGTGACCAGTGCTACGCCGCCCGCGATTTTTACAGCAAACAAGTAGTCTGCTGTCGCCGTAAGGCTACCCACTCGGCGTAGAACCCAAACATCGGAGGATGCCAGCAGCCACCCGATGAAGAATGTTCCGATCAGTGGCGTCGAAAACGCCAGCATCTCTCGAAGCTCAACCTTACTGAGCAATTTTGCTTTGATGCTGAGTAGCCCCTGGCGGGAGTAGTACAGCGCGTTCACTGCGTTGATCAACCAGACCGTACCGATGCTTGCGTAAGCCAGCCAATGTAGACGACTGTGGCCGAGAACCTCTGTGCTTCGGTCGGCGTCTGCGACGTAAGAAACGAACGTCGCGACAAAGGCGGTGTAGAGGAGGCTCTCCACCACGCGGTTGAACAGGTAGAGTCCGTAGTCGTTGCGCACTCGGCTGAGGTAGTTGAAAAAGCTGAATCCAATTTTTCCAGTCGTAATCCCACCGAAGTAAAGCAGCCCCAACGCGGCTTGGGATTCGGCGAAGTAGAGCAGGCAGGCGATCACAAACACCACGAGCATGCCGGCGGTGTTCACCAGAAAGGTCGTGGTTACGAGAGAGGCGTGGGTTTCGACTCGCTCGTCCTTCTTGTCGAAGTACATTCGCATCATCGCTTGGGGGAGCGATAGGGACACGACCGGCACCAACATGCCGGAGACCACGCCGAGGAAGCCCCACTCCCCGTAATCCGCATGGGAGATGAACCGGATGGTGTACGTGACCGTGATGAAGGAGAGGACGGCGGGGATTACCTTGGCGAGGAAGTACGCGAAGAAGGACGGATCCTTCTTGCGCACCCAATTGCTCAGGCGAGCGGCGCGGCCCGTAGAGGGGGCATCACTGTTCGGCTGGGCGTCGCTGGTCATGTCGGGATTCGGGCTAGTTGGGCCTAGCGTAGATAGTCCAGCAATGGTCGTGCCGACAATTCGGTGACCGCGCGCTCCAGCGGTGCTGTGGGCGGTGGCGCATGACGGGGGGGGCGGTCAACGCCGAAACCCGTGCGGAGCAGGGTTTTTCCCCACGGCCATTTTGATACAGAAGAATACAGTCGGTTGCCTGCGCGGAGCCGCGGGTCCTCCACAATAGGGCGGGTCACGGCGTAGCGTTCGGGATCCAGACGAGCCTCGTCGACGATATCTAGCAGGCGGTCGGCGGTCTTTCCGTCCTGATGCCGGTACCAACATTGGAAACGATCCATGTCGTAGCTCAAGCCTGGAGCCGGTAGGGAACGCAGCACGTCGGCGATGTCAGATACCTTCGTGAGATTGGGAATGATGCGGTTGACGTCGAAGTCGAAGACTTCTGAGAAAGGGAAGGGCTCGTAGGCCACTACGGGTTTGCCGGCGACAATGCACTCCATCGATGTGGTGCTATTCCACACAATGGTCAACGCTGCCTGACGGACCCAGTTGGCGATATCGTAGTCCGCGATAACGAACAAATTTTCGCGGGTCCGGCTTTCGCCTTGGTAGATGGATTCAGCCTCATAGCCTGCAGGGTGCACCCGCAAAATGAACTGAGTCTGCGGGAACTCGTCGGCGAGATTGCGCACCATCTCGGTAAACGCATCGCGTGCTTTGGCGAAGCCCGCGATGAACTCATCGCTAAGATTATAGCCTCGCGCTTGCAAACTTTGGCGTAACTCTGCGGAGATGTACGCCATGTTGAAGTTGTAGGGGACCAGGACCCAGTCCTTGTCTGGGTCCAGGCCATACGGTTCTGCGAGTTCCGTGCGGCTCTGTAGTAGCTGAGTGTGCTTGTAGATATCGAAACGTGGGTGCCCCGTGATGCGAATGCGCTCTTTGGGGATGCCGTGGTCAATCAGCAGTTCTTCAAATCGTTCGCCCCAAGCGCAGTGCAATACGGTTTCGCGGGCGAACTCACCGTCCGGCAACAGGTAGCCGCGTCCACAGGCGAAATGCATTTGCTCCCAGGCCATGTTGACCAGCCAACAGTTTTGGTAGTCTGCTTGTCCGAGGTAGCGGTTTCGAACGTCGTCATCGTAGAAAAACGGCAGGAACACGACTTCGCGACCGACGGGGCTTTGCCCCAAGGCGCTCAGGTGCTCCATTTGCCCTGACATCTGGCGTTGCCGCGCTTTGTGCAGCAGGATCAACGCGGGCAGGGCTTCTCGGTGAGTATGCTCCCAGGCGAGGCGTACAGACGGGCCGGGACGGTTCGCTGGGTGGGGCTGGCTCATCGCTGGATTCGTCTGCAAGCTCTATACGCTAATTTCGGCGAGTCTCAACTCGTAACGCAGGGCGTGCGAGCCCTTGATTTCTACGGTGTCTACCAAGCGGTAATCGGCGCTTTCAAAGGCTCTCACGCTGCTCAGATTATCTGGGCGAATGTGTGCAATCAGCAGGCCGACGCCGGAATCCCGGGCGACAACTGTGGCGGCATGAAGCGCCGGGGTCGACAGGCGGCGACCGCGGTGGCTGGGGGCCAGGTTGATGCCGACTTCCGCGCATCGCCCGGCGCCGGCGGGGGCATCGGCATCGGCGAGCCAGTCGAAGCGCACCACTCCGGCCCTTTGCCCGGCCGATAGGATAATGAATAGCTGTCGCAGCTTACCCGCAAGGGTGGCCTTGAACCACTTGATGTGATCGGACTTGACGATGTCGGCGCGCAGAAACGATGCGGCTCGGG
>SPKZ01000252.1_pt1 | contig 24185 bp, 22 predicted proteins | sample 2456571 | NCBI WGS metagenome assembly SPKZ01 (sample SAMN11192286, study PRJNA482655) | marine metagenome | biome: ENVO:00000447; feature: ENVO:00000244|ENVO:00000211|ENVO:00000569|ENVO:00002023; material: ENVO:00002151; isolation source: ocean water from marine abyssalpelagic zone ... | reverse complement strand
GTGGCCTTGAACAGGTTGATGTTCAAACCACCGCAGAGACCGCGATCAGTAGAAACCACGATGAAGCCAACGCGCTTAACTTCGCGCTCCTCCATGAAGTTATGGCGGTACTCGGGCGCTGAGTTGGCAATATGGCCGACCACGGAGCGCATGCGACGAGCGTAGGGCTTGCCCACTTCCATGCGGTCCTGGGCCTTGCGCATCTTGCTTGCGGCGACCATTTCCATCGCACTGGTGATCTTCTGCGTGCTTTGAATGCTCGAGATCTTGGTGCGAATTTCTTTTCCGACTGCCATTGAAGGTCCCTCGGCTTACCAGGTCTGGGTAGACTTGAACTTCTCGATCGCAGCCTTGAAGGTCGCTTCGATCTCGTCGTTGTAGCCGCCAGTCTCTACGATGCTGTCCATCAGCTCGCCGTGCTCGGCCTGCATGTAAGACAGCAGCGCTTCTTCGAAATCACCCACCTTGCTGACATCGATGTCGTTGAGGTGGCCTTCGTTCGCGGCGTAAAGCACCAGACCCATCTCCGCAATGCTGCGAGGGGCGTACTGCTTCTGCTTCATCAGCTCGGTAACACGCTCACCCAGGTCCAGCTGTGCCTTGGTTGCATCGTCAAGATCAGACGCGAACTGCGAGAACGCCGCCAATTCACGGTACTGCGCCAGCGCGGTACGAATACCACCGGACAGCTTCTTCATAACCTTGGTCTGGGCTGCACCACCGACTCGGGATACCGAGATACCGGCGTTCATAGCCGGGCGTACGCCCGCGTTGAACATATCCGCTTCCAGGAAGATCTGGCCATCAGTAATGGAGATCACGTTGGTGGGAACGAATGCAGAAACGTCACCCGCCTGGGTTTCAATCACCGGCAGTGCAGTCAGCGAACCAGTCTGGCCTTTAACAGCACCATCGGTGAACTTCTCTACGTAGTCGGCGTTTACGCGAGCGGCGCGCTCCAGCAGACGTGAGTGCAAATAGAAAACATCACCGGGATAGGCTTCACGACCCGGGGGACGACGCAGCAGCAGTGAGATTTGACGGTAGGCCCAAGCCTGCTTGGTCAAATCATCGTAAATGATCAGGGCGTCTTCGCCGCGATCGCGGTAGTACTCGCCCATGGTGCAGCCGGCAAACGGTGCCAGGAACTGCATAGCGGCGGGGTCAGATGCTGTCGCTGCGACAACAATTGTGTGCTCCATGGCGCCATGCTCTTCGAGCTTACGCACAACGGACGCAACGGAAGATGCCTTCTGGCCAACCGCAACGTAGACACACTTAATGCCTGTGCCCTTCTGGTTGATGATGGCATCAACCGCGATGGCTGTTTTACCGACCTGGCGGTCACCGATGATCAGCTCGCGCTGGCCACGACCGATGGGCACCATGGAATCGATAGCCTTCAGACCAATCTGTACCGGCTCATCAACCGACTGACGTGCAATTACGCCCGGTGCTACTTTTTCAAGTGCATCGGTCATCGCTGCATTCACAGGTCCTTTGCCATCAATGGGGTTACCCAAGGCATCGACAACACGGCCTTGAAGTTCTGGTCCAACCGGGACTTCCAGAATACGGCCAGTGCAACGACAGGACTGGCCTTCTGCAAGGCCTTTGTAGTCGCCCAGGATAACGGCGCCTACGGAGTCGCGCTCCAGGTTCAGTGCCATCCCGAAGATGCCACCTTCAAATTCGATCATCTCACCGTACATCACATCGGCGAGGCCGTGGATGCGGATGATGCCATCGGTTACGGAGACGACGGTACCTTCGTTACGCGCCTCTGATGAAACATCAAGCTGCTCAATTCGCTGCTTAATCGTTTCGCTGATTTCTGATGGATTCAGCTGCTGCATGCTCTGTTCCTCAATCCTACAAATTCATGGCAGCGGCCAGCTTATTCAGCCGACCGCGCACGGAGCCGTCGATCACCAGATCGCCAGCGCGTATCAATACACCACCCAGCAAGCTGGAATCTGTGGTGCTGCGAACGTTGACGCTGCGCTCCAGTTTGCGACCCAGCGCTTCGCTGAGTCTGCGAGTTGTTTCGTCTTCCAGCTCGAATGCGGAAATCACTTCAACCTCAACCGACCGCTCAAAGTTTGCTTTGAAGGTCGTGAACAGGTCTGCTATTTCCGGCAACAGTGCCAACCGCTTGTTCTCGGCAAGCACTGACAAGAAGTTAACCACTGCTTCAGAAAGGCCTTGGCAGACCTCTACCAATACGGCTACCTGCTGCTCCGCTTTATGCGCCGGGCTCGCGAATACTTTCTGCAGTGTCTCGTGCTCACTGACGGCGGCCAGCAATGTTAGCTGCTCAGCCCAGGCGTCAAGCGCACTGTTGTCACGCGCGTATTCAAATGCAGCCCTGGCATACGGACGCGCCAGTGTGGTCAGTTCAGCCATGTGATCCTCGCACCTACAGTTCCGCAGCTAACTTATCGACCAGCTCGGAATGAGCATCCCGGTCGATCGTCGCGCCCAGCACTTTCTCTGCACCAACCAGCGACAGCGTCGCTACCTGGCCGCGCAGTGCTTCACGTGCACGGTTGGTTTCCTGCTCGATCTCAGCACGCGCAGACGTTTTAACACGCTCTGCTTCTGTTTGTGCCGCGACTTTCGCTTCTTCGATGATCTGGTTGGCCCGCTTGTTGGCAGACTCAACAATAGATGCTGCTTCGTGCTTGGCTTCTTTCAATCGCTCGATGGCCTTTTCCTGGGCCAGCTCGAGGTCATGGCTTGCGCGTTCTGCAGCCGCCAGGCCGTCAGAAATTTTCTGCTCGCGCTCTGCCATGGCTGCCACGATAGGCGGCCATACATACTTCATGCAGAACCACACGAAGCCAAAGAAGGCAATCATCTGCCCGATAAGCGTAAGGTTGATATTCACGCCGTACTCCTCACTGATGTGAAGGGGCCATCTTGTGACTGGCCCCGCTCGTCATTGCGTTTGGGTTGCCCGAATTAGGCCATGCCAGGTGCAACAACGAAGATCAGGTACATAGACAAACCAACGCCGATAATGGGGATCGCGTCTACCAGGCCAGCGCCCAGGAAGAAGGTTACCTGCAGCTTGGGGGCCAGTTCAGGCTGACGTGCAGAGCCTTCAATCAGCTTGCCACCCAGCATGCCGATACCGATAGCAGCACCGAGGCCGCCAAGGCTGATCATGATTGCAGCAGCGATAAGAACGAGTTCCATGAGTTTCTCCTAGAGGTTGATTACCAATAATGAAAGTAATTAGTGATCTTCGTGAGCCATACTGAGATACACGATCGTCAGCACCATGAAGATGAATGCCTGCAGGGTGATTACCAGAATGTGGAAAATCGCCCAACCAATTTGCAGCAGACCGGCTGGCGCCATCCAGGCAACGCCCGCACCGTAAAGTGCTGCAATCAAAATAAAGATCATCTCGCCGGCGTACATGTTGCCGAACAGACGAAGCGCCAGGGAGAACGGCTTGGCCAGCAGACCGACGATCTCCATGAACAGGTTCACCGGGATAAACATCCAGTGATTAAAGGGGTTAAGTGCAAGTTCCTTGGCGAAACCAAAGCCCTTCACCTTGATGGAGTAGTACAGAATCAGCACCAGTACACCGATGGACATGCCAAACGTAATGTTGGGATCGGTTGAGGGTACGATCTTGTGATAACTCACACCCAGCACCTCCAAGGTATAAGGCACGAGGTCGACTGGTACCAAATCCATGAGGTTCATCAGGAATACCCAGACGAAGATCGTCAGAGACAAGGGTGCAATTAGCGGGTTGCGGCCGTGGAAAGTGTCGCGGACGGTGTTGTCTACAAACTCTACAATCATCTCCATGGCGTTGATAAAGCCGGAAGGGACGCCAGTTTCTGCACGCTTGGCAACGCGACGGAACGTCCAGCAGAAGATGATACCCAGGCCAATAGACCAGATCATGGAGTCAACGTGGATAGCCGTGAATCCCATGGCGGAGGCTTCGGCGCCACCGTGAGCCATGGTCCAGACGCCGCCTTCGGGAACGACGGACACTAAATTGCCATCGTAATCCAGGCGCTCGTACCCTTCCGGCAGTTTGCCGTACGTCAGGTTCGTCAGGTGGTGGACAATGTATTCAGAAACCGTTCGGTTTTCGCCAGCCATCTATTGCAACTCTTGAGTCTTGTCTCGGTGTGGCGTTATCGAAGCAAACGCCAACTCCCTATAATTTGTACGATCAGCATGCAGATATAACCTGCAAATACTGCCATCGCGTCGATGGGCCTGAGCAGTGCAAACACCACTGCGAACCCGGCAGCGCTAAGCACAAACTTGCGCATACCTCCGACATAGCCCATACGGGCCGCTTCCTCAGCCTGGCGAGCAGCACGTTTGCGAAAGGCAACCGCTGCGAACCATGCCTGTGGCCCAATCGCCACAAGTGCACCACATATCAGCGACAGTGCATTTACACCATTGGTGAAAACCCAGGTCCCAAGACCCAGCGGTAGCAGAACAGCAAATTGCGCCACAGTGATGCGATGGACTGGAGGTTTGGCGATGCTGGCGGCCGCTTCTGGCTGCCGCGCCGTACTCCCCTTGCCGTGCCACACGGGTTTCTTCCTCGATTCAGGCGCGCGCATTATAGGGGCATTAGGGGGGCGGTTCAACCAAATGAACAGGCCAATTTAGCGGGAATTTAACGGCCGTTAGCAGCACGTTTCAGTCCATTTGGGACCATATGCCAACGTGATGAGGAATATACCCAGATATGGTGCCTGTTTAAAAAACAAACACTACATACAGTGCTTCACCGCTGCGCATGCGTTACCTGATGTGGCTGAGAATACCGTCCAACTCGTCCAGGCTGTTGTAGGAGAGCACCAATTTGCCCTTACCGCCCTGCCCGTGCTGGATTTCAACACTGGCGCCCAGCTTTTGCGCCAGATCATCCTGTAATTGACGAATATTCGGGTCAACGGTCTTGCTCGGCTTGATTTTGGCGTCATCACCTTTGAGTGTACGCCTAACCAAAGCCTCGGCTTCGCGTACAGACATGGCTTTCGACACCACGGTGCGCGCCGCCGACACCTGGACCTGACCTTCGAGGGCCAGTAGGGCCCGAGCGTGACCCATTTCGAGGTCGCCGCGCTCAAGTAATGTCCTTACCTCATCCTGCAGGCTCATCAGCCGCAACAGGTTTGCCACAGTTGAGCGGCTCTTGCCCACCGCTTGGGCAACCTCCTGTTGTGTGAGCTCAAATTCCTGTTGCAGACGTTGCAGCGCAACGGCCTCTTCCATGGGATTAAGGTTTTCCCGCTGGATATTCTCAATCAGTGCCATCGCTATGGCGGCTTCGTCGGGGACAGGCTTAATCAGCGCCGGCACAGTGTGCAGGCCCGCCAGCTGTGTTGCCCGCCAACGACGTTCGCCGGCGATAATCTCATAACGGGTGTCGGAGATCGGTCGCACAACAATGGGCTGCATCACGCCCTGGGCCCTAATACTGTCAGCCAGCTCCTGCAACGATTCTGGTTCGATATCTTTGCGCGGCTGGTACTGGCCCCGCTGAATCAAATCAACGGGCAATTCCTTAAGCGGGGAATCCTGCGCATCCGCCTTGTCTGTCGGTGCCTTCTCTACAGCGGAATCCGGGCTGGAACCCGCCAACAGGGCATCCAGGCCGCGACCCAATCCTCGTCTTTTCGACACGCTGATTACTCCTGTTCCAGACCACCGGACACGGTGCGTTCCTCTCGCCGGACAATTTCACCGGCCAGCGCCATGTAGGCTTTCGCACCGCGCGAATAGCGATCATAAAGCAAGGCGGGAATACCGTGGCTGGGCGCCTCTGCCAAGCGCACATTTCTCGGCACTACCGTGCGATACACCTTGTCTCCAAAGTGCGCATGTAATTGGGATGAGACCTCGTTGGTGAGGCTGTTTCTCGGATCGTACATGGTGCGCAGAATACCCTCTATCTGTAGCCGGTGATTCACAGACTCAGACACGCGGGTGATCGTGTCGATGAGCGCCGAGAGCCCTTCCAGCGCGAAGTACTCACATTGCATGGCAATGATGACGCCATCCGCGGCCACTAACCCGTTCAACGTCAGCATGTTCAGCGAGGGCGGACAATCCACCAACACATAATCGTAGTCAGCATCGGCTTCAATCAGGGCGGCGCGAAGACGACGCTCCCTGTTGTCCACCTCGAGCAGCTCCACTTCCGCAGCAGTGAGATCGCCGTTTGCGGGTAACACATTAAACCCAGCTTCCCCGGCGGGTTGCACCACTTCGCTAATCAGGTCGCGATGGACCAACACATCGTAAATACTGCGCTCTAGCGCATGCTTATCCACACCGCAGCCCATGGTGGCATTGCCTTGTGGGTCCAGATCCACAAGGAGTACCCGTTTGCGCATAGCGGCAAGGGACGCAGCCAGATTGACGCAGGTGGTGGTCTTACCTACGCCGCCTTTCTGGTTAGCAATTGCGATTGTTCTGGCCACGTTATTGTTCTCTGTTGGTTCGGGCTTACTTAATTACTGGTGGCATCAAGCAATTGAATATCCAGTAAATGCCGCTCTTCGGTCAGACCGGGAACCGCAAGCTTATGCGACTGTAAAAGCCTCACGCCGTCACCCATTGCCGCGAGCTCTGCCTCTGGGTATTGGCCCTTCATGGCCAGGAAATGACCGGCAGGCTGCAGCAGGTGGCGACAACCGGCAATCATATCTGCAAGGGACGCAAAGGCGCGTGACAATACCGCGTCGTAGGGTTCGTCGGGCTGGAACGACTCAACTCTCGCTTGATGCACGGCCATGTTATCCAAGCCCAACGCCGTTTTCACCTGAAAAAGAAATCGGGTCTTTTTCCCGTTGCTGTCCAACAGGGAAAAAGTCCGTTGTGGGTTCAGAATAGCGAGCGGTACGCCCGGCAGGCCACCGCCGGTTCCCACGTCAATAAGACGGTGATACTCCGGTTCCAGATAGGTATGAATCGCCAGGCTATCCAGCAGGTGACGAATCACCATATCGCCGGGATCGCGAATCGCCGTGAGGTTGTAGGCCCGGTTCCACTTAACCAGTAGATCCAGGTAGGCCAACAAGGCCTCAAGCTGTTTGTCGTACAGCGTCAGGCCCAGTGCCTGCGCTCCCCGTTGGAGCGCCATTGCTGTGTTGCTCACGTCAGGCAGATTGCCGTGCACCGACGCCATCTCGCCCGTGCTTTTTCAGGTAGATCAGCAGCAAGGAAACCGCTGCCGGCGTAACACCGGGAATTCGACCCGCACGGGCCAGTGTCTCCGGTCTGGCCTCGGACAGTTTCTGGCACACCTCATTGGAGAGCCCATCCACTGCCGAGTAATCCAGGTCCTGTGGCAGGGCCATGCCCTCATGTCGGCGCAGGCGCTCGATCTCGTCCTGCTGCCTGTCGATATAGCCCGCGTACTTCGCTTGTATGGCCACCTGCTCAGCCGCCTGCTCATCGGATATCGATTCACCTTTCAAAGAGGCCACATCGGCATAGTCCAGCTCAGGCCGTTTCAATAAATCTGCTAGCGAATACTCGCGCGTAATTGGTTTGCCCAGATTCGTCTCCAGCGCCGCCGCTGGCTCCGTGCCCGGGTGCACAAACGTTGTTGCCAGACGCTGGGTTTCCATAGCGATGGCCTCGCGCTTTGCCTCAAAGCGCTGCCAGCGTTCATCGTCGATAAGACCAAAACCACGACCCGATTCTGTCAAGCGCAGGTCTGCGTTGTCTTCACGCAACAACAATCGGTACTCGGCACGCGAAGTAAACATTCGGTAGGGCTCCAGGGTTCCCATGGAGATCAGGTCATCGACCAGAACACCGATATAGGCTTCATCGCGGCGGGGGCACCAGGGGTCTTTTTCCTGAACAGCCAGTGCGGCATTCATGCCAGCGAGCAGGCCCTGAGCTGCCGCCTCTTCATAGCCCGTGGTCCCGTTAATCTGACCGGCAAAATAAAGACCCGGCACCGCGCGCGTTTCCAATGAGTACTGCAGGTCGCGGGGGTCAAAAAAGTCGTACTCGATGGCATAGCCGGGTCGCGTGATATGCGCGTTCTCGAATCCAGCTATCGAGCGCACCATCGCTATCTGCACATCGAACGGCAGGCTGGTGGAAATGCCGTTGGGGTAAAGCTCCGGTGTGTTCAAACCTTCGGGCTCAATAAAGACCTGGTGCGAGGTCTTATCAGCAAACCGGTGAATCTTGTCTTCAATGCTGGGGCAATAGCGCGGACCCACGCCTTCGATGACACCCGAGTACATGGGTGATCGGTCGAGACCTCCGCGAATCAGGGCGTGCGTTTTCTCGTTCGTGTAGGTAATCCAACAACAACGTTGCTCAGGGTGTTCCTGAACGCTGCCCATGAAGGACATAACCGGCTCTGGCGAATCTCCCCATTGCTCTTCGAGATGGGTGAAATCCACAGAGCGGGCATCGATGCGCGGAGGCGTGCCGGTTTTCAGTCGCTCCACGCGGAAAGGCATATCCCTCAAGCGCTGCGCCAAAGCGATGGACGGCGGATCGCCTGCCCGACCACCCGCGCTGTTATCCAGCCCGATATGTATGCGACCACCCAGAAAGGTGCCTGTCGTCAAGACAACTCGAGGAGCCCTGAACACTAGCCCCATCTGCGTGATCGCACCGGCGACTTTCCCTTGCTCTAGCAGAAGGTCATCAACGGGCTGTTGGAAAATCAAGAGATTAGGCTGGCTTTCGAGAATGCCGCGGATCGCATTTTTATAGAGCACGCGATCTGCTTGCGCTCGCGTAGCGCGCACGGCGGGGCCTTTTCGAGCATTGAGCACCCGGAACTGGATGCCCGCCGCATCCGTCGCACGCGCCATTGCGCCACCCAGGGCATCAATCTCTTTGACGAGATGACTTTTACCGATACCGCCAATCGCTGGATTGCAGGACATTTGCCCCAGGGTATCAATACTGTGAGTGAGCAGCAGTGTACGGCAGCCCATACGAGCAGCCGCCAGACAGGCCTCGGTGCCGGCATGGCCGCCGCCAATGACTATCACATCAAAGTGCTGTGGGTATTCCACGTGACTGCTCTCTGCTACCTAATTTAACGGGGTGGGCGATTATACGCATCCAATGGGAGGCTGTACAAAATTCAACCGCTGATCCCGTAAGGGCTTTTGTCAGTACTTGCCGAGTTGTTCGCTGCTCTCATCCTATCTTTTATTAATAAATAAATATTATCTGTATGAAGGTATATAGAATTATTGTTACTACTATTAAGGACTCACTATCCGCTGGATAAGTCCCTTTTCTGCTTTCGTATTAGTGACTTACACGAATGATAAGTGCTGTTAAATGTGTTGCCTTATCAGGCGATAATCCCTGTATCGATTGTGCGTAAATGCTCGCGTCGTCAAACACCAGGCATTACATCGCCACGGCTAGCGAAGTTGTACACGTTAATCAACGAACTTTTGCAGGCTTTCATCCACACGTCGGCAGTTGGCGGTTAGAAAAAGTCAGTGCATGGCTCCATAAGCCAGCTCAGGAGAACGAACGCTTCAGGAATCTGTGAGGAGCATTGGGAACAACAGTGAGTATGTTGTGGATTACTTGCCGATGCAAAAACTCGAGAAAATCTCCCCCAGCAAGTCGTCACTGCTCAGCTGTCCCGTGATGTCACCCAGGTGTTGCTGACACTGACGCAGATCTTCCGCCAGTAATTCTCCTGCGCCTGCTCCTAGGAGTTGAGCCTGACCGTTCTGCAAGCTTTCTTGCGCTCGTGTCAGCGCATCCAGATGGCGTCGTCTGGCGCTGAATACGCCTTCAGTGTTCTCGGTGTAACCCATGCACTGCTTCAAATGATCCCGGAGTACGTCCAACCCTTCGCCTGTGCGCGCGCTGAGGTTGATGCGGTGGCTGTCCCCAGCGAAGCCGGCTCTCAATTCACTGATGTCGCATTTATTGAAAACTACAGTGACCTTCTCGCGGTCGAAGGTGTGATCCTTGGTGGGCCAGAGATCATCGTAGCCAGCATGGATAATGCCGGGCTCGGTGCCGTCGACAACCAGCAGAATGCGATCTGCTGAATCCAGTTCTGCCAGAGCGCGTCGTATGCCTTCTTTCTCTACCGCATCACCAGCGTCCCGCAGACCCGCGGTATCCACTATGTGCAGAGGGAGGCCATCAAGCTGAACGTGCTCGCGAAGAACATCCCGGGTAGTGCCGGCGATATCCGTCACGATCGCACTGTCCTGCCCCGCTAGCGCATTCAATAGGCTCGACTTTCCTGCATTGGGCTTTCCCACGATAACGAGCTTCATACCTTCCTGAACCAATGATCCCTGGCGGGCGTGCTCGAACACTTCATCCAACTGGGTAATGAGATTTTGTAGCTGTGACGCGACTTCTCCGTCGGTCACAAAATCGATCTCTTCCTCGGGAAAGTCGATGGCCGCTTCAACGTAGACGCGTAAATGGGTAACCGCTTCAACAAGACTCTGAATGGCGTCAGAGAAGGCACCGCTCAGTGATCGGTTTGCGTTAAGGGCCGCCTGTTCTGTGGTGCTGTTGATGAGATCGGCAACGGCCTCTGCCTGCGCCAGGTCCATTCTGCCGTTGAGGTAGGCGCGCTCCGAAAACTCACCGGGTCTGGCAAGTCGGGCGCCAAGGCGGATACAGGCCGATAACAATAAATCCATCACCACAGGGCCGCCATGCCCCTGCAGCTCTACGACGTGCTCCCCGGTAAATGAGTGTGGCGCGTGAAAGTACAGCCCCAAACCCGTGTCGACGGCCCCCTTGTCCGGGTGATTGAACCGCGTGTAGTGGGCGTGTCGGTTAGTGAGCGATTGCTCACAAATGGTCTCCCCGATCCGCAAAGCCTGCGAACCGGAAAGACGAACAATGCCAACACCACCTCGACCCGGCGCCGTCGCTATCGCGGCAATAGTGTCGTTGTCTGATGCCTCTGTGGCCGACATAGGGTCAGGCAGCGGCCTTCTCTATCTGCCGCGTGATATACCACTGTTGAGCCATGGACAGCAGGTTGTTCACTACCCAATACAGCACCAGCCCGGCGGGGAACCACAGGAAGAAGAAGGTAAAGATTACCGGCATCCACTGCATGATTTTTGCCTGCATGGGGTCCGGCGGTGGCGGATTCAGTTTCTGCATAAACCACATGCTGGCGCCCATAATGAGCGGCAGCACGAAGTAGGGATCCATCACAGACAGATCATCAATCCACAAGGCGAAGGGCGCATGCCGAAGTTCGACACTTTCCATGAGCACCCAGTACAAAGCGATGAATACGGGCATCTGCACCAGGATGGGAAGGCAGCCACCCATCGGGTTGATCTTTTCCTTGCGGTAGAGATCCATCATCGCCTGAGACTGCTTCTGTTTGTCATCGGCATACTGCTCACGAATATCAACGATCTTCGGTTGCACCCGGCGCATGTTAGCCATTGATCGAAAGCTGGTTGCGGACAACTTGAAGAAGGCACCTTTAATGAGGACGGTCAGCAGGATGATGGCAGCGCCCCAGTTGCCTACCAGTTCATGAATTTGGTTGAGCAACCAGAACAGGGGCTGCGCGATCCACCACAGCCAGCCATAGTCGACGCTGAGGTCCAGATAAGGGGATATCTCTTCCAGGCGATATTGATCTTTGGGTCCCGCGTAAAAGCCTGCGCCCACAGACCCACTCTGTCCGCTGTCCAGCGTTAGCGGTGGGCTGGTAAATCCAGCAATATTGAATCCTGTATTGGTCACCCGCGTGGTGTAGGTATGGCTTTGCTCGGCATTGGGAATCCAGGCGCTGAGGAAGTAGTGCTGAATCATAGCAATCCAGCCGCCGGGCAGTTGCGCGCGGAACGGCTCTTCACGCATGTCCTGAAAATCGAACTTGGTGAACCGCTCTTCCGGTTGTGTTAGCGCAGCGCCAAGGAACGGGTTGAGACCCATGCCCGCACTATCACCAGCGGGCTGGGGGCTGCTGTCGCGTTTGATTTGCCCGAACAAGTTAGCCTGCCAGCGCGCGCCGCTGTTGTTTTCGATCAGGTAGTCCACATCGACCAGATAATCGCCTCTGCGCAGAGTGAAACGTTTAGTCACTGAGACCCCTGCCTGGGTATAGCTGAGATCGACTTGCAGCTCGTTGGTGCCTTCAACCAGGTCGAAGCGCGTTTGAGCAGCGCTGAAGGTGGCCCGGCCGTTGCTGTCGATGCCGTCTGGGCCAATCAGGCCGCTCTGAGCCACGTAAACCCGGTTGGCGTTCTGCTCTAACAAAACAAAAGGCACATCGGGGTTGTCGATTTCTGCCAGATGCTTGGGCAGCGCGACCTCTACGATGTCACCGCCGTCCAGATCAATAGCGAGCTGCAGCACGTCGGTATATACCTGAACGATGCGCCCGGCATTGCTGCTTGATTGCGGTGCAGCTTCGGTAGTTTCCGGTTCCAACGTTGGCAGGTCATCAGAGCTTTCAACCGCCGGTGCGTCGAGCCTAACCGGAATATCGGCTTGTCCGGATGCTGAAGCTATGCCTGTGCCGCTATCGGTGAGTCGCGTTTGTGGCGTTACCGCCTGAGCTTCCCGTTCACCCGTGAAGGCTACCCACTCGGTGAGTAGCATGAATGACAGTACGGCGATGACGCCTATTAGCAAAGAGCGTTGCAAATCCATAAGAGTGTCAGGTCTGTGAAATATCGTGTTTAGTAGGAACCGGATCTACGCCGCCTTCGTGCCAGGGGTGGCATTTACCGATGCGCCTCAGCGCCATCTTGCTTCCTTTTATTGCCCCGTGTTCTTCGATGGCCTCAATGGCGTAACTGGAACAGGTTGGGTGGAAGCGACAATGATGTCCAAGGAACGGACTCAGGCAGGCTTTGTACACAGTGATCAGTGCTATCAGCAGGCGGCGCATAACTGTGTTCACGATTCCGATGTAGGGGTGGCTGCAATCTGTTTGGCCAGCTTCGACCATTGCTCGCGCAATATAGAGGATAGTGCGCGCTTATCCAATCGGTCGATGCCGCGTCTGGCGAGGAAGATCGTATCCAGCGGAGGCTGCTGTTCAGGTAACTGTCTGAAAGTTTCCCTCACCACGCGTTTGATACGGTTCCGCTGTACAGCCAGGCGAACATTTTTTTTGGCGACAACAAGCCCCAGACGCTGTTGGTTGTCAGCGGCTGGTTTGGCTAGAAGGAGAAAGTAGCGGTGAGACGCCCGGGCTTCGTTATGGTCGAAAACCTGTTTGAAGTCCGCGGCTTTGAGCAAGCGCTGTGACTTGCCGAAAGTCGCGGGTGCGCGAGTGCCTGTCGCACCGCCCACCCGGCGCGACATTAATTAGGCTGCGAGACGCTTGCGACCTTTGGCACGGCGGCGGTTCAGTACCTGGCGACCACTTTTGGTAGCCATGCGTGACCGGAATCCGTGAGTGCGCTTGCGCTTAAGTACGCTGGGCTGAAATGTTCTTTTCATGGCAATTGTCCATATCGTGCAAATCGATGCCCTACCCTGCCGATTCTTGCGGCGCCGGGAGGGGGCGAAAAAAGGTGGGCTATTCTATTGAAACGGACCATGGGTTTCAATCTCTTGCTCGCCTATTTTTTGTGCCTGCCCATAAGACACAACAGGCGGCACAGGCGGCCTTTTCTTCGCCCCTATCGTACGTTTCCGACGCGGGTTTTTATTCAAGGCTGAGAGGCTAGGTATTATGCGGTCTTCGAGTGGTTTTCCACAGATTTTCTTCAATTTGACGACAAGATATCCACAGAAAGACACCCCGATAATATTTTTTGTTTAAATGGTTATGAAGTGAACGAGAAATCTATAACTATTTGATAAATAAAGAATAATAATATTATTCTCTGTTTAATATTTTTGTGGATAAGTCTGAATCCCGGTAGTATGATTCGTGCTGTCGGTCGGGGGAAGCGCGGTCGACACTCCAAAATTTGATAACAACATGAATAGTCACTAGCCATCACCGCCAGATGGCCGGAGGGGAAAGTTTTGCCAGGTGTAATTTGGCAACATTGTATCGATAGGCTCCAGGATGAGCTGCCCTCACAGCAATTCAATACCTGGATTCGACCCTTACAAGCCAACGAGCAGGGGGAGCAAATCATGCTTTTTGCGCCCAATCGATTTATTAAGGATTTTGTTGCGGACAAGTTCTCGCAGCGCATCAACGAAATACTTCAGGAACTGCAGGGCTCAGGTAGCCCCGGCGTACTTCTTGAGATCGGTAATGGTGATGTCAGCCCCCCGCCCAGCCCAGTACCCCCTTCGGTGACTCCCGGGTTATCGGGGGATGCGGTGTCAGGGCTACGACCACAGAGTTTCGGCCAGGTTTCACCGGTAGCCGTAGCTACAGATCCTTTCAAAGGGTCGCCGGCTGGGGCTTCTCCCGCACCCGGCTCCGCGCAGACGCCACAGCACAAACATAATCTGGTTGAAAACTACGTTTTTGACAGCTTTGTGGAAGGTAAGTCCAATCAGCTGGCACTGGCAGCCGCGCGGCAAGTGGCTGAAAACCCTGGCGATTCTTACAACCCGCTGTTCTTATACGGTGGAGTAGGATTGGGTAAGACCCACCTTATGCATGCAGTAGGCAATGCTTTGAGGCAGGAAAACCCTGATGCTCGAGTGGTGTATCTGCATTCAGAACGTTTTGTTGCCGACATGGTAAAGGCGCTGCAGCTGGGCGCCATTAATGAGTTCAAGCGATTTTACCGCTCTGTTGACGCGCTGTTGATCGATGATATTCAGTTTTTTGCCAAGAAAGATCGTTCGCAGGAAGAATTTTTCCACACTTTTAATGCCCTTCTCGAGGGTGGGCAGCAGATGATTCTGACCTGCGACCGATATCCTAAAGAGATTGACGGTCTCGAAGAACGCCTGAAGTCCCGTTTTGGCTGGGGCCTGACGGTTGCCGTGGAGCCGCCGGAGTTAGAGACTCGAGTGGCTATCTTGATGAAAAAGGCCACCGAGGCACAAATAGACCTGCCCCCGGATGCCGCCTTTTTTATCGCACAGAGAATCCGTTCAAATGTGCGAGAGCTAGAGGGCGCGCTTAAAAGAGTGATAGCAAGCGCTCGCTTCACTGGGCGAGATGTCGATATCGACCTGATCAAGGATAGCTTGAAGGATCTACTGGCCTTACAGGATAAGCAGGTCAGTATGGACAATATCCAACGTACGGTTGCTGAGTACTACAAGATAAAAGTCGCGGACCTTATGTCGCGGCGGCGCAGTCGTTCTGTGGCCAGGCCCAGGCAAATGGCCATGGCGCTGTCCAAGGAATTGACCAACCATAGTCTGCCTGAAATTGGTGATAGCTTTGGTGGTCGAGACCACACGACAGTTCTTCACGCATGTCGTAAAATCAAAGAGCTTCGTGAAACAAGCTCGGATATCAGCGAAGATTACAAAAACCTGTTGAGATCACTGACCACCTGATCACGGCTTATAAAACATAATTTCTCATATGTGCGCACACCCGCGGTAAGTGGTGTGAATGCTGTGTGCACAAAGACCACTGTAAGGACCGTCGGAAACCATGAAGTTTACCGTTGCCAGAGATGAACTGATTACCCCCCTCAACCAGGTAGCCGGTGTGGTTGAACGCCGCCAAACGCTGCCCATACTGGCGAACGTATTGATGGTGCTAGAGGGTGAACGCCTGTCTCTGACTGGCACCGATCTCGAGGTCGAACTTATCGGTCGCGTTGCGGTCGCCAGCGCCGACGGAGACGGTGAAGTGACGGTTCCCGCGCGTAAGCTGGTGGACATCTGCAAGTCGCTACCTGAAGGTAGTGATATCCAGTTTTCTGTGGAAGAAGGCAAGGTGACGGTCAAGTGCGGTCGCAGCCGATTCACACTCTCAACCCTACCCGCGCGTGAGTTCCCCAGTGTTGAAGATGGCTTGGGAACGCACCAGTTCACGCTCAAACAGAGCGACCTGCGCCGCCTTATCGATAGAACCAGTTTCGCCATGGCCCAGCAGGATGTGCGTTACTACCTGAACGGTATGCTCTGGGAAATCAAAGGGGGTCAGCTGCGCGTTGTGGCAACGGATGGCCACCGCCTGGCCATGTGTACCCTGCAGTCTTCCCTGGAAACAGATTCTGATGCTCAGGTTATTCTTCCCCGCAAAGGTGTGCTGGAGCTGGGCCGCCTGTTGGGAGATGAGGATGCGGATGTCTCAATCGTGATTGGGAGCAACCATATCCGTGCGACAACGGAGCGTTTTACCTTCACTTCCAAGTTGGTAGACGGCAAGTTCCCCGAGTACGAGCGCGTGTTGCCGCGCAACCCTGACAAGATAGTTAGTGGCTCACGCTTGGAACTGCGCCAAGCCTTTACGCGAACAGCGATTCTGTCCAACGAAAAGTACCGAGGTGTTCGCCTGAAGCTGGGTGAGAACAACCTGGATATCGTCGCCAACAACCCGGAGCAGGAACAGGCCGAAGAAGTGGTTCCGGTGGAGTACAGCGGTGACGGTCTGGAAATTGGATTCAACGTAAGCTATTTGTTGGATGTGCTCGGCGTCCTTAGCGGCGAAACCATCAAGCTTTCTTTATCCGACCCCAACAGTAGCGCCTTACTGGAAGAATCAGATAGCGGTGACTCTGTTTACGTTGTTATGCCAATGCGCCTGTGATGCATTGCTAACGGTGCACCCGATACGATACGGGTTGGTTCAGTCGCGCTGCCAGACGGTCTCCTGTGCTTAGTCGCCTCGAGATCCATAACGTACGGAATCTTTCGACGGCGCGATTAAGCAGTCTGCCCCGGGTTGCGGTATTTGCAGGCCCCAATGGCAGTGGAAAAACCAGCCTATTGGAGGCGATCCACCTATTGGGTCTTGCCCGTTCTTTTCGTAGTACACGAGTAAAAACTGTCATTCAGCATGGCCAGCCCTCACTCACGGTGTTTGGTGAAGTGGCAGCGGCAGGCTCACAGCGCTCAGTGCCTTTGGGTGTGCAACGTACCACTGATGGTGAGCTGATTCTGAAGTGTGACGGCGAGCCTTTGAAAACAGTGGCAGCGCTCGCTGAACAGCTTCCCTTACAAGTCATCAATGCCGATAGCTTTGACCTACTGGTGGGCCCGCCCAAAACGCGACGCCAGTATCTCGATTGGGGAGTGTTCCACGTGGAACATGCGTTCCTTGGTGTATGGCAACGCTATCAACGGGCACTTAAACAGCGCAACAACCTCCTCCGCCGTGATAAAATCGACGACACTGCATTGGCTCCCTGGACCAATGAGTTGATTCAAGCGGGTGAAGCGATCGATGCTTTACGATCGGCTTTCTTTGAAGCCCTTGAGCCATGCTTTCAGGACGTGTTGGCCAGTCTGAGCTCGGGTCTGGACGGTGTGAGCCTCAGCTATCGACGTGGTTGGGATAAGTCCATGTCTTTACGTGATGCGCTCGAGAAGACCCGTCAGGCCGATATGGAGCAGGGTTATACCCATAGTGGACCACAGCGTGGTGATGTCCGCGTAATGGTCGGTCAACATCTGGCAGCAGATACGCTCTCGCGTGGGCAGCAGAAGCTGGTGGTGTGTGCCATGAAACTTGCACAAGGTCGCCTGCTGACAGAGAAGAAAGCGTCGAACAGTGTGTATCTGGTGGATGACTTACCGTCGGAATTGGATTCAGAGCACTGCCGGCGTGTATGCCGGAGCCTGGATGAACTGGGGGCCCAGGTGTTTATCACCTGTGTAGACGCCGCAGATATTGTATCGGTGTGGCCAGGAGGCTCATCACCAACAGTGTTCCACGTGGAACAAGGAAAACTCGCATAGCATGCGCTGCTTGGCGCCATGTGATGCACCGGCAAGGGCTGTAGGACCTGGCCGGAACCTGTAAAAAGAAAGAGATAAAACCAGTATGAGCGACAACGAACCGCAATACGATTCCTCCAGCATCAAGGTCCTCAAGGGCTTGGATGCGGTGAGGAAGCGCCCCGGCATGTACATCGGTGATACCGACGATGGCACTGGCCTTCATCACATGGTGTTTGAGCTGGTCGACAACTCAATTGATGAGGCGCTGGCTGGCCACTGTAGTCAGATTGATGTTGTTATCCATCCGGATGAATCTGTCACCGTGAGCGATAACGGCCGTGGTATCCCCACGGAAATGCACGAGGAGGGAGTGTCGGCGGCAGAGGTCATCATGACGGTATTGCACGCCGGCGGTAAGTTTGACGACAATACTTACAAAGTATCCGGCGGCTTGCACGGTGTAGGTGTCTCCGTGGTCAACGCGCTCTCTTCTGAGCTGGTTCTGACGATTCGCCGCGAAGGCAAGATGTACGAGCAGGTCTACCACCACGGTGTGCCCGAGGCGCCGCTGGCGATCATGGGCGATACGGAAACCTCCGGCACTGCCGTGCGTTTTGTGCCTTCGGCCGAGACCTTTACCAACATCGAGTTCCACTTTGACCAGCTCGCCAAGCGCTTGCGAGAGCTGGCCTTCCTCAATTCAGGCGTATGCATCGTGTTAAAGGATGAGCGCAGTGGCAAAGAGGAAACCTATAACTACGAAGGCGGGCTAATGGCCTTTGTGGACTACCTGAACAACAACAAAACCCCTATTAACAAGGCGTTCCATTTCCAATTAGACGCGGATGAGGGCATCGGTGTTGAGGTGGCCCTGCAGTGGAATGACTCCTTCCAGGAAAGCATTTTCTGCTATACCAACAACATACCCCAGCGCGATGGTGGTACACACCTGGCGGGCTTCCGGGCCGCGCTAACGCGTAACTTGAACAGCTACATCGAACGTGAGGGGCTTGCCAAGAAAGCGAAGGTCAATACCACGGGTGATGATGCCAGAGAGGGTATTACAGCGATCATTTCGGTGAAGGTGCCTGATCCAAAGTTCTCCTCCCAAACCAAAGACAAGTTAGTGTCTTCCGAAGTCAAAACCGCGGTAGAGCAGGCCATGAACGTGAAGTTCAATGATTACCTGCTGGAGAACCCGCAGGAAGCCAAGGCCGTTGTTGGCAAAATGCTGGATGCTGCCCGCGCTCGCGAAGCTGCGCGCAAGGCACGTGAGATGACACGCCGTAAAGGCGCCCTGGACATTGCCGGTCTGCCCGGCAAATTGGCTGACTGCCAGGAAAAAGACCCTGCCCTGTCAGAGCTTTATTTGGTGGAGGGTGATTCCGCGGGTGGCTCTGCCAAGCAGGGTAGGAATCGGCGTTTTCAGGCCATTTTGCCCCTTAAGGGCAAGATCCTTAACGTTGAAAAGGCGCGGTTCGACAAAATGCTGGGGTCTGCTGAGGTAGGCACCATAGTGACGGCTCTTGGCTGTGGCATTGGCAAGGAAGAATTTGATGCCGACAAGCTCCGCTATCACAGCATTATCATCATGACGGATGCCGACGTTGATGGGTCTCATATTAGAACCCTGCTACTGACGTTTTTCTTCCGGCAGATGCGGGAGCTGATTGAGCGCGGTCATGTCTTTATCGCACAGCCCCCGCTGTACAAGATAGCCAAGGGTAAACAGCACCAATACCTGAAGGACGATGAGGCCCTGGATGCCTACCTGACCCAGTCGGCGCTGGAAAGTGCCTCGATCTACGTTAATCCAGACGCGCCGCCCATTGCTGGCAGTGGGCTTGAAGACCTGGTCACCCAATACCGCGCGGTGGAGTCTACTATCGAGCGCCTCAGTCGCCTGTACGCCCCTGAAGTGCTGTGGCAGTTGATCGAGTCACCTGCCTTGAGTCTTGAACAGATGGCCGATGAGAGCGCGGTGCAGGGTTTCGCAGAGGCCTTAAGTGAGCGCTTGCAAACCTCAGGAGCCGGCTCTGCCAACTACACTGTGGTGGTGCGCAAGGATACTGAGCGCAGTATTTTCTACCCAGTGGTGCGTGTATTGGCCCATGGTGTTGAGTCAGAAACTGAGTACCAGCATGAGTTTTTCGCTTCTGGGGAGTACCGCAGTCTGGTTGCCTTGGGCGAAACCATGAATACGCTGATCGACGAAGAAGGCTACTTCCAGCGCGGTGAGAAGGTCCTGCATACGCGACGCTTTGACGAAGGCCTTGCCTGGCTGATGGCTGAGGCAAGAAAGGGCTACAACATACAGCGCTATAAGGGTCTGGGTGAGATGAACCCAGAGCAGCTTTGGGAGACCACAATGGACCCCGAAGTGCGCCGTATGCTGAAGGTCACGGTTGAAGATGCGATTGCTGCCGACCAGATTTTTACCACGCTCATGGGCGACCACGTTGAGCCGCGTCGCGACTTTATTGAAGAAAACGCGCTGTCGGTGGCAAACCTGGATGTGTGAATTAACACCGCACCAGTCCGCATTGCCATTGGGCAATGCGGCGTTAGCCCGCCCCATCATCGATTGGAGTTAAGTCATGGCCTATGAGTTGACGGGTCGCATCAAGCTGATTCAGGACGCCAAGACCTTCGACAGTGGTTTTACCAAGCGCGAAATGGTGGTCACTGTAGAGGATGGTCGCTACCCACAGGACATCAACCTGGAATTTGTACAGGACAAGGTCGCACTACTTGATAGCCTCCAGACTGGTCAGGATGTGACGGTGACCTTTGATATTCGCGGGCGTGAGTACAACGGGCGTTACTTTAACAATCTACAGGGTTGGAAAGTGGCGCCTGCCTCGGCAGCGCAGGAAGAGTACGCACCCCCTCCTCCGCCACCGCAGGATATTCCTGACGACGATATTCCGTTCTAGAAAACACGGTGGTCGGCTATTAGCGCGCTTACGACAGACCAATCAGAAAGGCGCCCTACCGCCGAACTAGGCGCGATATGCTAGGCTCTTTAAGAAAATTGGCCTGTTTGATAATCCTGAATCGCCTGTTCGATTTCCTGGGGCGTGTTCATCACGAAGGGCCCATAATGAGCGACGGGCTCCTTTAGTGGCATTCCCTGAAACAGCAAAAGCCCCGCGCCCTGCTCACCGGCTGACAGTGTCAATTGCTCTCCCTGTGAGGTGATGAATAGCTGCTGGTGAGTGATGGACCTCTCCCCTACCTGCGCATCGCCATTGTAAACATAGCCCAGCACAGCAGCCTGTGGTTTTGTGACCACCGTAAGTTGTGCCTGGGGTGCGAGTTGCGCATCGGCGATGCCGGCTTGCTCGGCCAGTTTCTCCAACGGTCCTGTCATCGGGCCGCCATTGAACGACCAGTCACCGGCAATCACGGTCACCGCTGTATTCCCCTCAGCCCAGTGCGCTAAGCCTGCCAGGGGTACGTCACGGTACTGGGGCGCCGACATTTTTTGTGCACGCGGAAGGTTGACCCAAAGCTGGAACCCGTGGAGGCCGTCGCTGTCTTGTGTGGGCATTTCGGAGTGAATGATGCCGCGCCCGGCAGACATCCACTGGGCTCCGCCGCTGCGAATTTCACCGCGGTTCCCCTCGCTGTCTTCGTGAACAATCCCGCCCTGTTTCATGTAAGTCAGCGTCTGCATTCCCCGGTGCGGGTGCGGTGGAAAACCGCCAATGAAATCTTGTCGTTCGTCCGAGCGAAGCTCGTCAATCATCAGTACCGGGTCCATACCCGCATGTTGCATGCCAGCGATGCGCTGTATTGCGACGCCATCGCCGTCGCGGCTGCTGTGTGCGTTTCTAATCTCCACGATAGATCGGTTAGTCATCTTGGCCTCCTCAGTGACTGGCCTCAGAATAGTTCCGGAAAAGACGAATAAAAATCGCAATAAAAGGGCAATATAATTCGATAAAAAAGAAAGGTTGTTGATTCGATTGCGGCAGCTCTCGCGGCCGTTTATGCTCAAAAATTGTGTGAGAGCCCAGACTCAGGAAGCGATGAACAGGGCACAGCCTAGGGAAGTGGAGTCCGCTGAAAACGCGGAGCAGCAGCCGATTCTGTCCAGCCAGGTAGACCTGTTCACGCTTGACGGTGATCCGGGCTATGTTGTCGACAACATGGAAGGCGCGGTTGATCAAGCCGTGTTCCTCGCCAAAGTTGATATGCCCGTTGCCATTATCGGTGCAAGAGGCACAGGTAAGATGTATATCGCACAGGTTGTGCACGAGGCTGCGGGCGGCTCACCCGAAGATATGATTGTGTTGGACTGCCACGAATTGCGCAGCCGTGAGCAGTCGTTCCGAAAAATCTGTGCGCTGGTCGATCACTGTAAGGACCAGACGCTGGTGTTCAAGTCGCCGCACCTGATGCACCCCGATACGCAGGACCGGGTCGCGCGCATGGTGAGTACACGCACCTTCTTTAACGAAAAGCCTCCGCGCTACTTACCGCGCGTGCGCCTGTTGGCCGTATTCCCCGAAACGCTGGAGAAGCTGGTGGCGCAGGAGCGACTGTCACGCAAGCTCGCCAGTGCATTTGCCGGTTACCCCATTGTCGTCCCTCCCCTGAAAGACCGCGGAAAGGCTGTGTTGCGCTGGGGAGAGAAGATACTTGGCCAGGAGGCGGCGCGGCGCAGTCGGTCAATTAAGGGTCTAACCCCGGATGCTGAGCGCGCCATGCTGGCACACAAGTGGACGGGCAATATCACGGAAGTGCGTGAGCGCATTATTGAAGCGTTGGACTACAGCGATCATGAATGGATAACCGCGGCAGATATCGGCCTACACGATGCAGGGGACACTGCTACTGAGCCCACAACCAACGGCGCAGCCTTTCTGGATTGGGCCAGCGAGGGGGCAGACACGCAGGAGGTGTATACACCCACGGCACTGGAAGAGTTGGAGTCCCTCGTGGCCGCCATGGTGGCCCGGGAAGTGGCATCGCCCAGCGGCGCGCCACTTGGCACCTGGCTGCAGGATGAGCTGGTCACTGCAACACTGGAGCGCTATGACGGAGAGCAGGGCCGGGCGGCCAGCTTTTTGTGTACGCAGGCACGCAACCTTGGCCGTTGGGCGCCCCGCATCGCAGAGCGCACGGCTACTCGACATGCCTATCGCGACTGGCGTGAGGTGGCGCGTCTGGTCAGGGACTGGGTTCGTGCCCTGCCAGCGGAGCCGCCGTCACCGCCAGCGACACTGGAAAAATTGCTGCTCATTCAGCTTGAGCGTTCGGGAGACAATGTAACTAGCCGGGAAAAATCTCGGCTTCTAGGTGTGTCAGTGCCAACTTACCAAAAAAGGCTAAAGCACTATGACATTGGCGATTCCTCGGGCGATAACGATGCAGCAGGAACCGCAGTATGAGTGATCCATCGCAAAACAGCGCCAGAGAGCGTGCACAGAAATCGGTGCACGACTACGCCGTCGAATATCAGGATTTGCACCTGGAAGAGCTGGAACCCTGCCTAGGGTTTTCAGCTCGTCTTAACCTGCTGTGGGACCTGGCGGGTGCTGCCTTGCCGCAAACAGACGGCCGAGTTCTTAGCCTGCTGGCGATCAACCATGATTGGAAAGAAAGCGATGTTCGTGATTGGCTGCAGCGGGACGTGGTGCCGCCACCGGTTGAGCTGCGTAATATGGTCAGGTTTTTGGTGCATCAACTGCCCGACCAACAGGATGTTCGGCGCTGGGAGGCGTTTCTGATCTACGGTGCACCGATTGTGTCCTCGCCGGTTGACCAGATGATGTACCGCGAGGACGAGATGCGGCGTAACATTGCGACCATGATTTTCGCCCAGATAACCGACAAGTATCAGATTCCGCCTTCGGCTTATGATGCGGATCGCGTGTACCAGCGCTGCCTGGCACTGATGCACAAGTTCAATATTTATGAGCTGAAGGACTTTCAGCCAGGGCACTTGGAACCTTTCCGCAACTATCTGTTCCCGAGTGACTGACGACGACACCATCGGAGTAGCCCTTCCACCCGCTCACGCCCTGCCCCTTTCAAGGGCGCTGGCGGCGGCGGGTCTCAGAGCGGAAGTTGCAACCACGCCGGCGCTGGTTAAGGCGCTCGTGCGCGAGGGGCACTGCCGCCTCTGGGTATTTGATGACACCCCCGGCACAGCCTTTGAAGCACTGGCCAAGGGGGGCACAGCCTTGTTGCCGGTGGAAAGCTTGCCCGATCATCGTAATCCCGAGGCGTTGGAAAGCTGGTGCCGCGCGCAGATTCAACGCATCCGCCAGGTGGGCAAAGGCAGAAAAGTACTCACTCGACCTACGGTGCAAGACCCCGCGGTCTGGCTGCTAGCCGGGTCGGCAGGGGCTACACCTGCTATACAGTCATTCCTCAATGCCCTCGATGATGAT
>SPKZ01014546.1_pt1 | contig 24219 bp, 33 predicted proteins | sample 2456571 | NCBI WGS metagenome assembly SPKZ01 (sample SAMN11192286, study PRJNA482655) | marine metagenome | biome: ENVO:00000447; feature: ENVO:00000244|ENVO:00000211|ENVO:00000569|ENVO:00002023; material: ENVO:00002151; isolation source: ocean water from marine abyssalpelagic zone ... | reverse complement strand
TAAAAATTAAATTTCTCTAGTCTCGTATCTAATCAAGTAAGTGAGCCGCGCTGCCGCTTTTGGAGCTCTCCCCTCAGCCAAAAAAGCAATCTCGGTTTGAGTGAGCTCTATTGACTGATAGTTTTCTGATCTCTCGTATTGTTTTGAATTCAATGCCGCTTCAATTTCCTTACAAATATCATCAATCGAATCATCGGTGTTTTGGTTACCTTGTACCAACACCTCAACCGCAAGCTGCAAGTCTCTTTGATAGATGCGGTCATGATCATTGAAAGCCTCAGACGTTTCGTCTCTTGTATAGACCGCAATTGCCGGGAGTGCCGCCCGGTCGAATATCGGCTCAATTCTTGACTCATAGATTGAAGTGTCTGAAACACTTGCGACTTCTGAGCGAAGAATTGAAACGAGTTCCTCTCTGATCAATTTTCTAGTGTGTGCCATTATGTGAGCTTCTCTCTGAGCATGATTTTGGCCCCGCCCTCACCGTCTTTTTCGATGTAAGCAACAAGCCACTCCTGTGATCTGATTTCAAAAATATCGTCTTGACTGGGCTCTTGTGAAAGATCGTCTAGATTGACTAGAATCTGCGGCTCTTGATCTACTACCTTGTTGAAAGTGTTGAGATCAAGCATCATGCCCACGTCCGAGAAAACCGCTTTGATTTCCTCATTCAGCAAGCCCGTGCCTTTGTAGATCACGAGCTCACCAATAGCCTGCCTAGTCGTCTTAAGAGCTCTAGACCAAAGACTCATCAGATTAGTTCGCTTGCCCTGTAAGCTTACAGTCAACAATTGCAACCCCATCAGCCGATGCACCTACCGCATAGCCCACTAACACGTTGCTAGTTGATGTGAGAGTCAAACGGTCGTTTGAAGCATCCCAGTAAAGCAAGTCACCTTGAGCGATAACGTCTGAGCCTAAGCAAGGCATTTCAAAAATACCTACTACAGCAAGCTGTACTGGCTCACCGCTTGCCGCTGCCGCGATGCTCATGCCTATGATTTGACCTACCTTGACAACCTCATCCGCGCTTACCGCTTCGGGTGCCGTGACTTCAATGATCTGTCCCGGTGCTTTGTATTTCGTGCTCATTTTTCAATCTCCTATTTCAAAATTTTGGTTTCAGTTTTCTGCAAGGCCCAAGGGGTCAAGAGACCCCCTGAGTTTTTTTAAGCTCAATTAAGAGCCCGCGTTGTAAGCCATTGAGCGCCAGTTGATCGCTTTTGCTGCGAAATCTAGGTAAGCTCTGATTTTTACCCCTAGCACGTCAAAGGTTTGCTCAGACTCGATCTGAACCCCTCTAGCGCCCTCTAGGTAGGCATACTCGACATTTTCGATCTGGTTAGGGTTTGCAATTAGGTAGTAGCTACCGGCAGCAACTAAAGAGCTCACAAGTAGCTCGTACTCGTCACCGAACACGTTGAAACCGCCCTGAGTGCTTTGATCAGCTAGCAATTTCTTACCCGTCGTTCGGTTGTCTGTGCCCACAAGTAGGAAAGCCCCTCTAAGCTCCATTTCGCGGCTTTGAGAGTCTTGCTGATCAGCTAGCAATTGCTCTAGACCTGAGAGAGTGCCCTCGGCTAGTGCTCCTGCCGTGCCCACGTTTGAGTGAGAGCCTGAGTCAAACAGGTTATTACCGTCACCCATCAAAGGGTTGTCAATAATCTGGTTTTTGAGTGCCACTGTATTCTCTAGATGAGCTGCCGCTCTACCGAAAGCCATTGAGACCTTTGCAAATGCCCCTAGGTCGTCGTTGATGATAGTTTGACGGGTGACTGAGAGCCCTTTTGCATAAGTGGCAAGTTGATAGACTTCTTTGCTGTCTCCCATTGTGCCGTACTTAATCTCAGCGCCTTCACCGAGAATCTCAAGGTTTGGTGCCTCATCAAGGTGAGCAATTGAGGTTTGCTTGAAATCTCTCAAAGTGGTTTCACTCATGAAACGCCGCCAAACTTGTGGTACTGATTCGTAACCCATTTCAAGACGCTTTGAAGCGACATTCTCTAGGATATTTGTAAAGTCACTAGTGGCATGGAAAGCCCGCTTGATGATCTCGTTTGGTGAAATACCTTTAGTGCGAAAACCGTTGTCAGCAACGATCTCACGGCAAACGTCCAAAGCATTCAAGTGAAGGAAATCTCTAGAGGCCTCAGTCACTTCGTGTTTTGGGTCGTGCCGGTGAATGATTGCATCAGCAACCGCCTCAAACTTTGTCTCTTTCTCGTCTCTTGTGATCTCCACTGTCTCGACCGCTGCCGGTTGAGGAGCTGGGTCTTTTTGATCTTTCTCAGCCCATTTCTCTTGAATGATCTCAAGGGCTCTTGAGTAAGAGTGACCACCGTCAATGATTTCCTCAGCAAGATCATCACCTAGGCCTGCTTGTCTACAAGCTCGAATGATCTTTGCTGCTTTCTGTCTTTCCTCAGCTTTCGCCTTGTCTAGCTGAGTCTGTGTCTCTTTGTTTTCTGTTGGCATTGTTTTCTCTCCTGTTTTTTCAATTTTGATTTCAATTTCACATTCATTTTTTTGGTCTTCTTTTGCACTTTTGATCTGGGCACTTGAATCGGCGGGCACCGTCACCAAAGAGATTTCCATGCCTTCCCAAGAGATCGCCTCAAGGGTTCGCATTCTATCGTCTTCGCCGCTTACATCTTGATACTTGTAGACGCGGTAGCCTATTGAAGCGTTTTTGAAGATCCCGTCTTTCACGTCTTGATAGAAAGGCTCTACCTCTTCTCGTTTTGAAAACCGAACTCGACCGTGAAGCTCCTCACCCTCTACCCAAACGTCCTCGACAACCCCGAGCTGTTTAGATAGGCCACCCAATTGGTCGTGAGAGTCGAGAAGTGGAGCTCCCTTTTTCATTCGCTCTAGATTGACGTGCCCCTCTTTCATTGAGAGAGACTCATAGAACTCCTCTAAGCCCCTATCAGTGAAGCCATACATGCGCACTGGTTTTGAAGTGGTGAAAACTAGCTCAACCGTTCGGTCTTGATCATTCAAGCTCTCGGGTAGTAACCGGCACTTGTCAAAGTGCTGATCAATCTTCGTTTTGATTTTCCTCGTCTTCATTGTTTTCCTCTCTTTGATCAGTGGGGGCAGCCGCTTGCACTTGAGCCCCTACTGATGGGTCTGAGTCGGTTGCAATGCCTAAGCTTTTTAAAAGCTCAAGCTCTTGTGCTCTCTCTTCAAAGACCTCACTTGGATTGTAGCCTTGAGACCTAATCACTTCAGAAATTGACTTGAACCCGGCCTTTACAGCGTCTCTCGCGGCAGGCACTTCTTTCGCTGGGTCGATCATTTCACGCGCTGGGGTCGTCCAGGTGACTTGCACTTTCTCTGGGGTGATATTGAAATTTTGAGCCCCAGGTGCGAATTGAATAGCATCAACAAACCACTCAAAAACACCGTCCAGAAATTGACTGATCACAATCTCGTTTTGCCACCGCTTGATATTTCTCTGAAACTCTAGAAAGCCCATTCTCGCACTTGAGAAATTGACATTCCCATAATCCTGAGTGAGTGCCTCGTATGTGATGCCGAGCCCGCTCGCTATTGCCATCAACTCAGTTTTCACAAAGTCGCCGTAAGAGTCACTAGCCGGTGGGTCGGCAAAGCGAATATCGGTGCCCGGTGGTAAGGTCTCAATCGTGCCTGAATCGAGCTTTTCTAAGAGCTCCCATTCGCTTGCACTAGAGTAAGTGTTTTCAAGTGGGTCACCCGTTGAGTTGTAAATGAAAGCCGAAAAGCAAGCTGAAATTTGCTGCTTTTTCAAACTAGCGTCTTGAAAGATATCTAGGTCTCTTAGTCTGATCATCACTGGGTGAAGAAAGCTAACACCCCTGATTTGCCCCGGTCTTTTCTTGTCGTATATATGCCGAACCTGAGACGCGGGCACTCTGATCTTTTCGATACCGTTTTGATAACCCACAAGAGCCTTTTCACCTGGGTGAGACCTATAGAAATGATAGGCAACCCTCTCACCTCTCTGGTTGAACTCAATGCCCTGCCTCACTCTACCGCCACCTGATAGGTCTTGGTTGAAAGAAGTATCTAGAAAATCAGCCTCAAGCACCTGAAGCTTTAAGGGCACCCCGTTTGCCACTGGTAGACGCTTTCTAACCACAAAGCACTCACCGCTCTCAACAACAGCGTCCATCACTTGAGATTGAAGCCCTTGCAAGGTGTGAAACCTGTCAAAGTCTGAGTCTTTCGATTTTTCAGCCCATCGGTCCCAAGACTCATCAAAAAACTTTTTCATTGCTTTGTTTTTGATCTTAAAAACCGGCTTGATACCTGAGCCTACCACGTTTGTGGTGATCACTTGCACCGCTCGGTGCGCATAGGCGTTGTTGCGCCTAAGCTCTCTTGCTCTTTTTCTCAAAGAGACTGCCCCGCCCCTTACCTCTTCATTTGCACTTGAATCGCTAGGGTTCCAAAGCTTGAGCCGATCTGAGTTTGAAGCGCCCTCGTATTTTCTAGAGCCACCCATCAATTGAAGCTTAGACCTTGCGGCCTGTCTTTTCAATGCTGCCCTAGGTGCGAAAAATGAAATCACTTGATCAAAGAAATTCATTCAAAGCCCCTTGCCCGTGACTGCCGTTTTTCTGCGTTTGCTTGAATCATTCAGACCTAGCTCTCGTTTCATGAGATTTCTGAGCTTGATCATTTCGTTTAGAGACCGATACTTGACCCGCTTGTCGGTGTATTGCACCTCTAGCGCCCCGGTTGCTATCGCCTCGTCTAATGCAGTCAAATCACTATTTGAAAATGCCATGCCTCAATAAAAACTCATGGGCCTATATATAGCGAGTTATTGAATTGAACCTATTTGAGAAAGCTTGATTTCTTTCTCTTGATCTTTGGAGCTCTTTTCACTGGGTCAGGGTTGCCCACTAGCTCTTGAGAAGCCCTAAAAAGCTTCTTAAGGCCCTCATTGTCGAAAGCATCAAGGCCTAGGGTGCTTGCTGCCGCCCGGTTGTAGACCCTAACGTCAAGCGGCTCATTTCTCTCAAATATCTTTGTGAAAAAGTATCTGGGAAAGCCCTTTACTAGCTTCATGTCTTCACTTTCTGAGCAAAGCCCTTTGAAATAGGTCTCTGGGTAGTCGCTGGGAAAGTGGCAAAAGCCATATGGCTCACCGCTTTTCTCGAGATCCTCAAGACTCGGCTCATCTAGCTTGAACCATGAAAAGAGCTCTCTTTTCACCGTTGAAACCCCGACATTCCAAACCCTAGCAAGTGGCCTAGACTTTCTAGACCTTTTCATGATGTCTTTTGGCATTGAAAAAATAGCGTTCAGACTCTCTTGCCCCTTGACCACTATCACACGGCTTTCGGGAAATCGTCTTGACCACTGATAGACGTTTTGGGTCTGGTAGCCTGAGTCAATCGCTGCCCTCAAGATTGAGAGCCTTGAATTGTCTTTTCGAGTCCAAACCTCACTCAAGATTGCATCCAATTGGTTGAAAGTCTTTGCTTGAGACGTGTCACCGTAGAGCACCCGGTAGTCAATTGACCACGATCTCTTGTCAGTGCCCCAGCCCACGATCTCAAGCTCTAACCGGTCTTTTTGCACGTCTATGCCTGCCGTGAGAAAGAGCACCTCTTCGGGCACTTGGTTCTTTTTGTAGTCTGAATTTCTTTTGTGTAGTCTTTCCCAGTCTGGAGCGTCCCCTTGAGACTCATATGGCAAGCCTAGAGACGTGTTGAAAAAGGCCTTGAGAGTCTCCTCACTCTTTTTAGAGTCTTGCCAATCGGCTGCTATCTCTCCCCAGGTTTTCCAAGGTGAATAAAACTCATTGAGGTGAAAGCCTGCCACTTTCCCATCTTTGCCGGTCTTTCGCCACTCCCCACTTTGAAGCATTGAGTGCTTGTCTTGGTGCTCGATGATTGCCCCGCATTGTTGGCAAGTGAAACCACAATCTGAGGGGTCACTCTCATCAAAGTGAAAATGCCTGTGATTGAGCTCTTGCATTTCACCACAATGGGGGCAGGGCACAAAGTAAAGCCTCTTGTCTGAGCTCTCCCAAGCAAGCTCTATTCGAGAAGCCCCTTTTTTTGTTGGGGTGCTCACCATGAAATAAAACCGATTTAAAAAAGTGTTGGTTCTTTTCTTTCCCAAAGTCACCGGGTCACCCTCGGCCCCGGCTGAAAAAGGGAATCTATCCACCTCGTCAAAGAGCACAATTCTTACAGGCCGACTAGCCAGACTAGCCGGACTATTCGAGCCCGCAAGAGTGATGTGGCCACCGGGAAAAGACTTGTGCAAAAGAGTGTTTCCCGTTTGCTTTGCTTTGCCTGAGCCGATCTTTTTTGCAAGAGCCGGAGTGTCTCTAATCATGTTAGCAAGCCGGTCTTTTGAGTAAGCCTCAGCCATTGATAGAGTGGGTTGCACAATGAGCATGGGGCAAGGGTCGTGATCAGTGAAATAGCCAACAATATTGTTGAGCATTTCAGTCTTTCCCACCTGGGCACTTGTCATCACTGCAATGCCCTCAAGGTTTGGGTCTTTCACCGAGTCCATGATTTCCCGCTGATAGGGTGCCCTATCGGTTGACCAATTTCCGGGCTCAGCCGAACTCTCGGGGCTCAGCTTTCTTTCTTGATCAGCCCACTCACTCACCGTCAAGTCCGGCGGTGGGGCAAAGACCTCTAATGCTTCACCAAAGGCAAGATCAGAGAGACTCATCAAATTTCGACTCTGATAGCTCTTTCAATATCTCATTCACTGCCCCAGACAAGTGGCTTTGAAGCTGTTTTCTTGTGGGCTTGTCGGGCATCGATTGAGAGGCTTTGAGCGGCAGGTTGAGAATCTTTGACCTGATAGCGCCGAACATCTTTGCAGCGGTCTCTCTGATCTCTTGCTTAGGTATTAGGTTCTTTTTCTTGATCTCGTTATCAAGCTCAACCGATATACGCCTTGCCTTGTCGAGCTTTGCCTTTTCAAGCTGTGGGTTGAGAAAGACCGTCTCTTGATCCTCGTCTGGGTCGATATTGTCGTCACTCATAGGCTCAAAAACATGCTTCAAAGCTTGCTTTAAATCATAGTAATTGCCCCTTTTTTTGACCTTAAGTGGCTCGACTCCTCTCAATCGTCTGGTAACCGTTCCCCGATCTTTGCCGGTCAAATTCGATAGCATGTGAACCGATATTTCGTTGGGCCAACTCTCTCTTTTCAATGCTCTCCCCTTTAAAATGCCTAATGTGGTTGCAGTTCTATGGGGTCCTGTGTCTAGCTCTTTTTCGGGGTGGTTTGCCCCCGCTCAAAATCAATATAGGAAGGACCCGCGCTTTTCTTACTCAAATGATGCCTCTTTGAAGCTTGTCAAACGTGCTTGAGAATCGCCGTCGATATTCGAGCAATCCTTCATTGAAAACATCTTGCCTCACTCGTCTGATCTCCCATAGGTCTCTCACCCACCTACCGTATAGGGCCTCTAGCTTTGACCTGGGATTAGACCTTTGCTTGCGTCTAACTACCAATGGGTTGCCACCTCTACCCATCACCAAGAACGTGCCGTCTACAGTCACCCTAGGCCTGTCTTTAAAGTATCTAATGGCAAGGCCTTTCTTTCTAGGGTCACGATACATGCCCCCTTGCAACTTTCTTTGCTGCCCTGGGGTGAGAAATTGAAAGAGTGTTGGGGCTCTACCTGATAACAATACAGTGCCCGCCCTGGGGGTGGCCTTAATACCCTTTTTAAGCCTTGATACTTTGAGATTGATCTTTTCCTTACCCACATTGATAAGCTCTCTCTCAATGCGCTTTGTGGCTCTTTTGGTAGCGTCTCTCTCGGCGATGCCTGAGAAATCGCTCAACCTATCAGAGAAAGTCAAAAGCTCCCTAGTGGATACCTCAATAGAAAATTCTCGACTCATCACTCCCCCCTTTTGACGTTGTTGGCATCATCATCATTCAAAATATCTCTCACAATGAGAAGCCAAAAAGCTATCATGAAAACCCAGAAAATTACCTGCCACATGGCTAGTAAAACCGCCGCTTGAAACTTCGATACTCCTCAAAAATTTGATCAGCTTGTGGGTCTGTATCAAGCACCAAAGCAAGCACTCTGATCACTTCTTTGATCTGTGCGATTGAGAGTTCTTGTTTTTTGCCTTCAATTCTTGCAACCCGACTAGCTAGATCATTCATGTTTTTGACCTTGCTCATTTTGCCCCCATTTCAAAGCTCAATTGCCCATAGCCTAAGAGCTCACGCTCCTGTATGAGCAAATCAATTTGCTTTCTAATTCTTTTCTTGTGAATGAGGCCGGTTTTGACCTGGGCCTCATATTCTTGATTTTGATATTCGAGAAATCTGATCAAGTCGGTGATTTCGATTGCCCTGAGCTCTTTGACTTTTGCAAGCTCAATGGCTTTTTCGACTTCGTGCTCACTCCCCTCAAGCTCAGTCCTAAGCTTTTTGATCTTAAGCTGAATTTGCTCATCAAAGACCTTTGCAGTGATAAAGTCTTTCATTGGTATGTCTAAGAACTCAGAGAGCTTTGAGAGATAGTCTACCTTGAGGTGTCTCTCCCCATTTTCAACAAAGGAAATGAATTTGATAGAAAGCCCAAGGTGCTCAGCAATTGCCTCTTGAGAGCAACCGATCTCTTTTCGCTTTCTGCGTATCAATTGACCTACCGTGACTTTTTCTCTCATGCCTTCACCTTCTCAGTGAATAGCCTCACAATGGTTTTTGGCTTTGAACCTATGAGCCTTACTGCCTCTAGATGCTCTATGAGCTGATCATTTCTGTAGACCCCTAGACTTTCGAGTAGGTCTTGGGGGCCTTCAATGCAATTGCTAGTGTCTGGTAGAGACCTACGGTTGAGAAAGTGAAATTCAAAGAAAGCGAATAGGGGCTCATCGATGGGCTGCCTCACTCCCCAGTCTTGCTTTGCCATGAGCACCGAAGGGAAAGCGTTTGACTCCCAAGCTTGATACTTTCTTGAAGGGGCTGAGACGTTTCGGCCCGCGTTGCTGAATATCCTTCGTGAGTTTTTCTTGATGCCGACTTTCCCCGGTATCGTCACCTCGAAAACTTGGTTCAAATTGGTGGTTTGCAAAATGCCCCCTCAGTTGTTGTGCTGTCTTTGCTGTTCTCCAAAAAACATGCGAGTAAAGAGCTCTTTTTGAGGGGTTCGAGCCTAATCCAGCTTTGAGCCCCTCAATTTTTCTAAACGTACTGCCCAGCAATCTCCTCAAGTATTTTGATGTGCTCCTCACTAAGCCCTATGCCGGTGAAATCAGTGCCCACTTCAACCCGCTTTGCAATTTCAGTTTTTTGCTTTGCAGTGATGCCCGGTATTGCCCGCATTTGAGTGAGCATAAGTTGAGCTCCACTGACCGGGAGTGATTCTTTTGACTCTTTGTCGGCCACCTGGGGCTCTCTATGCTCCACTTGTGGGGTGACTCTTCTTTTTGTGATTCTTTTCTTTCTAGGCATTGGTGCCCCCTTTCGTGGTGTCGAAAGCTGAATTGAAAACCTCATCAAAAGACACCAATTGCCCTTTGCCTCGTTTTCCTTTTTGCTCATTTTCGTGAATTTGCTTGAGTGACCTCAAAGCCTCGGCCTTTTCCTCAAAGGTTGCTTTTGCTGTAGGTCCCCAGTTGCCGTGGCCACTTGGATATTGTGCGACTCGGAAAAAGCCTTTGTCCCACCGTTGATTCCATTGCTCTCCCCATGTTCTGGGCCCTGACCTTCCCACTCTGCAACTGCACCTCACAATTGTGGACTGGTAGCGGTTCCAAGACTCCGTGCCTGGCCGCCTCTGAAGGCTCACAGCGCCGCTGTCACCGCACCAATGGCAGTCAGCCTCAGCACTGGGCTTCACCGGCCTAGGCCATTCAGGTGACTCAATGCCGAGTCGTGCTTTTTCTTTGTAGGCGAGCTCTTTGAAAAGCTTAGGCATAGGGGCATACCGCTCTTGCTCAATGATTCGATCTACTATGACTTTGAAACTATGGGCTGGTAGGGTTTTGACATAGTGCCAAATAAGCTGTTGTCTCTCCCCTGAAAATGCCTTTTCGCCATAAGTTGCTGAAAGCCGCTCCAGCTGTTGATCAAATTCGCGGTCTGTGAGTGGGCTCATGACTCACCCCTTTCCTTCAGAATCTCGGCAATGCCCTTGCGCTTTTGGTTTGCTGGTATGGTTTTTTGATACTTTGGCCAAGACCTCTCAAGCCAAGTGCTTGCAAACCTTGACCACCCTCGCCTTGAGGTGGGCTTACGTTTTGGGTTGAGCTCAATCCACTCCCAGGCCTTAATAAACTCACGCTCGATGAACTCGGTCTCACCGTGGTAGAGAGCAAACCAGCGCCTGACGGTCTCCTGAGTGACCTTCTCAAGAATCTTGAGAGCATCAGCGTCAAAGTTTTCAAAGTCTGCCTCAACCATGGGCGGGTCTTTCCCGACCGTGGAGAAAGATTCGTTAGAATCTTTCTGAAGCTTTGAGGAAGAGTAAGAGGAAGAGTAAGAGTAAGAGGTTTCGATCTTGGTTCGCGGGTCTAACCCAGGGGTTTTCGGTTGGTTTGAATCACTAACCCAGGGGTTTTCGGTTGGTTCTTGATCAGATTTCGGGGGTCTGCCGCCTTTTTTGCCGTTTTCGTGGCACTGAATCAACCATGCGAATTGAGACTCACTCCCCTTCACATAGATTGTATGGCCTCGTTTTTCAGCAAACCCGAACTCTATCAAGGCATCACATAGCCCCTCTCTTTCCCAAACTTCGACTGGTATTGATTCTTTGTTAGGCACCCAGTATTGCTGGGCAGTAATGAAGGCATAGACCAGCGAGCCGAGAGCTGCCTCGGCACTCCCTAACTTTATTACAAGATTAGACCAGCGTTTTTGCTTGAATATCTGGTCCTCAATATTGATTCTTGCCACTAATAGCCCCCGCTCAGGTTCAAATTATGCGGGTGACCAAAAAAAGACTTTTCAACTAGAACAAAAGCGGCTATAAACTCCCCTTCATGGGCAGAAAGCCTATAAATTTCGCTAGGTTCCCTTCGTCTAGAGGCCTAGGACATCGCCCTTTCACAGAGCTTTTTTTAGGCCAAAAACGGGGCATCGAAATTTGTTTTTTTGCTCGGTGATGTAGCTTGTAAATTGGTCACCGGGCACTTTCTGCCCCAGTAGTCGCTGGGGCTTTTTTGTGCCTGAGCCACTTTCTTAAAAAGACTCTTCTCAATTTGCAAATAAATTCATTGCGTCAAGAAATTAAAGCCCGCAAGTGGTCGATTTCGCTATGTAGATAGCCTTGGGTGGTTTTGGTCGTGGAGTGGCCTAGTAATCGTCTGATGCTTTCGGTTGATGCTCCCTTTTTGTGAAGCCTACTTGCAAAGGTGTGTCTCAACCCGTGGAGAGTGAGCCCCAGGCCCGAAAGGCCTGCCTTTTTGATCATGCGATTGACTTGCTTTGAGAAGAGGGCTGCGTGAAGGTCGAAGACTCTCCCCTTTTGTTTTGGCTCTCTATTCTTGAGAATCAAAAGAGCTCTCTTGCTCATGGGCACTGAGTAGAGCTTTTCAAGTGACCTTGCACCCTTTCTTGATCTGAAAGTGATGAGCTCATTTTCAAAGTCTACCTCTTGCCACTCCAAAAGCACCGCGCTTGATAGCCTTGCCCCGGTCTCAAGTAAGAAATCAAAGACCAAAAGCTCAGCCGGTTTCAAGTGGCCTTTCAAGATTGAAATTTGCTCCTCAGTCCAAGCTTTTCTAATCCTGGGCTTTTCTGTAAGTGACCTAATGAATCTGCAAGGGTGCTCTTTGATCATTTCCCACTCAAGGCAGCATCCAAAAAAATGCTTGATAGTGTTGAATCGCCTATTGACGGTGCTTGCTGATATTGGTTTTCCCGGCCTGTCGCTTGATCTAAGCCAGTTTTGAAACCCACGCATGTAAAGGGGCCTAATCTCTGAAACAAAGCTCTGAGGGCTGATCTCGTGAGCCTCTTTGAGGTATTTCTTGAGCTCCCAAAAATAAAGGGCCTCAGTCGAAAACTTCGTGCGCTTTTGGCTAGTCTCTTCTTTGAGATAATGATCAATGGCAGTCTGAAGAGTGGTCTCTTTGACTAGGACCTTAGCCTCAATAAGAGATTTAAAGTCCTGAGCCTCATTTAGAGTTTCAAAGTTCTTTCGAAACCTCTTGCCGTAGAGATAGAAATCAAGCTGAAATGCCTTCGCTGTTTTTCGTATTGTTGCCATACTAGACCACCTATCGGGCAAGTTTAGGGCCAGTTGAACGCCCTTAATGTGATCTTAAATAAAATAAACTTTGTTTATTGTATCATCCCACCGTGACCGATCTTTGGTGTTTTTGGCAAATTGACGTTTTGTATCTCTTTAAGACAAAACTTAAGGAATTTAAGAGGCTGGTTTGAGCACTTGCTCTCGATTAGTTCAGCGAGGAGCTGTCCGGTGTATCCTTTTGAGATCAGCATTTCTAAGATAGGCACTAACCCCTTGTGATTCACAATGAAGTAAAGGAAAGGCAAGGTTTTATCTTCACCGTTGTAGACCTTGAGTAAGAGCTCTCTCACCCAGGGGTTCATTCGACTATTGCTCATTTTCAAAAAACTCTAGCGTGAGAGCACAAAGCTCTTTTGCATAGTCGTCTATGAGCTCTCTTGCGAGCTTCGCTTCGCTTGCCACATCACCAAAGAAGGGCTCAACTAAGATGCTCGGAAAATCTAGAACCCGGCTCACGTTATACCAGCCACGATGTCCCTTAAGCAGGTCTTTTGCTCCCCTGAGTCTTCGGTCTTTTCCCTTCACTCCAGGCCTGAAAAGCCTATAGAGGCCATCTAGGACATGCTCTGCGAAAGCTCTCTCAAGACTTGGGTCTTTGTCTTTGTCGTCATGGTAGAGGAGCTCGGTGCCTATTACCCTCTTGTTGAAAGCATTGAAGTGAAGCTCTATAACTGCATCGGGGTCGATGTCTTTGACTTTCTCATAAGCCCCACCGATGCCGATACCGTCACGGTAGACAACAAAGACCTGAAGCTCGTCAAAAAGCACCTCATCAGCAAACGCTTTCGCTTTCTCAGCCACTTTTGAGTTGTATTGATACTCATGGCCACCACCGTGCAAACCGGCCCCTGGGCGACCTTTCTCGTGGCCCACCACTAGCGCGAGTCTTACCTTGTTACCTTTTGGCTCTCTCATGTGATCGTCTGTCTCACTTTCAATTAATCTTGTCAAAAAGGCAGTGAGAGATTTTGCGAGTTCTTTCGCCTTTTGCAAGGTGCTAGCTTTCTCGATCTCTTTTGAGTGCCACCTAGAGGTGTATAAAATATCTTTATTCAATTGCATCTCCTCTGAGCAATTTCTTTCACGGTTTCAACCCACTCCTCACTTTTTCGGTAGTCATCTAGGCTCATGCACTGAGCACCGTCCATTTCTGGGGCTTTGAGAGAGCGTCTTTCTCTCTCCCCGGTCTCAGTGTTTACACAAGCAAAGCCAAAAGACTCTCTGAAACCGCACTGATAGATTTCAGGAAAAGGTGGCAAAGACGCGCACCCACTAAGGCTTATTGCGCACAATACGCTCTTGAGCGTCCCAAAGCTCATCAGTGGTCTTTGCTTTTTCAAGGTCTTTGATAGCTCTCTCACGCTCAGCCCTCTTTTCTAGCTTTTCTTTTGCTTGCTCTAGCTCTCTTTGCTCTTTGAAATCGCGCCACAAGGCGAGCAAGGCCCTCAAAATGTCAATGAAGGCCCATAGCTTTGCGAGCACTACTCACCGGCCTCGTTAACAGGCACAAGAATCGGCATCATTTTGTGGACCATGTAAGCCACAATCTCGGTTCTCCCCTCACTTTTTGCTTCGGCTGGAACCTTGTCTATACCGTCAAGAGCACTTGAGAGCTCACCAATGAGGCTCAAGTAGTCTTGCACGTCGGCACCCTCTTTGATCTTGACCGCTACACCTGCAAGCAAGTCGATCACTTCTTTTGATTCTTTTGGCACCTTAAGCATAACGTCTAGCATTTCCATCATTTCCCCTTTTTCAAAGATTGAGCGTCATTCTTTGAATGAAAAGGCCTTTAAGTGAATTGAAGCTTTTGAACAAGCTAGCCCTAACGCTGGGACTTTGAAAGCTCTTGCTCAAGCCTGAGCACTCTCTCTTCTAAGGATTCGTCTTGTTTGTTTATTTTTGAAATCACCCTATCTGTTACCTTGTCGAGCCTTTTCAATACAAGGTCTTGAGACCTCTCGACTTCACTTGTGATTTCTCTTTGTAGATTTTCTGCCCTGAGTACCCATGAGGCTTGCATCTGATCAAGCTTACTTTGCATATCTTTTGATATTGACTCTATCTTGGTTTGAAAGAGCTCATTGTTTTTCTCTAGTGTCTCTATTCTTTTTGTGTTGGCTTCACCCTCACGTCTTGAAAAGTAAGAATCATTAAGATCACCAATGAATGAAAATAGCATTGAGATCGCACCAATAGTAAGGCCCCCACCACCTATCAAGTGGCCTTGGGAGATTTCAATAGTGCCATTTTTCCTTGTTGGGCTAGCTTCACTCATTGAGCTCCTCTAGCTCCCACTCAGCACAAAGAATCTTTGATAGGCTAACCTTGTTTTGTTTTCTGCAAAACTGTCGCTTTGCTCTGTCTAATTTATCCAGACGATCTGTTTTCGCAAGCCTTGCTTTTCTAACAGCTTCTCTTGCAGACTGTCTTTTAACCTTAAAAGCGGTTAGTCTGTCTTGGTTTAACCTGCAAACAATACGCTCACCTTCAGCTAAAACTTCACTTTCATTCCAAGGCCTAGAGTTTAGGTCGAGCCATTCTTTTATGGTGCCGACAAATGATTCATCAGGTGTTTCGGCTATCACAACGTCATAGACTTGGCCAAACTTTGCAGCTTGCCTGTTTTTATTTACTCTGCACAACCTTTTATAAGGGCTTTTGCCAGTCCTGCAATCAACATACAAGTGACCGTCTTGAGTGCGCTCTGTCGTTAACCAACACTGATTAGCACTAGCTGTAAATGAAAATAGAATTGCGAGAATTAAAATCATTTTAACCGCCTTGCTTTAATTAAGCTTTGGGTGTTGGGGTCTGCATCGTTGACTCTAGCAAATTCATTTGTGGTTCCGGTTCCGTTGTTAACTCTGAGCTTTACAGTCTTAGATGCTGTAGTTGTGTGGACTCCACAAACATCATGGTGCTGGATGTGCAAATCGCCGTTGCCAAGTTCTAAAAATGCTCTGCTACTAATGTTTTCAATCAACGCATTGGATGAATCAGTCAATTCTAAACGGCCTTCAACCGATGTGGTGGAGCCGGTGCTATTGGTCAACTGAAGCTCTACGCTATAGCATAAAAGCCAGGTGCCGGCTGAAATAATTAAACTGGCGCCAGTTACATCAGTGCTTGTTGCCGAATCAGTTTGAGTATTAGCAGTAACCTCAGCCTCTAAATATTCATAAGGCCCATAAGTCGAGAAGGTGCTGAAGTCGGGAATGCGAGTAACGCTTAGGTAGCTGTTACCAATTCCAGCATTAACCGTGTAGCTCGTATCACTGTTTGAATCAATAATGGCACTAACTTGCTGGCCCGCAGTTAACTCTGCAATCGCGGTTATGCCGGGTCCGACAGTGTTTCCCGAGCCACCCGACTGAGCGCCAACATAAGTGCCAGTACCATCGATAGCAATCTGTGCGGTGAAACCGTTATTGTTCGATCCAGACATCCTAAATTGCATATTCAAAAGATAGGTGCCGTCTTGAAGTATATCGATACGGTTGTTACTGACATTAGCCATTCCATGAGTGTCTATGTCGACAGCTTGCCAGCTAACTGCTGTAGGGTTACTACTAGTCACTGACTGATTGCTAGTTTTATAAATTCTAGCAATCATGACCTGCTTATCTGCCTGAGCCGTACTCAGCACCGCGTTGGCTTGAGACCATTCAGCGATAGGTATACGGAAGTAAAGATTCATTATATCCGTTGCAGCCCATACAAAAGGTGAACTCGAAGTAATATTCGCGGTTCGACCAGGATTCCCAAAACTTTGGAACCTTAGTTGAATCTGATCGCTATCACCGTCTGAGTAAACAGCTCCGACTCTTGTCTCGGAGCCCGTGTCTACAAAAGAGGCTTCCCCAATGATTGTATCATTGTCTTGGCTCACGATCGCACTTAAGTCCTTCGTTAAACCCGTTGGCAAGTTAAGGTTGGGAGCACCGCTAACAGACGAGGTTGAGCCAAGCGTGAATCTCGCGATCCCGACCATTTCGTTACCAACTCGCTTATATTTTGCTACGACTGTTCCATTTCCAATCGTAACACCTGAAGCAAAAGAAAGATCCCAATCCATCCAGCCGGTAACTATCGGTGCCTGAACTGTAGCGTCTGGCCCGATCTTGATTCGGTCAACCGTTAAAACAAAGCCGTTAGTTGAATTAGTGCCGGTAACTGCAAAGATAACGTCTAGCTGTGTTGCGCCCGAAGCAGTGAACGCGCATTGAAACTGGCCGCCGTCTGGAGCAACCGGAACAGCATTCGTAAAGCTTCCTGACAAAATATCTCTGGTGTTACATGCTGAAAGGTTCGAGCCGTCATATAGATAAATTGAAACTTGGTTGCCAGACGAAGAGTTGTCGTAAAACTCCGAAGTCTCGTAGTTAAATGTCAGGTTTAAAGTCTCTCCCCCAACTGTTGAGAGCCTATCGGGTGCTGTCGCTTCTAGCACCCAAGCCTGACCGGAAGCGTTGGCCGTTCCTTTGTTTAAGTTATAAGAAGCAGACCCGCTTAACTGATTAGTAGTTTCAGAGCTCGCGGTTAAGTTCGAAGCCGAGCCGTCTGGAGTGCCGGTATAAGTAGTATAGTCGGCGTCTTCGGATACTAGACTTGAATCGTCTGCTTCAAAGTCATCCCAATAAGTGACCCCGCCGACTCCTGAGCCCCCAGCGCCCACCGCACTCCACTGGGTGCCGTTGAAATAGTTGAGCTCATTAGTGTCTGAGTTATAGATGCAAATGCCGGTAGCTGGGCTTGAGATTGCGTCTCTCTGAGCCTCATTCATTTCAGGGCAAGCCTTTGAGCCTTTTGTGGTGCTTTGAATCTCAAAGGCTGAGCTTGAGTCTGGGGCAGTGTCACCCACCACTAGGGTGCTTCTCATCTTGATGTCGCCCAGGAAATCAATATCACCGAACTCTACCGCGCCCCATGCCGCAAGTGAGATCAAAACTAATCCAATTAGAATAGGTCTTTTCATTTTTCTAGCTCTCCACTGAGATTGATTCATTCACTCTATAGGTCAAAGTGCCTGAGTAAGTGCCGCCCACTGAGTCACTTTGGTATTGCACTTGCCCACCGGCTGTTATCGTCAAAGAGTCAGCACCCATATTGAGAGCGTCGCCAAAGTTTGATCGCCTATCAAGAGCCCAGCTTGAACTAGCATTGTCAAAAGTGGCCCACAAAGTACCGCTCTCTCGCCTTGGGGTTGTGCCATCACTTCTTAAAATCACATAGCTGATCTTTGCAAATACCACTTCGGCACTGTCAAAACTGAGCCCTGTCACGTCTTCAGAGCTGCTTTGATCATCGGCAATGGTGAAGCTAGTTTCACCTGTCACTTGATCACCAAAGGCATTGATCAGGGCAGTTCTTATTGCGTTCCACCATGCGGCAGTGACTTCACCGCCCTGAGCCCCGTTAAGTCTTATAGGTATTGAATCAAAAAGGCCCATTCTCTCCCCTTATAGAATCTCATAGACAAGCAATCTAGTATCATCAAAAGCTAGGTTTCCGGATGAGGTTCGAGCTTGAATCTTGTAAGTGTAAGAGCCCGCTGCCGGGTTGTCGCAAAAAACAATCTCGCCGGGGCTTTGTTGATCTGCCGCGCTCATTCTTAAAGCTCCCACCTGAGTGGCATCTCTCAAAAGTCTTATATCAGGTGAAACCGCTGAGCCACCTTGAATCTTTGAAGTGCCTGAGCCGGTTTGAATGTCAGGCACAAGCGTTGCCACGACTAGACCGCCCCTTGTAGTTACTGAAACCGAGTGATTTGTGATGTCTGTCCAGGTGCCCCCTGAAACGGTGAGAGAGCCTGCACTTGAGATCGCTTTGGCATTAGTAAGACTTGAGGAGTCGATACCATTCGCACCTATTCTAGCTACCTCGGTGTCTGAGACCTTGAAAATGATTTCCCCGGTATCCTCTTCAATTGAGAGCCCACTTGCAACCGTGCCTATGATCAGCTTAGAAATGTAAGCATTGAGCCACCTCAAGGCACTTGTGCCGAGAGAGCCCGCAAGATCGGTTGCAACCCCTGCCGTATTTCTGGGCACTAGGTTTTCTAGCAATGCGTTTTTGTATTGGTTTACGTCTGCCGCGTTTGCGGTGTCACCGTCTGTTTCAGTGGTAAGCGAACCAGTCCCCATCGTTTACACCTCTCTCAATTCAAAAGAGATCGTCTCATCTCTTACGTTGATCTGTCTTGCCACTATCTTGAACTTAGTTAGCTGATTCAAAGTCAAAGACCACTTACCAAGTGGCCACTTGAAACCGCCCCATTTCACTTGACCCCATACGGGCAAAGTCTCACCGCTCTCGGCAACAAAGACAGTCGGGTAGTCTATGTCTACCTTGTCGAGAAGCTTGAGAGCTAGAGTCTCATTGTCTAGCTTTGTGGTGAGAGTGAGCTCTATCTTTGGGGTGCCAAAATCATCGCGGTTTTGATCTAAGATATTTTGCCGCTTTGTGGTGTCGGTGATGAGATCGCTTGAGAGCTCTTTCTTTCTTACACCGTAGGTTGAGATTGAAGTGGGCTCAGTAGCGGTCAAACTCGTATCGTCCCAAGACCAAAAATTGAAAACTCGGTTGATGCCGTACCTGAAGCCCTTCACATCTAAGATATTCTCAGCCCCAAGGCTTGAGGCTTGCCCATAGAAATTAAATAGCGTTTCACTAGTGGGCTCTCTAGACGTGACAAGCACTGCCCCATTCTCTATTCTCAAAACACTCGAGCTCAAGAGTAAGAGCTCCTCACTGTCTAGTGCCTCTTTGACGGTTTTATTTTCAAGATCATTTTTTGCGTCTAGAGCTTGATCAAGTCCTGGGTTGATATTCGAGCCACTCACCGTTAATAGGTCTGTGATCTCAGTTTGGTTTAGAAGAGTCTCGATAACGGTTGATATTGAATCGGTAGCGCCCACGCTAGAGTAAGGCACCGTCACCCTATCAAAGATTGACTCAAAGCCCAGCACGTCAAAGCTCACCTCTTGCTCATCGATATTTGAGCTCTCGGTGATCTCAGTCAAAAGCCCCTCAAAGATCGTCACCTCATCGTTTAGTGGCCCGCACTCCCCTGCATAGAAAAAGCCCACGCAAAGGTCTTTAGGGTTTTCATCAAAGGTCACTTTGATTTTGGAATCTTGACGCTTGACCGGAAAGATTGACCGAATTGAGCTAGAATCAAGGTATTTCCCTACATCGTTTCGGAGAGTGATCTTGACTGAGGCAAATCGAAAGACCCCCACGTTGTACTCTGAGGAGTCGAGATTTTGCTTGATATTCGAAAGCTTTAAAACATCGTCTGATATTTCAGTGTATTCACTTTGATAGACCCCGGCACTTTCAAAGGTCTTGAGATAGACTCTGAATCGGCCCATCAAACGACCTCAACAAGTCTTGATCTAATATTCATGCCGTTTGCGTAAATGAATTTCTCGAAAACTGGGTCCCATTCACTTGAGACTTTCATGAGAAAAATATCCTCTAGCCGGTAGCCTATTCGGTTGTATCTGAACTGATCAGCACTGCCCCCGCCGGGCCAGAAAACAAACCCATTGAAAGCTTTGAAGTGCATAGCCTCAAGCAAAGTCAAATCAGCATCATTTTGCACTATCCTGAAATCAAGATCATAGCTCACTGAGCCCACTTGCTCTCTAATGTAAGCTTTCCCAGAAAGACTTTGTTTTGTTTTCTTTTCGGTTGAGAGTTCAAATCGTCTGATGAGTGGTGGGTGAATGAATTGCCCAGTTTCAAGCTTTTCAAGCACCAAGAGCTGAGCTAAAAACTTGTCGCTATTTGCCACTTGAGTCTCATCAATTGTGATTCTAATTCTCGATGTGGTCTCGGTGCTAGAAAACTCATGAGCTGAGAAATTGCTTGAGTAAGTGATTTCAGAGATCGGCTCACTGAAAGCCACATAGCTTGAGCCATTCCATTTTTCAATCTGGTAGTTTTTAAAATTGTGGCCCGTGAGAATGATCGTATCTATTGCCACCTCGTCAATGAAATCAGCCTCAAGGGTCGTGCCTGCCGCATCGTTTGAGCCGGTCGTGCCCCACCCGGTGAAATTGTTTCGATTTCTTACCTTGTCAACAAAGCTTTGACCTGTATTGGTAGCCACTGAATCGGTTGCCGTTAGGTTCACATTGCTTGAGGCAATATCGGCGTGACTTCTTTTGAAAACTTTCGGGTTTTGACCCATCAAACTACCCCTAACCTTTGAGAAAGAATATCTCTCTCAATGAGCTTTTCCTCGATGATCTCAAAAGCATCGTCTGTAAAGCCTATTATCACTTGCATGGCCCCACCTGAGCCCTCGCTCTCCCCTGAGCTAGCACTTTGAAGTGAAAACTCTCCCCGCTTGATGCCCTCAGAGAATCTCTCAGGCACCACAATCTCACGCGGTGTGAAGGTTGAAATCAAAGATTCACCAAAGGGTGAGCCACTCCCGGCAAAGCCCTTTTGTGCATTGAAGCTAGTCGCTAGAATCGCTGCCGTGTTGAGCCTACCTGCAAGAGTGACTTTTGCTGCCACCGCTGTATTAGCTGGGGGTGGTATTGTGGCAAGTGCGTTTGTAGCTGCCACGTTTGTATTGATGATAGATTGAGCAATACCGGCACCTCTTGAGAGCAAAAAGGCCGCTTTGTTTTCTTGCCCTGCAATTGATGTGATCAGCTTTGAGGTTGACTGAGCTAGCTCAATCTCAGCGTTTGCCGTGGCTCTTGTAACCGTGAGCTGATCTTTTGCCGCTTGCTTTTCTTTCTTTGCTTTGTCTTTCTGGGCCTTGGTTTGCACCTCACCGAGTCTTTGAGCCTTTTCAATGTCTTGCTCAATCTGAGCCTCATCAAACTCAAGCTTTTGCTCAGCAAGAGCCTCTTTGAGCTCCCTATCTCTTTCAAGCAAGAGCTCATTTTGCTCAGCCGCTTTTTCAGACCTTACCGCGTTGAGCTCCTCTTGCCTTTGGGCCTCTTCTTCTTTGAATTGCTCCATGCGCCTAGCATAAGAGTCTGAAAAAGTAGACGCTGCCCTATCACCTTCACCGGAAAGATCAAAGAGCTGGGCAAAGCCCTCTTTTGCTTGCGTGAAATCAGCCGTTGCAATGCCTATGAGAATCTTTTTGAAGCCCTCAAGGTTTTGACCTGCCCTAGAGGCAAAGTCTCTCACCACGTCTAGAGCGGCCCCAAAGCCTGCCTGAATCTCTTTTCTGAAATTAAAAATGGCCACCCCGGCAGCAACAAGTGCGGTGATAGCTAGGCCTATAGGGTTTGCAAATAAGAACTTGATAGCCGTGCCTGCCGCCGCTGCCGCCACCTTAATGGCCCCTAAACCGGCAGCAAAGGCAGGGCTTGCCGCCGCTGCCGCTGCAATGGCCACCTTAAACTTGACAAGTCCTATACCCACCGTTGCAAGCACCGTCACAAGCCCCGCCACTGCCGTGGTGACCCCAACAACCAAAGCCGAATATTTCACCAGCTCTTTGTTTTCTCTCAATGTCTGAATCAAGCTGATCAGTGCCGTGGTGACTGATCTAATCACCGGAAAGAACTCTCGCCCGAAATCAGCCACTAGCAATTTGACGTTATCGCCTAGGGTAGAGAATTGACCTGAGACCGTTTGAGATTGCTTCTCAAGAGCACCAAAAGCCACTCCACCCTCTTGAGAAAGACTAGCAAAAGCCTTCTCAAAAGTGGCAAACGAGACTGCACCCTCACTCACCAATTGCTTGACTGAGCTCTCGGCCACTCCCAGGGTTTTGGCAATCGCTGGGCCTATTGGTATTGCTCTTTCTTGAAACTGCAAGAGTCTCTCACCTGTAAGCTTGCCCGCTGCCGCTACCTGCCCAAAAATTAGACCGATCTCATCAATGGGTTTCCCCACCGCTGCCGCCACGTTTCCAATTTGCTCAAGCTTTGGTCTGAGCTCATCGGCAGAAAAGCCAAAACCAAGCAATTGTTGCCCAGCTTTTGCGATGCTCTCAAACTGAAAAGGGGTGCTTGCTGAAAACTCTGTGAGCTCCTCTAGAGCCTTTTTTGAGCCTTCGGCATTTCCTATCAAGACTTCAAATTGTGTGTTGATTTGCTCGAATTTCGCGGCCTGAGCCACTGCCCCGCCGATGCCTGCCCCAAGGCCTGCAAAGGCTACCGCTCCTCTTGTGGCAATTGTCTTGAGTGAGCTCTCAAGCGTCTTAGTCTCTTTCTTGATACCGTCAAGAGTGCGCTTGAAATTCTCAGCATTTCCATTGATACGGATTAAAACGCTATTTCTTGCCACTTTGACCCCGCATTTTCTCGTTGAGCTTGTCTAAGTATCTATTGACCTTTGCCTCTTGCTCAACGCTAAGACTTGTACTCTCTTCACTCTCAAAATTGGTCTCAAGCTTGTGCCCCTGTAAGCTTGCTAGAAATTTGTAGTGGTCAACCCTAGAGCTTTGAATTTCATGAGCAAGTGCGACGCACTCTCTCATGGTAAGGCTCAAGAATTGCTCTTTTGACCAATGATAGTGAGAGAAAAAGAGACTAGCTACTTGTGCCCAGTCTTGCGTTTCGCTGCTCTCTTTTTTCTCGTCTTTTTTTTTGCCTTTGGTGCCTCTTGATCATCTAGAGTTTTTTTGACCTGCTTTTCAAACTCCTCAATAAGTGGCTCACTCCCCCGTAAGACATAGAGCACCGCTTTTTGAAGGCCCATCAAAATCTCAATTGATGATTCAAGAGAGCCCGCAAGCGTCTCCCAAGTATCAAATTTCTTTTTGATCTCGGGCTCTAGCAAGTGGTGAGTGGTCTTGATCAAAGCCTTAAGCCATTCAGTCTCTGAATAGTCTCCGGTTTGAGGGAAAAGAGTTGTCTCCCATTTTGTGATAGTGCCCCACTCTCTTTCAACCCATATGCGGTCAAGCAAAGTGAACTTTCTAAGTGATAGTACAAGCTCAGTGCCGCCCTCACCGGGCAGCACTACTTCACAAGCTCTAGAATCAAAATCGGAAAGCCGAAAGGTTTTCTTGCTCACTTACACCTCGTCGAAAGCTGTCACTTTCATTACAGCGTCAGCGGTCTCGTCTCTTAGCATCTTGACCGTAAGGTCTGAGATCATCCAAGTTTTCTCTTGAAGTGGGAAAGGCATACCTGAGCCCACGCACTTGAAAGCTTCAATCTGGAAAATCTCACCGTTTGATCTTTTCTGAGCAACAATGAAAGCGCCGAACTCTGGAAAGCTTGCGTTTTCTGAGCCTATCAAAATCTCTGAGCCCCCAGTATGAGCCGGTAGCACGTCAAAGACTGCCGAGTCACCTACAGTCATCGCGACCGTACCTGAGCCCCCAGTGATCTCTAGACCGTAGTCCCCTAGATCAACCGTGCCGCCCGCGTCTGGGACTGTAATGTCATCAGCCACTAGTAACCCATCACTTGAGTAAGTTACGTTTGTGCCTCGGTTAAAATCAATATCAGTCAAAAGATACACGCTCAAATCAGTGGCAGTCTTTGCAATGATCACATAGCGCCCAAACTTAGCGTCAGCCTCATCGCCCGACTTGATACCCACTGAGGCAACCCCAGTTGTGGCATCGCTAACAGACGTGCCGTTTTTGTTGGCAAGGTTTCTCACTTCACCGTTTGCCGCTGCACTAATGGCAGTTGTCGTGCCGCCTAAGAAAAGCTCCATCATGAAATCAGGAAAGCTTTTCACATTCATGGTCATTGAAGCACCAATCTGAGTTTGCTCAGACGCATAGGCAAACTTACTTGACCCACCGAAAAGGTCTTCGGTCTCTCCCGTAAGCTCTAGGTTTGCTCCACCTAAGACCTTAAGAATACCGTAAGGCAAACCGTCTGAAGGTCTATAGGGTGCTACTGAATGAATACCAAAAATATTTCTGCTCATTTTCTAACCCCTTAGTAAAAATTAAATTTCTCTAGTCTCGTATCTAATCAAGTAAGTGAGCCGCGCTGCCGCTTTTGGAGCTCTCCCCTCAG
>SPKZ01004906.1_pt1 | contig 24236 bp, 20 predicted proteins | sample 2456571 | NCBI WGS metagenome assembly SPKZ01 (sample SAMN11192286, study PRJNA482655) | marine metagenome | biome: ENVO:00000447; feature: ENVO:00000244|ENVO:00000211|ENVO:00000569|ENVO:00002023; material: ENVO:00002151; isolation source: ocean water from marine abyssalpelagic zone ... | reverse complement strand
GCGCCAATTAATTATAAGCAATCTTCCAACTACGCAGAAGCTTTCAAAAATAAAGGCTATCATCAAAAAGCATTGAGCATATTAATTGGTGCCGCCGATATTAAGCAAGCTAATGATGAATATATTGCGCAAATTACGAATCTGGCCTGGTACGTGGCTGATAAAGCATCATTTAAAAAATACCAACCGTTAAGCAGCGCTGTCAATTTCAATGTATTTCGATTCTTATCGATCTATGCTCCGATTCAAATGGCTGACTTTGATGCTTTCCGCCAAGCTTACCTTATATCTCAAGACAGTATTATTTTAGAAGAGTTTGCTGCTGCAGCATTAATCGCTAACGACGGTGAAAAGTTTAACCAAGCGATTGCGCTATCCAAATCCAAAGACCAACAATCAGCGTCAATGATTTTATTACTCGCTCGTGCGGCAATCATCGATAATAAAATTAATGTGGCTAATGACTACTTGCAACAAATACTAAAAGAGAATCCGAATTATACCCCTGCGGTTAGCGAACTAATTTGGCTGACTATCAATCAAAACAACTATAAATTACTAAGTTCGACCTATGAAAAGTACAAAAGAACATTAGGGACAAATTCAAGATTATGGCCTGAATTTGCCGCGGCATCCAATGCCCTAAGTTTGTATCGCCAATCAAAATATTGGTATACCAAACTAATCAAAAATAATCGCCAATCACCATTGCAATTATTAGAATACTCATCAGTTCTTGAAAACTCAGGGGATTTAAATCGTGCTTATAAGGTGCGTGCTTATGTCGCATCTCAACTCACCAAAAAACTATTTTCACTGCCCCAAGGTGATATTTCATTTCGTTCATTGATTGCTATTTTTGTCGGTAATAAAATGGCGACTGTCATGGCTGAAAAATCCTTAGTGAAAAATAAAAGTAAAGATTATATCAATGAGTTAACAAATTATTATTTGAGTCAAAATCAATCGAACAAAATACAGTCCTTACAATTAATTGACATTTTAAAACAGTTCAAATTGTCATCATCGCAGTCTCTACAGTTGGCATTACAACGTCGAGACTCAGAACAAATACTTAACATATTAAATTCAAAATTAACCTCTTTGGCTCCGGTAGAGCGGATGATAGCGTTAGCAGAAACCAATCAAAATGAAACGTTATGGCAATTTGGCAATGATAACTATCATAATCCAATGAGCGCTTACGACCGTTTAACATTCACGAATCAATTAGCCAGTATTCACCCTAAGTTTGTCAATGCCGCTCGCATAGAACAGTCTTACTTTACCCATTGGGATATTGAACAAACCGAGTTAGCTTATTTTTCACCAGCACCTTATGGTTATTTTCGCTTATTTGCTAGGCAGCAACAGTTCCAACAAAACACCATGTTTCAAGAAGGCCAATTCGATGCCTATCAACTGGAAGGCATATATGGCTTTGGCAATAATAAACTAAACAGTGAAATATCATTGATTTTTGATGAACGATTAAATCAATCAACCCTTGGCTACTCTTTAACTCTCAATGCTAATCCTTGGCAACAATTGGGCTTATCCGCAACACTGGAAAAAAACACCATGGCTGATAGTAGTCAATACATGTTTAGCTTTGGCAAGCAGGATTTAATGAGCGTAGGGCTCAACTTTAAACCCAACCAACGAGAAAGTATAAGTCTTGAGCTAAGCTACCAGAAACTTAAAACCATTTTTGATCAGGAAATTGCGACAAATAAATCGTTTGTTCTTAGCGCAGAAGAAAATATCTTCTACAATAACCCAGCATGGTTCATTTATGGTCGATATATCTATGAACAAGCGACGTTTAATGATGTTCATGCAATCAAAGAGCCCGATGCAATGAAATTTTATCGACCATTTTATGTTCAGGATTTCATTACCGATAAATATCAAAAAGTTAGTATTGGTCAACGGTTTGAGCATGGTATTGTTAGCCAGCCAGGTGCCATGGTACCTGGTTCTCGTTATTGGTTAGATACCGCGGTGCATTTTAATATGCTCGAACAGCAGCTTGAGTTTAGTGTTAATTCCGGCTTTGGCTTGCCAGTGTTTGGTAATGATGAATTATTTATGAAGACGCATTGGCAATCGGCCGATAAGAACGGGAAAGAAAGTTTAAATTTGTCAATTGGTTATTTTTTAACATTTTAATTTGGAGTTTTAATTATGAGATTAGTGGCGCTGTGTTGTTTTTTTAGTTTATTAACCGGATGTTCAACCTACAACATTCCAGATAGCCCTCAATTTTCACCAGATCATCAATGGGTTGTGATGCCGTTTAATAACTATTCAACGACTCCACTCGCAGCAGAACAAGCTGAGGCAATGGTTGCATCTGTCATACAAAGTGAAGGGGTTAGCGTCACCATGTATGAAGTATCAACTGAGAACACACTGGAAAGTATTTTAGATTCAAGTATAAAAACAAAAGCCGCTAAACAATGGCTTTTTACTCAATCCGCTAGTTATACCGTATCCGGTTCAATCACCGAATGGCGATACAAAAATGGCTTAGATGCAGAGCCTGTTGTCGGTGTCACGATGACCATCACTGACAGCTTAACCAATCAAGTTATTTGGCGGGCCACTGGCGCGCAAAGTGGCTGGGGAAGAGAAAGTTTAGCCCAGACTGGTTTAGAGGTATTTGAAAAATTAATTAGTGATTTGGATATTGAACCATAAAATGAAGCATGACAACGCGCTAATCAAACGATTAATTTTTGCCAATACGAGCGAAACAAAAATCTGGTTCGAATTAACCATTATTTGTGCCATCTCTGTTTATTTTTGGATTAACTTACATCATGACTCTAGCCGTCAGGCTGAGGATTACTTTTTTTGGCCGATGCTTGGCCCTTTAGTTATTGCTTTGAGGTATGGCTTTGCCAAAGCAATACAATGTATCTTACTTTGTGTCTTATCAGTATTATTGCTTGTTCAACTATTTAATATTGAGGTTTATTTTAGTCTTTATGTCGGTATCGGCGCTATTTTAGTCATTATGATTGCTGGCGAATTCTCCGATTACTGGCAGACTATTACAAAAAAATATGAACTAAATCATCGTTTAATGGAACAAAAAATCCAAAGTTTCACTCAAAATTATCATTTATTAAAGATATCACATGATCAATTAGAGCAGCGAGCGGCTGGCCAATTGATGAGCCTTAGGACCGGCATTCAAATACTTCAACAGGCAGCATTATCAAAAACAAGCCAGCGCCTCGACAAACTCGGTGGTGAATGCTTACATATATTGTCAGATATCATTGGTATGTATCAGGCGGGGATTTATGAAGTTAAAAATGATCAGATAATAACCCCCTGCATTTCATCAATCGGTCAATCACACATACTGAAAATAAATGACCCAATGCTGCAAGATATGCTGTTAAATAAAAAAGTATTAACCCCTTCAAATATATTTGATACGGCTGATAACTCGCATTATTATCAATTAACAATCCCTTTAGTCGACGCATCGGGTACACTCCAAGGTATTGTGATCGCTGAAAAAATAAAATTTGTTTCGCTGACCAAATCAAATATTGCCTTAGTCGCTCTACTAGCAAGTTATATGGGTAACTTAATGTGTGACAAGCTACAAACGTCAATCTTATTACCACACCAAAAATCTGATTTTGAGCGTTATTTCTCCCAGTTACAATGGAACAAAAATCATTACGGCATTGACAGTTCCTTAATTTTATTTGTTGACAAAAAAACAGGTCCTAGTGTTGCCCTGAATAAATTTATTGATTACCGTCGCGGTGCAGACATTTTTTGGTCCTGTTATACCCCTCAAGGTCATCAAGCTATGGTTGCCTTATTACCAATGGCCACCACGATTGAAGCACAACAGTTCACGGATCGACTGATGGATACTGTAGCAATAAAAGACCAATTAGACATTGGTGACATAGATATTAGTGGTCCATTCGACGCGTTTGAACAGTATGATATAGTCACTCAACTTTTACGTAACTTAGGTGAAGATGACGACGAAGGTGAAGGCGAAAAAAATGAAAATCATACTGACAATCATAACGTTACTGCTTGAGTGTTTTAGTGTATACCTGCTCAGTTCCCCTTTCTTTGATGACTGGGGCTTTACAGGTTATGGCATTATTCATCTAGCAGCAGCATTAACATTTACAGTAGCATGCTGGTTATCTTTACCACTAAAATTTAAACGACCAATATTCCAAGCTTCAATTTTTATTTTTGTATTAGCGTTTACAATTCCAGTGTTGGGTATCATTGGTTTAACAACAACATTTATGGTCGCGCTTTATTTGCCAAAACCCAAAGTAGAAAAAGCTTGGCAGGAAGCCGAAGATCTTGTGCTGCCGCCAATTCCTGACTTGATTAACAAAATGCAATACGGTGCGAGTGCGCTCAGAGAGATCATCTCATTTAATTCTGACGACAGAAAAAGGTTAGTTGCGGTAAATTCCATCGGGCACTTACCACAAGTCGATGCAATTCCCTTACTAAAAATTGCCTTAAACGATTTAACCGATGATGTCAGACTTCTTGCTTATGCATCGTTAGAGAAAATAGAATTTAAGCTGATCGAAAACGTCGAACGTTTGAACCAAGAGTATCAGTTGGCACCTAATGGTGAAAAATCTTACCAAATAGCCTATGACTATTGGGAGTTATGCTACTTAGGATTAGCCGATGGCCCCTTAAAGCTTCATTACTTGCAACTGGCTCGAGATTGTTTAATTAAAGCCAACGAATTCTCGGACTTACCCAAAGTTAATTTACTACTGGGCCGGATTTATTTAGCGGAAAATAATGCCGCCAAAGCGATAGAACCGTTAAAGAAAGCGCTGGCGAGTGGATTAAAAATGGCACAAGTAGCACCCTATCTAGCCGATGCTGCATTCCACGAACATGACTACGAAAAAGTACGACAATACATGGCTTACCTACCAGATAAAGATGGCAACAATTTAAGTGAAATTCGGGAGTTTTGGCTTGCAAAAAGATGTTGATATTTGTTTACTCTTAGAAGGGACATACCCTTATGTTCGAGGGGGGGTTTCTAGTTGGGTAAACCAAATAATAAAAGGACTTCCTGAATTTAGTTTTTATCTTGTCTACTTAGGTGGCGATAATACAGGCCCTAAAGAAATGCTTTATGAACTGCCTGACAATGTCGTTGGAATGGAAGTCAACTACCTGTTAGGGACTAAGAGCAAAAACAAACCGAAGTCAAAAAAAGGGAAACAGAAATACTACCAACAATGGCAAGAGATTATTGAACATTTTCAAGGAAGTAAATCGCCATTAAATAACCAACACTTACAATATATTTTAGATGTAATAGCCGTTAACAAGAAAATCGATATCGATGATTTTTTGCACAGTGAAGCTTCATGGCAAACCATTGTTAGTATTTACGAAAAATATGCCGAGCAAGATTCTTTTGTTGATTTTTTTTGGACCTTTCGCAATATTTATGCGCCATTGTTTCAATTAGCCAAAATCGCCAGAAAAATCCCAGCGGCACGGTGCTATCACAGTATATCGACCGGATATGCAGGTTTTTTAGGCGCCTTATGTCATCAGAAACACCAACGACCATTCATTTTAACCGAACACGGTATCTATACTAAAGAACGTAAAATCGACTTGAGTCAAGCAAGCTGGATAGCTGACCGTCATAGTGCTTTTGATGCCAGCCTGCATAAAAAAATAGAAATTACCCGTGATACCTGGATTTTGTTTTTTGAACAACTAGGTCTAACCGCCTATCAACACGCTAACGACATTGTTGCGTTATATGATGGCAATAGACAACGTCAAATTAATGATGGTGCCCCTAAAGATAAAACTCAGGTTATTGTCAATGGGATTAACATGGAACTTTTTTCACAGGCTTACCAACAACGACCACAAAAGCCACCTCCAGTGGTCGGATTAATCGGTCGAGTCGTCCCGATTAAAGACATAAAAACCTTTATCAGATCGATGCAAATTGCGATCAATAACAACCCTGAACTTGAAGGATGGATTATTGGCCCTGCCGAAGAAGATTTAAAATATTATGAAGAATGTCAAAGCTTAGTCAAAAGCTTATCCATTGATCACAAAATAAAGTTTCTAGGGATGCAGAATGTCATCGAAATACTGCCGAAACTAGGAGTTGTGATGTTGACATCAATTAGTGAAGCGCAACCATTGGTGATGTTAGAGGCCATGGCTGCTGGTATTCCCTGTATTGCAACGGAAGTCGGATCATGCCGAGAGATTCTCTTTGGCATGTCAGAAGAGGACCAAGCACTAGGTGGTTGCGGAGAAATCACCCAAATAGCGTCACCTAGCGCTGGGGCTAATGCTATCGAAGAAATATTTAAAGATGATAGTAAATGGCTCAGAATGGGCGATATCGGTCGTGAGCGCGTCAAGCGCTATTATGTTGAAGATATTATGTATCAGTCATATCGGGAATTATATAGTAAAGGAATATCATGGCAGGCATAGGTTTTGAATTAAAAAAGATCTTAAAGAAGGACACCTTATTATCAATTCTTGAGGCCTATGGCTTGGCAGGGATTGTCAGTTCTGGACCTTGGGTGTTATCAATCGTCGCCTTAATGGCGATTGGTTTTTTAAGTTTAGGGACGGTATTACCCGAAGAAGCTATTATCCAATTTTTAGTCATTATTACCTATTTAATGGCTGGCTCATTAATTTTAAGTGGTTTATTCCAATTAATGTTCACGCGCTTTATTTCTGATTTGCTGTACCAAAATCTCGAACAGCAGGTAACACCGAATTTACTCGGTTGTATGATAGTGACCTCAATCATTGCGGCCACATTTAGTGGCTCAGTGTTGATATTCAGTGAACTGTCCCCCATCATTAAAATAACCTTAATCACCGCTTTTGTGGTGCTATGTAACTTATGGTTAGTGATTATATTTCTGAGTGGCATGAAACAATACTATCGGATTTTTTTCACCCTGCTCGGTGGTTATGGCTTAATGATCATACTAAGTGTTGTCATTCAATCTTCGAGCATTTTAGGCTTATTGATGATATTCACCGGCTGTCAAGCGTTAATTACCTTTATCTTTTTGTTTTTTATTTTAAGATACTACCCCACAGAGCATCTTATTGCATTTTCATTTTTAAATACAAAAAAAACATACCTATCATTAGTGTTTTGTGGGGTTATTTATAACCTTGGTGTTTGGGTCGATAAATTTTGCTTTTGGTTAAACCCAAATGTTTCTTTCCAAGTAATCGATATTTTTTATGCCTCATATATCTATGATTTACCGATATTCATTGCTTATTTAGCGATTATTCCTGGGATGGCTGTTTTTATGATGCACATGGAAACAGATTTTTCCAAATCAAGCGAAGCATTTTATAACACGGTACGTGATGGTGGCACCTTAGAATCAATTTACCAACTGAAAGATAAAATGGTACTGGACTGTAAAAATAGTATTTATCAAATATTTAAAGTTCAAGGAATAACCCTGATGATTTTACTATTGTGGAGCAAAGACATTCTACAAGCCATTGGCGTTGACTTAGCCTATTTGCGTCTATTATACATTGATTTAGTAGGGGTCAGCTTACAGGTATTAGTGATGGCTATTTTGAACGTGATGTTTTATCTCGATAAACGACATCAAGCATTGATGCTGGTGTCGTTTACTGCGGTCGTTAACTTAGTATTGACCCAATTGACTATTTACTTGGGACCTGAATTTTATGGTTATGGCTTTGCTATTGCTATGCTAGCCACGACTTTGATTGGTTTGAATTTACTGAATAATCAATTTAATTCACTGGAATATAAAACATTTATGTTGCAGAACTAGTATCCTCGACTCATCGTAATCACCACTCGGCGATTACGATTGCGGTCTTGGATTTTTTTATTAGCCGCAATATGACGTTTTTCACCAAAACCACTCACTGTAATTTTATGACTGCCAATTCCAGCCTTTTCTAACAGTTTTTTGACTTCTTTAGCCCGCTGTTGCGACAATAATTTGTTATTATAGCGTCCACCATAACTATCAGTATATGAGTCAATTAGCACGAGCTCTAGCTCAGGTTCATGTTTTAAATACTGTTGGATCATCTGTAATTTTTTCCGCGAGCGAGGATCTAACTCTTGGCTATTTTTACGATAGTTTAACGTCGTAAAGGCAATATCATCGAAACTGTAAGGTAATAATCGGCTCACACAGTCCATAAACTGTTGATGTTGTGGCTGAAAGTTAACGGCCGATACAGCCACTTTAATATTATCTTGTTGATTGTACCAATCTTGATAATAGAACGTCGGCGCCATCCCCTTTTCTAATTCACTTAGCATCATCCATGCTTTATCACCCACCACTTCACCATTAAATCGTTGATAATAAGCCAAGTGGCTAATTGATGTTGAACCGATGGCTGAACGCCATGCTGGCGGTTCTGATCGCAATTCAACCGCCGTTTTTTTCGCGGGTAAATTCAACATATCTAACTCAAAATCTAAATTGATTTTTTTATTAGCGACACTGGCAAAATTAGCCTTGCCATAGCGGGGAATCGTATGCTGTAAAACACAAGCCGTTGGAGAGTTTTTGATAATCGACCAGCTCGAGTCATCGATAGAAGCAGAATAACTTCGAATCATTGCCTCTGTCGGCACCACTGTCATCGCTAATGATAACAACGCTACTGGTTTAAATTTGGTCATTTACTCATCCTAATTCGCTGTATTGGTTATCCAAACTTATCGGCTTCAATTGCAATCTCTTTAGCTAAAGATGAAAATATTTAATCTGCTGACTAGCGAAACAAGTCTGAATAAAAGATAATAAGGTAACTATTACTCGCGCAATTACTTTTTCATGTCAGATAAATTACCACCCACTTTATTTAGTCAAAGGTTTCGTGGCTACTTTCCAATAGTCATCGATATAGAAACCGCAGGATTTAACGCTCAAACAGATGCAGTGTTAGAGCTAGCGGCCAGTATTTTATCAATGGATGATCAAGGTAACCTCTCAATCGCTACCACGCATCATTATAATATAGAACCCTTTGAAGGGGCTAACCTTGAAAAAAAATCACTGGAGTTTACTGGCATCGATCCTTTCAATCCGTTACGCGGTGCAGTGAGTGAGAAAGATGCGCTCCATGATTTATTTAAACATGTCCGTAAAGCGATGAAAGCTGCTGGTTGCCACCGTGCTATTTTAGTTGCTCACAACGCCGCATTTGATAACGCATTTTTTAAGGCGGCAACTGTGCGCAGTGGCTTAAAGCGTGACCCCTTCCACCCTTTTGTTACTTTCGATACAACCACCTTAGCGGGATTATCGTTAGGCCAAACGGTTCTGGCCAAAGCCTGTGCAGCTGCTAATATCGAATTTAATAATAATGAAGCCCATAGCGCACTTTATGATACAGAAAGAACCGCAGAACTATTTTGCTACATTGTTAACAAATGGCAAATGTTAGGAGGATGGCCAATTCCCTCCCCCTCAGCAGATAAAGACATTTAAGATTAAGGTAATCTAAACGCTTTATTAAGTTTTGCGTAAGCATCATGAAGGATTTGTGCCATATCCATATAGCTAGCTTTAGACGGGACTGGCCTGACATTCATTCCCGCTTCAATCATTTGTGTTCGAATGTCACTACACCAATTGACTAAGGCAACGCTCAGTGGTTGCTGACTTCGATACCCTAACCAAATCAATCCTTGGTAAGGCATACTGATGATTAATAAAGACATCGCAATTGCCCGTGGCACGACATCTTGGCCAAAGTATAAAAATTGAACAACAAACGATAAGCAGGCTATCGCTGGCACGGTTTTTTGTAATAACACACAAAAAACGATCAGCCGCGTTTCAGGAAAAATAGCACCTAACTGTTTATTGTTGGGCCATAGGCTGAGATAACGCTGACCCAATTTTACGAGTTTTATTAGCTCGGTCATTAGAATTCCTTAATAGTCTTATACCCCGGATACACATCAACAAAGATAATGGAAATTTGTGTCACAAAACATCAATAATATTGATCTTACATCTATATCAATCTTCAAACAATTCGTATAATACCAGCATCTTGATTAAGCACTATGTTTTACACGATTAATAGTGCTTAATATTATTAATGCACTAACCGATTCAACATAAATTATACTCTACAATGAACCAATAATATAACAGCAACGATTATTGGTTCAACATTGCTTCTAACCCTAATTGGTAATATAAATGAAAAATTCTCTCGTTTTCGTCCTCAACTGTGGTAGTTCCTCACTTAAATTCGCCTTAGTTGATACAAAAACTGAACAACAGGTTTTATCTGGTTTAGCTGACTCTCTCGGTTCAGATAGCCCAATCCTAAAAGTAAAATATAATGGTAATAAAGAGTCGATTGACTTAGCTAGCGGTGCGATGCATCAAATGGCGATTGATACTTTAGTTTCATTATTAAAGCAGTACCAATTAGACCAAGCAATAGTTGCAATCGGACATCGTGTTGTTCACGGTGGTGAAAAATTTAAGTCATCAGCACTGATCACCCCACAGGTCATTGCCGGTATCCAAGAAGTTTCTCAGCTAGCACCTTTACATAACCCTGCTAACTTGATTGGTATCGAGGCGACCAAAAAGATATTTCCATCGGTTCCACAGGTTGCAGTTTTTGATACCGCCTATCATCAAACGATTCCGGAACATGCTTTTCTATATGCACTACCTTATCAACTGTATAAAGAGAATGGCATTCGTCGCTATGGTTTTCATGGCACCAGCCATTTCTACATAGCACAACAAGCAGCTCAAATGTTGGGAAAACCAGTGGCTAAACTTAATATTATTTGTGCTCACTTAGGTAATGGCGCAAGTGTTACCGCCATTGCTAATGGCCTAAGTGTAGACACCAGCATGGGGTTAACACCACTCGAAGGACTCGTAATGGGTACACGTTGTGGTGATCTAGATCCTGCAATCAATCATTATTTAATTGAAAATTTAGGTTACAACCAAGCGGAAGTTTCAGTGTTGTTTAATCAAAAGAGTGGCTTGCTAGGGATATCTGAATTATCCAATGATTGTCGTTTAATTGAAGAGTCAGCAGCCGATGGCCATCAAGGTGCACAACTAGCACTTGATATATTTTGTTATCGTTTGGCCAAGTACATTGCATCATACACCGTACCTTTAGGTGAACTAGATGCGGTAGTATTTACCGGCGGCATTGGTGAAAACTCAGATGTTATTCGAGCAAATGTCTTAGCTTTATTAAAAATATTTGGTTTCACCTTAGATCAAGAAGCTAACTTAGCAGCTCGTTTTGGCAACGCTGGCTTTATTAATGGCCCGACAGGACCTAAAGCTATCGTTATTCCAACCGATGAAGAACTTGTTATCGCCCAAGATGCAATCCGGTTAACTCAAAGTGTGGAGCAATAATCATGGCTAGAACTATCATGCTAGTGCCTGTCGGTTCAGGCGTTGGCTTAACATCGGTCAGTCTTGGCTTAGTACATGCCATCGATCGCCATGGCATTAAAGTCAATTTCTTCAAACCCGTTGCACAGCCTAGTGATAATGACAATGGTATCGAACGTTCAAGCGCCATTATTGAACTGAATCCGAACATTAAGCCGCCTAAATCCTTTTCAGCGGCTTATGTTGCTAATTTAATGAGTACCAACAAATCAGATACTTTGTTAGAAGAAATTGTTGAACGTGCCAACAAAGCCTTAGAAGACAATGATGTATTAATCATTGAAGGCTTAGTACCGTCTCGTAAACAACAATATTCAAACGGCCTAAATAACAAAATTGCCCGGGCACTTGATGCTGAAGTCGTTTTTGTGACGGCACCAGGTTCTGACACTGCACTGCAACAAAAAGAACGGATTGAAATCGCTTGTCAAAGTTTCGGTGGCGTCCAATCGGAACGGATCTTAGGATGTATTGTTAATCAAATCAATGCACCTATTGATGAACATGGCGTTATCCGTCCTGATTTAGCGGGTACCTTAGCCAATTCACAGAAAAAACAAATGGAAGTATTCCAATTGTTTGGTCGTAGTCCTGTTCGTGTCTTAGGTTACGTTCCTTGGAATGAAGATATTATTGCCCCTCGCGTTATAGATCTTTGTAGTCACCTTAAAGCGAAAGTATTAAACGAAGGTGAAATTCATACTCGTCGCCTACGTAGTATTAGTTTTTGTGCCCGTAGCATCCCTAATATGGTTGAAAATTTCGTTGCAGATAAATTATTGGTCGCTTCTGGCGATCGCTCTGACGTGATCGTATCAGCTTGTTTAGCAGCGATGAATGGCGTAAAAATAGGCGCGTTGCTATTAACCAATGATTATGAGCCAGAAGAAGCCGTGATGAAATTGTGTCAGCAAGCGATGGCAACAGGATTACCGATTTTGTTAGTAAAAACTAACACTTGGCAAACATCAATCGACCTACAAAGCTTTAACCATGAAGTACCTGTTGATGATAAAGATCGCATTCGTCTAGTTCAGGAATTTATGGCCAGTCATATTGATAAGCATTGGATTAACGACTTAACGCAAGTACCAAAACGCCAGCGTCGCTTGTCTCCTGCTGCTTTCAGATATCAACTAACAGAAATGGCCCGTAAAGCCGGTAAAACCATCGTATTGCCAGAAGGTGAAGAACCTCGCACCATCCAAGCTGCCACGGTTTGTGCTCAACGTAATATTGCCAACTGTATTTTATTAGGTAACCCTGACACCATCAATCGAATCGCTCAACAGCAAGGCGTTGAAATTGGTAGTGGTGTGACTATTGTTAACCCTGAAGACATTCGTGATCGTTATATTGACCCGATGGTTAAATTACGTGAACACAAAGGATTAACCCCTGTTGTTGCCGCTGAGCAATTGCAAGATAACGTTGTTTTAGCATCGATGATGTTAGCGTTAGATGAAGTCGATGGTTTAGTTTCCGGTGCTATTCACACCACGGCAAACACCATTCGCCCACCGCTGCAATTAGTAAAAACAGCACCTGGGGCGAGTTTAGTTTCATCAATCTTCTTTATGCTACTGCCAGAGCAAGTATTAATTTACGGTGATTGTGCGATTAATCCGGATCCAACTGCTGATCAGTTAGCTGATATTGCGATTCAATCGGCTGATTCAGCGATTGCCTTTGGCATTAAACCGAAAGTCGCCATGATCAGTTATTCTACGGGTACCTCAGGCACCGGCTCAGACGTTGATAAAGTACGTGAAGCAACGAAACTGGCCAAAGAGCGTCGTCCAGATCTCATTATCGACGGCCCGTTGCAATATGATGCCGCTGTAATGAAGAATGTCGCTGCATCTAAGGCGCCGAACAGCCCGGTGGCTGGTGAGGCGAATGTCTTCATATTCCCTGATTTAAATACTGGTAACACCACCTATAAAGCGGTACAACGTAGTGCTGACTTAATCAGTATAGGTCCAATGTTACAAGGAATGAGAAAACCGGTGAATGATTTGTCGCGTGGCGCCTTAGTTGATGATATTGTTTATACTATTGCTTTAACGGCCATTCAAAGTAAACAAGCACAGGATAGTGAAATATAATATGCTAACTAAAATATTACGGTGTTCTTTTGTCGCCATTGCCTTTTTAACCTTAACCGCTTGTGGGGAGCCAGCATCAAAAAAACTCCCAGAACAAGTAGCGACAGAGTTTATCAAGGCAATATACAATGATAATGATTTAAAGACGATTAAGTTATTATCAACCAGCAAACTTAAAGGGATTATTGGCCACTATAGTAGTGTAAAAATGATTCAACGCCACGTGATGGATTTATCACTAGATAAAGCAAACGTTGAAGTTACCGATGTTGGCGGTGATTTTTTTAGAAAATCCCGGAAGGATTTGACCGTAGAACTACATATTAATGGTAAATACAATGGTGGTTTTGTCGCCGATGATCGATTTTTACTGATGACTTTTGAGAATGGCAGCTGGAAAGTTAAGCGAATAAAAAAATCTTAAATAAAAAAAATTTATCATAATAGTAAGCCAAACAATATGTTGTTTGGCTTTTTTGTTTTTAATCCATTTTGTTTAAAATAATTTAATAGTAAAACCAACACGGATCTTTATATAATAAATAATAAAATACGTTTTTAACATCGGAGTGACATTATTAAAATAATGACTTTAAAATTTAGGCACTTGTTATGGGCTAAATTAATCTTGGTCTGCTTTTTACTACCTTCTGTTACAGCGCAGGAAATTTCCACTCCTCATTTCAGTGGGTTTGGTCGAATTATTGCTGGAATTTCTCAATACGATGACATTAAGACACTAAATTACACCAAAAACCTATCATTAAAGCCAAACAGTCTCATTGCCATTCAAGCCGATTGGTCACTATCTCAAGACTGGTCTGCCACCTCTCAAATCGTCGGTTATTTAGATGATGAAAAGTCCTCTGGTATTGAATGGCTTTACCTGACTTATCAACCGAGTGATTCAATGAAAATCAAGATAGGTCGATTAAGAACGCCTTTTTTTGATTACAGCGATGTGCTTGATGTCGGTTATGCTTATCATTGGATAACACCTCCATCCGAAGTTTATGCTTCTTATTTGTTTAGTAATTATGACGGTGTTAGCTTAATCCACAATTATTCTAATGATCTGCTCAGTCTTTCAATAGAACCATATATCGGTCGTTTTTCGGGGATTGTCACGCAAGATGGTCGACAATCAGATATCATTTTAGACTTTATTGCCGGAATATCACTGAAAGCGAATGTCGACAAGCTTAGTCTTCGTGCTTCATTTAACCGTGGAAATATTGGTGGTACCACGCCGCTTTTTTTCCCAGTGCCATTGACTCAACTGCAACAATTATTCTCAGCACATGAACTTAGTCATTTAATCGATGAGATAGAAGTAAAAGGTCGCTTTGATTTTAACCAAATTGGTTTTAGTTATGACAGCTTTAATTATTTCATTAAGGGTGAGGTTACTCAATTTAAACATCAATTTAAAGTGATGCCACAAATTACCAGTTTGTATCTCAGTGCTGGTTATCAATTTGATGATTATTTAATTCACCTGACTTTGGCTAATAGAGAAGATAAGCTCAAAGCGATGCTAAACCCAATTGGTAGTAGTCCGGCGTTGGCACAGCTCAAAACCACCTATCAGCAATTAATTTCTGCGAGAGTAGTTGGTGATCAAAAAAGTGCCACCATTGGGATCCGCTGGGACTTATTAAAAAATGTTGCGCTTAAAACAGACATCAAGCATATTCGGTACAGTAATAAAGTGCCTCATCTGCATGATAGTAGTTCTCTCCTCCTCTTAGGCTTAGAGTGGTTATTTTGATGTTGATAAAATATTTACGTTTACCTATTTTTATCTTATTTCTATGGCTATCCGCTTTGAATTGTTATGCTGTTCAAGTATACAAAGATGAAGTCATTGTCGTCACTCATGTCCAATCGCGAGATTTGAGCTTACAGCAAATTAAGAAAATATATTTAGGTATGGGTACATCAAAAGGTGGCAGTAACAATAATCTCATTACCACTTTGCCACATCAGAACCGTACGAGAACCCTGTTTAATGTAAAGATAATTGGACTGACAGAAGCTCGTATTCGGTCATTTTGGGCTCAAATGCGGTTTTCAGGACGAGGAAAGCCGCCTGTTGAATTAGAAAACCCCGAAATGGTGATAGAATATGTGTTAAAGAACAATGGTAGTATTGGTTATTTACCCTATAACACCGTTATTCCTGCTCAGTTAAAGGTCATTTACTCAACCATGGTGCGAGATGGATAACTTTGGTTTATCCGCTTGATGGTAGCAACAACTTGTGAGAATGGCACCGCCTTAGAAAAATAAAACCCTTGAATCAGCTCACAGCCACGCGCTGACAAATAGTCATATTGCGCTTTAGTTTCAACACCTTCCGCGCAAACATTTAGTTTTAGGTTTTTAGCTAAACTAATGATCGCATCAACAATCAATCGTTCGCTTTCCGACTCAAACATTTTTCGAATAAATTGTTGATCTATTTTTAAAGTATGGGCTTTTATTTGAGTGAGATAGCTCAGCGATGAATAGCCAGTCCCAAAATCATCCAATGCAATTTGACAATTAAGAGATTCTATTGCTTCAAAAAATTTACTCGCCAGTTCAAAGTTCTCAATATAGGCAGATTCAGTCACTTCAAATTCAATCAGCTTAGCGTCAATACCCTCACATTCAATCAGCTCTTTAATATATTCAACAAAGCCTTCTTTCGCAATATCAAAAGCTGATATATTAAAGGAAACTTGAATATCAGTGCCTAGTGCCTGATTTATCAATTCAACATGTCGAAACCCTGTGGCTAAAACCCAACGTGTAATGTCATGCACCTTACCACAATGCTCTGCGATGGGAATAAACTCAGCGGGTGAAATCATGCCATCAAAACTACTAGGCCAGCGGATTAGTGCTTCTAAGGCAATAACACCACGTTCAGGGCAAACTTTAGGTTGATAATATAATTCAAATTCATCTTCGCTTAATGCTTTACCAAGCTGAGTCACAATTTGTAGCCGTCGATGTTGGTAGCTTTGCATTTCATCTTCATAAACAGCGTAGCGACCACGTCCGGAACGTTTGGCTCGGTACATCGCTAAATCAGCATTACTAATTAATGACTGTAAATTACCATGGCTGTCACTGCTATAAGCAATACCAATACTTAAACCAGAACTGACTTGCCATTTGTCTAAATCGAACTCCTTCTTAAAGGCGTCTAAAATGCGTTCAGCGACTTCAACCGCTTCAACTTGATAGGCTAATTGAGTGACAACGATAACGAACTCATCGCCGCCTAAGCGCGCTAATATATCCCCATCTCTAATTTGCCTTTTGAGCCGCTGACTGACAGCCGTCAACAATAAATCGCCTGTATAATGGCCTAATGTATCATTAACGGTTTTAAAATCATCAAGATCGATAAATATAACGGCTAACTCAGAGTTCTTCTTCTTTACCTCTACGAGTTGTTGTTGCAGTAATTCCTGAAATAATTTTCGGTTAGGTAATTTAGTTAATTGGTCAAAATTAGCAAGATTTTCTAATGAATGTTGCTGTGCTTTCAATTCATTATTATAGGCTTTATTTTCAGCATTTTGTTGACTGATTCTACTGACCATTTTATTTAAGTTTTCACCAAGCTGCGAGATTTCATCATTACCTACACTGCGAAATCTTAAGCTATAATTTGAGGTTTTGTGGACCATATCAACCACTGCATTCAGATCGACCAAGGGTTTTATCAAACTAGATTGCAACCGATGTACTAAAAACAGTGTCACAAGTAATACCAATATCACCATTGGAAACAATTGAAAATAAAAAGCATTTTCACTTTGTTTTAATTGTTCACCAACATCGAGAATAATCACTAAATAGCCTAATAATAACTTAGTATCGCCGATAATTAAGATCGAAATAAGCTGCTCATCGACCTCCCATAATCCGGGTTTAATCTCTTCTTTCTTTAATTTTGGTGGGTGTTGACCAATGTGGCGGTATATTTGGGGATTAACAAATTGCGAGGCAAGCTTTGAGTCAATATCATAAATTTGCGCGGTCTTGATATGCTCATAACGTTCAAATTTTAATAGATAAGTTGTTAACGCTAAATCATCGACGGTACCAAACGCTAGGTATTGTACTAGCTCTTCCGCAGTATTTTGACTTAATGCCGATAAGTCGGAGCGAGCATTTTCTTTATACAATCTCGCATGCTCATTGATGGTTAACGCGACAATTGCAATGGCGCAGAAACAAATGGCACAAAAAGTCATGGTAAGCAGCTTGCTTTTAAAACTCAAACTCATCATAAAGTCTACTTTTCCCCGTTGAATAGCCTATTAACGCACATAATCACTATCATTGAATAGCTTTTTCGACATAAAAAAACCACTGCCTAAACAGTGGTTTCTTTATTAATCAAAGGGTGTGTGGTTATTCGGCGATTACACGAGAGTCGGTAATAATAACCATTTTCCCTTTACTCGCAATGAAACTCGCTACTTGCGTTTGCATTTCAACTAAGGCATACATTTCATCCATCGTTGGTGCTTTTTTTGCATCGACATTAGGACGTAGCATCGAACTATGATGACCACGTTTAAAGCGAACGGCCACTTTAACACCATCGGCATCCGTCACAGTTTCTGTCGCTGATTTTAACGCCATTAACTTAATTAACGGCTCGGTACCCGCTAATGGCAATGCTGTTGAATTAGGGATAACTAAATCACTCGGTGAAAGCCCTTCTTCACCAACCACTTCCATTAAATGAATCGCTGGAGTATTAGTCGCCATTTTCATCGCGTAGTTTATCGGGTCACCGGCATCCAGAATCGTTTGAGCGGCAAAGTTAAATTGTGCTGAAAACGGTCCATACACGGCGTTCACCAAGGCCTGATATTCAGGGGTGTTCGCTTGTGCTATCGCGGCTAAGCTTTCTTTACTGATATTCATTTTTAATGCTTGAGTTAATAGAGCGGCTTGGAACGTCGCTGATGCGGTTAAGCCTTTTTTAACAGTGTCACCAAATGCTTTTGACTCAAGTAAGAAACCAGGAACTCCGGCTCCAGGTGCCAAGAACGACGTCGCTTTAATTGCATAAGGATTTTGTGGCGCTGTTGCTCCGGTTGCAAAGTCAACAATTAACCCTGAGTTAGCCAATGAGGCGAAGGGAACACCAGTAATACCACCGAGTGAATGACCATAAAAGCTGACTTCGGTGACATCAAGATCGCCACCGGCTAAGCCATTAATAGCCAGTCGTAACGCCAGTAAGTCAGCTTCTGACTGACGTAAATTATCACGAGCCGCTAATAAACTTGATAAATTCAAATAAGCTGTAGCGTCGTCTTGAGCATCAATCTTGTTACCACCAACAATCGATGGCGCACGAGAGTTATGATATGGATGGTCAATCCCGATAACCGCAATGCCCGCGTTAGCCATGGTCCCAGCGAAAGCCAGCATCGTTTCTTTACTCGTCGTAATACCATGAGCGTAAATCATCACTGGCCAGCCATTTTCCGGCTTTTCCAGTAATGGCTGCTTCATCGCGCCACGTACCGCATTTATATTGGCTAAGTTAGGCATCGTCACCACAACATCAAGATTATTAGCGACCGCGGCAGGCATTGGATTAAATTTAGTTAAATGACGAGCTTTATCCAACGACATTTTGCCAACAGGCGTATCAATAGTGAAGGTCATGCCAACTAGATTTGCAGGAGTTTTATATTCCGTTAAACCAAAGTAAGGTGCTTGCTTTGCAAATTGAGCTCCGAACGACTCTGTTGATAAAATACCGGATTGTAATGCCCCTAGCACGGTAATTGGACTATCGCCTTGTGCTTTAAAGCCACGGAATAAGCCAGGACAATTAGTCGCATTAGGCGTTGGCGCTTCAGCGGTAATAACACAAGTTGCTGCGGTTACTTCACCTAAATAATAAGGTGCTGTTAATACAGCGCCATGAACATTGGCAAAATTCGCCACAGTATATGCTTGGCTTGGTGCTTTAATTAACCCTTTTTGCGCCAAGGCATCGCCCGCGCCGTACAGCGCTGGTGAAATACCGGGGATTTTTGCCGAGCCAGTTTTAACCATTAGGCTTTTTATGGTTTCTAATACATTATCTGTTGATTGTGTGGTGAACGCAGCGGTATAGATTATTGTATCTTTAGTGACGCCACCTGCAACAGCCGCTTTTTCGTATGAATTAATAATTTTTTGTAGGCCAAGTTGTGCCGGTAATGGCAATGGCTGTGTTGCAACATCAAGCCGCACCGATTCGTAGGAAGTTGATGGATATACTGCATTGCCATTGCTGTCCATTAATGCATTAGTCACCACGACTAAATAACCTTGCGATGCTTTGAAAGGTTTAAGTGGTACAACAAGCAAACTTTGACCACCAGATTTAGTGACAAAATCAACCCCGAATTGCAGCTCAGCACCGCCTTCACAAACACTAACGGCAGGGGTTACCTTACAATCATCTTTTGGCGACAATGGTCCACCAATAATCGCTTCAAAAATACGGACGGTACCAGGTGATTGAGCACTAGTCGCATCAATCGTTACACCGTCTTTAAAATCAACCGCTAACGAAAATGGGACCGATGTAGACCAACCATCTAAGGCACCAATAGCTGTTTGAGGATCGGTATAGTCTGGCATTTTACCAGCAGCAACGTTTTCACCAGGCATATGTAATGTGCCATCCGTTGTGCCATTAAAGAGTAAATCATTAGGAACAGATAATTTGGCTTTGGCAGGATCAAATAGAACGCGAGAATAGGGTTGCGCTTGAGAGTTTCCTGAATTGCCATCTTTAACTTGTTGCTTGATCTCAGCAATATTATCACCGCCACCACAACCGACAAGTCCAAGTGCACTAGCAATTGCAACACCCAGTAGTAATTTTTTCATACAAATTCCCCATTTACTTTAGTTATTATTTTTAATTATTAGTCCATGCTTGATACAATAGTGAATTGTTTCTCATGCTTGGGCAAATTATTGTAGATGTCGATCAACTTAACTCAAAGAAACTCAATAATCTATCATTTTCGAGGACATTTTTATGAATAAACGTGCTATTTTCACTCAACTATTTAAAACATTCAATTAAAACTATAGTTCAATTTAGATAAAAAACTCTATATTTTTAATCATTAGGACATTTTATGTTTGATTTTTCGATTCAAAAAAACGCACTAAACGCGAAGGTCATTTTAGTCACCGGCGCCGGTGACGGCATTGGCCGTCAAGCAGCAAAATCATATGCACAACAAGGTGCTACGGTTATATTACTGGGTAAAACAGTGGCTAAATTGGAATCGGTGTATGATGAAATAGTCGCCAATGGCGATCCGGAACCAGCCATTATTCCTTTAGACTTAAAAGGCGCGACAGAACAACACTATATTGATATGTGCGACACCATCGAACAGCAGTGTCAGCGTTTAGATGGTGTACTGCATAATGCAGGCATGTTAAGCGTGCTTTCACCCTTCGAAGAGATTGAGCAATCAAGTTTCAATGATGTGATGCAAGTAAATGTTACCGCGCCATTTTTAATGACTAAAGCATTACTGCCCTTACTTAAAAAATCACCAGAGGCTTCAATAATTTTTACTTCAAGTAGCGTCGGTCGACAAGGTAGAGCGTACTGGGGGGCTTATTCTATTTCCAAGTTTGCTATCGAAGGTATGATGCAAACCCTCGCTGATGAACTTGAAAATACCAGCGTCAGAGTCAATGCAATAAACCCTGGGGCCACCAACACCCAAATGCGTTCACGGGCTTTCCCAGGTGAGGATGCTAAATTACTTAAAACACCAGCGGATATTATGACGCCTTATTTATTCTTGATGGCACCAGAAAGTAAAGGTGTCACCGGACAATCGATTGACGCCCAGCCGAAGACTAAAGTCTTAAAATAACGCAAAATTTTCTGGTTGGTCGGTGTCACCGTGTTGAGCTTTACGCTTAGCCCGTTCTTGACGCCGCCGTCGCTGTTGGCATAATTTTAATACCTTACTTTGATCGGATGGTGATAGTTTATGCCAGAAAAAACGCTCATCTCGACTGCGCAAACAACCTTTACAATAACCACGGTTATTGACCTCGCAAACATTAATGCAAGGATTGGCAATATCAAATAACTGCAGTTGGTCACGCATAAACAGCCATTACAATGGTTAGATATCAACCAAAATACCCAATATTGAGTAAAACCACCAGAAATAATCCAATATTATGACGATGACTCATTCACAAGTCTTAAATAAATATGCTAACGTCAGCCTCAATCATTGATCTTAATTTAGAGTATAAAACCGTGGAAAGAGTATTTCGTTTAGTCATGTCATGTCCTGATAACGTCGGGATTGTTGCCAAAGTTAGTCAGTTTATTGCCCAATATAACGGCTCAATTCTCGAAGCTAATCATCATACCGAAAAAAATGAAAACTGGTTTTTTATGCGTAATGAAATAACCGCGAACTCGCTGCCTTTTGGTCTTGAACAATTTAAGCAAGCATTCTCCCCGATTGCCGATGAGCTCAATATGACTTGGCAAGTGACCGATAGTAATATTCGTCACCGCGTTATTTTAATGTGCAGTAAGCAATCCCATTGTTTAGCCGATATTTTAAATCGCTGGCATAGTGGCGATCTCAATTGTGATATTCCCTGCGTTATTTCGAATCACGATGATTTAAGAGAATTAGTCCAATGGTATGGTATTCCGTTCTTTCATGTCCCGATGGGGAGTGACAAACAACAACACTTCAGCCAAGTGAGTGAAATTATCGACCAACATCATGCCGACACCATCGTATTAGCACGCTACATGCAAATACTACCCGCTAATGTTTGTGAAAAATATCATGGCCGAGTCATTAACATTCACCACAGTTTTTTACCTTCTTTTGCCGGCGCAAAACCTTATCATCAAGCTTTCGAACGCGGGGTTAAACTTATTGGTGCCACTTGCCACTATGTCACAGCAGATCTCGACGCTGGTCCAATTATTGATCAAGATGTTGTTAGGATCTCTCATCGGACTCAACCTGAGGATATGGTAAGATTAGGTAAAGATGTCGAAAAATTGGTGTTGGCTCGAGGCTTACATTTACATATCGAAGATCGCATTTTTATTCACGGTAATAAAACCGTCATTCTCGATTAGGATCAATAAACAATGAATTCACCACTCTATCAAGTTACGCCAATTGCTGCTTTTAATGATAATTATATTTGGCTAATCACTGAACCAACAAATCAGTATTGTGTGGTGGTTGATCCCGGTGATGCCAGTGTTGTTCTAAAGGTGTTAACCGCTAATAATTTAACCTTAGCTGCTATTTTGGTGACCCATCACCATCAAGATCATATTGGTGGGGTGTCAGATCTCGTTAATAAAGCCAATAAAACAGCTGATTTCGCGGTATATGGACCATCACAAGAAGCACAATCGGTGGTTGGCATCCCCTTAATTGAATCGCAGAAAATTACGATCAAATCGATGCAATTACACTTACAAATCGTGGAATTACCAGGTCATACCCTAGGTCATATTGCTTATTATGATCAATACAGTGTTTTTTGTGGCGATACGCTATTTGCAGGAGGCTGTGGTCGAATGTTTGAAGGTACACCTCAGCAGATGCACCAATCATTAGAGAAACTAGCAGCGCTACCACCGAGCACAAAGGTCTATTGTGCGCATGAATACACGTTAGCTAACTTAGCCTTTGCTAAGGCCGTTGAGCCTAACAATGATGCATTAGCTGCCCGAATTGAGTTTTGCCAGCAACAACGTGTGCTCAAGCAACCTACCATCCCATCCACAATCGGCGAAGAGCTCGCCACCAATCCTTTTTTAAGAACCAATCACCGTGACGTTATCGCCATGGCTCAACAGAAATCTCAGCAAAAGTCTCAACGCAAAAACTTAATCGCCAGTGAAGTATTCGGCCAACTGCGCCAATGGAAAGATACTTTCTAATAACTAATCGCTAATTTCTGATATCTAACCGATCAACAGTGACCCTGGTCACAAGCTTATCTGTCTGTTCGAATTTCAATACAGCGCTCTGCCCGATCAAATCTTGAGCGCTATGTTTGTGCGGATCAGAATCTTTAGACACAGTCACCGACACCACTAATTCGTTGGCATCGTTTAACGTATGGTTCGGTAATAAAAACATCGATTGCTTCAACACGACATCTATTGGCAGCTTAGCGAAGGTGGTTTTTAACGCCGCCAAAGGTAAGCGAGAATCGGGTTTTGCCGCATAAATATAAACGGTCCAATCTTGAGCATTAGCAGGGAGAATTTGTGATGAAACATCAACAGATACAATAATTTCACGGGATGATTGAGCAAAGGAATAACAAGAAAGTATCAGGATTAAAATAGATAGTAGTGACTTCATAATAACGTAACAATTGAGAATAATTATTAGTTACTATAAATGATGTTGCCACGAACAATATTGATTGGTATCAATATTGTGTTTAAAGTTGGCGTCCCCTAGGGGTTTCGAACCCCTGTTACCGCCGTGAAAGGGCGGTGTCCTAGGCCACTAGACGAAGGGGACACATCTTTAATAAAAAT